>Ga0228535_1000624_pt1 | contig 89053 bp, 68 predicted proteins | sample SJ1metagenome_FD_168457 | JGI IMG/M metagenome (GOLD analysis project Ga0228535, IMG submission 168457) | Enriched culture of PCE-dechlorinating microbial communities from Ithaca, New York, USA - SJ1 | ecosystem: Engineered > Modeled > Simulated communities (microbial... > Unclassified | place...
TAGGTAAAAAACAACCAAAATAAGTGAATTACGAACAACCCTGAGGCATGATTGCCCCTGTTTTCGATGAAATTCCAGCTTATGAGCAGGCATTTTCACCTAATCTACTCTTTTTTCAACACCCTCTGGATGGGTCTACAACAATATCCGTCCTCACTAAGCTCTGGACAATCTGACCCCCGGGAAGTATATTGACCGCTAGTATCCTGACTTGACCCCGATGTGCTTTTTTCTAAAGCCCTATCCTCTCCCATGTATCTGAACTTGCTCAGAAAAAGGATAGTAGTTTGTCTTATGGTATATTTATTGCATCCCACAAATACAGGTTATTGACTTACAAGTTTGCTATTAGGAGATTTAGATGTCTGTAAGAAATTATCGAACCAGTTTGGTGGTTCTTGTTTTTGTGATACTAGCTCTTATTGACCGACCAGTGACTGGTGTTGATAGCAGACTTAATAAGACCAATTTGTCAAACTCTCCTGAAATAGAATTTGCTTTGACAGGCGGGGCGACTGGCTGGCTGAGATCAGGAAACCGCGTATTCCGCACAGTAAGTAACGCTGTTGATTGGCAGGATGTAACACCTGTATTGAATCAGAATGAATCCCTGCTGGATGTCTATTTTTTAAATTCCAATGATGCACGGATGCTTGTGGTAAGCAAAAATGGGGAAGAATGGCAGCTAAACCTGCGTAAGACAACCAATGCTGGCGCTACCTGGCAGACTCAACCGATCACTTTATCGAGCCAATCGCGCGATTTTGGGGACGTGCCTTTCGGAAGTGCCTATATGCAATGGCAAGATAACGATAAGGGTTGGATTTTGATCAAGCAGGCAACCTCCAGCAACTTCAGCATAGGAATCCTACTTAAAACAAGCGATGGAGGGCTTTCCTGGCAAGTCTTGGAACCACCAGCAGCGGAAGAGTTTGTTTTTCTGGATGAAAATGTGGGTTATATGCGCGATCCAGTAGATCCGACCCGGTTATATCAAACCCAAGATTGCGGTAAGAGTTGGCAAGGGTTTCAACCTTTGATGACACAATCTGTAGCGGATGGTTTGCAGCTTGTGGGTTTGCCAATCAAGTGGCAGGGTGGGGAGATTCTCCTCCCTGCATGGATTAATGGTGGAGGAACTGAGCCGGATTTGGTTTTCCTGAGGTCAAAAAATGTGCTTACGAGTCAGACTGCAGAAATGGTCTGGGAGGAAGAGCCGGGCGCAATCAATTCGCAATCCTGGAGAGAATCTTTCGGTTCTAATCTGGCTTTTGCACAGCTCAGCAGTTTTGATGGTGAGAACATTTGGGTTGGGTTGACTAATGGCTCCTGCAAGCAAGATCTTTTGCCGGACAACGCGGATTTATCCATGAGCACGCTGACCTGTGAAAACAAGTACCTCCTGCTTTCAAGCCAGGATGGAGGTGAGAATTGGGTGATTGGAAGTCTCCCCTCTGGTGCTTTGTCTGCAGAAGAGATAATCATCCAGGAGGGAACCTTTCAAAAGATCACTGATGACGATCAACAGAACAATGCCATTCAGTCAGTCCAGAGCTTTTTTGGGCAAGGATTTGACGCTTGTAAGATCCCATCGCTCTCTAAACTTCAAACCTGGTACAACGGAAGCCCATACAAAGCTGTGAATCTTTACATAGGTGGAGTTTCACGCGCCTGTGATAACACAGCGCTCAACGCTGCTTACGTGCAGCAAATGTTCAATCAGGGTTGGCGATTCATCCCAACCTGGGTAGGCCCACAAGCTCCGTGTACGGGTTTTGTCAATCGGTTTTCTTATGATGCCGCTACAGCTTATGCTCAGGGTGTTGATAACGCCAACCAGGCAGCTGCCAAACTTCTCGAACTTGGACTTACCAATCCAGATGGAACAGGTAGTGTTGTTTATTACGACCTTGAGTATTTTTACTACACCTCTGCGTGTTCTGCAGCTGCCAGGGCGTTCGTGCAGGGTTGGACAAACCGCCTGCAGGCGCTCGGAATTTATCCCGGGTTGTATGCAACATCCAGGAACCTTAATGATAATAAGATTTATAACCTCCAACCACCCCCAAGTGTGGTCTGGATTGCGGAGTGGTATATAGTTCCAGGCTATCGACCGGAAGTAACAGTCTTTGATGTCGATCATTTGGCAGATAATTATTGGTCCAACCACCAGCGAGTTTATCAGTATTCTGGTTCCCATAATGAAACTTGGTCTGGGGTGACGATCAATATCGATAGCAATGTAATGGATGGTGTTGTTGCAGTTCCTTCTGATTTTACTCCACCGGTTACAAGTTACACAGAATCCGGTACGATCGGCATCAGCCCATGGTACAAAACGGCAGTAACAATCACCTTGACTGCCACTGATAACCTGGTTGGGGTGAAAAAGACATATTATCGAATAAACAATGGAAGTTGGCAAACATACACCGAACCCTCTTTGGTGAATGGAAGCGGATTGATGACCATTGATTACAGGAGTGTTGACTTCAATGACAATTGGGAAGTCATGAAATCAGCGAGTTTTTATGTGGACAATCAACCTCCGGTTAACCCGGTTGTGACAAGTTCAGGCTGCCAGGCCTGGAATGGCGTGCCGCAACCTTGGTGTGATGATCCAAATTTCACCTGGGCAGGCGCATACGACCTCGGGATAGGGCTAAACCCCGTCGATACCTACGAGTTTTACTGGGGAACCAATAAGAATGCTACCAGCGGAACCCGCACCTCATCAACGCAGTTCAACCCGCCGGCAATTCCCACTGGTGTGCCCTACTTCCTTCGCATCCGCACCCAAGACAGGCACGGGCTTTGGAGCGCCTGGGAAACCATCTATACCCTAATTTTCGATTACCGCTTCACGCATCAATTGTGGCTCCCCAGGGTGGCGAAATAGCGGATTGATCTGAAAAACCAGGGTGATTAGCCCTGCCAATGCCATACCCGCAGTGAACAACCTCGCGCCAGTTGCTGCGGGTAGTTTATAATCACAGCGCGGTTAAAAGCGATGGAGTAGATGTGAAAATCAAGAACTTTTTCAAGCAGCTGGATTTCAGTTGGCGGTCAATCCGCGATTACCTTATGATCATTTTGGGCGGGCTGGTTCAGGCTTTGGCACTGCGCACCTTTCTTATCCCGGCACAGCTGGTTGGCGGGGGAATCAGCGGTATTGCTCAATTGTTGCATTACCTTTGGGGCACCCCGGTTGGGATGATCACCCTCCTGGCGAATATCCCGCTCTTCATCATTGGCTGGCGCTTTTTGGGTGGGCCGCGTTTTGCCCTTCGGACCATTCTCTCGGTCGTTTCCTATACGGTCTTCACGGACATCCTGGTTAAATGGACTGGCTCAGCTCCATTCACGGAGGATATCCTGCTCAATTCACTCTATGGTGGTCTCCTGCTCGGAGTTGGTCTGGGTATGGTTTACCTTGGGCGCGGCACGAGCGGCGGAACCGACGTCCTTGGGCGTATTTTGAATCAGCGACTGGGCATGTCCATTTCACTGGCTTACATGATCACTGATTCGTTCGCGGTTTTACTGGCAGGCTTCTTTTTCGGCTGGGAGAAATCTCTTTACGGTCTGATTATGATCTACCTCAGCGGTGTGGCAGCGGATGTAATCTCGCAGGGCACCAACGTCATTCGTGAGGCGATGATCATCACCGATGAAACTGAGAAAGTTGTGGCAGCCATCACAGCGGAACTCGGCCGCGGCACCACAATCATTGCTGCCAAAGGCGGATACACGATGAAAGATCGCCCGATTGTCTTTTGCGTGGTGACCGCGGGGGAGGTCATTCGGCTGAAGATGATCGTGCGTGATGCCGACCCAGATGCGTTCATGGTGGTGGGGCATGCCAACGAAGCTCTTGGCGAGGGCTTCAAACCTTTGAACGGACAGACCTGATCTGCCTGAGCCCAGACAAAGTCTTTATCTCTCAACCATTAATTGAGAAAAACTTTCTTGACGAATTTTCCAAAAAATAGTATATTTGAACCAATCATTAGCTTAAAACTAATTATTGGTGCTAATTATGGAAAAAGGTGATTATTTAACAGCTATTCTCAGATCGGACAAGACTATCTTCAGTGTTTCTGATGTAGCTTTATTGTGGCAAGAATCCAACCTTAATGCGATCAGGGTCAGGCTTAATTATTACGCCCGTAATGGCGATTTGTATCGGATCAGAAGGAATTTTTATGCCAAAGACAAAAAATACGATCGGTTGGAATTGGCTAACCGTCTTTTTTCACCCTCTTACGTCAGTTTTGAGACAGCATTAGCTAGAAATGGAATGATCTTCCAATATTCCACTGTAATTTCGTTGGCGTCTTACCTGACGCGAGAGGTCACGATAGAAGGTCAGGAATATTCTTACAGACGAATCAAAAAATCTGCTTTATTAGCACCGATTGGTCTTGACATGCACGATTCGTATACCCTCGCCAGCAAGGAAAGGGCTCTTCTGGACATGCTCTATATATCTCCTGGCTTTCATTTAGACAACCTCCGTGAATTGAATTGGAACCAGGTTTTTGAGATATTGCCAATCTATCAGAATAAAAGGTTGGAAGGAGAGGTGAAGAGATTGAGACAGACAGAGAAATCAGATTAAGAAAATGACACTTGATATCGCAAGACACCGGACAATCCTTTTCCAGATTTTAAAAGACATCTATTCTGATTCCGAAATCTCTCCTTATCTCGGATTTAAAGGTGGTACGGCAGCGGTAATGTTTTACGGGCTGAAGCGTTTTTCAGTTGACCTGGATTTTGATTTGCTTGACCCGGAAAAACTGGACACCATATTTTCCGGTGTAACCAGGCATGTCTCCAATTACTGGACGATCAAGTTGTCGCAAAAGAAGCGCTTTAATCTTTTCTGGCTCCTTTCCTATGAAGATCAAGCTCATAATATCAAGGTTGAGGTCAATCGCAGAGAATTCGGATCATCCTATGAGATAAAGAATTATCTCGGAGTTCCAATGAAAGTGATGGTCAAAGAAGATATGTTTGCCCATAAACTGATGGCAATGTATGAACGGGTAGGGAAGACTAGCCGCGATATTTATGATGTCTGGTTCTTTTTATCTGAACGTTTTCCCGTGAACAAGCGTATCGTTGAGGAACGCTCTGGGCTTCCTTTTTCCGTATTCATTGAGCGGTGTGTGGAAAAACTCACGAAATTGGGAGACAGACATATTTTGGATGGTATGGGCGAGTTGTTATCTCAAAGCCAAAAAGATTGGACGAAAGCGAAGTTAAAAGAGGAGACCATCAGCTTGCTGAAGCTTCGCGCCATGGACTGAGATGAAGAATACTTACGAACAAGCCGCTACCCTACAGACAGGTTTATGCTGATCAAGGTTGGAAGCACAGGAGGATCGGTGGTCGGTTATAGCGGCGAGTCAAGGGAGGCGATGAGAATTAAGCAAATTCTCGAAATTATTTTCTGAACAACCAAGTTTGAGTGCCATTTTCTCGCGCAGGGCGTCATCGGGCGAGATATTGGCATAGGACTCCAAAAAAACGGAAAGCATCATGTTGCAATCGGCGGCTTCATGCGCGATGTTCTGCTTGCGCAAGCGGTCGTTGTTGCGGATCCAGCCCGGCGTGCGGGAAACAATCTCGTCAGCTTCCAAGCCCAGATCGGCGAAACGCGCCAGCAAGTCCGTTTCCTCGCCACTCAAGCCCGCCCCCTCCACTTCGGCGTAAGCTTCAGCCAGCTCACCAACCTCCGAGAGGAAGAACAAAAGGGCGCTCTTTTGGTCTGCCCACTGCAATCCGCGCGCGTTGTAATATGCCTTGATCCATTTAGTGTCCATCGCTCACCTCATCCTTAATTGTACCTGCCGGTTGGAAACTTGATGCATCAACTAATTACAAATCTTGGTATGATTAGCCCTTGTGAAAAGAATTGATCCACTCCAACCCTCCTGGCTCGCACATGTACTGCACGCGCCCACTGCCGATTACCTCTCCAATCCCAATCCTGCCCTGGGAGAAACGATCACGGTGCGCCTGCTGATTCCCAGCCAGGTTGAATCCGACCAGGTTGTTTTGCGCACCATTCCCAACGGGGAACAGCAGTTCACCGCCATGGTGCCGCAGTCCACGCAGGCTGGTTACCGCGTTTGGGAGGCTCCCCTCAAGGTCAATGAGCCGCGCCTGAACTATCGCTTTGCCATTCAAACCGAAGGCAGGGTCTGGTGGCTGAACGCGCTCGGGGTAGGCCTGCACACGCCGCTGGCAATCTTCGACTTCAAGCTCCTGGCGGGCTTTCAGCCAATTTCCTGGCTGCAGGAGTCCGTTTTTTACCAGATTTTTCCTGATCGTTTTGCCAACGGTGATCCCGGCAACGATCCGATAGAAGAAACCGACGCGCGCTACCGATATACCCGCAAAACTCTTCCCTGGGGCGAAGCGGCACCCAAAGACCACCGTTTGATGCCTTTTTATGGAGGCGACCTGGCAGGGATCGAAGCTCACCTCGATTATCTTGAGCAGCTTGGGGTCAACGCCCTCTACCTTAATCCCATTTTCACCGCCTTCACCAGCCATCGTTACGATGTCAGCAACTTCCGTGAAGTAGATCCTGTTTTGGGCGGCGGCCAGGCGTTGGTCTCCCTGCGCCAGGCTCTCAGCCAGCGGGACATGCGCTACGTGCTGGATATCGTGCCGAATCACTGCGGCAGCATGCATCCGTGGTTCCAATCCGCGCTACAAGACAGCCAGAGCGAGACACGCGAATATTTTTACTTCGCTGAAAATAAGCAGGATTACATTTCATGGATGGGTTTTGGGCACATGCCCAAGCTCAATTACGCCAGCCAGGCTCTGCGCCGCGAGATGATTGACGGCGAGGATTCTGTTTTCGCCTACTGGCTCAAACCGCCCTTTGCCGCTGATGGCTGGCGGGTTGATGTGGGCAACATGCTCGGCCGGCAGGATGAGCACCAGATCAACCTTGAATTGCTGCGCGCGATCCGTGCGGCGGTTAAGCGCGTTTCATCTGAAGCTTACCTGATGGGAGAAAACTTCTTTGAGGCTACGGAACAACTCCAGGGTGATGGCTGGGACGCGGTCATGAATTACACCGGTTTTGCTGACCCACTCCTCCACTGGCTGACGGGATACGAACAGGACGCCTTACGCTGTGAGGCTGTCTTGAAAACCGATATTCCCTGGGACACCAGCATCATGCTGCAGGCATGGAACGAAAACCTGGCATCCATCCCCTGGCAGATTGCCTTGCAGCAGTTCAATCTGCTGGACAGCCACGACACTCCGCGCTTGCTTACCCTGCTGCATGGTGATAAGGCCCTCAGCCGGCTGGCGGCAATCGTGCAGTTTACCTTCCCTGGTGTTCCTTGCCTGTATTATGGAGACGAAATTGGTCTGATTGACGAGGAAGGCTTTGCCTCGCGCAACTGCTTCCCATGGGATGGACAACTATGGGATCAGGAAACGCTGCAATTTTACAAAAAGCTGATTGCTCTCCGTCGCGAAAGCCCGGCATTGGCTAGCGGAGAATTCAGGATGCTGCACTTTGACCAGGATCTGGTGGTTTTTACCCGCGTCTTAGGCGAGGAGTGGGTGTTGGTTACTGCCAACCGCTCAGAGCAGGCGCGTCCACCCGTGCGGCTCGAAATACCAGTGCTCAATCTGCCTGCAGAGCGTGAGTTCAAAGCTTTGTTTGGTTTGGGTTGCATCAAAGCTGGCAAAGGCTGGCTTGAACTGCCCGGAATACCCAAGGGCGGCGAAGTCTGGCAGTAAGTCAGGTTGCGCTTATAATCAAATTATGGCAGGTTTAATCCAAGGTTTCAAAAAACGTATCAAAGCCTGGAGCGAGCGCCGAGGTGGGGTAAAGAGTCGCATTCGCAGTTTTTACCTGGATCTCAATGATCGCCTGGGCGGGACTTTGGGCATTCTTCGCCATGCTTTAAATAATTTTAACCTTATGCGCGGTGCACAAGCTTCCGCCAGCCTGGCTTATTATGGTCTCTTTTCCATCTTCCCCTTGCTTCTTGCTGTTGTGTCCGTTGGTTCGATGTTTTTGGAGGGTGAGTTGGTTAAAGTTGAATTGCTGGAGATCATTACTGATTGGATCCCAGTCTCGGCTGACGCCGTCAATACTCAGATTACCAGTGTGCTCAATAGGCGTGGTCCGGTGACAATTGTTGCTGTGATTTCTTTGCTCTGGTCGGGCTCAAATGTCTTCGAAAAAATTATTGTGAACATCAATAGCGCCTTTCCCAAAGGCAGTCGGCCAGGTTTCCTGAAAAGCCGTGGCATGGCCTTGCTGATCATCTTATTAATAATCCTGCTTTTCAGCGCCTCACTGGTTTTCAGCACGGTCCTTGAGATTTTTACTTCAGAAGGGAATGTTCTTTTTGGTCAAATAATCACTTCGACCAAAGCTTGGGCGGATTGGCTAAAAATCGTGCCCCTTGTTTTGAAGATTCTATTGTTTCTGGCTGTTTACAGTTGGATTCCTCAAAGCACCAGTATTCTTTTCATGGCGCGCTTGATTGGGGCAGTGGTGACAGCAACCCTTTGGGAGCTTTCAAGCCGTTTACTTGGATGGGCGATCTCAAGCGGTTTTACCAATTACGAAATTATCTATGGTTCACTGGCTTCTATCATCGCATTGATGTTCTGGCTTTATCTGAGCGGCTACATCCTATTTTTTGGTGCCCATCTGGTGCACGCGATTGACACGCATGTGAGACGCAAACGGATTGAGGCTGGAAAAGAGGAATCTCAGGCAGGAGGGGAGGCAGCATAATGGACCTTTCAATTTGTCTTGTGACCTTGAATACGATTGCTTACCTGGAGCCTCTATTAGCTTCGATAAAAAAACACACCCAAGAGTTGAGCTACGAATTGATTGTCGTCGATAACGCCTCCACGGATGGCACTGTGGATTGGATAGAGCAGAATTATCCGGAAGCCACTTTGATTCGAAATCAAAGCAATCTCGGCTACACCCGCGGCAACAACCAGGCAATGGCGCTTGCGAAAGGCGACTTCCTGCTGCTGCTCAACCCCGACACCTTGCTGACAGAAGGTTGTTTCGGGCCTCAGATTGCCTATTTGAGAGAAAACCCGGAAGCAGGTATTAGTATTCCAAAAGTGCTCAATGCGGATGGCAGTTTCCAAAAACAGTCGCGCCGGGGGGATGCCCGACCGGTGGAGGTATTTGGTTATTTTCTAAAACTTGGCAAGCTCTTTCCTAAAAATCGAGCCCTAAACGGTTATTTGCAGTCCTGGCTTCCGGAGGATGAAGTTGCAGAAGTGAAGGCGGTTTCAGGCTCTTGCATGTTTATTCGGCGTGAAGTCTACGAAAAGATTGGTGGACTGGACGAACAGTTCTTTGCTTACCAGGAGGATAGTGACTACTGTCTGCGGGCGCGGCAATCTGGCTGGAAGGTGATGTACGTTCCTCTGAGCAGCATCATTCATTATGGGGGCGAAGGCGGCTCAAAAACCAACCCATATCATTCGATTTTCCAATGGCATCGCTCGTATTACCTCTATTATCGCAAACACTTTGCCAGGGAGCATTTTTTCCTTTTCAACTGGTTCTATTACCTGGTAATGCTTGCCAAGCTGCTCTTTGCCTGGTTGAAGCGGTTCTTGAGAGGGAAATAAACCAGGACTTGGGCATGCCGGGAAGATAATCTGTCATCGCGAGGGAGCTTGCGACCGTGGCGATCTCTCTTTTTGTCCCGGTACAACAGTCGAAAACGAGATTGCCACACCCCCTTTCCGTATGCCCAAACGTGTGGTGGTCATAGCTCGGGGGTTCGCAATGACAAAACAAGTGGTCCTCTTGGTCGGGAGGGTTGAAATGTAAAAGAATCTGTCATCGCGAGCGCAGCGTGGCGATCTCTCTTTTAATTTATGGTCTAAAAAGCAGATAGTTTCACATACCAGTTCACCCACATATTGCTCTATTTCTAATACAATTAAAAATCATGAGTGACAAATATTACTGCGTTTATATTCTCACCAATAAAATTCACACAGTTCTCTATACTGGTGTTACCAATAACCTAATTCGACGCCTCGAAGAACACAAGCATGCCGATGAGAGAGACTTTGCTGCAAGATACAAGGCTTTTAAACTTGTCTATTATGAATGTGGTAACGACATTTCTCTGGCAATTATGCGAGAAAAACAAATCAAAAAAGGTTCACGAGCAAAGAAAATTATGCTGATCAACACTCTGAATCCAGAATGGCGGGATCTGGCTGAGGATTTTTATCCCTGAGGTCGTGAATAGAAGACAGCTTCCATCCGCATATCTTAACTTATCCATGAATATTAACCGGAATAGTAAAAATGGTTATGAGTTACACGTGATGAGCAGCTCGGTTGCGTGGTGATAATTACAGCAAAAGTGAGATTGCCACACCCCCTTTCCGTATGCCCAAACTCGTCGTTATCAAACTTCGGGGGTTCGCAATGACAAAAGGTCTGTCATCGCGAGCGAAGCGTGGCGATCTCTCCTTTTCGTTCAAACTCAAGAGCAAAAGCGAGATTGCCACACCCCCTTTCCGTATGCTCAAACTCGTCGCAGTCAAACCACGGGGTTCGCAATGACAAAACAAGTGGTCCTCTTGGTCGGGAGGGTTGAAATGTAAAAGAATCTGTCATCGCGAGCGCAGCGTGGCGATCTCTCCTTTTCATTCAAACCCAAAGACAAAAGTGAGATTGCCCCCCCCTTCCACCTTACTTACCAGGTTGAAAAGTTCTTTAAGAGAAAAAAAGGAGGCGAAAGCCTCCTTTTTCTGCAACAAGTCCTACCTGCTCAGCCGCAGAATTGCCGCGGCATCGGCTCCGGTGATATCTTTATGCTCGCCCTCACTCCACCCCCGTGCTTCCCAGCGAGCCTGCACCTTGGCGGCGGCCTCATCCGGATCGACTCCAAAGGCAGAAAGAGTGGTTGGCATACCAAGGCTTTGGAAAAATGCCGCGGTTGCCTCGATGGTGCGGTCGATGCGCTCGGAGTATTTCTGCATCTTCTGATCCATCACGCGGTAACCGTATTGCAGCAGCTTCTCGCGTTTTTGCTCGCGCTTGTACCAAAGCAGCCAGGGCAAAACAACCGCCAACGACTCAGCATGCGCGAGTCCATAAAAAGCGGTCAATTCGTGCCCGATGCTGTGCGTAGCCCAGTCCTGCGGCACACCAGCACCGATCAGATGGTTGAGCGCGTTCGAGCAAACCCACATGAAATTAGCGCGGGCGTCATAATCCGGAGGATCCATTTCAAGTACAGCCGGAGCCATTTCCATGATAGCCATCAGCAGCGCTTCAGCCTGACGGTCCTGCACGACTGCCCCAACCGGGTAGGTCATGTACTGTTCCATCACGTGCACAAATGCATCCACAAGCCCATTACGCAGCTGATTTTGGGGCAGGGAATAGGTAGTTTCGGGGTCCAGGATGGAAAATTTGGGGTAGACACTGTCGCTGGCAAAAGAAAGTTTTTCTTCGGTCTCGCGGCGTGAGATGACCGCGTTATGGTTAAACTCACTGGAGGTCGCAGGGAGGGTCAGAACGGTTCCAAACGGAATAGTCTTTTTCAAGTCCTTTGCAACTTTGCGCGCAAGGATGTCCCAGGGTTCAATCTCTTCGTTGGGGGCTGCAAGGGAGATGAACTTGGTGCCGTCGATCACCGAGCCGCCGCCTACTGCCAGCAAAAAATCCACTTTCTTTTTTCGAATATTCTTGACAGCTTTCATCAGGGTGGCATAATCGGGATTGGGTTCAATGCCGCCAAATTCGATAACTTCGTGCTTCTTGAGGGCATCCTTTACCTGGTCGTAAATGCCATTTTCTTTGATGGACCCGCCGCCGTAAAGCAGCATGACCCTGGCTTTACGAGGAACCCGCTTGCTTAGTTTCGCGATTGTTCCCTTGCCAAAAATGATTCGCGTGGGATTATAGAACTCGAAATTGTCCATGTGAATGCTCCTTATGTTGTTTGGTCAGTTTCAATCATATCAGACCCTCAGGTTTGATTACAGCCTTTTCAGATTTGTGTACCCACTTTTGAATGAAAATGCACATGCACGGCGCGCACATAATCGATGCCATCCACCAGTGCTTTTTCGACATGATCCGAAATGACATCCCCCTCATCAACACTGATCGCTCCGTCCACGAATATGGCCAGGTTGATCACAATGTATTGCCCAAAACGGTGTGCTTTGACCGAGTCGATTGCCTGCACTCCGGGAACCTGGCTTGTCAACTCGCGAATGTGCTCATTCAAAACTTTTCCGGGAAGCGTATCCATCAGATCGTCCGTGGAATCGCGCAGAATACCGATGCCGGTTCTGAGAATTACCGCTGCCACCACCGCACCAGCCAAGGGATCCACCCAGTGATAACCGAATTGGCTCATGGTGGTGCCAATCACCACCGCTGTAGCTGAGAAGATGTCATTGCGGTGATCTTGTGCTACGGCAATGACGGAAGGATTGTTGGTTTTTTTACCGATCTTTCGGGTGTAAATACTCAGAGCCCATTTAAGTAACACTGTAAATAAGGCTGCGTAGAGGGTATATTGGGCACTGCCGGCAAAATCCCCGATCCCTTTGAAGAAATCAAACAGGGAGTTGATGGAGTCCCAAAAAATGGTAACAGCAGTAGTGATGACGAATGCGCCAACCACCAAGGCGCCAACGCTTTCAAACTGCGTGTGCCCGTAGGGGTGTTCGTCATCAGCGGGTTTGTGGGCGGCACGCACGAAGGCCGAGACCACGATGTTGTAGACCACATCCGAAGTGCTGTTGATGCCATCTGCCAGCAAGGCAGGAGAGTGCCCTAGGATACCGACGCTGGTTTTCATCAGCGCCAACAGCACGTTGGAGATCAACGCCAGTGAGACTGCCTGATTGCTGAGTTTGCTGCGTTCAGTTGCACTGATAGTGGTGGAACTGACTGAAGAGGTCATACTCATCAACGGTCTATCCCCGTTGCTTTGCGCATGCGTTTCAGCACTGGTATGGCGATGTCGCGCGCTTTTTCAGCGCCGCGTGCCAGGATAACATCCAACGCGGCAGTGTCCTGCATGTAATCATTGAACTTTTGCCGGGCATCGCCAAAGTATGCCAGGATGGTTTCGGCTAACTCATGTTTCAATGTGCCGTAGCCCAAACCACCAGCCAGGTAGTGTTGGCGCACTTCTTCAGTCCGCTCGGGGGTGGCAAAGAGGCGGAAAATCTGGAAGAGATTGTCGCCATCGGGGTCCTTGGGCTCCTCCGGTGTGCGGCTGTCCGTGACGATTCGCATGACCTGTTTGCGCATTATCTTTTCATCTGCAAAGATCGGGATGGTGTTGCCGTAACTTTTGCTCATCTTGCGCCCGTCAATGCCTGGCACGTCTTGCAAGCCTGGGGGAAAGAGACCTTCTGGCAACTTGAGCGTCTTACCGTAGGTGCGGTTGAAATTTTCGGCGATGTCGCGCGTGATTTCTATGTGCTGTTTCTGATCGGGTCCAACAGGAACCACGTCGGATCCATAAAGCAGGATGTCCGCAGCCATCAGGACCGGATAGTTGTAGAGCCCCATGTTGATGCCGTCATCCGGGTCGCGCTCAAGTTCAAGGTTCTTATCGACTGCAGCCTTGTAGGCGTGGGCGCGATTCATCAAGCCCTTACTGGTCAGGCAGGCGAGCATCCAGGTGCATTCAGGGATTTGGGGGATGTCTGACTGACGGAAGAAAACGCTGTTATCCGGGTCCAGCCCCAGCGCCAGCCAGACTGCAGCAACCTCATGGATCAGATGTTGAAGTTCTTTTCGGTCTGGGGTGGTGGTGAGGGCGTGAAAATCGGCAACAAAATAGAGACCGAGATATTTTTCGGTCAGGGCAATGGCGGGTTTGTACATGCCAAAATAATTGCCGATGTGCGGATTGCCGGTAGGTTTGATGCCGGTCAGCGAGATAGGTTTCATTAAGCACTCCTCTATAGCGATTCAATCAATTATAAGGCACTCCAGCTGCTTTTGCGCATTTTTTCCAATTTTTTCCAATGGGTCTTTTCCAATGGGTCAATGTTAAATTCTTTGAGGTTTAAACCAGCAATTCTCAATATGAATAATACTGAAAAGGTAGCAATACACTATTAAGGATCGCCAAACCACGAAAAAACCTTTGAAACCAGGAATAATTGTCTGCGTATCATCAATTACAACGTTTTTCGGATGGCATACCATGTATTTGAAGCAGAAATATGAAGTGTTTTCTTTGGTGGTCGGTGCAACAGCAGTAAATTCCCTCGATTGGGAACAAAATCAAACCCACTACTTCCATATTGAGAATTGCTGGGTTTAAACAGAATTTATAGAATCATCTTACAATTATGGTAACTAACCAAGGAGGTCTGTCATGGACGGTGGAAGTGGAAGTGGATGCGGCTGCTGCAGCTGCGGCTGTTTGGGGTGCCTGGCGCCCTTCATAGCAATCATAATGGCGATCATCATGATGTTTGCCATGTTTGCACCCATGAATCGTGATTTTCAACACATGATCCCTGATGACTTTCAGGAGTACTCCCCTGAGTTTAATGATGGCACAATCATCCCTGCTGATAAGGGATCAATACTGCCATGCTATCAATTGTCCTCGTCCTCTGAATTGACTTATCTCAGCATTCAGACTGATTTTTGAGCCTGCAATATATGCCAGAGAACGGAGCAAATAGTGGCTCCGTTAGTGTTTTTGTCACTTATGAAAATAGAGTGCCAGAACACCGTACAAGGCGTAGAAAAGTTAATCTGGGGTCATTAAAATCATCTTCAGAAATTCGAGCAGGAGAGAAAATGTCACAATCAGAGACCATCAATCGTTACATCATCATCGGCGGAGGGATTGCGGGCGTCAGTGCCGCGGAAGCAGTGCATGCATTGCAGCCGGAAGCCGATATCAGCTTAATATCTGAAGAGCACTATCTGCCTTACTTTCGCATGAGCCTGACCCGCTACCTGGCAGGGGAAGTGGAGCGCGAAAAACTGATCCTGCACGACCAGCAGTGGTACCTCCATAACCACATCACCATTCTGCTCAACACCCACGTTGAGGCGATCGATGCGGAGGCAAAGCAAATTTCGCTGGCAGATGGTCAAAAACTACCTTACGACAAGCTTATCCTGGCTTCGGGTGCTCACCCGAACGTGCCTCCGTTCCCCGGCAGGGAACTGAAAGGCGTGCAGACCCTGCGGACGCTTGATGATGCGGATCTGATTTTGGAAGCAGCCAGGAAGCAAGGGCAGGTCGTCTGCATTGGTGGTGGGCTGCTGGGGCTGGAAGTGGCTGGTGCTGTGGCACGTCAAGGCGCGGAAGTGACTGTTTTGGAGGGGCTTGACTGGCTCCTTCCCCGCCAGTTGGACGCCCAGGCCAGTGCGATCCTCAAGCAAAAGATCGAGGATCTGGGGATTAAAGTGATCGTGCCTGCGACGACCAAAGCGCTGCATGGCGATGGCAGGGTTGAGAGCGTGGAACTGGCGGATGGGCAGGTGCTGCCGGCAGATTTGGTCCTGGTCAGCACGGGAGTTTCGGCTAACCTTGAACTGGCAAAGTCGGCTGGGCTGGCGGTCAATCGGGGCGTGTTGGTGAATGAGCACATGCTGACCTCTAACCCGGATATCCTCGCCGCAGGAGATCTGACCGAGTTCCACGGGAGATGTTATGGCTTGTGGGTGCCGGCAAAGAACCAAGGCACCATCGCTGGGCAGAATGCAGTTGGCAAAGAAGCCAGTTTCTTGGGCGACCCGCCTTCCACCAGGCTGAAGGTGCTGGGAGTGGATGTGTTCAGTATCGGTCAGTTCTCGCCGGGTGCGGATGGAGACCGGCTGGTGGCTGAAAGCAGAGATGGCGGATATAAAAGCTTCCTGTTCCGTGAAGGTAAGATGATCGGCTCGATCTTGCTTGGCGATGCCAGCATGGCGAACAAGGTGAAAGCGGCTGTCGAAGGTAAAAAGGATTTCTCGACCTCATTAGGCAAAAGCGTTGACGTGGAAAGCATCATCCGTGCCCTTTGACGCTCCTTTGATCTGAAAAAGTGCTTGTGGACAAATTCGAGCAGGTTTGCTATAATCACGGCACTTCGGGCGCTTAGCTCAGTTGGTTAGAGCGCACGGTTCACATCCGTGAGGTTCGGAGGTTCGAGCCCTCTAGCGCCCACACAACTCCTCTTCGTGAGGAGTTTTTAATAACGGTTCACATGGCTGCGCACAGGTTCGGAGGTTCGAGCCATGCCCTGCGCGTTTCACGTCTAGCGCCCACACTTTTCACCGGTTTAGCCGGTGAATTGCTTTAAGGCTGGGCTTTCATGTTTTCGACAATGAATAAAAGGATTAACCACTTAGGTTCCCTTTTTGATGTCCTGATGAATGTTCACTGCCAGGGTCTCTCTGTCATTGCGAGGAACGAAGCAATCTTAACTATTTGCATTCATGCAGCGCGAGATGTTCATAAACACTTCGTGATTTTCGCCAATCGTCTTTATCTAAAACGTTTTTGTCCACCAGGAATTTAGATTGCTTCACAAAAGAAGTTCGCAATGACAGATTAAAGAGACGCAATCATTCTCCGTTATTCCAGGAGCTGGGTCTCTATCGTCCACACTTCTCACCGGTTCAGCCGGTGAATTGCTTTACGAATAAGCCCCTTAAGTTCCCTTTTTGATGTCCTGATGAATGTTCACTGCCAGGGTCTCTCTGTCATTGCGAGGAACGAAGCAATCTTAACTATTTGCATTCATGCAGCGCGAGATGTTCATAAACACTTCGTGATTTTTTACAGTGATCCTTTACCTCAAACGTTTTCCTCCACCAGGAGTTTAGATTGCTTCACAAAGGAAGTTCGCAATACCCTTGGGGCACGATGTGACAGAATATAGACAAGCAATATCGCCCGCACTATTCACCAGTTCACCCCGTGAATTGCTTTAAGGATGGAGTTTCGAAGTTTTTTCTTGCATTGAGTAAAAGGATTAACCGCTTAGGATCCCTTTTTGATGTCCTGATAAATGTTCAATGCCAAGGTCTATCTGTCATTGCGAGGAACGAAGCAATCTAAACTCTCGACCTCAAGGACTCTTAGCGGTGTATGACGATCCCAAAACAAAATCTGATACGCTTGTGAAAGTGGTATCCTGCTTCCAAAAGTGTTTTGATTTGACACGCAGTTTAGATTGCTTCACAAAAGAGGTTCGCAATACCCTTCGGGCACGATGTGACAGATAAAAGAGACGTAATTATTCTCCGTTCTTCCAGGAACTGGGTCTCAATTGCCCGCACTTTTCACCGGTTTAGCCGGTGAATTTGTTTAAGTCCTTATAGGCCAGCATGGAATGGGGTGCGAACCCGGCGAATAGTGGAGAAATAATTCCATATCCAATCCGGCTATGACACCGCCCACCCCCTCTATCCCCCCTGGTGAACATACCGGAGACATAGTTGACAAACGTTCGGAGACATCGCTAACACTTTTTTCGAATTAGGCACGAAAATGCGGCGCATGCCGGATTGAACGCAACCTATGCTGATGCTTAAAATAAATTTGTTCGCGTTCAATAAGGCCTACAGATTTGCGAGCATCGAAAAATCCAGCCAAAAATTATTATTCTACTCAGACTGGAAATTCAAATTAGGGTTTAAATTTGGGTGTCTAAATTTGGGTGTCTAAATTTGGGTGTCAAAATTTGGGTGTCAAAATTTGGGATTCCGTTGTGAATTTACTATAATATAAATGAGAGATGTTTGTCTTTTCCGATCGTTTGAAGTAATGGAGGTTTACCATGTCTCGCAAAATAGTATCAGTAATAATGCTGATGTTCCTTCTGTCTGGTTGCATCATGCAAACACCACTCGAGACAGCACAGCCGGTTATAGAAGAAGAGGACGAAGTCATCCCAGCAGAGGTCGCTGAACCAAGTTCCGAGATGCCAGCTGAGCCGGTTGAAGAGCTGAATGTATTCGAAGTGCCGGATGGCATGGTTCTGATCCCTGCAACGGAGTACATGATGGGTTGTGACCCAGAGCATAACAATGGCTATGCCTGCCCAAGCGATGAGCTCCCGCAGCACATGGTGAGCCTTTCAGCGTTCGCGATTGACGTCTATGAGGTGACTAACGTCCAATATGCCGAATGTGTAGCAGCTGGTGCTTGTGCCGCGCCGATTGCCACGGCTTCACAAACCCGCGAGGATTACTTTTTGAATGCTGAGTATGCCAATTTCCCGATGATCAACGTCAAGTGGGAACAGGCTCAGGCGTATTGCACCTGGGCGGGCAAACGTCTTCCAACGGAAGCCGAGTGGGAACTGGCAGCGCGCGGCACGACCCCTGGCGCTTATGCCTGGGGAGATGATGACCCCGACTGTTCTCAAGCGAACATTTATCACGACCCCAGCATGTCTGCTTGCGTGGGCGATACCGTTGCTGTTGGAAGCTACCCGGCGGGGGCAAGCGAGTTTGGCGTGATGGATATGACCGGAAACGTCTGGGAATGGGTGGCGGATAGCTACATAGAAGATTTCTACAGCCTAAGTCCAACCGAGAATCCTTTAGCCGAAGAAGCTAACCAGCTGCGAACGGTTCGGGGCGGCGGTTGGGCCAGCAACTGGCTTGCTGCACGCGTTACGAGCCGGGCATATGACCTGAGCTTCTACAGCGGCCTGGACCTGGGATTTCGCTGTGCAATGGATGGAGGGCAGTAAGGGGGACTGAAAGTTAATAATTGAAGTAAGGTGAGGTCGCGTGGGTTTTTCCGCGGCTTCACTTTTTTTGCCAGGTAAGGGAAAACATCCGGAGACCTGCGGTCAAAACGCTTGCTCTAGGGGGATCCTGGCACGATTAGTTGTGTCATCCCATTACAAGAAAAAAGTATTCGTAGGGCGGGATTGGAAGCACTACATTCCTCGTTATGCAAATACCTTGGAGTACTTCCAATCCGCCATGACGCCATCGTGGTATGTAAAAAATATCCCCACCCATAACACCGTTGTCGGCGGATTGAGGGCATGATACGTTTGTCCATCACGTTGTTCTTGGTGCCCTCAAGCTCGCCCTACGGTTAATCGTCTCCGGAAAGCGAGATCTGACGATCTATCTTTAATATATATCATCATCACCAGGATACTCACGCTCACTCCGGTCGTGTTTAAAAATATTACCTTAAAAACATTGTTTAGCCGGCTCTAAACCAGCTGGCTGGTTTTATTCATGCGATATATCCAGCCCATACCCACTAAACCTAAGGGCAAGAGCCAACCTGCAAGTTGGAAAGTTGTCTGAAAGTCATACAAATCTGCCAGCCGACCCACCAAGGGAATCGCCAGGGAAGTGCCAACGAAGTTGATCGACAAAAAGAGACCATTAATGAAGGCTCTATCCTCTACGAAGCCATCCTGAACCAGTGCCATCAAGACCGGCAAAGCCGCGATTTCAAAAAAACCAATCAACAAAAGTACTGGTATCTGCAACCAGTTCTCGATACGCAGGAAAACCAGCATTAACCAAAAGAGCGCGATGGTGACGAAAGCCAAAATTTTTACCCGGCTGAACTTATCGCTCATACTTCCGACAATATAAGACCCAAACGCGCCTGCCACTAAAATCAGGGTCATCCCAGCTCCGGAAACCCAGGTGCTGGCGCCCCTTTCACGCAGGAAAGCCGGAAAATAGGTAGAGAGCATAACGGTCATCAACGCCCGGCTGGCGATGATCAAAATAACAGGCAGCATGACTTTCAGGATCCTGCCCCAATGCTTGGGGGTGGATTTTTGCTTTTTGAACACACTGGCGCGCGTGTCCGCATTTTGTAAACCAAAGCAGATCATTGCAGATGCAATCGCTCCACCAATTGCAAGGATGGGCAATTTTGACAGACCGAGAAAATCGTAAACGGTAACCAGCAAAAGTGAGCCCAGCGCGTAACCCAATGTGCCGGCGTTGACCCAAAAGCTCATACTTTTTCCGAGCTTTTGTCCGGCATATTTGCTGTTCAATGCCGGACCAATCGCATGTAATGAAGCTGAACTCAAGCCAGCAAAAACCAGCATTGCCATCAAGATTACCGGCGTAGCTGCCAACCCAAGCAAGCTCATCATGCAACCAGTGATGAAATGCGCCAGGATGACCAGTATCTTCAAGTTGTGTCGGTCTGCAAGCGAGCCGATAAGCGGTTGGAAAAGCGAGGGTAGGGTGTAAAACAAGGTCAGAGAGCCCCCGCCCAGATTGCTGAGGCTAAACTTTTCAATCAAAATTGGCAGCAGCGGTGGTAGAAACCCAGAGTACATATCATGCAGGCTGTGGGCGGCGGCAATGGATCCAACATTGCGGGTGTTGAAGTGCTTGGGATCGTCTGGCGGCAAGTCGGACTGGGAGGAGGAGTCTTGCTCGATCATATCGGATGTGTCAGGTATTTTTTGCATGCCGGCTATTGTATCAAGTTAAGTGATGGAATTGGGAAGACCTGACCATATTTGGGATTGACCAACCCGACGCATAAGGAAAGGAACTCGTGTGAGTGTCCTTTTCAAATTTTTGGTTTCCTGCCATTGATCCTTCACTAACCTTAGATAATCTATGGCAACTCTTATAAATATCTGGAATAATTAATCTTAGAGAGGTGACACTATGTTCGATGGTAAATTTTCAACAGCAAATTCAAACCCCGCTAAGAGCCCGAAGTTAAACAAGCGGGTTGTACCGATTATTTTGATTGCCCTGGCAGTGATTATTCTGGCAACATCGCTGTTTTATGAAGTTCCCGCCGGCAATATCGGTGTGGTTCTGCGGTTTAGCGCGGTCGACCGTGTTTCTTATCCCGGCATCAATATTAAGCTTCCATTCGTGGAACGTGTCGTTTTGATGAACGTGCGCACTCAGAAGGATGAAGTCCAGGCAACGGCTATGTCCGAAAACCTCCAGGTGGTAACATCTCTGATTGCGGTCAACTATCACCTGGATGGCAGCCGCGCGAAGGACGTTTTTGAAAATATTGGCGCGGATTATGCCAACATCATCGTTGCTCCGGCCATTCAGAACACTTTCAAAGCTGTGACAGCCCAGTTTACAGCCGAAGAGCTGATCACCAAGCGAGACGAAGTCCGGCTTTTGGCAGAAGAAGAACTGACCAAACAGTTGGAACAATATTTCATCATCGTTGAAAACTTCAACATCGTCAACTTTGACTTTTCAGTCGAATACCAGCAAGCCATTGAAGCCAAACAGGTAGCCCAGCAGCAAGTGGAAACCTCCAAGCAGAAGCTGGCGCAGGCGGAAATCGATGCCCAGACTGTAATCGCCCAGGCGAAGGGTCAGGCAGACGCCCAAAAAGCGCTCAACGACACCGGTGCGCTGACGCCAGAGTACCTCCAGTATCTCTTCCTGACCAAGTGGAACGGGATCCTGCCCCAGGTGATGAGTAGCGGGAACGACATGATGATTGATATCTCACGATTTCTCGACCTGCCTGCCCAGGAGCCTGAATAATGGAGAGGTCAGTACACAAGTAAAAAATCATCCTGATTGGGGGTGATAGACTGGACTTATATATCGCAAATAATTCTGGTCTTAGCTAACCAAAGCCGGCTTTATTTAAGCCGGCTTTTGATTTACATGGGAAAATAGAAGCATGCCAAATCGAAAGAAATCCAACAATCTGCGCGAGGCAACCGCGTTCGCATTCCTTGCGGCAGCACTCTACGCGCTGAACATGCCCTTCTCACGGCTGCTTTTGGGATCCGTGGAGCCATTGTTCATGGCAGCGTTTTTGTATCTCGGGGCGGGGCTGGGGATGCTTGGGCTGTGGTATTTTCGCACTAAACCAAAAGACAGGGACTTTGCTCCTGTCACCCAAGACGAGAAGCCCTACATCCTGGGAATGGTCCTGCTGGACATTCTTGCACCCTCACTGTTGATGTTCGGTCTGAGGAGCACCCTGGCTGCCAACGCCTCACTGCTGAACAATTTCGAGATCGTTGCCACATCATTAATCGCTTTACTGCTGTTCAAGGAAGCGATTTCCCGAAAACTCTGGATTGGGATTGTGTTAGTCACACTGGCAAGTGTGCTCCTTTCGCTGAAAGATTTTTCGGCTTTTCGATTTTCGAGCGGCTCGCTCCTGATTCTGGCAGCAAGCACCGCCTGGGGGCTCGAAAACAACTTCACCCGTAAGCTTTCCAACCGAACCAGTTCGGATATTGTCATCATCAAGGGCATTGGTTCAGGATTTGGTTCTTTGATTCTGGCTTTACTGACAAGAGAAGCTTTTCCTCAAATCGGTTTTATCCTGCTAACGATGCTGCTGGGCTTCGTGGCTTATGGTTTGAGCATCAATTACTACGTCAAAGCGCAGATGCAGCTTGGCGCCGCAAAAACCAGCGCGTACTATGCCATTGCTCCGTTTTTGGGGGTGATTTTCTCCTTCCTGATTTTCCAGGCGCTTCCGATGGTCAGTTTTTGGGTGGGTTTGATCCTGATGGCTGCTGCCACCTGGTTTTTGATCACCGATACCATCAGCATCCAGCATACGCATCTTCATAAACACACCAAAATCGAGGTCAAAAGCGTTGGGGGCGATCTCGTTCCGGACACGGTCGAATACACTCACAGCCACTTTCATGCCCACCTGCGGGAAAACGAAGAGGGTCATGACCACTCGCATCCATCAGATTCGGGAACGAACATCATTGAGCCTTGAGACCAGGCGCGTTTTTAGGGCATTTCCCACATTGATTAATGGAATAAAATACTTACTATAGCTTATCTAATAGTTAAGCAAAGATTGGAAGGTAGTCATGTCTGATCAAATCCCTGAAGTAAATGCAGGACGCCGGCGGAAGAGCAGTAATCGTCCAACCACACAGGCGGAACGACCGGTTCGCAAACCGGCCGGCGCGCCTAAGCCGAGCGCTAAACCTACCAGTCCAACCTATTCGGGTGGGTCTGATCAAAGCACTGGGAGTTACCCGAGTGGTTCCTCATCCAGTGGCAGCAGCGGCTTAGGCGGGCTTGGTGGTCTGCTCGGAGGGTTAGGCGGCTCGGGCAGCTCCGGAAGTTCAGGGGGGCTTGGCGGTCTGACAGGTTCCAGCGGCAGCCGAAAAAGCTGCGGCGGTGGAATCTTCGGAATTATCATCCTGGTAGTTGTGCTTTACTTCCTCTTAAGAGGTTGCCAGGGTGGATCGCTGCTTTCAGGGTTGACTGGTCCTGAGCAGGATCCCGGGCAGAGCGTGCCAGCTTACACTGAGCCAACGCAACCGCTTGCTACGAACACACCCTGGCCGACAGCCATCAACGCTGGCGAAAATTCCGGGCAAAAGTGGCTGGTGATGATGTACCAGGATGCTGATGACCAGGCGCTTGAGCGCGACATCATGATGGACCTGAATGAAATGGAGATGATCGGTTCCACCGATCAGGTCATGATTATCAGCCAGGTGGATCGTTTTCGCGGGGGCTACTCGGGGGACGGCAACTGGGACTCAACCCGCCGTTACCTGGTGACTTATGACGATGACCTCAATAATCTCGGCTCCGAATTGCTGATGGACCTGGGTGAGAAGAATATGGGCGACGCCAACACTCTCTCGGATTTCCTGACATGGGCGATCCAGAGTTTTCCAGCAGACAAGCACGTCCTGATCATGTCGGACCACGGCATGGGATGGCCGGGCGGCTGGAGCGATCCTTCTCCCGCTCAGCGCGACCGCAGCACCAACGCACCTTTGGTTTCAGCAATGAAGGATGACATTATCTATCTCAACGAACTTGAAACCGCACTGGCTAACGCCGTTCAGACCACCGGGATAGACAAATTCGACCTGATCGGTTTGGATGCCTGCCTGATGAGCCAGATGGAAGTCTATACCGCGCTGGCACCTTACGCGCGCTATGCCGTGGCATCCGAGGAAACGGAACCGGGGCTGGGTTGGGCATACACTGCCTTTCTGAGCCTGATGGTCTACAACCCGGACGTGACCACGGAGGAAATCGCAGCGAATATTGTGGATTCCTACATCAACCAGGATCAGCGCGTGGTCGATGACCAGGCACGCGCGGAATTCCTCGCACAAAATTCAAGTAGCGGCGGATGGTTCGTTAATCGCATGAGCGCGCAGCAGTTAGCCACCCAGCTTGAGCAGAACATCACGCTGACGGCAGTCAATCTTGAGAACCTGCCGCTATTGCTGAACGCGCTTAATCAATTTTCCTACCACATGCAGAGCCTGGACCAGCGGGCGGTGGCGCAGGCGCGCACTTACGCGCAGTCCTACAGCTCAATATTCGGCACGAATGTGCCGCCCTCATTCATCGACCTGGGACACTTTGCGGCGCTGACGGCCAAGTATGCCGGCGACAGCGCCACCCGCCAGCAGGCAAACGACATTCTTAACGCTCTTTCGCGCGTAGTGGTGGCGGAGAAGCACGGTCCGTCCAAGCCTGGTTCCACTGGAATCGCGATTTACTTCCCCAATTCCCAGCTTTACAGCAATGCCTCCACGGGCATGGCGTCCTACTCGGTGATTGCCGATAGCTTCAGCCGGGCATCCCTTTGGGATGATTTCCTGGGTTATCACTATGGCGGAAGGCAGTTCACGGCGAATGCCATGGAAGCGGTGAATATCAGCCGTGCCAGCCAGATCCCAGGGGCGGGCGCTATTTCGGTTTCTGACATCAGCGCTTCCGCCAACAGGGTCGCCCCGGGCGATGTGATCACGCTCAGCACGACCATTACTGGGGAAAACATTGGCTATATTTACCTCTTCACTGGTCTGGTTGACGCTGCTTCGAATAGCATTTTTGTGGCGGATACGGATTATGTTGAAAGTCCTACCACCGGTACTGAGGGGGGCGTTTATTACCCCATCTGGCCAGACGCGGAAACTTTCAGACTCAATTTTGAGTTTGAGCCGCTCGTTTTCACCATCACCAATGGCACTGAATCAGGCATCGCGCTGCTCAACCCGGTGTCCTACGGGGCTTCGGCTGGGCAGGCGGTTTATGCGGTGGATGGCACCTACACCTTCAGCGAAACTGGCGAAACCCGCGCAGCCCAGCTCCTTTTCAAGGATGAGTATTTATTCCAGGTGATGGGATTTAAGGGGACTACCACTGCTGGTGATGCCTCTGAAATCACTCCGAATCCGGGAGATACCTTCACGATCTCCTACAAGTGGCTGGATCTGGATGCGAACGGAGCTGTCAGCAAGATTTCCAACAGCGACGGAGACACCCTGACCTTTGGCAGTCAGCCGTTCCAGTGGAAGCAGGAATGGTTGCCGAGCGGTGACTACCTGGTGGGTTTCCTGGTGGCGGATCTGGATGGGAACGTGACGCCAGTCTATACGAACATCACGGTTCAGTAATTTAGCTTTAGTTCAAAACCAGGTCTGCAATCGCAGACCTGGTTTTTTTATGTGCCATGTGGTCTCTAATTAATTGCACACGCTGACCAACGATTTTGGGGATGCAATGGTTGTAGGGTGTGTTGGCGTCATAGAGCCTGTCTTCATAACGACGTTTGAAAGCCAACCCACCGCCAGAACAAACACCTGCCACCTGATGCCGGATTGAACAACACAATCCGGCCTACGAACTACGAACTACAAGAATCTGGCCCGCGAACTGTTCCTTATAAATGCCTGTACTGTCTGCGGCGTAAACCTTCGCGCAGGCGGTATGCTATAATCTCCCATTGCGGGAAACTAAAACCGATGGTTTTGGCAGACCAAAATTGATGGAATGAGTGACTTACAGGGAATAACATATGTTTAAAAAACTTGGGCAGATCTTCAAGGGAGATCCGCATAAAAAGAAAATTGACCAGCTGGTAATAATTGTAGACCAGATCAACGCGCTCGAAGAGCAATTTGAAAAGCTGAGTAATGAAGCGCTTGCAGCTAAAACGATCGAGTACCGCGCGCGCCTGTCAAAAGGCGAGACGCTCGACGAACTCCTGCCGGAAGCCTTCGCGATCGTGCGTGAAGCCGGCAAGCGCGTTTTGGGGCAGCGCCACTACGACGTCCAGATAATTTGCGGCATCAACTTGCACCAGGGGGGTATCTCGGAACTGCGAACTGGTGAGGGCAAGACCCTCTCAGCCACGCTGCCGCTCTACCTGAACGCGCTGGAGGGCAAAGGCGCGCACCTGATCACGGTTAACGATTACCTGGCAAGGCGCGACGGTCGCTGGATGGGCGCAATCTTCGATATGCTGGGTTTGAGTGTGGGCGTACTCCAGTCCGCGGGCAGCGCGGAGGGCAACGAGCGGGCTTTCATCTTCGATCCCACAGAAAGATCATTAGCCGAGGCTACCGATCTGCTCAGACCTGTGTCCCGCAAGCAAGCTTACCTGGCGGACATCACCTATGGAACCAACAGCGAGTTCGGTTTTGACTACCTGCGCGACAATATCACTATGCGTTGGGATCAGCGCGTTCAGCGCCCTCATCACTTTGCCATCATCGACGAGGTCGACAACATCCTGATCGATGAAGCGCGAACCCCATTGATCATCTCAGGTCCTTCGCACGAGGATTCGGAGAACTACATCCGTATGGCGCAGATAGTGAAGGCGCTTAACCCCGAGGATTACGAAGTCGCCGAAAAAGATCAGATCGTGAGCCTGACCGAGGTTGGCATCGCCCACGTGGAAGAAATGCTCGGTGAGCCACTTTCAGACCCTGAGCGACCAGAAGACATCAGCCCCGAGCAGGCGCGCTTGATGGGCTTCCTGGAGCAATCCCTGAGGGCAAGATTCTTGTTCCGCCGGGATAAAGAATACATTGTCCAGAATGGTGAAGTTGTGATCGTGGATGAGTTTACCGGCCGCATGATGCCCGGAAGGCGCTGGTCGGACGGACTGCACCAGGCGGTGGAAGCCAAGGAAGGCGTGAAGGTGCAGGCGGAAAACATCACGCATGCCACCATCACCATCCAAAACTACTTCCGCATGTACAAGAAACTGGCCGGCATGACGGGTACCGCCCTCACCGAAAAAGAAGAGTTCTTCCGGATCTACGGCTTGGACGTGCTTTCAATCCCAACCAACCTTGAATACCAGGCAATGCGCCCGGATTCAGGCCTGAAAGATGAGGAAGCCAAGGACGAAGAGGGGTACAAGTACACCTACTACTATGCCGAGTCCGATCCTTATAAAAAGCCCCTGTTCTACAAGCGCAAGGATTATCCGGATGTAATTTACCGCACCACGGAAGGCAAAGTGCGCGCGATTGTGCTGGAGATCTTGCGCTATCACGTGATTGGAAGACCCCAGTTGGTGGGCACCACCTCAGTGGAGAACTCCGAGCGGCTATCGGAGCGACTGGGCTCAGATATGGTGCGGCGACTGCTGCAAGTGAATCTGATCCGCCAGGCATGGTTCAAAACCAAGGGGCTCAACGAAGCCGATTTTGTGGATCAACCCGAATTGAGAGTTTTAAGTGAACCATTGGACAAGCTGCGCATGCCGGAATTGCGCCGGCTTGGAATGCAAAATGGCATGACCACGCTCGATTTGGCAGATGAAAGCAACAAAGCGAATCTGCTGGTACTGCTGAAGTTGGAGGAAAGCGATTGGGAGCGGCTGAAGGCTTTGTTTGACAGCGGCGTTCCGCACCAGGTTTTGAACGCGCGCAAACACACCGAAGAGTCGCTCATCATCGCTGGAGCGGGCGCGTTTGGGGCGGTGACGATTGCCACTAACATGGCTGGTCGGGGTGTGGACATCAAGCTGGGCGGTGAGCTGTCTGAAAGCCTGCTCTCGCGCGTGAACCAGGTTCTGGTGGAAAAAACTGAGACCGACCCCTACAACATGACCATGCCCGAGCGATTGCAGGCAGTCAAGGCGCTGGATGTGGAGCTGGACGAGAGCCAGCAAGAGGCCGTTGATGGCTTCCTGGTCTATATGGAAAACATGGCGAAGGTGCGCGAACTGGGCGGCTTGCATGTGGTTGGCTCAGAGCGGCACGAGGCGCGCCGCATCGATAACCAGCTTCGCGGTCGCGCTGGCCGGCAGGGCGACCCTGGCTCATCGCGCTTTTACCTGGCGCTGGACGATGACCTGATGCGAATGTTTGGCGGGCAACAGATGGAAGGTTTGCTGCAGCGCTTCAAGATTGATGAGAACATGCCGATTGAAATATCTCTTGTGAACAGGCTGGTTGAGCAGTCTCAGACGCGCGTGGAAGGCGCAAACTTTGATGTGCGCAAGCATCTGCTGGAATACGACGATGTACTGAACGCGCAGAGAAATCGCATTTACAGCCAGCGGGATAAGATCTTTACCAAGGACGATCTGCATGAAGACGTAAGCGAAATGCTGATCACCGAACTTGGCAGCAGGATCCGCACTGGTCTTGAGGATGTAGAGGGTCCGTGGAAGTTGCTGGGCTTTTTGGAGGACATCCAACCCACGATCCAAACGGACTTTGGCAGCTATCCGAGCTACTCCCTGAAGATGGTGATGGAAAACCTCGGCACTCCAGGCGATGAGCAATCTCTGGTGGATAAGCTCACAGCATTGGCAAAAGAGGCCGTGTTGCGTGAGAACGAGCACATACGCGAGGGGGCGGCTCTGCTATTTGAACGCAGCGAGCAGAGTATGAAAACCCAACTGGCAGAACGCAATGAAATGTTGGATGCCTACCTGGAGAGCTTTGACCCGGATGAGCAGCACGACCTGGCAGCAGAGATTGGCGAGATCGTGCAGACTCCGGTGAAGATGGCACCATCGCAGCAGCGCAGCCTGATGGAAGACCCCCTGAGCATGAAGGAACCGCTCAAGGAAGCTTTGAGAACCAGTGTGACACTCACGACTATCCGGCGCATCCTCCTGACTCTGGAAAAACGCTTTGGGGACAATTGGGGAATGAAACCCATCGACCTGGCGCAGCTCCCATGGGCAGAAGTCCGCCAGACTATTAATTCCCAAATCGCAGAATCGCTCGATCGGCGGGTGGAGCGGCTGTTTGGGGCGGATGGGGAGGTGCGGCGCGACCTGGAAGCCAATCCGGAATTGCTGCAAGCCGCGCTGAGCGATGAAAACGCGCGCGCGCAACTGGTTCAGGTGAGCACTGAAGGCAAGCGGATCGCCTTTGATAGCCGTTCGCATCGCAAAACTTTCCAGACTCACATGAGGCTGAATTACCTCTTCTCGATGTCGGAACAGCTGCTAAAGCAGCCGGCAGAACAAGTCACCGAAGATATTCTGGCGCACTTACAGGGTGCAGAAAAGAAACTTGCCGAAATTTTCGGGGAGTTCGAACTGCAGCACCTGGCAAACAATAACTTCAAACTCGCCGATCTGCCAAAAGCGACCAGGGAGGGGTTAAGCGAAAAGCTCGGTGAAGAGCAGTTCGGAGCAGTTTCAGGATTAGCCATTGAGGAGATTCCGGAGTTCTTGCACGAAGATGTACGGGAAGTTTTGGGCGACAAGGCTCAGAATCGCATTTACCGAGATCTGCTGCTCGGCACAATCACAGAGACCTGGGTGGAATATCTGACGCGCATGGAAGCCCTGCGGGTTTCGATCAGCATGGAATCTTACGCCCAACGCGACCCGCTGGTGCGCTATAAGAGCGAGGCAAGCACGCTGTTTACGGAGATGCTCTCGGAGGTTCGCCAGACGGTGATCAGCCGCATGTTCCGCTACCGCCCGACCAAGGCAGCCGAAGCGCAAAACGCGCTTGCGGCGCCTGCTCCGGTAAAAGCGGCCAGCGGGGCAGAACCCAAGCCAACTGCAGAAAAAACCCCAAATAAAAAGCGGCGAAAACGCCATTAAGAGGTAATAGATGACCCATTTTTTGGTTACGAATGATGATGGCGTGTTCGCGCCCGGCCTGCTGGCGCTGGTTCAGGCGATCAGGGCGATCCCGGGAAATGAAGTGAGCGTGTTAGCTCCGGATCATAACTGGTCGGCGTGCGGGCACGTCAAAACCCTGACCCGTCCGCTGAGGGTGCGGGAAGTGAAGCTGGCTGATGGCAGTATGGCTCTTTCTTGTGATGGCGCGCCTTCGGACTGTGTGGCAATCGCCGTCATGGGCGCGATTGAAAAGCCGATCGACGTGGTGGTGTCGGGTATCAATCCGAATGCCAACGTGGGCCTGGATGTGACTTACTCCGGGACGGTGACAGCGGCGATGGAGGCTTCGATCAACGACAAACCGGGTTATGCAGTTTCGCTGGATGCGCCGGAGCATCATGATGGGGAGCTTAATTTTGCCCCTGCAGCCAAAGCCGCGGCGGATTTGATCCAGGGATTGTTGGCTGATAAGACAGAAAAGAACAGGCAGCCGATTTGGAATATCAACCTGCCTTACCGGGAAGAAGGGCAGTTTGAGGGCGTGCTCTACACCCGCCAGGGCGTCAGGCTGTACCGGGATGTGCTGGAGAAACGCCTTGATCCGCAGGGCAGGCCTTACTATTGGATCGGCGGAGAAGCACCCACGGGTCTGATGGATGAGGGCACTGACTACTGGGCGATCAAACGCGGTTTCATTTCCGTCACGCCCCTGCAAATGGACATGACCAACAAAACTTTACTGGAAGTATTGAAGTTCGCAGCTGATAGCTGAATAGTTTCGTACGGATGGGGCTTGCTCCATCCGCTGACTGTAAATGGCGCATTTTGCGGGAGGACTAAAGCCCTCCCATACGATTTCTTTTTTTTCAGATGGATGCCTGATTGGCGGAGTGCGCAAAAAAGGCGCATTCCGCCCTACAAAAAAACCGTTCTTTGCCCATATTTAAGCAAGACGTAGGTCGGAATGAGACCGCCAGGATATTTTCGTTTTTCTTGAGTATGATGCGGGCTCACTCCGACAAAAAGAAATTTTCCATTAAATCTAGAAGGTCTGAAGTTCGCGGCTGAAAGCTGATTAATTTCGTACGAATGGGGCTTGCTCCATCCGCTGACTGTGAATGGTGGATTTTACGGGAGGACTAAAGCCCTCCCATACGATTTCTTTTTTTCCAGATGGATGCCTGATTGGCGGAGTGCGCAAAAAAGGCGCATTCCGCCCTACAAAAAAAAACGTTCTTTGCCCATATTTAAGCAAGACGTAGGTCGGAATGAGACCGCCAGGATATTTTCGTTTTTCTTGAGTATGATGCGGGCTCACTCCGACAAAAAGAAATTTTCCATTAAATCTAGAAGGTCTGAAGTTCGCGGCTGAAAGCTGATTAATTTCGTACGAATGGGGCTTGCTCCATCCGCTGACTGTGAATGGTGGATTGCGCGGGAGGACTAAAGCCCTCCCGTACGATTTTTCCAGTTTGCAGATAATTCCTTTGGCAGAGTGGCGAACTGAACGCCATTCCGCCCTACAAAAAAACCGTTCTTTGCCCATATTTAAGCAAGACGTAGGTCGGAATGAGACCGCCAGGCGATACGGGTTTGTAGAAAGTGTGATGCGGTCTCACTCCGACAAAAAGAATTTTTCCATTAAATCTAGAAGGTCTGAAGTTCGCAGCTGATAGCTGAACACTTTCGTACGGATGGGGCTTGCTCCATCCGCTGACTGTGAATGGTGGATTGCGCGGGAGGACTAAAGCCCTCCCATACGATTTCTTTTTTTTCAGATATATGCCTGATTGGCGGAGTGCGCAAATGAGGCGCATTCCGCCCTACGCTGGTGTTGAATTGGCGGAGAGCATATGAAGCTGAATCTCGCCCCACGACTATTTGTCATCCTGAGCGTCAGCGAAGGATCTACCCGCTTGCTGATTATGCTTCTTCACTTCGTTCAGAATAACAAACAAACCCCTCGTAGGTCGGAATGAGACCGCCAGGCGTTACGAGTTTGTAGAAAGTATGATGCGGGCTCACTCCGACAAACCTTTCCATTGGATCCTGGATCTCACAGCTGATATCTGAGTGCTTTCGTACGGATGGGGCTTGCTCCATCCGCTGACTGTGAATGGTGGATTTTGCGGGAGGGCTAATGCTCTCCCGCAAAATTTTTTCAAACACAGCGTGGTATGGGCGAAGCTTCCCAAGCGAATGTTGTTGGCACCTGTTGCCCAATCGTTAAGGATGCTTAGCCCCTACGCGAGGACCTTTCAATCCAATGAACCCGAGGGTCTACCAGAATGTAAATCCTCACCTTCGATTGCAGAGCTGGGATACAATTAGGCTATGTTACCTGATCATCGTGTACGCCAAAGAGAATATCTGCTCGAGATCTCGCGAGCCCTTACAGAGGAGCTAAACCTCAACACGCTCCTGAGCCGCATCCTGCACATCGCGATCGAGATGCTGGGTGGGCATGCCGGTTTTATCGCCCTCGCAGGAGATGCAGGCGACTGGCACATTGCGATCAACCAGGGTATTCCACCGGCGCTGTTGAGTTACCTCGAAACCTGGCTGGCAAGCCTCAGCGAGAGCGATGAAGGCGCTGAAGCACGCATTCCTGAGATCAACCGCATGTTGAGTGATATCAGCATGGGCATGATCACGGGCGTGGGCATTGCCATGACCGTCCAGCACAGAATAATCGGTCAAATTTTCATTTTCCGCAACTACCGCGCCAGCTTTTCGGCTAACGATTACTCCATCCTGAACAGCTTCGCCAACCAGGCAGCTATTGCTGTGCGCAATGCCAGGCTCTACACCCAGATGACCCGCCAGAATTTGCGCATGGCGGCTCTGCTCAGTTCAGTCGCGGATGGAATTATCATCTTGAATCCAGACCTGAAGGTGCTGCAAGTCAATCACGCCTTTGAACGACTGGTAAACGCGCCGGCAGACGAGCTAAATCATAAAGCCTTCGACCAGGTGGTGCGTTGGGCAAAACCACCAAAGGGGATCGAGTTGAATGAGGCGGTCAAGTCGCAGTGGCAGTGGGGCTCCACCAAGGACCTCTTTTTGGAAGGGGACATGCTGCGTTACCCCCCGCTGGACCCGATCCCGGTGGAGATCACCTACGCTCCTCTCTTTTCAGATGAGGGGGAGCTCCTGAACATTATCGCCTCGGTGCGTGACATCACCCGTTTCAGGGAGGCAGAAGAACTCAAAACCAACTTCATTTCGGTCATCAGCCATGAACTGAAAACCCCAATTGCCCTGATCAAGGGCTACGCCAACACGCTCAGACGCGACGATGTGGAATGGGATAAGGCGATGATAACCGAAAGCCTGCGGGTGATCGAAGAAGAAGCCGATCATTTGACCGCGATGGTGGAGGATTTGCTGGACGCAACCAAGCTGCAATCAGGCGGGATTACCCTGCACAAAACGGAAGTGGATCTGGCTGCTCTGATCAGTGATTTGAGCCAAAAATTTGCTCTGCAAAGTGACAGGCACCAGATTTTTACCAATCTGTCGGAAGATTTTCCCATTATCACCGCTGATGAGACCCGCCTTAGCCAGTTGATTTCCAACTTGCTGACAAATGCCATCAAGTACTCTGAGGGCGGTATGATAAAAATCGATGGGAGAAAGATTGAAGACAATGTCCAGATTTGTGTGACGGACCAGGGCAAGGGCTTTGATCCGATGGATGTTCCCCGTGTGTTTGATCGTTTCTACCGCTCAAATGGGGTAGTAAAAACGACCAAGGGCACCGGTTTGGGCTTGTATCTGTGCCAATCAATTGTCAAAGCGCATGGGGGAAGGATTTGGGTGGATGAAAGCTACCACCAGGGAGCAAGGATCTGTTTTACCCTGCCCATCAAGACCCAAAGCCAGCTTACGTTATGAAGTTTCAGCTTAATCGCCTTGAAGAGGTGGGCTCCACCAATGATGTAGCTCTTGAAGCAGCCAGGTCCGGCGCTGAAGATGGCCTGGTGGTGTGGGCGCAGCGGCAAGTTAGGGGGCGCGGGCAGCGGGAGCGCATCTGGCAAAGCCAACCGAAAAGCTCATTGACTTTCTCTGTGTTGTGCAGACCGACTGAAGACGAACAGCCCCTGTTGGGGCGTTTTACCGCGCTTGGAGCCCTGGCAGTGGCGCGGGCGTTGAAGGTAAAAACAGGCAGTAAAGCACAGGTGAAATGGCCCAATGACGTCTTGCTGAATGGCAAGAAGATCTGCGGAATATTAGCAGAGAGCGACATGGAGTCAGGCAAAGCCAAGGCGGTAGTAGTAGGGATAGGCTTAAATCGGCAGCCAGGAGCCTTTGACGGAAATACGGCTATGAATTTTCCAGCCAGTGACGTTTTCAGCGAAACCGGCTATAGTTTGGATGCCGAAACCTGGCTGTGGTCAATCCTGGAGGCACTGCGAGCGCTACGGCAACTGTTGCCTGGTGATGCCTTCATGCGGGAATGGAATGAGCAGCTGGCATTCCGGGGGGAGACCAGGCGAATCAGGAACTATAAAGGCGAAACGGGGTTGTTTCGCCTTTTGAGTGTTTTGTCTGACGGCTCACTTCAGGTGGAGGATGCCGGCGGTCAATCTTTCAGTTTTCAGTCTGCCGAAATACTGCCCTATTCTTCATCCTCTTCATCATCATCTTCTTCTTCAGAGTAATCTAATTCTTCTTCGGCAGTTTCCGGGCTGGGTTCGGGATCCGTTTCAAGATCCTCATCCCTCACAGCAACTTTTCGTCCGGAACGGCGCGGGGCGGCTTCGCCGGCGGCTACGGAAGCAGCGTGGGTTTGTTCGGAAAGTTCCACTTCTTCCTGGGATATTCGGGCGACCGCAGCAATGCTGTCGCTTTCGCCCAGGTCCATGACCTTGACGCCCTGCGTGGAGCGGCCTTGAACCGAAATCTCGGCGACCTTGGTGCGCAGAACGATCCCCCCGCGGGAAATGATCGTGACTTCCTCGTCATCAAGGACCACACGCGCTTCAGCGATATCCCCGACGGAACCGCGCACATCCTGATTGATCGTCGTAACGCCAAGCGTGCCGCGGGACTTGGGGATGTATTCTTCCAGGGGTGTGCGCTTGCCCTGACCCTTCCCGGTCAAAACAAACAAGTAGCCTTCCGGCTCGGCAACTTCCAAACCTGCCACCTGGTCATCACCGCGCAGGCTGATACCGGTGACGCCCATGGTGGTTCGCCCTGTGGGGCGGACTTGCTTTTCGTGGAAGCGCAGCGCTTTGCCCTTCCTGGTAATAAGCATGAGATCATCCTGACCGCCGGTCATACGAACCCAGCCCAATTCATCGCCATCATTCAAGCGGATAGCGATCAGGCCGGATGGCCGCACACTCTCAAAGTCCGACATAGGCACGCGCTTGATGCGCCCAAGCCTTGTGGCAAGGGCAAAGAATTTAGCGTCGCTGAAATCTTCAACGGGCAACAAGGCTGTGACGCTCTCATCAGGTTCGAGGTTGAGGATGTTGACCAGGGGGATGCCGCGCCCCTGCCGGGATTCTTCAGGCAGTTCAAACACCCTTACGGAGTAGACTTTGCCCTTGTTGGTAAAGAACAGCATGGTGCCAAGCGTGTTGGCACGCACGAAGAAGGTGACAGCATCTTCGCCGCGCATACTCTGACCAATCACGCCGCGACCGCCTCTGCCCTGGGAGCGGTAGGCTTGGTCTGAAACGCGTTTGATGTAACCCCGGTCAGTAATGGAAACGAACACTGGTTCGTCCTGAACGAGCGACTCGTCTGAAAGGTCCATTTCGAGGTCAGGCACGATGTGCGTTCGGCGGTCGTTGCCGAATTTTTCAGCAACTTCATTCAGGTCGGTGCGGATGATCTCGAGTATTTTGTGCGGGTTGGCAAGAATATCTTCGAGCTCGGCAATAGTATCAATCAACGCTTTGTATTCGTCTTCGATCTTTTGGCGTTCAAGGGCGGCCAGGCGGCGCAGCTGCATATCGAGAATTGCCTGGGCCTGGATTTCGGTCAGGTTGAAGCGGTTTATCAAATTTGTTTTGGCGACATCAGCATCCTTGGATTCGCGGATGGTCTTGATCACCGCGTCCAGGTTTGCGATCGCGATCAGGAGACCGTCCAGGATGTGAGCGCGTTTTTTGGCTTTATCGAGTTCAAAGAGTGTTCGGCGGGTGATGACGACCTGGCGGTGTTCGAGATAATACGTGAGAGCGCGTTTGAGAGTGAGCATGCGGGGTTCAGCATCCACCAGAGCCAGCAACTGTACGCCAAAGGTGGACTGAAGCGGAGTGTATTTGTAAAGCTGATTCAGAACGCGCCGCGGCTGGGTGCCGCGTTTGAGCTCGATGACGATGCGCATACCATTGCGGTCAGACTCATCGCGCATGTCTGAGATCGAATCGATGCGACCTTCGCGGTGAAGGGCGGCGATACGTTCGATCAGGCTGGTTTTGTTGAGCTGATAAGGTATCTCATAAATGATGATCGCGAAGCGTCCGTCGCGAATTTCTTCAATAGTGGCAGAGCCGCGCATAGTAAGGTGTCCGCGACCAGTGCTGTAGGCCTGGCGGATGCCTTCACTGCCGACGATAATGCCGCCAGTAGGGAAGTCGGGTCCGGGAATCAGCTGCATAAGGTCTTCCACACTGACCTCATCGAGATCGTCGAAGCGGTCGATCAGCAGGTTAAGCCCGGCTACCAACTCGCGCAGGTTGTGCGGCGGGATGTTGGTGGCCATGCCAACGGCAATACCGTTGGAGCCATTCATCAGCAGATTGGGGATGCGAGCGGGCAGAACTTCAGGCTCCTTTAGAGACCCATCAAAGTTATCGAGAAAGTCGACTGTGTCTTTGTCCAGGTCAGACAGAATCTCGTCCGCGATTTTGTGTAAACGGGCTTCTGTATAGCGCATAGCTGCCGGGGAGTCTCCGTCAATTGAGCCAAAGTTGCCCTGACCGTCAATGAGTGGGTAGCGCATTGAGAAATCCTGCGCCATGCGTGCCATAGAATCATAGACGGCTGAATCACCGTGGGGATGATATTTACCCAGCACTTCACCGACGATACGGGCGGATTTTTTGTAGGGTGTGTTGGCGCGAATGCCCATATCCTGCATGGCGTAAAGGATGCGCCGGTGGACAGGCTTGAGCCCGTCGCGCACGTCCGGGATGGCGCGGGCGACGATAACGCTCATGGCATAGTCGAGGTAAGCAGTGCGCATTTGCTCGTCAATACCAACAGACTGAAGGCTGCCAGCGTTGTTTGTGACAGGTTCTTCAGCGGGAATTTCAGTTTGTTCAGTCATGTTTTTTTCTTCCGATGCTGCCGTAAAAGTGGCTTAGCATAACCTTTTCATTATACCTCAATTATCAGATAAAAAGCAGATAAAATGCGGGAGAGCGCAAAAAAGCGCCAAAATTCAAGAATCGGACAGGTGAAAGGATTAACCCTGACAAGTAGTGTTGGCTATGAAAAGGCGGGAATTTTAAAAATGCCCGGTTTCTGAAACCGGGCATGCTGCAAATTAATTATTAGTTGACTGGGCAACCAGGTATCCGGTTGGCAGAGAAGAAGCACCACCAGCTGGTTGGCATGAATATCACGATGACCATGATGATGATAATCGCGATCAGGAGCAGAATAAAAAAGTTGGAGTACCAGGGAGTGGTTTGTTTTAGTTCAGGGATTGGTTCGGGCGCAATTGCCTTTTGGGGGACCGGTTTCTGGGAAGGCTGGTATGCTTGCTGGGGCGCTTGGGGGGCAGGCTCTGGCACGGATTCTGCCTGGGGATAGGCGCTGTAGGTGGGTGTCTTAGCCTGATCTGGCCATTCGAAGCTCATCACGGTCGATTCCGCCATGGTGATCAGGTCGCCATTATTGAGGCGTTGGGGTGAGCTGATGCGGACACCATTGATGAAGGTGCCGTTGGTGGAACCCAGGTCCTCAATAAAGACACCATCTGTTCGGGTGAGAAAACGGGCGTGACGGCGCGAGATCTCCTGGTCTGGCACCGGGATGTCATTAGCGAGGTCACGACCAAGCGTGACTTCAGTTTTTTCGAGATAAAAACTTGAACCGGGGATAGGTCCCGAACGCATGACGATGAGAGGTTTTTGTTCTGACATGGTCGCTCCTGAATTAAAACAGTCAATTTAGATATCTGATTTTACCATTGTCTGGCAAAGTCCGTTGTCAATATCAAAGCTGCGCAAAAAAAACCTGAAGCTGAATAAATGCGCGTTGACGCTGGCAAAGAATCCTGCTATTATCAAAAATATGAGTAATCCTGAAAAGAAAAGCAGCTGGTTGAAGCAGCTGATTAAACGTGCTCAGCAGGAATTCAGATGGCTTGCACCTGGCATGGGCTATAAGCGCTGGCTGGTGCTGACCATCGTTGGATCGATGCTGCTGGGGCTTGGCGCGGCGGTCCTGGTGTTGGATTACTATCGCAGCACCACGAATGAAGCTTTGGTGCCTATCCTGGCAGTGCTCTCACTCCGTTTTCTGGACAGACCAATCCGATTCCTGCTCTTTGGCGGTTTGGGGATGGCAATGATCCTGATCGGGATTTGGGGAGCAAACCGCTCCTTATTGCGCCCATTTGAAAAAAATGGCAAACCGGTCTGGGATACGCTCAAGAATTACCGTCAGCGCGAAAAAGGGATCAAGGTGGTGGTGATTGGCGGTGGGCACGGGCTGGCGGCACTGCTGCGAGGCTTAAAGGAATACACCCACAACATCACCGCCATTGTGACGGTTGCCGATAACGGCGGATCATCGGGAGAACTGCGGCGTGATCTGGGCGTGCTGCCGCCGGGAGACATCCGCAATTGCCTGTCGGCTCTCAGCAGCGATGAAGCGCTGCTTTCCCAGGTTTTTCAATATCGTTTCACCTCCGGAGGGGGGCTTGAAGGGCATTCACTGGGAAACCTGTTCATCACAGCCCTCAGTGAAATCACCGGCAGTTTTGAAGAAGCAGTCGCGGAGTCCGGCAAGGTTTTGGCGATTTATGGACAGGTACTGCCTTCGACATTAAGTAATGTGGAACTGGTTGGGGACGTGCAAGAGCATGCGACTCAAGAGATTGTGGAAGTCAGGGGCGAGGCACAACTGACCGAGTATCCGGGCAAGATCCTGAAAGTCTGGATCGATCCGGAAGAGTCACCGGCATATCCCCCCACAACATCAGCTATCTTGGATGCCGATTTGATCCTGATTGGTCCAGGCAGTTTGTATACCAGTTTGCTGCCAAATTTGTTGGTAAAGGGGCTTTCTGATGCAATTCTGGCCAGCCGCGCAGAAGTTTTTTATATCTGCAACATCGCCACTGAACCGGGTGAAACAGATGGATTCAACGCATCGGACCATGCCCGGGAAATTGACCGGCATATCTGTAAGCATTTGTTTAACCTCGCGATTTGCAACCGGAATTATCACGGAGATCTAGGCGGCAAGGCGGAGTGGGTTCTGTTGGATGACGAGATGCGGCAGAACTACCGTGTATACGAAGCGGACCTGGTGGATGACTTGTATCCCTGGAGACACAGTTCAAGGAAACTGGCACGGGCAATCATGAACTTGTATGAAGAGCGTACAGGACCTTTGAATTAAATCATTTTGGAACAAGCAAAGCATCGATGTACCCTTGGTGAGACTGCTTGCTCATTGAAAACTTGTGCTCTTTATATAAAGTTGACATTATATAAAGTTGTTCCTGTTGAGCCAATAAATCGGATATAATTCTGTAGGTTAAGCGTAAACACTCTGGCAGCAATGCCAGTAAAGAATAAACCAAATTCACTCAATCGGAGGATATATGAAAACAAAAGTAGCAATTAATGGTTTTGGTCGCATCGGACGTCAGGTTTTAAAGCGCCTCCTCGAAGACGCTTCGGACACCCTGGAAGTCGTTGCAATAAACGATCTCTTTGATCCGAAAACTAATGCCCACCTCTTCAAGTACGACTCAAACTACGGCATCTACAACGGTGAGGTAACAGTCAGTGAGGCTGGCAATCTGGTTATTGATGGTACTGAGATCAAAGTTTTGGCCGAAAGAGACCCCGGCAACCTGCCCTGGAAAGAACTCGGCGTTGATATCGTTTTTGAATGCACCGGCATTTTCACCACTGCCAAGAGCGAAGGTGGCAAGATCGGCGCTGATGCGCACATCGAGCGCGCTGGAGCGAAGAAAGTCATCATTTCTGCACCTGCAAAAGGCGAAGATCTGACAATCGTTTTGGGTGTGAACGAAGACAAATACGATAATGAAAAGCATCATATCATTTCGAATGCTTCCTGCACCACCAACTGCCTCGCGCCTGCTGCTAAGATTGTGAATGACCTCTACGGCATCATTGGGGGCGTCATGACCACCATTCACTCTTACACAAATGATCAGGTCATCCTGGATCAGGGTCACAAGAAAGAAATGCGCCGCTCTCGCGCTGCCGGTCTGAACATCATCCCCACTAGCACTGGTGCTGCCAAGGCTGTTGCCCTGGTCATCCCCGAGCTCAAGGGCAAGTTCGACGGCTACGCTTTGCGCGTTCCGACCCCAACCGTCTCGATTGTTGACTTTGTTGCCCTGGTTGAAAAACCAACCAGCAAGGAAGAACTGAATGCAGCCTTCACTGAAGCTGCTGAAGGATCGCTGAAGGGCATCCTGGGTGTGACCACTGGCGCTTATGATCAGCCGCTGGTTTCGAGCGACTTCAAGGGCGACTCCCGCTCCTCCATTGTTGACCTCGAAAAGAACATGGTCATGAATGGTAACATGGTGAAAGTTGTGACCTGGTACGACAACGAATGGGGCTATAGCTGCCGCACCGTTGACCTGGGTAAGATGATCGCAGAGAAACTCTAAACCTCAAGGTTTACTGAACAAATGGATGCGCAGCATTGTTTTTCAAAAGAACAGTGAGGCGCATTTTTCATAGAAGGAGAAAAATGTCTGATAAGAAAATTGTGACTGATCTGGATGTGGCTGGCAAGAAAGTTTTAGTGCGGGTGGACTTTAACGTTCCAATCAAAGAAGGCAAAATCAAAGATGATACCCGCATCACTTCGGCTCTGCCCACAATCAATTATTTGCTCGAACAAGGAGCGGCAGTTATTTTGATGTCCCACCTTGGGCGCCCAAAGGGTCAGGTCAACCTGGATTATTCAATGAAACCCGTAGCGGATCACCTGGCTACACTGATTGATGCGCCTGTTAAGTTTGCCGAAGATTGCCGCGGCGAGATTGCCAAAGCGGCTGCAGAATCCTTAAAACCGGGCGAGGTTTTGGTGCTTGAGAACACACGCTTCTACGCGGGCGAAGAAAAGAACGATCCGCAAATGGCCGCCGATCTGGCATCGCTGGCAGACCTTTACGTGAATGACGCGTTTGGCACGGCACATCGCGCGCATGCCTCAACCTACGGCGTGGCCGAGTTATTGCCTTCAGCGGCTGGCTTCCTGATGGAAAAGGAAATCAAGTATCTCGGCGATGCCATTGCTGATCCACAGCGACCCTTTGTAGCCATCCTGGGCGGGGCGAAAATTTCCGACAAGATCGGCGTGATCGAGAACCTGCTGAAGAAAGCCGACAAGATCCTGATCGGCGGCGGCATGGCTAACACCTTCCTGAAGGCGCTCGGTTACGAACTGGCTGATTCGCTCGTGGAAGCTGAAGTGATTGATACTGCCAAAGAGCTGATTGGAAAATCAGAGGGAAAACTGGTTTTGCCAGTCGATATGGTGCTCGGCGACGCGTTTGATGCGGAAGCAAAGATGGAAACCCTGCCAGTGGGCGATGTGCCGGCCGGCTGGAGAATCCTGGATATTGGTCCGAAGACTGTGGAAGCTTTTGGCGCTGAAATTGCCAATGCGGGCACAATCGTTTGGAACGGACCGATGGGTGTGTTTGAGTTTCCACGCTTTGCCGCCGGCACGTTTGCGGTTGCGCACAAAGTGGCTGAAAGCAATGCTGTGAGCATCATTGGCGGTGGGGATTCTGTTTCTGCTATCAATCAGTCTGGACTCAGCGATCAGATCACTCACATCTCAACCGGTGGCGGCGCATCCTTGGAAATGCTGGAAGGCATCGAACTGCCTGGGCTTGCCATCCTTTCAAATAAGTAAATCTGACCCCTTCAAAAGCCGCGGAATTTGTTTTCGCGGCTTTTTTTGTTATGCTTATAGGTGCTGCAACCATTCGGTTTTTAGATTAATGATAGAATCGCAAAAAAGCGTACCGATTCAGCGGCTTTAGTTTAGCCTGTAAAAATATCGATGGAGAAAAATATGAGAAAGCTAAATAAAATGAAATGGATTATCCTGGGGCTTTTGAGCTTGAGCCTTGCGTTGGCAGCTTGCGCCCCTTCTGTTCCCCCCACTCCTTCAGAAGCGGAGATTGCCCAGCAGGTAGCGGCGACACAGCAAGCCAAGGCGACCCAAAACTCAGTGGAAACTTTGGTGGCATTGGTCACCCAATTGAGCAATCAACCTACCTGGACCCCTCAGCCACCCTGTCCGGCCTGCCCGACGCAGGTGGTGCCAACCGCGCAAACCACTGCCAACCCGACTGATGGCGTAACTGAGCCTACTGCGGCAGCCCCAACTGAGGCACCTGGCGCAAAATGCTTCCAGTTTGATTTTTTGGGTGATGTCAATTATCCCCCCGGCACGGTTATAAAACCCGGCACAAAATTCAACAAAACATGGACTATTAAGAACACCGGCACTTGCAAATGGACCAGGGATTATGACCTTGTTCTGGCGGGTGGGGACGCATTTGGCACCAATAAGCGCGGTGACATCCCAAGAGAGGTGCTGCCGGGAGAAACAATTGATGTCACAATTTATGATATGTCCGCACCGATGACTGAGGGCACCTACTACAGCTACTGGATGCTCGCGGCACCAGACGGTGCGCGCATAGGCTATGGACCCAATCAGCAGTGGGGATTGGGCATCCAACTGATTGTGTCGAGCCAATAAGAAAATCGCAACCGCCCTTTGGGGCGGTTGTTTTTGAAAGTGGAACTTTCTGAACCCGATGAACGTCTATGCAATGAGGTATATCTGGCTAATAAGGAGTTAGAAAATGAAAAGCAAAATTTCTAGAAAACCACTTTGGATGTTTTCCGCTTTAATTATGCTGGTACTGAGTATAGTTTTAGCAGCATGCGGTAATTCCGGCTCACCTACTCCCACGGGAGATCCTATTGAACAAGCGATGCAAACCCTGCAGGCACAAGCCACGCAGCAATATTTCCAAACGGTTGTAGCTCAATTATCGGCAACGCCGCCATTGATTGAGAACACCCCAACACTCAATCCCACCAACATCAATCAGGTACCGGTAGAATCGACTCCAACTAAAGAGGCGCCTACGGCAACAGCAACACAAATACCACCCACGGCTACCCAACCTGCCCCTACTGCGATTCCTCCTACACCTACACGGATCCCGCCCACACCCACGCCCATCCCATGCTACCAGGTGAAATTTGTCCAGGATATTACCATCCCGGATGGCACAAAAATTATTGCCGGAAACACCTTCACGAAGACCTGGCGCATTCGCAACAGCGGTTCCTGCACCTGGGATACGCGCTTTGATATTGCTTTTGTAAGTGGCACTCAGATGACATCTGGCACGGTCTGGGACCTGACAAAAGAGGTCAAGCCGGGTGAGACCGTGGACATCTCGATCACCATGACTGCCCCGGCAACGGTTGGCTCCTACCAGGCAAACTTCCAGATGGTCAACCCGAACGGTGTGCGTTTTGGCACCGGTCCCGACAGCAAGGGTTCTTTCTGGGTGAAGATCCAGGTAACTGACGGCAAGGGCATGGTATACAACTTTGCTGATAATGCCTGTGACGCACGCTGGTCTACCAGCGAGACCAATCCATTGACTTGCCCAGGCAAAGAAACCGATATCGACAAAGGCTATGTTCTCACCAAGGACAATCCTCTCCGCGAAGATGGCGGTAAAGAAAACGAAATTGGTCTGATCACCCGGCCGAATGATGACAGCGACGGTTACATCCAGGGTATTTATCCCGCATTCCTGGTAAAAGATGGCGATCAGTTCCGCGCGACGATCCAATGTGAAGCCAACAGCCCCAAGTGCAGCCTGAAGTTTGAGCTTTACTATCGCGTTGGAAGTGGGAGTTTCGTTGAACTGGGCGAGTGGCATGAAATTTATGACCAATTGTGGAACCCGCTGGAGATTGACTTGTCCTCACTTGCCGGTCAGAACGTGCAGTTCTCGCTGGTTGTGTGGAACGAGGGCACATCCCAGGATAATCGCGGATTGTGGCTCAATCCAATGATCTACCGCACCAAGTAAATTTTTGAAGTTTTAGGGTAAAGCTGACCGGATGATCCGGTCAGCTTTTTTTTGTGGAAGTTGTAGGCCGGATTGCGGTTTTCAATCCGGCATTTATCGTTGATATGTCATTGCAAACCTTTTTTGTACTGTCACATCGTGCCCACAGGGTATTGCGAACATCTTTTACTCTGTCACATCGTGCCTTTTGTCATTGCGAACATCTTTTATTCTGTCACATCGTGCCCGTAGGGTATTGCGAACCTCCATTGTGAAGCAATCTAACCTCTTAGCCGACCTGGATAGCTTGAGGCAGCAGGATCACGCTTATTATCCACGAAGTGTCGTGAACCTCTCATATCGTTTGATCGCAAACATCTTAGATTGCTTCGTCCCTACTCTGTACGCAAGCAGTCGCAATGACAGAAAAATGCCCAGATTAAGACTTATGGCAAACAATTTAGATTGCTTCGTTCCTACTCTGTACGCAAGCAGTCGCAATGACAGGTGCGGCGATATTTGACCCATGCCGCTGTAATTGAGAACCTTCTTTAATCTGTCACATCGTGCCCGTAGAGTATCGCGACCTTCATTATTCTGTCACATCGTGCCCGTAGGGTATTGCGAACCTCCTTTGTGAAGCAATCTAACCTCTTAGCCGACCTGGATAGCTTGAGGCAGCAGGATCACGCTTATTATCCACGAAGTGTCGTGAACCTCTCATATCGTTTGATCGCAAACATCTTAGATTGCTTCGTCCCTCGCCCTTGTACTACAACGTCGAAATAACCAACCCAACCGATCAGTTGCACTGGGAACGGGACAAGCCGCGTTTCCTACGAAAAGCCAGCTCACAGTCGTAGGGAACGGTCTTGCGCCGTTCCACCTCATTCTCTGTCATTACAAACCTCTTTCGGTAATGGTCAGGTTTGCAATGACGTTTCTTCAGCACACACGGAGCAACTTTGAGTAGCTTGATGATAAAATAGGAGTTAACTAACAGCAGAGGATGGTAAGGAACAATGAGAAAACCAATAGTTGCCGGCAACTGGAAGATGAACAAAGGCTTATATGAGACCCGCGATTTAATCCGCGAGATGTATCCTGTTCTACGTGCAGTTGAAGATGTAGAGATTGTGGTTTGCCCGCCATTTGTGGGTCTGGGGGTTGCAAGACGCGAGGTGGATGAATCAACCATCAAGCTTGGCGCGCAGAATATGCACTGGGCAGACTCGGGCGCTTTTACCGGGGAAACTTCTCCCTTAATGCTGAAAGAACTTTGCGAGTATGTCATTTTAGGGCACTCAGAACGCCGCGCCATGTTTGGCGAGACGGACGAAACTGTCAACAAGAAAGCTTTGGCGGCATTGGCGCATGGTCTGAAACCGATCGTTTGCGTGGGCGAGACTTTGGAGGAAAATCAGAGCGGAATTACCGCCGAGGTCGTCAGCCGGCAGGTGCGGGCAGACCTCGAAGGGCTCACACAGGAGCAGGCTGAGCTGGTGGTGATCGCCTATGAGCCGGTCTGGGCGATCGGCACTGGTCTGGCAGCCACCCCTGAAGGCGCGAACGCCGTGCACAAGGATGTGATCCGCCCGATCCTGCGCGAGATGTTTGGTGAGGAAATCGGGGATGGAATGCGCATTCTTTACGGCGGCTCCGTAAATCCTGGTAACGCCGCGGAACTTTTTGGGCAATCCGATATCGACGGCGGCCTGATTGGCGGAGCAAGCCTGAAGGCAGAGTCCTTCATTGCGCTTGTCAAAGCCGCGATGTAAGATTATTGCAGTGTATGAAGCCGGGTAAACCCCCAGCTTTTTTAGCAGAAGCTCAGGCACGCAAACTAAACCATAATGCCCTTGACCATGCCTCTGAAAACTTCTATAATAGGGAGAATGATGTGGAGTGAGGAAAGTAGGCTTTAGAGCACCAACAGGGAGGCGCGGTCGCGATTGAGAGCGGCGCCAGGTAAGCGAAAGTTGAAGTTCCCTCAGGAGTCGAGCGGGTGAAACCACTGTGCAAGTAGTCCGCGCCGGGTGTTCCCGTTACAGAACGACCTGAGAGGGCTGGTTATGCCAGCCAAGAAGGGTGGTACCACGGCTTTTAGGCCCGTCCCTTTATCCGGACGGGCTTTTTTTGTCCGAATGGCAAATTGATGAGGTGAAGGATGTTAGAAATTGAAGTGAAGTTACAGGCAGAGCTGGCGCGCGGGATCGAAGCGCTTCAGACTGTCGGGAATGTCGAATCTCTTGAATCCTGGAAACAGGATTTCCTGGGAAAGAGTTCGCTGGTGATGCAAACCTACGGCTCAATGGGGAAACTTGCCAAAGAAGAGCGCCCGATAGTTGGCAAAGCTGTGAATCAGTTAAAGGTAGGACTGGAAGCAGCCCTGGCAGAAAAAGAAGAAGGCGTCAAAACTGCCAGCCAGCAGGTAACTTTTACCAAAGAAACCCTGGATGTGACCCTGCCCGGCCGCAAACCACGCCGCGGAAGAATCCACCCGCTGCATTTGACTTTGCGGCAAATCTACCAGATCTTTGGCGATATGGGCTTCCAGATTTACCGCTCGCCGGAAGTGGAAACCGAAGACTACAACTTCACTTTCCTGAACATTCCGCCTTATCATCCAGCGCGGGATATGTGGGACACCTTCTACACCGATAAGGAAGGCGTGGTCCTGCGAACCCACACCTCTCCTGGTCAGGTGCGCGTGATGCGCGAGAGAGCGCCGGAAAATATCCGCGTAATTCTGCCGGGCACTACCATGCGTTATGAGCAACTGACGGCCCGCTCTGAAATTGAATTCATCCAGGTGGAGCTACTGGTGGTGGGCAAGGGCATCACCTTCGCCGACATGCGCGGCACGCTCAACGACTTTGCCCGCAGAACCTTTGGTGAGAATGCGCGCACGCGTCTGCGACCATCCTTCTTCCCCTTCACTGAGCCCAGCGCTGAAATGGACGTGCAGTGCTTCGTCTGCGGCGGCGAAGGCTGCGGCGTGTGTAAGGGCACCGGCTGGCTGGAAATCCTCGGCTGCGGCATGGTGCACCCAACTGTGCTCAGGTACGGCGGATATGACCCCGAGGTCTATTCCGGTTTTGCCGCCGGCATGGGCATCGACCGTTCGACCCTGATGCGCTATCACATAGATGATATTCGCCACTTCCGCAATAACGACATCCGCTTTCTGGAACAGTTCTAAGAGGAGATGAGATGAAAGCACCTTTAAGTTGGATCAAAGATTACATCGACTTGGATGGGATTGGCATCGAAGAGCTTGCCAACCTCCTGACCAATGTCGGTTTGGAAGTGGAAAGTGTGCAGTTGGTGGGCGTGGAGAAGCCCGCAGGCAATCTGAAGAATAAATACTACGGATTGCCCTGGGATAAAGAGAAATTTGTGGTGGCGGAGGTGGTGGAGGTCAATCAACACCCCAACGCCGACCGCCTGACCCTCTGCGAGCTGAATGACGGCACGGGAATTACGACCGTTCTGACTGGCGCGCCAAATATGTTTCCCTACATCGGTAAGGGCAGGTTGGATCAGCCGCTCAAGGTCGCCTACGCGCGTGAAGGGGCATCCCTTTATGACGGGCACCAGTCAGGGCAGGTTGTGACGAAACTAAAAAAAACAACCATCCGCGGGGTCGAGTCGCGCTCGATGATCTGCTCCGAAAAAGAGCTGGGCATCTCGGAAGAACACGAGGGCATCATCGAACTGGACGCCGATGCGCCGGTTGGCATGCCGCTGGTGGATTACATGGGGGATGTGGTCTATGAAGTCGCGATCCTGCCGAATATGGCACGGGATGCTTCTATCCTGGGCATCGCCAGGGAACTCTCGGCGGTCACGGGCAGGCCACTGCGCCTTCCTGTGGGAGCGACGCTGGAAAAAGGCGGAGAAATAACAGAGAAGATCGGTCTGGAAGTGCGCGACACCGAGCTGAATCCCCGTTTCATGCTGGGGATGGTGGAGGGAACACAAGCCCGGAAAAGCCCCTATTGGGTGCAGCGGCGGCTTTCATTGGCAGGCATGCGCCCGATTGACGCCCTGGTGGACGCGACGAACTACACCATGCTCGAGATTGGTCAACCTCTGCACGCCTTCGATTACGATCTGCTGCGGGAGAGGGCTGGCGGAAAGCCGACCATCATCACTCGCACGGCCTACGAGGGCGAGAAGATCGCTCTGCTGGATGGGTCTGAGCCGCAACTTGACACCCAGATGGAACTGGTGACCGACACCGTCGGTCCGCTTTCCATCGCGGGAGTCATGGGCGGCGGTGAGACAGGCGTGCATGGAGAGACCCGCAACCTGCTGATCGAGTCGGCGAACTGGAACTTCATCAACCTGCGCAAAACCCTTAGCAAAACCCGCATCAACAGTGAAGCCGCTTACCGCTTCAGCCGCGACGTCCATCCGGCGCTGGCAGAGACCGCGCTGAGCTTGTGTTTGAAGCGCGTACAGGAGTGGGGCGGTGGAGAGGTGGTGCAGGGCGTGCTGGACGAATATGGCAAGCCCTATGAAGATACGGTCAACCGCTTATCGGCAGAAAATATTGCCGAAGTGCTTGGTCAGGCGATCTCGCTCGAAGAATCCACCCAAATCCTTGAAAGGCTGGGATTTACTTGTTGGATGGAAGGCGATGAGCTGGTGGCAAAGAGCCCGGCCACACGCACAGACATCGAAACCAGCATCATCGGGCAGAGAAACCTGATCGAAGAAATTGCGCGCGTCTATGGCTATGAGCGCATCGCCGGGAAACGCCTGAGCGACGAACTGCCTCCCCAGGTCGGCAACCCCGATCTGGAAGCAGAAGAACGCATCCGCGACATCATGGTCTCGATCGGTCTGCAGGACACCCTGGCTTACCGCCAGACCTCGCCCGAGCGCGAAGCACGCATATTCATCGACAGGAAGGCACCGCAAGGGCTGACCTATGTGCGCCTTAAGAACCCGATCACTCCCGAACGGACCGTCATGCGCCGCAGTGCCATGGCAACTATGCTCGAGTTGCTGGAATACAACACCAAATTCAGGCCGGGCTTGGCGTTATTTGAGTTGGGACCGGTCTTCTTACCGGTGGCGGATGAGGTACTGCCCCATGAGGCACTGCGCCTGAGCATTGGCATGACCGGAGCTTGGGACGTCGCCAGTTGGGACCGACCTCAAAGAAAGGCAATGGACTTCTTTGACCTGAAAGGCGTGGTGGAAGCGCTGTTGGACGGTCTGCACCTGGAGGGGGTCAAGTTCCAGGCAACCGCTCACCCCAGTTTTCACCCCGGCAAGTGTGCTGAAGTAAGCGTGGGGGAGGAAATTCTGGGTGTGATGGGCGAACTCCACCCACAGGTCAAGAAAAACTATGCCTTTGGGCAGGATCCGGTGCAGGTGGCGGAGTTTGATGGAGAAGCATTGGTGCGCTTGAGCAACGCGGTCTTCACCAACCGGGCAATCTCGAGCTATCCGGCGATGGTGGAGGATATTGCCCTGATCGTGGATGAGAGCGTGCCGGCAGAAGATCTGGAGGCCTTGATCTGGCAGGCTGGCGGAAGGTTGCTGGTGGACGTGAAACTGTTTGATGTCTACCGCGACGCCAGGTTGGGAGAAGGCAAGAAAAGCCTGGCTTATCAGTTGACTTACCAGGCATTTGACCGCACTCTGAACGACAAGGATGCCCTGAACATCCGCAACCGGATTGTGAAACAGACCAAGAACACCTTTGGCGCGGTCCTGCGCAGCCAATAGGAGGGCTAATGAAGACGGTTTTATTGTTTACCCGAAATGGTTTGGGGGATGCTCCGGAAGGTCTGCAGCAAACCCTGGCGGTGAAGTTTCTGAGCCTGGCAGCCCAAGCGGAGGAGAAACCTGCACAAATTTTGTTTTATACTGAAGGCGTGAAACTGGTGTGCGAGGGCTCGGTGGTGCTGCAGTGGCTGAAAATACTGGAAGCGGCGGGCGTGGAGCTGCTGGTCTGCTCCACCTGCCTTGAGTACTTTGGACTGACAGACAAGGTAAGGATCGGCCAGGTAGGCGGCATGCCCGGGATCCTGTCCGCGCTGCAAGAAGCGGAAAAGGTAATCAGTTTATAAATTATTCGCTGAGGGATCATGTGTCGGGTTCAAGTCGTGCAGTCTCACTGCTTAGCTTGAACCTGACAGTATTTTCCAATCAAATTCCATTTTCCTGGAAAAGCCAGGTAAGCTAAGCGCAACCTGAGAGCCAAAGGTTCTCATAATACCAGGTATTGACCCGAGATGTTTCGCGCTATTGACTGGTAACCTCACCAGACGCGTTCAAGGTCGGGATTATCCACCGCCTGGCGGCCAACTTTGGCGAGGTTTACCCAATCATCGTGTACTTTTACGCGTACGACATCAGCGGTGAAATCGGTTTTAGTCTCGCCATGATTGTTGAAGAGCGAAGAACCGACTGCATAAATGTCTGCCGGCACTCCCAACTTTTCAAAGTTGGTTATCTTCTGAATATCAAAACCGCCGGAGACGACAATCTTTACTGCCTGGCAGAATTGGCGGGCAAGGTCGCGATCCGCTTCCGGGACTTGCCAGTTCTGCCAATCCGAGTCCAGTGCCTGGCGGAGAAGGAACACGAGCCGCGGATTTACCCCGAGATCCAGGACAGGGTCCCCGAGTGGCAAAACAGATATGTCGCGAAGGCTTGCGGATGTGTCAAGACGTACGCCGAAGAGGCGATAACGCTCGGCCTCCTCGTGATTCCCAGCCTTGATCAAGCGCATATGTTCATCGAACATCGCCCGGCAGACCTCCAGCGAAGTGCCGATACAGTCATTGGAGAAGTCAACCAAGGCAATGCGTGAAATTTTGGCGGGCAAGACGCGCGCGAATGCCAGCATCGCTTCGGCAGTATCTCCGAGGAAACTGGCGATGCCGGAATGCGAGACGGTTCCACCACCAAAGCCGCCCCACCAATCGCCCTGGGCGTCGGTCGAGACAAAGGCGCTGGTGTTGTGCGCGTAGTCGAGGTTGTAGCGTTGGATAGCGATGAGGTAGGCATAACCATCCGCAGCCTGCACTTCGTGCACGTCAAAGCGGGCTGGAAAGAACATCAAGGGTTTACCATTAGCGGCGATTTGGGTCTGGTAGACGTTGGTGGCAATACGGCTGGCGCGGGAAAGGATGCCCAGCGTCGGGGTTTCGAGCAGAGCAAAGTCGCGGTATCGCCCGCGAACGCGAAGGACTGGTTGGATCTGCATAGGATTGCCATTGTATTGAACCGTGCAGCCATCCTGGACCGCCCAAACCTTCAGTTTTTCAGCAGTATTGATGAATTGCTCGCCTTCAAAGTAACCGGTTGCGTGCTTGAGCATGGTGAGGGCTTTGTCTACGCCCACGACCACGGTCTTGCCAGGTCGGCGGTTGAACCACTGCATTTCGACCTCAATATCGCCGTTTGCCACGCCTTCAGGCGGGATACCCTGCGGCAGGCGGGAATTTTTCCCCAGGTAGGTGTAATTCTGCTTACTTAATTCCTGGAGCATCGTGGCAATATTGACAAAATATTTGTCTGAATACCACCCTCTGCGCATGCGTTCGACGTCAAGTTTGAAGGTCTCGTTATCCAGGCGTTTCCCATTGAAGAGGCTCATTTTCCAATTACTCCATTCTTGTTGATTTATACAATGCGAAAGATTGTCATTTGATTGGTTTGCTCACCAACCGAATGCCAGTCCGCGTTTTCCGAGGATATAGTCATCAAAGAGCAGCTGGGCAGGGCTTTGAGCCAGACCGGCGCACACCAAAAGGGGCAGCAAATGCTCCTCGCGCGGGTGGCAGTAGCGGGCATAGGGGGCTTGAGTCCAGTTGAGCAAGGCGCGGCGTGTCTCTGGGTAAGCGGAATGCGACGTGGCTTTAATCAGCCAATCCTGAAAAGCGTCATTGGCAGGGTCTGGCTCCGTGGAGGGGCTCCAGGAGAAGGCAGACATGTTGTGGAACGAGAAGCCCGAACCGATGACCAGGACGTTTTCCTCCAGCAGCGGGCGTAAGGCCTCACCAAGCTGAAGATGTCGTTCCGGATCCAGCCCGCGGATCAGCGAAAGCTGCAGCGTGGGGATGTCTGCTTCGGGGTACATCATCAGTAGTGGAATGAAGACCCCATGGTCATAGCCGCGGGTTGGGTCGATCCGGGCGGGTATGCCGGCGTTCTTGAGCATATCCACGATCTTCATGGCGGCTTCTGGGGCACCTGGTACGGGATATTGCACCTGGTAGGTTTCAGGCGGAAAACCGTAATAGTCGTAGAACATAGGAGGGTTGGGCGAGCCAAGCAGGGTGGGCAGGGCTTCCTCCCAGTGCGCGCTGATCACCAGGATCAATTCCGGGCGGGCGATTTGCTCTGGCAAGACGCGCATGAAATCAATCATGGCTTTGTGCCCTGGGTCTCCGAGCAGAGGCAGCGGTCCGCCGCCGTGGCTGAAGTAGACAATGCTTTTCTTGTTTTGGTTCATAGTATCCTCACTGATTAAGATAATTGTAAATCACCTTAGGGTTTGGTTTGCAAACCGAGCTTTGACAAACATCTTGAGCGTTATCTTTCCTAGCCTTATTGCATAAAATGTATATTATGTGCTGACCTACGCACAATTTGGGGGAAGTTGGATTTGACAAAGGGATTTTTTTGTTATATACTAATTATTCCGATGCGGGGTAGAGCAGTGGTAGCTCGTCGGGCTCATAACCCGGAGGTCAGTCGTTCGAATCGGCTCCCCGCTACTAAAACGACCGAAAGGTCGTTTTTACTTTAAGTGGTTTAACCTGCTTAGTAGGTACTGGCGAATACCCCTGGGAGGTATCGCGCCCGCTCCGTGTTTCTGGAGATAACCCAGACCACTTGGGAATTGAGTTTAAGGTTTTCCGGGCAATGTGTTTCCGGGCAATGATTGATTGCCTTTGTGTAGGCTATAATATCTTGTGAAAGATTAGATTACGCAGTTTGTTAAACCATGAACTATTAATCCTATGCCCATGCTGGTTTCTCAGCGGCATTGTCTCAACAGTCGATTGGTAAGGAGACTGGCGCGAATGAAAAGAATTTGTTGTTTTTAAGCGCTCGGTCAGCCAATTAGAATCTGGAAAAAAAAATGGACAAACATCAAAAAATTTCAATCATCGGCCCGGGGGTCATGGCGGAAGCGCTCGTTAGCCGCCTGCTTTCAAACCAGTTAATTGAGCCTGGAAATATCATTGCAGCAGGCCCTCGACAGGATCGACTGGATGAATTAGTGGATCGCTATCAGATTAAGACAACCTTGAACAACGCCGAAGCTGTTCAGGAAGCAGATGTCGTTATTTTATGTATCAAACCACAGAAACTGTCTCAGGTTTTCGAAGATCTTCAAAACCAGCTTCCGCAAAACGCACTTGTCATATCTATCCTTGCGGGTGTCCCGATTAATGCGCTCATTGCCGGCCTCAAACATCCATATGTCGTGCGCGCCATGCCCAATACACCTGCCCAGGTGGGTGAGGGGATGACCGTCTGGACGCAAAGCCAGCAAACCTCGGAAGCGCAGCATGCGCTTGCCGATAAAATCTTATCTGCCTTGGGGCAAGCCATTTTTGTTGAAGAAGAGGCTTATATCGATATGGCAACCGCCGTGTCCGGCACCGGACCGGCTTATGTATTCTTATTCCTCGAATCAATGATTGATGCTGGGGTTCACCTTGGCCTCCCCCGTCGGATTGCTGAAGAAATGGTAATCCAAACCATCAAAGGATCCATTGATTACTATGCTCAAAACAGCTCGCATCCTGCCCGATTACGAAACCAGGTCACCTCTCCTGGCGGCACATCGGCAACAGCCCTGTATTATTTAGAAAAAATGGGATTCCGAACTGCGATATCGCGGGCGATTTGGGCGGCTTTCACTCGATCCCAGGAGCTTGGCAAGGGGCAGATGCACCAGGACCCCGAGAAGATCTGAGAAGTGATTAGGGGTGGTGGGCTGTGGGCTTTCTTAACATGTGTTTGAATGAGACTACGGGCGATTTCGAAGTGGGAAACGCGCATGAAGTTGATCATGGCTCTGTGCGGCGGGTCCCCAAGCAAGGGCGACGGACCGCCTCCGTGACTGAGGTAAACAATGATTTTTTATTTGGATTCATAAGCACCCCTCAAATCACAGGAGTTCTAAACCAGCATGGGATTGGTTTGCAACCACGCATTTGACAAGATAGGGAGGAAAACTGGATTTGACAGAGGTTTTTTTGTTATATACTCTTTCTTCCGATGCCGGGTGGAGAAGGGGTGGCTCGTTGGGCTCATACCCTGACGGGCACTATGTAACCCGGAGGTCAGTCGCTTACCCTGTTTTGCGGGCGCAGGCGGATCGGCTCCCCGTTGCTAATAAACGACCGAATGGTCGTTTTGGCTTTACTTGGTGTGCCTTACTTTGTGGGCACTGGCGAATTCCCCAGGGGTATCACGTTTTCTCTCTTCAAAGAAAATCGTCAGTAGAGCCTGGGAAGTACTTTTTCTTAGTACTTCCCTTGGCTCTGGAGATTGGGTGCGGTTGTTTTATCGGTTCAGTTGGTTGAAAGGATTGACCAAATTCACGGAGTGAACTATGTAAAAGTCTTCGCTGTTTGTGATGCTGATCCTTTTATCAAGTTCGTCCAAATTCTGTCGTCCAGGCTCTGAGCTTTTGATACGCTGCGGGCTTTTACATTGTTTGCAGCGAGTGGCTTTCCGAAAAAGAAAGAGAAGATATTGATTTTCTTGGTGACTAACATTTCAAACTCCATTTTGATCTAATCACATTCAGTGGTCTATTCTCATGACAGAGAGTATCACCAGTCCCAGGTCATTGATCTTTGCCAGGATGCCAAGTAAAGCTGCTTGATCGATCGCCTGCCCAGCCAGAAGGGTTTTGCCGATCTCTCTTGTGATGGTGAAGCCGCCAAACCAATCTGACCAGTTCTCATCGAAAGTTCCTTTGCCCTGAATTTCGTAGAATAATGGTGAATCGCACATTTGCTTGTTCGTCATGGTTTGTCTCCTTTTTTTTGTTCTGTGCATAGTATCCCTGCCGATTTGATGATTTGTCATCATCAATTTTGATGATTCCACATTTAAAAAATTGATGATTCGGCGGGCAGATCGACAAAAAAATTCCCCGCCGGTCGACGGGGAATGATTTATCGGAAGGACTTCTGCTATGGAGAAGATTGGTGTGTATTCTGTCATTACGAACCTCCTTTGTGAAGCAATCTAAGCTATAGGTAAACCCAGAACATCGGAGGCAGCAAGATTCATTCATCACACGCGATGCATATATGGGTTAGGCACCGTTGTGAACAATATACAGTTTTTGAGGTTGAGAGTTTAGATTGCTTCGTTCCTCGCAATGACAGAATATTTCTCAAAGTGACGTCTCGTCACGACACAATAAAGTCAAAGCCGGTGCTAATTGACAATAAAATCCCCGCCAACAGGCGGGGAATGAAAATTTTGGAAGGTTTGACTCTCAGAACAAGCCGAGCCCCCGGGCTTTATGGAGGGCTTCAAGCCTCCCGTGCACAGTTTCAGCTTTACCAAGACGCAAACTAAGATTAAAGCAGTCAGTTTTGACCTGTTTCTACGATTGAGCCTCGATAATTCCTGGCTAATATCTTAGCCAAATCTTGCTTACTAACTAACCCCCAGATAGGCTTCGATGACCATGGGATTCTGCAGCACTTCCTGGGCGTCGCCCTCCAGCACAATCTTGCCAGTTTCCAAGACATAGGCTCGGTGAGCGATTACAAGCGCCATCTGGGCGTTCTGTTCAACCAGAATTACGCTGGTGCCCGAATTATTAATGTTCTGGATTGTATCGAAAATCTGCTCGACCAAAACAGGTGACAAACCCATGGAAGGTTCATCCAATAGGATGAGCTTGGGGCTGGCCATCAAACCGCGGGCAATCGCCAGCATCTGCTGTTCACCACCCGAAAGGGTGCCGCCCAGTTGTTTGGAACGTTTGCCCAGGATGGGGAATTTGGCAAACATTTCTTCGACTTTATCAGCTATCAACTTTTTATCCGTGACGGTGAAGGCGCCCATTTCAAGGTTTTCCATCACGCTCATGGCGGCAAAGATCTTGCGACCCTCGGGTACTTGCACAATGCCCTTGCGCACAATTTTTTGTGGCTCCAGATTGGTAATATCCTCGTCCAGGTATTCCACCTTCCCTCTAACAGCGGGCAGTAAACCGGAAATGGTGTTAAGCAAGGTGGATTTGCCCGCGCCATTCGCCCCGATTAGCGTAACGATCTCGCCTTCCTGCAAGTTAAAACTCACGCCTTGCAAAGCGTGTATCGCGCCATAATGGACATTAAGGTCAGTTACTTTTAGCATTAGATAGCCTTTGTTTTTTGTATTTTTCAGAAAGAGCCGCTCCACCGGGCCCCAGGTAGGCTTCAATAACCCTGGGATTGGCCTGAATCTCAGCCGCGTTGCCTTCAGCGATTTTGGTGCCATAATCCAACACGCTGATCCGGTCCGAGATACCCATCACGACTTTCATGTCATGTTCGATCAGGATTATCGTAATTCCCAACTCATCCCGCAAGCGCTTAATGAAATGGGTCGCTTCGGCGGTTTCATTCATATTCATGCCAGCGGTGGGTTCATCCAACAAGAGCAGTTTCGGCTGGTTTGCCAAAGCCCGCCCAATCTCCAACCTTCGCTGGAGACCGTATGGCAAGTTCTTGGCAAGAAAGTCGCCATAACCTTTCAAGCCGACGTAATCCAACAGGCGCAGAGCCTCTTTGACTGATCCGCTTTCTTCCTTTTGGAAGCGCTTGGTATGGATTATGGCTTCAAACCAGTTAGTTTTCAAATTGCGGTGCAGACCGATCAAAATGTTCTCAACCGCGGTCAGATTATTGAAAAGACGGATATTTTGATAGGTGCGCGAGATCCCCAACCAGGCAACCAGATTGGTCGAGAGTCCCTGGATGGGGTCCCCATAAAACAAGACCTCACCTTTTTCAGGGAAATAAAAACCTGAAATACAGTTGAACAGCGTGGTCTTGCCTGCTCCATTTGGACCAATGATGCTGTAGATGTGCTTTTCGGGTACTTCAATGTCCACCTGGTTGACCGCGGTCAAACCTCCGAAGATCTTACTGACGTTCTTTACCTGGATGATTGGGTCAGTCATTTAGACCTCCTTCTCCAGGCGCACCGTTCTCTTTAAGCTTATTGCCTTCATCTTTCTCAATGTTGGGCCGGGTAGCCGGCCACAATCCTTCAGGACGTGAAATCATCATGACCACCAACAAACCACCAAACACCAACAAGCGGTAGTTTTCTATTTCTCTGAGAATTTCAGGAAGTCCTTTTAGGGTAAAGGCTCCCAGAATGATGCCAGGAATACTATTGACGCCACCAACGATCAGAATGCTTAGGATGTTCATAGAAACCATCAACTGATGGTCGTTTGGACCAGTAAACTGGTTACGAGCTGCAAAAATACCGCCGGCAAGACCAGCAAAGGCAGCTCCTAAGCACAATGCCAGCAATTTATTCGTCATTATGTTGACACCCGTCGCCTGAGCAACTTTGGTGTCTTCTTTGACTGCCAACCACGCTCGCCCGGTCCTGGATCTTTCAAGCCGTTTATAGATAAAAATTGATAGAACCATCACGACCAAAATGATATAGGTGTAGTCAATATCACTGGAAAATGACTGTCCAAAAAGGGTTGGTCCCCTAATGTCCTGGATCCCACGCGGGCCTCCAGTGAACGAGGTTAAGAGGTCAGATTTCAAAAGGATGCGAATAATTTCGCCAAATCCGAGCGTCACGATGGCGAGGTAATCGCCGCGCATGCCCATGACTGGCAAGCCCAAAAGAACTGCTGCCACCACCGCCATGAGTATACCAATCAGGAGAGAAGGCCAAAATCCCAGCATGATTCCATGCGGTAATGGCGCGTTTAGTAAAGCCACACTGTAGGCACCCATTGCAAAAAAAGCTGCAAAACCAAGCATTAGCTGACCAGACAGACCTACAATGATATTCAGTCCAATTCCCAGGATGACGTATAAACCAACCAGACCTACAACATAATTGTTGTAAGAGCCCCAAATGCGAGGTGGGAAAAATGCCAAAAGGCCAATCAGCAGGAAAAGCAAAAACTTTCCGTACTTTTTAACCCAATTTGGTGTATTTGCCTGAGCTTTCGCCTGCAAACCCTGGTAGCCGGATTTTACACCCTTAAAAAAGCGCGAGGCTGACTCAGATTTGAGCAAGATCTTCATCAGACTTCCCAGTAGACTCGCAACAGTAAACAGACCCAAGTGTAAGAGTGGGCTGATCGCTCCCTGATCAAAAAGAAAGAGCCGGATACTTTCGGGGGCAAGCGCAGCCAGATACTTGCGGACATCCGTGCCAGTTACAATCAGTTGATTTAATATCAAGTCGAATAATCCAAGCACAACACCCAAAGTTAACCCGGCAACGAGAGCTTGGAAAAGCTTAGTGGTTGGTTTTGCGTCGTCGGACGAGGTGGACCATCCCACAAACATACCAAAAAGAATTAGGAACAAAACCATAAAACCCACATCCGGTATGCTCCCACGGATAACGTTCGCACCAAACAACTTGCTTAACATGGTCGCTACCATGACATCAAGATCGATCAGAACAAATATGATCATCACGATTCCGAAGGTGAGGCCTCTTTTCAAACTGGGACTAACAAGCTTCTTATTCATACCTTTTCCTCCGAGAGAACTTCACCCAAAATACCGGAAGGTCTGAAAATGAGAATGATGATCAGGATTACAAAAGCCAAAACATCTTTTAGTTGATAGCTAATACCCAGAGCGGTAGGACCAATAGATTCGATCATTCCCAGCAGCATACCGCCGAGCATAGCGCCGGGAATATTACCAATGCCTCCCAAGACTGCTGATGTAAAAGCTTTGATGCCAGGCAGAAAACCCACGTAATAGTAGACCAAGCCGTTGTGGAGTCCCCACATAACCCCAGCCGCGCCAGCCAGCATACCGCTGATAATGAAGGTCTGACTAATTACACCATTGACATCAATACCCATCAACGCGGCGGTTGATTTGTCAGCCGCAACCGCGCGCATGGACTTGCCAAGCTTTGATTTTCTCACCATGGTGTATAAAGCAAACATCAGGATAATGGATAAACTGAAGGTGAGAACTCCGGTATAGGGAATGGTCAACCGCGCCCCTGCCACAGTGATAGCCCAACCTTGACCACGGGCAATCAGATCCGGGTTCTTGTAATCACGAACCAACGGACTGAATAAGAGTTGGGCCAGGTTTTGCAGAAATATTGAGGCACCAATTGCACTGATCAATGGGATCAATCTGGGAGCTTTTCGCAAAGGGCGATAGGCGATTTTTTCTAGCAGGAACCCGGAAGTTGCTGCCACAGTCATGCCAACAATAAAAGCCAGCAAAATCGACAGGAAGGGTTGGGCATTTGACAGACTGGTTATCTCACCTGTGGACGAAGTAAATCTAATTGCATTGGTTGCTTCAAATACAAAGTATCCAGCAAACGTGCCGATCATCATCACTTCGCCGTGAGCAAAGTTGATCATCCTGAGGATTCCATAGACGAGGGTGTAGCCGATGGCAATCAGAGAATAAACGCCGCCAATGACCAGGCCAGAGATCAGCAAACGAACCCATATATCTGGTGTGTATTCATTCTGAACGATAATAACTGTGTATAAACGCCAAAAGAAAGAAGAAAGAACGATAAGACCAAATATCCAGCGAACAAGTTTCGGAAGTTTGCTGCGCTTGTAGCGTCGCGGCGGTCGAATTTCATTTTCCATAATATCCTCCTCAGCGGAGTAAGTTAACAATTAATAGGCAGGGAAGGGAATCCCTTCCCTGCCTATTGATTGTTAATCAGACTTAGTTAACCGGAACAAACGCACCGTTTTTCACTATGTGGAACTGTGGACCTTGAATGTTGCAATCTCCGACTGGAGCGCAGGTGTAAGTACCGCTGATGCCAGTCCAGTTGTTCAGACCACGCACCGCGTCGACCAGAGCACCGCGGGGAATATAGAGTGCGCCATCAGCACCAAGAACTGCCACATCACCGACTTTTTCAATTAAGGCGGTGGTGCAGTCGTAGCTGTTCCAGGTGAATGGTGAAAGTTCGCCTGGACCAACACCGTAAGCAGCCTTGTAAGCTTCATCAAAGGCTGTCTTCTCGGGGGTCTGGGGTGGCGTTCGAGGTGTGGCATGGTAGGAGCCTTCACCATTGGCGCCAGCCCGGTTCAGGAAATCGGTGCCAAACGTGCCATCGCATCCGAAGAAGACTGCGTTCTCGAGACCAGTGGTTTTCATCTGGTTTGCCAAAACACCAGCATCCTGGGTGTAACCGCCGAAATAGATCAATTCGGGTGACTTAGCGGCAATCGTAGTTAGCACGGGGGTATAGTCAGCTTCTTTCGAAGTGATGCCCACAAATTCAACTACTTCCCCACCAAGGGCTTCGAATTCTACCTTTACAATCTCAGCCAAACCCTTGCCATAATCCTCACCGTCATGCATGACCGCGATCTTTCGGAAACCAAGTTCCTCGTAGATGAACGTGGCTGCGGCTTTTCCCTGGGCAGCATCGGTGAAGGGCACGCGATTAAATACAGCTGAACCTTTTTGGGTCAAAGTGGGGTTGGTGGCTGAAGGGGAAAGCATGGGAATGCCTTTGGCTTCATAGATTGGCATGGCTGCCGCGGTCGCGCCTGAGAAAAGATGACCGGCAACGCCAACCAAAGTTTGATCCGCGACAAACTTGTTCGCAACTGCGGCTCCACCCTCGGCGGCACCTTGATCGTCCTCTGCAACTAATTCAAATGAAAAACCATGCAGAGGTTCAGCATCAGCAACTGCAATTTTTCCAGCTTGTTCAGCGTCGATACCAAACGAGGCATCACCGCCGGTCATCGGAGAACCCATACCGATCTTGATCGTTTGACCAGGCTCGATCTTGGCACATCCGTATCGATCCGCAGAACACACTGTTGGAATATTTGCATCCACAACCTCTGCGGGTGCCGGTGTATCTACTGCAGCTGGACCGCAAGCTGACAGTAAGAGAACGGCAACTATTACAACTATCAATCCTTTGAAATTCTTCATTTTTCTTCTCCTATCACTATGATCCTTGATTTGTTTAATGTGGCTATTAATTCAAATTAGAAGAGTACAACAGAAAATTCAATATTTGATCTTAGGAATATAAAACAGCTTGTCAAATGCGACTAAGAATTAATGGGACACTCTTTGTCACCAATCCCGAACGAATGAACAAGAGAAATGTTGATTTATCAGACCTTATACTATTAATCAGTAGATTAAGTAGATTTTGTCAAATTTTTGGTGCTAGTCAGGCAAACAAAAAAATTGTACGGGGGTTAGGTTTTAAGACTGCTGGAAAACAGCATTATTGGCGTCTAACATTATACAAAGATTGTATAGACAGCGATTTTTAGGATAAAATTACTAAAAATTGACAACTTAGAAGTTGTATTTTAGAGGTTAAGATGAAGAAAATATTTGCAATGATAGTGCTTGTTGCCTTGGTAGCAACAGCTTGTAATGCAGTGGTCAATACGGAGCAAACAATGTTGACCCAACAAAATAACTCGCAAACGGAGGTAATTGAACCAATGACAGCAACTGCAATTGATAATACCTATTCCAAGCAAGAAGGCGTGGAAGTGATCTACTTCGCCGGCGGATGTTTTTGGGGGATCGAAAAGCTGATGCAGTCAATTCCAGGCGTAGTGGAAGCAACCAGTGGATACGCCAATGGGCTGGCGGAAATCGTGCCAAGCTATGAGCAGGTTATCAAAGGGGACACCGGCTATCGTGAAACAGTCCGGGTTGAATACCAACCGGATAAAATCAGCCTGGATGCCCTGATTTTTGCTTACTATCACGTTATAGACCCAACAGTGGCAGACGCCCAGGGCAATGACGTTGGCACCCAGTATCAAACAGGCATCTATTACACCGATGATGCCGCAAAGGAAACTGTGGAGCGCATTACAACCATCGTGAAGGAACGCTATGCGGAGTTTGTTGTGGAAATCAAGCCGTTGGAACGCTTCTATGACGCGGAAGAATATCACCAGGATTACCTGGTAAAGAATCCCATGGGCTATTGCCACATTCCCAGGGATGAAATATCTGGTGTCACAAACATCATTGTTGACCCTGGCAACTACCCACGCCCGGCGGACGAGACGATCAAGGCAATGCTCACTGAGCTGCAATATAACGTGACCCAGAATGCAGGCACTGAAGCGCCATTCAAAAATGAATATTGGGATAATCACGCACGCGGGCTTTATGTGGATGTGGTCACTGGCGAGCCCCTATTTTCATCCAGCGATAAGTTCGACAGCGGCACGGGCTGGCCGAGTTTCTCGAAGGGGATCGACGAAAACACCTTTGTTTATATAGTCGATGAATCTTTTGGTATGGCACGCACCGAAGTCCGCAGTCGCGCCGGCAACACGCATTTGGGGCATGTTTTCTATAACGAGGGCTTGTCTCCAACCGGAACCCGCTATTGCATCAACAGCGCCTCTCTGAGGTTCGTGCCCTACGAGCAAATGGAATCTAAAGGATACGGCTACCTTTTGGACTATATAGAATTAAACTGATCTGGTCATAGATTTATAAGATAAGCCATCTTCATAATCTGCGGCAATCTTCCTTGCCTTACTCCCTGGGCAATGCGATTTCTGAAAAAAGGATTCTTTATTCATGTGCAGATGATGATCAGGCCTGGCCCTCCCTCGGGGGAGGGTCCGCGCAGCGGGGGTGAGGGTTCTTAGCGACCGTCGATTGAAACTGGTAAGGGCGAAGCATCCTGAACTAAAATAGCCGATTAGCAAGGCAGAATTTTTTTTGGACGCTTCGCCTCTACGACCAGACAGGAAATTAAGAAAGGTTGAGACCTTTGGTTTAGCGCCGCGCACAATTAAACGCTAGCGTGATCAGAGTTATTCGTTATCCGTTATTGCGTCTGCTTGCGTATATAGTAGGGAGCGGCAGCAATCGCGGCAATCTACTTTATGTTATACGTCGCGTTGGAAAACTCAACCTCCTCGTAAGTGATAACCCGACAATTCCTGTCATTCTGAGCCTCTTTTGCGAAGAATCTGATTATCAATGCTCAGATCCTTCACTGCGTTCAGGATGACAAAGACCCACCCCCTTTTTCCCCCTCCCCGGAGGGGGTCAGGCATAAGAGACTGACCTTTTGGGTCATACTCCTATGTACACACTGCCTGCTTGGCGGGTTAGGCAGCTGATCATTGAAGAGCTTCCCTCGTAGCTACTTGCGTGCAGAAGACTCAGATAATGAGTATATTGAGACATTATCTTGGGCTTCCCCCGGGGGAAGCTGGCGAGCGCAGCGAGACTGATGAGGGTCATTTATTCACCCTCATCCGCCCTGCGGGCACCTTCCCCCGGGGGGAAGGCCAAGTACGAACTACTTCCCCGTGTGATCCAAAAACGTGGCAATCCACACCAGCGGGGCGTTCCAGTTAATGGCGACTTCGTTGGTCGTGTAAGACTGAACGTCATCCAGGTAACGCTTGGAAGGCGGCAGGCTCATCAGGTCAGCCGCGTCTGAGGGTGGATCGCTTGGGTTGAAGTTCGGTCCGCCTGAAAGCGCGCCAGAAGGGGGGGCCGGGAAGCCGCGCGCTGGATCATTAGCCCAAAACCGGTGATGCGGATGCAGCATCGGATAGGTGCCATAACCCGCCACAAAGCTCTTGTTCAAAGCATTTCGCCCCAGGATGTAATCCATGCTCAGTCGCACACTGTCGAGATAGCGCGCCTCGCCGCTGAGTTTGTGCGCCATGCTGAGGAGCAGCATGTTGTTCAGAATGAGACCATTCGAGCCCCAGGGATAATCCTCATCGATCAGCACCCGGTAGCCGTCCTGCTCCTGCACCTTGATCAGCTCCTCAGCGTAAGCAATGACTGCCCGCTGCAGGGCGGCTTTGTGTTCCGCAGAAAGCGAGGTTTCGTGCGTCAGCAGCGAAATGGTGCCCAGGGGAGCAACATGCCCCCAATCAAAGGCATCCGCAGCCGCGAAATCCTTTGAATTGAGCAGGTAGTCCCTGTATTCATCTTTACCAGTGGTAGTGAAAAGCTCCGACGCCGCCCAGTAAAATTCATCGCTGACGTTCTTGTCATCATAATTGCCGCCGCCCGCGCCGGGGGTGTTACCGGCGTAGATGCCGGGGTTCTCCAGCGCCGCCTGCCATGCGGTTTCGGCTGCGGCCAGGCAGCGCTCAGCAAAGGCTTGATCGAGACCGTTCCAGATGCGCGCGCACTGCGCGGCGGTGGCAGCCAGGTTGAGGGTGGCAGCGGTACTGGGCGGGAACAGGTAGCGACCCTGCCCGGGCACTGCGTGTTCGTTATCATTATTCACTTCGGTGGGCGGAACCACAGGCAAGCCAGCCCAGGACGCGTCGTGGAGTTTGTGATGCGCCATGCCGGCTTTCGTCTGCCCCTGCGGGACCTGCATTGCCAGCAAGAATTCCATTTCCCAGCGGGCTTCATCCAGCAGGTCAGAGATGCCGTTAGCTTGCTCAGGGATCATTTGGGAACCATCGGGGAAGCCTTGCCAGCCCTGCTCGTAAAGATTCAGCAGAGTCCAGACGGTGATGCCGCCATTGACCACATACTTACCAAAATCACCGGCGTCATACCAGCCGCCAGAAGCGTTGAGTGTGTAGTCGCATCCCGGCCAATCGTTGCCGTCGGGATCATCACCCTTGTAACAGGTCACGTTGGCATCCGTCACGTGCCCTGCCGGGCGCGCCAGGTCCTTGCCGGCGTATTTTTCTTCAATGGCAATGCCGGTGCGGTTCAGGTAGAAATAGGTAAGGGCGTCGTGTTTCAGCCGGCTGTAAATATCATCAGAAATGGTAAAGGGCACGCTTTTCATTCCCGCTGCTTCCAGGGTGTAAGCTTCGCCCGGATCTGTGTAAACAGAGAAATCAATCTCATGCAGTGTGTCGCCGGAGTTGGCATCTTTGCCTTTGAAAGTTGTCAGACCGCTGAGCACTTCTTCACCCGATGCGTTTTTCAGCACCCAGGTTAGGGGCTCAGAGGCTTCGGAGGCTACCAGGGCTATCTTGATGCCATTCACGAAATACCCCACCTGGTTAACACTAACCAGTGCTGGAATGATTTCCGGACCTGGGGTCGGTGTTGCTTCGGGTGCTGCGGCAATGACACTTGCCTGCGGGATGTCCGTCCTGCCGAGTTCAAAAAAGAGCGCGCGGCCGAACAGGCTGGGGTTTTGCCACGAGTTATCGGAGGTGTCGGCGTTTGACCAGATCAGCTTGATGTCCCGGTCTTTCACAGAGGCGCCATTAATCTGTGCCTGGAAACCGAACTCCTTGCCATGGGTCACTTCAAGCAGATCTTTCAGCGATAGCGCGGCTTCAAAGCCCCAACCGTCAGCGGTTTTAAAGACAAATCCGCTCACATTCGCGTCGGAGCTGAAGACCCCTGTAATGGTCAGCGCGTTTGGATCCGTGTTGCCAATATCGGAGGCATTGATATTGACCTGCATTATCTTTAATCCGTAGGAGGTGGCGCTGAGATCGCCAGAGGCATTCACGTAAAACTCCATCGAGTCCTCATTCCAGAACTCTGTGCCGTGTTTGCCTGTGATCAGGGTCTTATCCGGCATTTGCATCGTAATGTAGAGATTTTCCAGATCCGCGGCAACCGAAAACGTAAACGACCCGTTTTCCGCGGGATCGGCTGAGGGCAAGGGACCCCGATCGACAAAAATGACGGGTATGTTTGCCCAGTCTGAGAGGTCACCATCCACGGAAATTTTAATCGGGAAAGGCACATAGACCACTTCTCCGCTGACCTCAGGGGGAATGGGTGGGATCTGTTCTGGCGACACAGGATTGTTCACTTGATCCTCCGGTTGTGTTTCGGCAGCGGGCGACCCGCTGCAAGCTGACAAAATCAGTGTAAAAGTCATGAAAACCATCAGAAAAAGCTTGAAAGAAATTTTCATCACACTTCCTCCAGACCATCCGTTCTGACGCAGGGCAAGTCTGATGTTGATTATATACTATTGAAGTAACAGGCTATCCTTTTGCAAGCGCTTATCAATCATAAAAAATATTGTATAATCTGCCTTGTACAATTGGAAAACTATGACGGCAATCAACGACCTGCCCGATGAACCCAAATATTTAGTAAGGAGAGTCAGCGATCTGACCGGCATTAATCCTGTGACTTTACGCGCCTGGGAAAGGCGCTACGGCATCCTCAATCCAGAACGAGATGAGAACCGATATCGGCTCTACTCAGACCGGGATCTGGCAATTTTGAGGTGGCTGATCAATAAGAAGAACAGCGGTGTTTCCATCAGTACCGCTGCCGCGAGCTTACAAGACATGATTGCGCAAAACAACTGGCCTGAAGTTATCCCATTTGAGATAGCCCAAATCAAAGCCCACAATTCGGTGTCGCCCAAAGGTTACACAGAGAAGCTATTTCAACTACTTTCAAAACACAATGAAGTCGAGGCTGCCAGGCTCTTTGAAGACGCGCTCTCCAAATTTGATCTTGAAACACTGATCGAGAAAATCATCACACCCACGCTGATATCCGTGGGAGAAGCTTGGTTTCAAGGGGAACTGATGATCAGCACGGAGCATTTTGCCACTGCTTTTTTGTTGAGCCGATTGAACAATCTCTATATCTCACTGCCGATCGTCAACAAAGGTCCCAACATTCTGATTGGCGGGGCGCCGACTGAAGAGCACGAGATGGGGGCTTTGATGATGGCCGTGCTATTGCGGAACCGGGGTTACCGGGTCGAGTTTTTAGGGGCAAACCTGCACCTGGATGACCTGGTGGACTACTCGTGGCAGATAAAGCCCGCCCTGGTCGTACTCACGGCCAGCACAAATCGCGTTGCCATGGAATTGCTGCGGGCGCAAGTAAAGCTCAACACCATTTCACCTGCCCCAAATTTTTGCTATGGTGGTTTTGCTTTTGATTTTGACCCAGAGTTGGTTAAAAAGATCCCTGGTATCTATCTTGGAAATTCGATGGTCAAAGCCCTGGACCATATAAAGCAGCTCTTAAGCGAATAATTACCCTCCATGGATAAATCACAGCCACCCAAGATCTGGGCGGTTTTTTGTACAAGCCATTTTGGGTCTCCGCGATGCAGAAAAGCCGGAAGTTATCGCAGTGACAGCAGCTAACTGGGGCAGTGAAAAGATGCCGTCCTGGTACTACAACCCGAGGGCAAACCCTCAGGCAAGCGTATTACTGGACGGCAGGGAGAGGATTTGCACCGCGCGGGAAGCGCGGGGGGAAGAATATGACCATTACTGGAAACTGGCCGAAGCGACTTACCTCGGCATGCATGAATACAGACAGCGCGTGGGCGACCGGCGCATTCCGATTATGATCCTGAGCGAAGAGGGCTAAGAGTTTAAGAAGATCTCTTCAGTTAAAAATTCCATTCACCAGGTTTTGGATTGCGTCTTTGTGGGGCTTGTTGGGGGAAACCCCTATGGAGGAAGTTTGTACTTGAAGATGAAGTAAACCAGATCCTTCAACAAAAGCTGCACACGTGAGAATGTTCAGGTCATTTAGAAATTGGTCTAGAGAGATGATTTGCGTAAGAGAGTGAGTAAACAAACTCTGAGTAGCTCAGTTTTCATGAGCTACTCAGAAGTGTTGAAAAACACCCCCCTATTTATTGTCTAAATCTTGCAGCTGCTTGCTAACAGCAGCCAACTGATTTTCGAGCCAGGTCTTGCGCTGCGCCACGGCTTCTTTGGTTGTAAATGGCGGCGCGTCAATTTGCCCCATACCCCAACCAAAATTGCCGCGGAAAAACCCGCGTCCTCTGCCTCGGCCTGCGTAGCCCCCGGCGTAACCCCCCGCGTAACCCCCTCCGCAAGGCCCCAGTCCTCGTCCATTCGCTCCCGTTCCAATCGGTCCAGTTCCATCAAATCTTGGCATAGAATTCTCCAATTAAATGTATGTTTATTGTCTGTTCATCCGGTTTCCACGCCGGCGTCCAAAAAAGCGACCAAATGTGGAATCCCACATACTTGCGCCTCTACGAAAAGCTCCATTAGGTGTTGGGCTTGTGGTTGGGATCTTACTGGTGTCAGCACCAGTTGGTCCACAATTTCCCATGCCTCGCCCTGTTCGCGAGCCCTGACCCATAGGTCCAGTTCCATCTCTTGTTGGCATATTTGCCTCCTTCTATCCTTTCTGAATCTTAGCGAACAATTTATCGATAATTAAGTTGGTCTTTTCCAACTCTTGTGTCCAATAGCGCAAGGCTTCTTCGCCTTGGGCGGTCAAACGGTAAGTACGTCGAGGGGGACCTTGGGTCTGATCTGTGTCCCAATCCGATTCAATCCATTCCAATGTTTCCATTTCACGTAACGTTCGATAAACAACGCTCGGGTGAATGGTCGTCATATCCAGTGCATTGAGTTCAGACAGGAGACTGTATCCATGACCTGGCTGTTCTTTTAGCAAAACAAGCAATGTGGGCTCCAGCAGGGATACCACAAGGGGAGAATGAATCTCCTCACCCCTCGAGCCTGCTCTCATTGCCCAACCTCTTCCGCGTCTTGGCATATCTTCGTGCCTCCTTTTGATCAGCCACAGTATAGTGCACTATTCTCTTAATGTCAATAGATAAATAGAGAATATTCGCAAACGTTAACAAAATTAATATAGTTACATTGGTAAAAGCCTCTTGCTAAACGCGTATTAAGTACTATAATATTGGGAAACAGATACCTGAGAGCTTTGTTGTGCGAATAAAACCACCCAAAGTGGACTCAGGATAACACTGGAGAGGCAAAATGAATTATTTTACAAACAGCCCATTGGATAGCCCTGATTCTCTTTCAGCCGATCTTATAGTAGGCAAGCGGCTGAAAGATCTGCGCACCGAAAGAGCTTATTCTCTGCGTGTCCTTGCCGAACGAAGCGGGTTGAACATCAATACCCTGAGTTTGATCGAGAACGGGAAGTCCTCTCCATCGGTCAGCACACTGCAGCAGTTGTCGCAGGCATTGGATGTGCCGATAGCTGCTTTCTTTGAATCAGAGCCGGTAGAGAAAGAGATTGTTTTTACACAGGCTAATGCGCGGCCAACCCAGACCTTTGGTTCCACTAAAATGCAAAACCTTGCAAAAGATCTAATCGATAATGCTGTTCAGCCATTTATCGTGACTTTGCAGCCAGGCATGGGCAGTGGTGATCATGCGATCGTCCATACGGGCTTTGAATTTATTTACTGTCTGAGTGGATCGATACGCTACCAGGTTGGTCAAGAGGAATACATCCTCAATATGGGGGATAGCCTGGTTTTTGAAGCGCACAAACCACACAGTTGGGAAAACACAGGGGGAATTCCAACGCAAATTTTACTCATACTTTATCCAACAGATGAGAGAGAAAAAGCAAGCGGGCATCATTTTTCGCTTGAGGCTATGAAAAAGGAGATAAACATGAAAATCGCAGCAATAACAGAAGATGGAAAGACAATCAGTCAGCATTTTGGTCGGGCACCATATTACCTGGTGCTGACCATTGAAGAGGGCAAGGTTACCGAAAGGGAATTGCGAGACAAATTGGGGCACAGCCAATTCCACGAGCTACACCATGTGGGTGAATCGAACGCGGGGGGGCACGGAATGGATGCGCAGTCCCATAACAAACATGTTGATATGGCTCAGACTATTGCGGATTGCAAGGCTCTGCTTTGTGGAGGAATGGGCATGGGTGCTTATGAAAGCATGCGCCGCTTGAATATTCGTCCCGTTGTGACAGACCTGCGCGATATTGAAACTGCAGTTCAGGCGTTTATTGACGGCAAGCTTATTGATCACACCGAACTGCTGCACTAGGTTTGGTATTACTGCTAACAAAAAAACAACCGGTCGATAATCCGGGAGTAATCCGGAAAGATCGGTAACAAAAAAGGAGTTGCTATGAAATTAATCATATCCGCTCAGGGCTCTTCACTTGAAAGCCAGGTCGACAGGCGATTTGGTCGTTGTATGTGGTTGATTCTTTTTGACACGGAGACAGACCAGTGGGAAGCCTTTCAGAACCCAGGCACCAGTCAGTCGGGCGGTGCTGGAGTGGCTGCGGCACAGTTTGTTGTGGATAATAAGGCTGATGTGGTTTGTAGTGGTGATTTTGGCCCGAATGCCTCCCGAGCTTTCCAGGCTGCAAATGTTGAAATGCGGCATTTTGCGGAGAACATAACAACTGTTCAAGAGGCCATTGATCAATTTAAGCAGGATATGCTGTTGAAGTGAAAGAAGAAGACTGAACAGGAGGTCTTTGTGCAAATTGCAGTCGCCAGTGGAAAAGGCGGTACGGGTAAAACAACCATTGCAACCAGCCTCGCGCTAAGCCTGGCAAGCCTGGCAAAGGTGCGCTATTTTGATTGCGATGTGGAAGCGCCTAATGGGCATTTGTTCCTTAAGCCAGAATTTACTGAAAGCACTCCGGCAGTCATTCGCATTCCGCAAATTCAAACTGAAAAATGCACTGCCTGTGGCAGGTGCGTGGAAGTGTGTGAATTCCACGCGCTCGCAAAAGTTAGAAAAAACATCCTTGTTTTCCCCCAACTGTGTCACGGCTGTGGCAGTTGCACGTGGAATTGCCCTGAAAATGCTATTGTTGAAGTTCCCAACCCAATTGGAACTATCGAAAGGGGGATGGCTCTTGAAAACATGGAATTTTTCCGCGGGTTGTTGACCATCAGTGAGCCCATGCCAACTCCAATTATCCGACAGTTGAAGAAGCGGATGCAGCCTCAGCCCAATACCATCAATATTTATGATGCCCCACCAGGGGCATCCTGTTCGGTGGTTGAAACCCTGCGGGGGGTTGACTTCGCCCTTTTGGTCACCGAACCTACACCTTTTGGCTTGCATGACCTGAAGCAAATGCTCGGGATTTTGAGCGACATGCAAATCCCCTCCGGGGTTGTCATCAACCGCGACGGCATCGGCGATGATTCGCTGGAGGAAACCTTGCGGGAGTACCGCATTCCGGTTTTGCTGCGTGTCCCCTTTGACCGGAAACTGGCAGAAAACCTGGCAGCCGGCAGGACTTTGGTCGATGTTTACCCCCAGTATGGGGATATTCTGAGAGAACTCTACCAGCAGATTACTGAAATAGTGGGCGGAAAGACAAAATGAGCGCACAAAACAGGAAAGCGAAACAATTAATTATCCTGAGCGGCAAGGGCGGAACTGGGAAAACCAGTATCAGTGCTGCCTTCGCCCACTTAAACGCCGCCCATGCAAATTCCCACCCGATGGTATTTGTGGACGCGGATGTGGACGCAGCTAATTTGAGCCTCGTTCTGGAGCCGGAGAGCCTGGAGCCCAAAGAATTTTGGGGCGGTTCGCTGGCAGAGATTGACCCTGGAAAATGCATCAATTGCGGAGCCTGCTCCCCGGTTTGCCGGTATGACGCGATCTTCCCGGACCCAAAAAATGACCAGGTGCAGTGGATCGACCCGATTGCCTGTGATGGGTGTGCGGCTTGCGTGTATGCCTGTCCGGAGGGCGCGATCAGCATGGTCAGGCAGCAGGAGGGTAACTGGTTTCAGTCCAACACTTCGTTCGGAACGCTGTTTCATGCCGAACTATTCCCGGGCAGGGAAAATTCCGGCAAGCTGGTGACCCTGATCAAACAGCAGGCGCGCTTATATGCTGAAGATATTCAATCGCAGTGTGTGGTTATCGACGGACCGCCTGGCATTGGTTGCCCGGTCATATCTGCTTGCGCCGGCACAGATTTGGGCTTGATCGTGACCGAACCGAGCCTGATGGGACTGCACGATCTCAAGCGCGTTTTGGGAACCCTGCGTCATTTCCACGTTCCGGCGGTCGTTTGTGTCAACAAGGCTGATATTTATCCGGAGGGAACCAGGGCAATCCGGGAATTTGCCGCAGTCGAAGGCCTTGACCTGATTGGTGAAATCCCATATGACGAAAAGATTCCCAGGGCAATGATTGAAGGCAAGCCCGTCACGGTATTGTTCCCGGATTCACCCGCTGCCAAAGCTATTCAAGAGGTATGGCATAAAACAATCGACTTGCTTAACCTCCAGGAGGATTAACCATGGATCAAGTAGCTCTTGAGAAAGCTGTTATCGAAAAATTGACGAAAGTGCTCGATCCGGAAACCGGCGTCGATGTGGTTCGCATGCAGTTGGTGATGGATCTTACGATTGACGAAAATGGTAAAGCGACCTACACCTTTCGACCTTCCTCACCTCTGTGCCCAATCGCGGTTCCACTCGCGATGATGATCATCCAGGCGATTAATGAAGTTGAAGGCATCACCGGGCAAAACATCACCGTTGTGGATTATGTTGAAGCGGAAAAATTGAATGAGATGCTTCGCTCAGTTTTAAGTGAATAATGGAGGAGGCATGAATTCAAGAGTAGCAGTTATGCAAGCTCTGAGGAGTATTAAAGATCCCGAGTCCGAAAAGGACATCGTGAGTCTGAATTTCATTGCGGATGTCAAAATTGAAGATGCAAATGTTACGGTTCAATTTCGCCCTGATACCATGAACTCCTCGCTGCTGGATCAGTTCACAGCAGAGATCAAGCGCGCGGTGCTTGAGGTGGAAGGCGTCCAAAAAGTTGATGTGGTTATAGAACAGCCGGATCACAATGAAGCTGTCGAAGCGGAACAGGAATTTGGAGGTGTTCAGGACCTCAACCATGTAAAAAAGGTCATTGCTGTAATGAGCGGAAAGGGCGGGGTTGGCAAATCGCTGGTAAGTGGCCTGCTGGCAGTGACCCTTCGCAGAAAAGGATACCGTGTGGGAATTCTGGACGCGGATATCACGGGTCCGAGCATCCCAAAAATGTTCTTTGATGGTCGTCCGGAGATTTCTTACACTTCCCGGGCTATTCTTCCTCCAGTTTCAAGCAGTGGTATCAAGGTAATGTCTATCAACCTCTTGCTCAAAAATGAAGAGGATGCAGTCATTTGGCGAGGTCCCCTGGTGGGGCGGGCGATCAAGCAATTCTGGACGGATACGCTCTGGGCTGACCTTGATTACTTCATCGTGGACTTGCCGCCCGGCACATCTGACGCCCCTCTGACCGTGATGCAATCTTTACCGATGAGTGGTATTTTGCTGGTAACCTCTCCCCAAGGATTGGCTGGGATGGTGGTGCGGAAAGCCGCAAATATGGCCACTCAGGTTGGGGTTCCTCTTTTAGGGATTGTTGAAAACATGAGCTTCTTCAAGGCACCCGACACGGGAAGCGAATATGAGATTTTTGGGCCGAGCCATGCTCAGGAAACGGCTGATGCCCTCGATATCCCTGTTTTAGCGCGCTTGCCTATTGATAGCAATATTGCAATTCTGTGTGATCAAGGGAAAGTAGAAGAATGCCACTTACCCGAATTCGATGCGGTTACCGCGTGGATTGAAAAGGCTACCCCCGATTGTCAATTGCCCAAAATGCCTGCTTAGGCGAAGTAAGATGCCGTGCAAATAATTAGCGTAGGGAGCTGAGGTGTTCAAATGAAAAAAACAAAAAGCACAAGCGATTTGAAAGATTCTCAGGTTGAAATTTCTGTCACCATAAATAAGCGGCCGCAAACACTTTCAGTCGGAAAAAACGAAAGCCTGTTGGATGCCCTGCGCCGGGCATCTTATTTTAGTGTTAAGCATGGCTGTGATGACGGCACTTGCGGGGTTTGCACGGTGCTGCTCAATGGGAGACCTGTGCGCAGCTGTAGAACCAAAGCGGCGGAAGTCGATGGAGCGGAAATCACCACTTTGGAGGGTCTCAGTCAGGGCAATGAAGTCCATCCCATTCAGGCGGCATATATTGAAACCGGCGCGATCCAATGCGGTTTCTGCACCCCTGCTCAAATCCTTTCGGCAAAGTCGCTTTTGGATCGAAACCCTGATCCAACCGATGATGAGATTCGACATGCGCTAAATCCAATCCTCTGCCGTTGCACTGGCTACGTTCGCGGTGTGGATGCTATTCACCGTGCGGCTGCCGTTTTGCGCGGTGAAAAAGTGCCTCCTTATTCCCACCTGGAATTTACCTTGCCCAAAGATATCAATCAGCTTACGCTGCCTGAAGCATACTATCGGAGCGATGGTATGCGAAATCCACTGCCACCGCTGGTATTTACGCCTGAGGGGATGGAGAAGACTAATGTTGTTGGGAAATCGGAAGTCAAGGTCGATGCGAAAAAATTGGCTCAGGGACGTCCAGTTTTCACCGATGACTTCCGCCTGGACGGTATGCTTTATGGCGCTCTGCTTACAAGCCCGCACGCGCATGCCATCATTCGCAAAATTGATGATAGCAAAGCCCGGGCTTTACCGGGTGTGGTGGATGTAATAACTTACCAGAACCTTCCCCGCGTCAAGTATGCAACGGGCGGTCAGAGTTATCCTCAACCTTTGCCATACGACCAGGTTTGCCTGGATAATAAAGTGCGTCATGTGGGTGACCGGGTTGCCGTGGTCGCGGCAGAAACCCTTGAGATTGCCCAGCAGGCTCTTGAATTGATTGATGTTGAGTATGAGGTTCTTCCCCCAGTTATCGATCCGGAACAGGCGATGGCAGAAGGCGCCCCTGTTATCCATGATGAATCAGATACCGTTGGGATCTATGACGCAGTCCATAACACTGTTCATCACATTGAAGCTGAAACAGGGGAGGTTGATGAGGCTTTCAAGGAGGCAGACGCTATCTTCGAAGGGGAATACCGCACACCGAAACAGCAGCATGTTCACCTTGAAATGCACGTTTGCATCACCTACCTTGATGCGGACGACCGTTTAGTGGTGCGCACCAGCACGCAAGTGCCCTTCCATCTTCGCCGAATGCTTGCCCCACTAATCAATCTGCCCGTCAAGAATATAAGGGTTATCAAGCCGCGCATCGGCGGCGGTTTTGGCAACAAACAGGAAATGATTTTAGAGGATTTGTGTGCGCACCTGACGATGAGAACAGGTCGCCCAGTTCGGATGGAATACACCCGCACCCAGGAGTTCACCAGTTCGCGTAGCCGGCATGCCAATATTATTCGTTACAAAGTGGGGGTCAAAGACAACAAAGTGACTGTAGCAGACCTCTATCTCATTGGAGATACGGGCGCTTATGGTTGTCATGGTTTGACTGTAAATATGGTGGGTGGTTTCAAAGGACTCACTCTTTACAACCCTCCGAATGCTCGCTTTAAGTGTGATGTGGTTTACACCAACACCCCTCCAGCAGGCGCTTTCCGGGGTTATGGGGCAATGCAGTGCGAGTATGGCATTGAGGTTATGATGGCTGAAATCGCTGAGAAACTTGGACTGGATGAGGTGGAGTTCAAGCGGAATAATTGGATAAAGCTTGGCGAAAAATTGCATCTTTCCAAAGCCTTGGGTGAAGGACGCGAGGGCACTGAGCAGTCCTTGATGAGCACAGCTTTGGAACAATGTGTTGACATAGGTTTGAAGGCCACAGATTTCTATGCAAAGCGCGAAGCAAATCGCCAGCAAAGCGGACACCTGCGGCGCGGAATTGGGGTGGCGGGTGTAATCCACGGAAGTGGTATAGCAGGTTTGGATATGGGTGCCGCTACGCTGAAAATGAATGATGATGGCTCCTTTAACCTCTTGATTGGGGCTACGGATTTGGGCACTGGATCGGACACGATTTTGGGGCAGATGGCTGCCGAAGTGTTGGGTATTCCGTTGGAGGATATTATTGTCTATTCTTCAGATACCGACTTCACACCTTTCGACAAAGGCGCGTATGCCAGCAGTACCACCTACGTCAGCGGTGGAGCTGTGCGTAAAGTGGCTTTAGAGATCAAGAAACAGGTAATCGATCATGCCGCACTGATGCTGGGTGTCTCCACGACAGATGGTTTCAAACTTGAAGGTCGGCAGGTCATTGCTCCGGACGGAAGGGCTGTTTCCATGCAAGATGTGGCTCTAAGCTCGCTGCATCAATTGGACCAACACCAGATCATGGCTACTGCCTCGCATATCAGCCCTGTGAGCCCGCCTCCCACTGCCGCCCAATTTGTGGAAATTGTTGTGGATACCCAAACAGGCAAAATTCATGTGGATCGAATGTTAATGGTTGTTGATTGTGGGCGGGTGATCAATCCACTTACAGCTGCCGGACAGGTGGAAGGGGGAATGACGCAGGCGATGGGATTCGCCTTGACAGAGGAAATGCTCTTTGATCAGAATGGTCAGCCCCTCAATCCTGACTTGAAAAAATACCACATTGCCCGTGCTAATGAAATGCCTGCGACCGATGTTATCTTTGTTCAGACGAACGAGCCGACAGGACCTTTTGGCGCAAAATCGGTATCGGAAATCGCGATTGATGGCGTTGCTCCAGCAATGGCCAGTGCGTTGCACGACGCAACAGGTGTTTGGATGCGGACTTTGCCCTATACGCCAGAGCGTGTTAAGCAGGCTTTGCAGAATTAACCAGCTTCGGACCTTAGCTCATTGAATTTGGAGGCATGATGGAAACTAAAGTAAAGATAGGGATCATAATCTGTGACCGATATCGTACCTGCGCGGGCGGAAAATGCCTGAGATCGATGCGAAACCGGGAAGGCGCTTTTAGCATTTACGCTGATGCTGATGTCGAATTGGTCGGTTACACCACCTGCAATGGTTGTCCGGGCGGAAATATTGAATATGCCGGCGATGAAATGGTCAGGAATGGCGCAGAGGTGATCCACCTGGCAACTGGTCTGCTGGTGGGATATCCACCCTGCCCGTATATTGACACTTTCAAGGATTTTCTTGAGAAAAAGTATGGTGTAAAAGTGGTTTTGGGAACCCATCCAATTCCACAAAAATATCTGGACATGGACACACAGCTTGGCACATGGGAGGATCCTTCTTGGACTCCGCGCCTTGCTGCCACGCTTGCGGATGAAGCCACACGGATAGCTTACAACTAGGAGGCGTGAAATGATCGCGTTTGGTCCTGTGCCGTCGCGTCGCTTGGGATACAGCCTTGGGATAAACCATATTCCCGCCAAAACCTGCACGTATTCCTGCGTGTATTGCCAGGTTGGCAGAACAACACACATGCCCCTTAAGCGGCAGGAATTCTATCCGGTCGAGCAGATCCTTGCTGAGGTCGGGCAAAAAGTTAATCAAGTGGCTGAGGCCGGGAAGAAGATTGATTACTTGACCCTCGTTCCTGACGGGAAGCCGACTCTGGATCTAAACTTGGGCAAAATTATCAGGGAGCTAAAGCAATTTGGAATACCCGTTGCGGTGATATCAAATGCCTCGCTTATCGATCGGCTCGATGTCCAGCAAGAACTGATGGAGGCAGACTGGGTTTCGTTGAAAGTGGATTCGGTGGATGAGGCCGTGTGGAGAAAGATAAATCGACCTCATCGCCGCTTATCTTTGCCCATTATCCTTGAAGGGATGCTTGCATTTAAGCAAAAGTATCCCGGGAAACTGGTCACAGAGTCAATGCTGGTTGCCGGTTTGAATGACAACGAAAGAATTACAAGGCAGTTATGCGGTTTTCTGCTTGAGTTGCAGCCGTCTGTATCTTACCTGTCCATTCCCACTCGTCCGCCAGCTGAAGCGGAGGTAACGCCGCCTTCACCCGAAGCACTCCAGGAGATCATTGAGATCTGTTCCGAACAGGCGCCATTTGTGGAATTGCTTTTTGAGTCTGAGGTGGGGGACTTCGTTTCCACTGGAAATTTGAGGGAAGATATCCTGAGTATCACCGCTGTTCACCCTTTGCGTGAAGAACCCTTGCGAGCGATGGTTTCAGCGGCTGGAGGTACATGGCAGGTTGTTGAAGATTTGTTGGCTGATGGGAGTATCTTAACCATCTTATATCGCGACGAAAGGTACTTCTTCCGTCGTTTCAAAAAATCGGGACCTAAGGAGTCCATCATTCAGAGTTTTTAGCTTGCAGTTATAATTCCTCCATCTTAATTCGACCAATAAAGCATGCCCATATGCGGTAAATTTGGCGTTGTTACAGCAATAGAACAATCTCTGGGAGCAGTTCTGGTCGCAGCAATCCTTCCAGTTTGTGATTTCTGGCAGACGAAAAACAGGAATCTCAAGAATATGAATAAGGAGAATCTGAAATGCAAATGCGCGCCGTCCTCAACCCCAGCACCTATCATGGCAATCATCAGAAGCCGCCCTTTTTTGAAGGTTGGTACTTCAAAATGGTGAGTGCGGATGAAAAAAATAAAATCGCGATCATCCCGGGAATTATTTTGGGCAAGGACGAACACGCTTTTGTGCAAGTGATCGATGGCTCAGATGGAAACACGGAATACTTCACCTTTCCCTTTGATCAATTTCTAGCCGATTTTCCTCAATTTCGACTAAGAATTGGTGAGAATCAGTTTGATTCATCCCACCTGTCAGTGAATATCGAACAACCCGAGGGGCAACTATCTGGTGAGCTTAGTTTTGGAAAATTGGAACCCTGGCCGGTGAACTTCTTTTCACCCGGCGTGATGGGGTGGTTTGCCTGGGTGCCAAAAATGGAATGCTACCATGGCGTGCTAAGTTTTGACCATTCTCTGCAAGGCACAATCACCCTCAACGGGAAAGAGATGGATTTCAGCGGCGGTCGAGGCTATATTGAAAAGGATTGGGGAAAAAACTTCCCCCAGGCATGGGTTTGGTTTCAGAGTAATCATTTCAAGAATATTTCTGCCTGCATCACGGGATCTGTTGCGATCATTCCCTGGGTCGGCAACAGTTTCAAGGGTTTCATCGTTGGTTTTTGGCTGAATGGCAAACTTTACCACTTTACCACCTATCGAAACAGTAAGATCGAATCACTTGAAATTACAGATACTCATGTTGCGTGGGTGTTGCGAAACCGCACTCACCGCCTGCGCCTGAACGCCCGTCGCGCGCAAGGTGGGTTGTTGCGCGGACCCACTCCTCTGGATATGGGCGAGCGGGTGATGGAAACGCTGAGCGCTTCAATTGATGTGCGGCTTGAAACCCTGCAAGGCGACTTGCTTTTTGAGGGCACTGGTGAGAACGCCGGGCTGGAAGTTGTTGGCGACCTGCAGCGATTACTGGCGAAAAAGGTTTAGGGGCAGGGAATGGCCAGTGTCCAGGCAAAAATCGCGCTAAGAATTTTACAGCTCAGGCCATTCAACTGGGCAACAGGATCCCTGGCAGAGCAGCGATCCAGGCTGGAAACGCTTTCCAGGTTCTTTAGGACTCCCAAAGATGTCAGCATGAGTGAGCTGAACGCTGATGGCGTTCAGGCGGCGTTATTTGATGTGGTGAATTCAAAGCCCGGCATCGTCCTTTACCTGCATGGTGGAGCTTACGCGGTAGGTTCTGTCACCAGCCACCGCAAGTTTATCGCCAGGCTGGCAAAGGCCTGCCAACTGAAAGTTTTGGCAATTGATTACCGCCTTGCTCCCGAGCACCCCTTTCCGGCAGCACTGCAAGATGCCTTGGCAGCCTATCAATGCTTGTTTTCGCAAGGATACGACCCATCCAATATTGTGATTGCCGGAGATTCTGCCGGGGGTGGTCTGGCGATTGCGACGCTTATTTCACTTCGGGATGGAAAGCTTCCGCTGCCCGCGTGCGTAGTGTGCATTTCTCCGTGGGTAAACCTTTCGGGCACTGAGAAGAAAAGCAATAATAACCACGATCCCATGCTAAACCCAGAGATTCTTGAAGTGTATGCGCGCTATTATGCCGGTGAAGCCGATGCCGCTAATCCGCTGATATCGCCCGTTTTTGCCGATCTTGAGGGTCTGCCGCCGATATTAATTCAGGCAGGCACCAACGAAATTTTGCTGGGCCAAATCGAGGAATTTTACGAAAAAGCCCGCCAGGCATCTGTTGAGATCACACTGGATCGCTGGCAGGGAATGTTTCATGTTTTTCAAATCATCCCCCTTCTGCCGGAAACAAAACTCAGTCTAAAGAAAATTGCGAATTTCATCTGGGGCAAGATTAGCCCAAATCCCTGACCTTTTGTAGGCGGTAACAATTTATGTACGCTTACGATCTGCGAGTACTCAAACCGTGGTGAATTTTGCTACTTTTCTCAGTATAGATTTAGTTCGGAGATAAACGACATTATTGGCATAGTATCCAACCAATGGAAAGATCTTTTCCTTCCTTTGGGTGCGGAAAGCTCTTATCACTGCCTTTGCGAATTTTAGAGCACTACCGGTAGAAGTGCTGCCCTTATGGATGACAAATACCGTGTATTCGTCGTTGATGACCAGCGGTTTTACGTCTTTGATCAGGTTAAGCCACAAACTGTATTCCACAACCTCATTTTTCCCCTCGTTAAAGGCTCCATAGTTTTGGACGAAATCTCTTTTCATAAATGTATTTTCGTGGGAGATTATATTCATCACAGATAGCGCTACTCTTGGATTCTTCCGCAGCAGGTGCGTTTGCGGGATGACGATTTTTCTCCCTGCCACTTCGATCAAGAAATTCCCTGTGAGCCAAACCAGATCCGGATGTTGGTTGAAAATTTCTACCACTTTCTCCAGTGAGTTTTGATCTTTGTAATAATCGTCTGAATGCAGATAGTGGATAATTTCGCCTGTTGCTACTTTTGTGGCGACATTTAGTGCGTTGCCAACCCCCTTGGGCTCCGATTGAATGAATTTAATGGCATACCGGTTTTCGTTCCGTTCAATGTATTCCTGAATGATATCCAGGGTGGAGTCGGTCGAATAGGCATCATTAATGATGTGCTCGATTTCCTGGTAGCTTTGGTTTTCAATGCTTTGCAAAGCCTTTCTCAAGTACTTTTCGCTATTGAAAGTGCAGGTGATAATGCTAACCGTGATGCCGTTCATAAAATTGCTAACCTCTGATGATTCATGGAACTGAGATGTTACCATTCTATCTCTTATTTGAAACCCAGTTTTTTGCATAATGCTAAAAATCGAAAGCCAATTAGCCGCTGTTTCTGAAAACTCAAAATGGCAGAGTGTTTATGGCTGCACACAAATTCTTCCTCTGATTCACGCTTTACTGCTTCCAGTTATAATTGCCCACATCTTAACCCGAAAAATAAAGGACACCTATGTGCGGCATCTTTGGCATTGTTACAAAAACTGATCAAGCTCTCGGTCCCATCCTGATTGAAGCGGCTCGGCGGCTTACCTATCGCGGCTATGATTCTGTTGGCGCGGCAACCATCAGCGGCGCTAAAATCGACCTCCGCAAAGACACCGGTCGCGTGGACGAAGTGGCGGCTAAATACAACCTGGCAGAAATGAGCGGCACGCGCGGCATTACACAACTGCGCTGGGCTACCTTTGGTGCGCCCTCCCAGGTAAACTCCCAACCGCACCTCGATTCAGATGGCGACATGGTCGGGGCGCATAATGGCAACGTGGTCAACAACGTGGAACTGCGCCAGATGTTCATGAATGAAGGTCTGGTGGTGCGCTCGCAGAATGACGGTGAATCCTGCGTGCATGCCGTTGAACGCTACATTGACCGCGGGCTGGATTTTATCGAAGCCATCCGCCGTGCCAACGATGACCTGCAGGGCGATTACGCCTACGTGATCGGCCGCATCAATGACGACAAGCTCTACGCCATCAAGAAAGGCTCTGGGCTGGTGGTGGGCATTGGCGAAGGCTTCACCTGCGTGTCATCTGATCTACCCTCCATCCTGCCCCTCACGCGCACCATCATCCGCATCCAGGATGGCGAGATCATCACCCTCTGGGCTGACCGCGTGGAACTACGCTCGGTCGCGGATGGCAGCCTGATCGAACGAGCCCCCGAAGAGATCACCGAAACCATGAGCTCCGTGCAGAAGGGCGGCTACGCCCACTTCATGCTCAAAGAGATTCACGAGCAGCCGCAGGTGGCGCGCGAGGTGCTGCACATGCTGGCTGGCAGCCCCGATGTGCAGTTAGTTTTAGACAAAATGAAAACGGCACGCAATCTGTACTTCATCGGCTGCGGCACCAGCTACCATGCCTGCCTGGCTGGGGCGGTGTACTTTGCCCGCCTGGCTGGGCGTGACGTGATCCCCGTGATTGCCCCGCAGTTCATCCCGCAGTACCTGCCCACCGTTGGTCCGCAGGATGTCGGTCTCTTCGTCAGCCAGTCCGGCGAGACGAAGGACGTCCTGAACGCGCTTTACGCGGCTGAAAAGCAGGGCATGCAGTGCTTCGGGCTGGCGAATGTGATCGGCTCCACCCTCACCAAAGCCTCGATCTGCTCGCTGCCGCTTTGCTGCGGCTACGAGATCAGCGTGCCAGCCACCAAGACTTTCACCAACCAGGTGGTTAGCTTCCTCACCCTTGCCTACCGCCTGGCCGGGCGCGACACGCGCGAGCTGGACGCCATCCCAGAATTGATGGAGCAGACCATCGCCCTCACCACGCCGCAGGTGCAAGCCATCACCCCGGATGTGAACGCCTGGGAGGACTGCTACAGCCTGGGCTATGGCACCACCTACCCAATGGCGCTGGAAGGCGCGCTCAAGCTCAAGGAGATCACCTACAGCCACTGCGAAGGTATGCTCTCGACTGAATTCAAGCACGGACCGCTTTCGGCGATTACCGACGGCTTCCCGGTTTTGTTTGCTGTGAGCCCGGAAGATGTGCCTGTGATTGTCAGCGGCATCAACGAGGTCACCTGCCGCGGCGGGCGCGCGATCGCCATCGGGCAGGAGAATGCCAGCCTGCGTGCCAACGCCAACGACCTGATCGTGCTGCCGGAAGCCAGCCCGGAGATCAGCTCCCTCCTGAGCGTCCTGCCGCTGCAACTGCTCTCTTATTACATGTCCGTGGCGCGCGGTTACGACCCCGACTTCCCCCGTAACCTATCCAAAACCCTGACGGTGGATTAAGATCAGCTACACAGTTTACAGCAATCCTTAGAAGGATTCATCCTTACTTAGTATTGGACTAAGACTTGAAGATGGAACAGCAAGATCAATATTCGAAATGGGTATTAAGAGTATAATAATAAATGAATAGGTGATGAATTTCACTAATTTAATCCCGATTAGAATAAACGCGAGTTTAACTTTTTGGAATAGATTTGTTGTTACTTGTTTTTTTTTTCATTATTTGAGTATTCATCTGCCAAGAGGGAGAGATTATGACTACAACTACGATTTTTAGTTATTTGGTTCAACCAAATAAGGGGGCTGAAACAAAAATTGAACCAATCGGAAGTAGTGTGCCTGTATCTGAACAAATAGGCACTCTTTTGTGCCGCCTTGCCGATGAAGCTGAAGATGAATGTGATATTCCGATAATGTTCTCCATTGGCGATGACGGGATTAAATTCAATGAAATGCATAACTTGGTAATTAAGTTTTGTGGTAATCCCACGATGGATGATGGTGAGGTTATAGCCACTAGATTAAGCATTTCTACATCGAAAACTTCAGGCCAATGTCTGTTGTTTTTGATTCACTCAATTGATGATCAGGAAAATGTTAAGCTTGTAATGTCTCGTTTTCCAGCGGAATTTGGTATTCTAGCTGAGAATGCCGACGAAAAACTTCAATTGGAGTTTGTTGAGCAGGTTTTTATGAAATCTCATGATAGGTATAAAGCTGCGATATTTAAAGGCAAACCGGTTGTGGATAGTCTTTGGGTGGGAAAGGCTACCGATACACAAACAAGGAACAGCTTTGAAGAATTGGCAAACTATTGGGTTTATGATTTTCTGAATTGTGCATATAAGGACACTTCATCCTTAGGAACAAAGCGGTTTGCTATCGCTTTAAAGAAGGCTGTAAACTCTGCTAATGATTCACAAACGAGAGCTGAACTCGTATCTATAGCTCAACAAACAACTAATTTCAAAATGGAAAGTCTTTCGATAGATAAGATATTGGACTATTTTGCTGTGTCGGACAATGCTAGAAGTCAGATATCAAAACATTTACCAAATCCAGCTACTTCGAAATCAGAGTTCATTTTTAATAGAGAGGAATTCTTAAAGAATGTTCGATATACCAGTCTCGCCTTGGATACAGGGGTAATAATAACTGCTCCATCTGAGAAATTTAATGAGCTAGTCAATTCAAAGAATATGTCTCAAGACGGGGAGTTTCAAATTGAGATCATATTACATGGAAAGATAGTAGACCAGAACCTGAGGAAGACCTTATGAAACTAGAGGACTCCTTAGTGAGATATGAGGGGAATTTTTCTCGGCTCACCGAAGTCAAGGGTTATCTGGTCAATTTTATTGCCGATATTTTAAAGGACACACAACACATTGATAGCATTACTGGCCGAGTGAAGTCTATAAAAAGTTTTAGCGAAAAAGCCCAAAAAGAGGTCGAAGGAAAACTAAAATATTCTGATCCGTTAATTCAAATTCAAGATCAGATTGGTGTTCGTATCATTGTATTCTATAAATCAGACATAGAAACAATAACTCAAAAGATCCTTACTTACTTTACCGAAATTGAACAAAAAAGGCATATCCCGGATGACCCCTCGAAGTTTAACTATGAGGCTGTGCATCTCATTCTAGCAATACCTGATGACTATCGAAATCAGAAACTCGAACCCGAGGAATGTCCTGAGTTCTTTGAATTACAGATTCATACTCTCTTTCAGCATGCATTGGCGGAAGCTGGTCACAATCTATCTTACAAACCTAGTTCTCCAATCGACGATGAGCAGGAAAGGAAAGTAGCGTTTGTGGCCGCACAAGCCTGGGGGGCTGATTTAATTTTTAATGAATTGATCCAAAGCTTAGGTTCAAAAGAACAGTAAGGTAATCCTTCTCTTCATTACTTTGGAAGATTGAACCTTCTTTATTCTTCTTGGAAATCCCTCTTCAGTCGCCTGTCCGATCTGTGGCCGAATCGAGCTTAACCTTCAGCACGCAAGCAGCCCCCAGCGGAAGCCCATGCACTCGTAGGGGTTTGGCACGCCAAACCCACAAATAACAAGTAAGCCTCTAATCTTTCAACTGGGATTTCCAGTTGATTTTTTATGAAGGCAACCTAGGCAAAGCTATAAAACATAGAAAATGCTTTATCCGATCAATTTCATAATTCGATCGGTTTCGAGCAGGATTTTGATGATGCGCTGGTAGTGGACGAGGTCTGAGTCGCTGAGCTGGCGGCCTTTACGGTCTTTAAGCCATTTTTGAGCTGGCTGGTAGCCGCCAATGTAGAAGTTCCAGGCAAGCTCGGGCACGTTGCCGAAGTATTGTGTTTTATTGATCCAAACCTTATTGGCATCATACTTAATCTTCTCCACCTTGCAATCGCCCGCAACTGGGAAGGTGGTTTCGTATTCATCTATGATGGGTGATTTCATCAGGTGCAATTCCCGTAACTGCGTGCCGAGTGGTACCAGGCGATCAAAATCATCCTGGGTGGGTATTGGAATTCGTGGGAAGTCGAATTTTAAAAATTCTAAATATTTTTCTCTATAAGAAGGACTATGTAAAATTGCATAAATATAATCAAAAATATTGTCAGGTGTTGGATTGGGCTTAAGATTTTTCATTAGGTACGCTAACTCATTAGATGAGTAGTTTAGCGACTGAACATCATCCTCGCCGTAGAGATAGAGCGGAAATACTGTACCTCCACCGCGTCTGAATATATTGACATCAGAACTTGAGTCGGTGACAAATACGATATTCCAACTATCCCCGTCTACTGCTTGTCCTTGTCTACCCACTACGAGGGCTATGTTAAGGTGGTTTTGAAGATGAACCATCGTACGACGTCGAGGACGATCGATAATGGCCTCGTGATTCACAAAGAATTGGTTATCAAAGGGACGATACAGTATAGGTCTAATGATTGTTTGAAGGTCAAGCTCGTTTAAAGCCACTTGTGCTTTGGATATACTAAAGCCTTCAGTATCACGCAGTTTAAACCCATCTATGATTTTCGAGTCACCGTCTCTAAGTCTAGCCAGGCGACTAATTAATTCGGATGGTGACTCAGCGATAACAAATCTGTCGCGATGTGTTTTTACTCCTTCGTCCCCAATTTTGAACAGATCACGGAGACTTACGTGCTCAGAATATTCACTTTGAACCACTGGATCTTTCTGGATGAAAAAATGATCAGGAGCCGTTGTCGTGACATCAGAAAAAATTGGTAAATCCTCGTCTAATTTGTGAAACTTAGTTTCACGGGTTCCAAAAATGTCCGAATGTGATATTTTCGCAAATTCATTCTGATTTTGTGTTGTCTTTACAGCTATTAGGATTGCCACACCTTGTTGGATATCAAAAATATTCTCATCTTTATTTCCATCCGGTGTGACCTCTCTTCGCTTTAAACTCCCATGTAGATCAAGGACGAGTATCCTGTCAAATGTTTCTCTTAAATGCTTACGCATTTGCCGATGGATAAGTCCATCAATGTAACTGTTGTTGGTGATCATCGCCAGGATACCGCTGCCATTTTTGGCGATCATGTACTCTGCAAACCTGATAAATTTTATGTAATCATCACTTAAGGGTTGGATGTTACGCTCATTTAGGTTGGCCTTGTAGTCAGCGACAAGGTCTTCTATGAAATCGCTTTTATTGCTACTACTGACAGAGTAAGGCGGATTGCCGATGACAACCATGACTGGATGCTCGCTCTTGACTTGAGCTGCCAGGCGGCTTTCTTCGCTGACCGCTGCTGCTAATCCAAAACTGAACAAATCCGGCTGGAGGGGGATGCCTTCTTCGAGGGTGTTTGTGAGATAGACGCCCAGGCGGTCGGTGAGCTGCTCCACGCCGGTTTCCTTGAGGGTCATCCCCAGTTTCATGTGGGCAATGGTGTAGGGTGCCATCATCAACTCAAAACCAAACAGCCGCTTGATGAGGTTGCCGTTGACATAGGCTGACCAGCGACCTTCCTGATCTTTGAAACCCTGATAGATAAACTTGATGGTTTCGTTTAGAAAGGTGCCTGTGCCCAGGGCGGGGTCAAGGATCTGCACACGGGGTACGGAAACTTCAGTAGTGGTGCGGTCTTTGCGGTCGCCAGGTCGGCGATAAGGTTGGGCGGAAACGGTTTGGGTGATCATCTCGTTGCTAGCGATGCCCTTGGCGATGCCGAAATCTTCTTTCAGGATGCGATCGACCTGGCGGATGATGTAGCGGACAACCGGAACGGGGGTGTAGTAGGCACCCATCTTCTTGCGTTCATTGGGATCATAGGCTTGAAGGAAGTCTTCGTAAAAGTGAATGATGGGGTCACGTTCGTCAACAGATTCTTCCTGGACGCGCAGGTGTTTATGGACAATTTCCTGCACATTGCTAACCCTAAAAATCTCACAGAGTTCGTCAACAATATATGCCAGGCGTGTATCGAAATTTGGACCGACGATGTGATCGAAGAACTGCAAGAGGAAGGGATTACTTTTAGGGACGAGATCGCGGGCTTCACTGCGCGAGAAAGTTTGAGTTATTGAGTCATTGTAGCGGGCTACGAACAAGCCATAGACGAGTGTCTGGGCATACATATCCGCGAATTTGTCAGGTTCCAGGTCATGAACGAGCAACTCCTTCATCATCTGGTAGATTCGCAGCAACTCCTTGTTCTTGTCGGTGTCATTCTTGAGGTATTCAATGATATTGTCGCGTAGGCGGCGGGCACGACCACCCATGATCTGGGCAAGCCGCAAACCGCTGGTGATGGATTCGGGGGTTTGGGCGAGAAAAGCTTCCAACTCACGCACAAGGTTGTCGCCCTCTTCTGGAGTAGTGATCAGTTTGCCGTCTTTTAGCTTGCCAATGCTGATGGTTCGGTACTTTTCACCATTGCGGAAGAAACGAAATTCAAGGTAATTTGTCAGGATAAGGTTCGAATAGCCTCGATAACGCTGCATTTGGTTGGTCTTTTCTTCTTTGTCCAGATCGCCATTGAGGTCTTTAGCTTCAGCATAGCCTTTGAGGATTCGGGGATTGGATTTTTTCTGGAAAACGAAATCCGGTGCGCCATTTTCGGAACGTTTGGGATCATTGATAACGACGATGTCATCGAAACTGGACATCAATCTTTGGAGAGCAGGGCGATAGGCGTGTTCTTTCGCCTGGCCACTGTTGAATTGTTCGGAAACTTCAGTGAGGTAGCGCTTGATTAACCCCGAGCGATCAAGTTCAATCATGTCTATATATTATCACATTGAATAGAGACTTCGAGTAGCCAAGGGTGTCTATTTTTAATAGTTGAATTATTTTCCTGACAAATTACTTCAATGCGTTATAATCAATTATGTGTAAACCATCGATTTATGGCACCTATCCTTAGGAGGGATACTTTGAAAACAGTAAAAATCTTTTTACTTTTTGCATTAATCTTGGTAACCTTAGTAAGCTGTTCCTCTGCAAAACCAGATGCCACAGTGGAACAATTATTTAAAGCAATTCAGAAGTTTGATTTCCAAGCGATTTCTTTCACGATTGCTCCATCTGCCAGGGTTGCCGCTGGTGTTTCCATTTCTGATTTTCAAAACCAAAGCAACGAATTACCCAAGGAATTTTTCGATTATCTGAAAAAGAATGCCAGCAAGGTGACTTTCAAGATAACTGATTCTCAAACGACTGATGATAAAGCCGTTGTCACGGTATCAACGAAGTATGTTGATGCTGGACCAATCGTCAAAGCTTCGATTGGTGAATTTTTCGCAAAAGCACTGGGTTTTGCTTTTAGTTCTACAGAAATGACTGAGGATCAGTCTACACAGATGTTTATGTCAATAATGAATGAGCAGATCGAAACTCTCGATGAGCAATTTGCCGAAAAGACTGTTCAGATTGAGCTCGAGATGGTAGATAAAACCTGGTATGT
>Ga0228535_1000625_pt1 | contig 88986 bp, 79 predicted proteins | sample SJ1metagenome_FD_168457 | JGI IMG/M metagenome (GOLD analysis project Ga0228535, IMG submission 168457) | Enriched culture of PCE-dechlorinating microbial communities from Ithaca, New York, USA - SJ1 | ecosystem: Engineered > Modeled > Simulated communities (microbial... > Unclassified | place...
CGCGAAGTGCGCTTGCCGTTGCGGGTCTGGAGCATGAACAGCTTGCCCTTCTCGATGGTGAACTCGATGTCCTGCATGTCCTTGTAATGCTTCTCCAGGATGTCGCGGATCTTCACCAACTGCTGGTAGCACTCGGGCAGCACCTCCTCCATGGAGGGGAGGTCGCCGTCCTTGTGCTTGGCGCGGTTGATGGGCTGGGGGGTGCGGATGCCGGCAACCACGTCCTCACCCTGGGCATTGACCAGGTACTCGCCGTAGAAATAGTTCTCGCCGGTGGACGGGTCGCGGGTAAAGGCCACGCCGGTGGCGCAGTCGTTCCCCATGTTGCCGAACACCATTGCCTGGACGTTGACCGCGGTCCCCCAGTCCGCCGGGATGTTGTGGAGCCTGCGGTAGGTGATGGCCCGCTGGTTCATCCAGGAGCCGAACACCGCGCCGATGGCGCCCCAGAGCTGCTCCTTGGGGTCTTCCGGGAACTCGCTGCCGAGGGTCTCCCTGATCCTGGCCTTGTACCTGCCGACCAGTTCCTTCCAGTCGGCCGCGGTCAACTCGGTGTCCAGGTGGACCCCCTTTTCCTCCTTCTTCTGCTCCAGCAGCTCCTCAAGCAGGGAACCGTTCATCCCCATGACCACGTTGGAGTACATCTGCACGAAGCGTCGGTAGGCGTCGTAGGCGAACCGCTCGTCACCGCTCTGGCGGATGATCCCCTGGACCGTGGTATCGTTCAGCCCCAGGTTCAGCACCGTGTCCATCATGCCCGGCATGGATGCCCGGGCCCCGGAGCGGACCGAGACCAGCAGCGGGGTGCCGGGATCGCCGAACTTCTTCCCCAGCAGCTCCTCTATCCTGCGGATATTTGCCTCCACCTCGGCCTGCAGGGTGGCGGGATAGGTCCTGTCGTTCTTGTAAAACTCGGTGCACACGTCGGTCGAGATGGTGAATCCGGGGGGCACCGGAAGCCCGATGCTGGTCATCTCCGCCAGATTGGCCCCCTTGCCGCCCAGCAGGGCCTTCATCTCCGCAGTCCCCTCCGCCGCGCCGTTGCCGAAGAAGTAGACATATTTCGCCGCCATACCAATTCCTCCTGATATTGTGATTCTTCTTTATGTGGTTTTCTTCCAAGGTACTAGGCGGATATTTTGGAAAAATCGGCGATGGCGCCGAACATCCGCGCAATGCCGGTCAGGAGGGCCAGCCGGTTGTTCCTGACCCGCTCGTCCTCGGCCATGACCATGACCTTGTCGAAGAAGCCGTCCACCGACTCCTTCAGCGCAGCGATCTCGGAAAGGGCCGCCAGATAGTCCCGTTCGGCCACCCGCGCCGCCACGTTGCCGGCAACGGCCCTGAAGGCCGCATGCAGCCTTTCTTCGGCCGCCTCCTGGAACAGCGCCGCATCCACCGGGAGATCCACTCCCCCCTTGACGATGTTGCAGACCCGCTTGAAGGCGATTGCCAGCGGCTCGAAATCGGGACGCCGCTTGAATTCGGCCAGGGCCGCGATCTTTTCCGCCGCCTCCACCGGGTCGCTGAAGCCCGCGGAGACCACGGCGTCCACGGCATCGGCCGGGAACCGGTCGGCAAGCAGGTTGACGAACCGCGCCCTGAAGAACTCCAGCACGTCAGCGTGGACCTCTGTCCGCGGCCGGGTGATCCTGGGTGCGAGGAGGTCGAGGGATTTTCCGACGAAGCTCTCCAGCGGGGTCCGGTACCCCTTGTCCATCATGATGTTGATGATGCCGATGGCCGAGCGCCGCAGGGCATAGGGGTCGGCCGAGCCGGTCGGTATCAGCCCCACGCCGAAGCAGCCGCAGATGGTGTCCATCTTGTCTGCCAGAGAAACCAGGGCGCCGATGGCCGAAGAGGGGAGCTCGCCCCCGGCCTGGGTGGGGAGGTAGTGCTCGGCGATGGCGTCGGCCACCTCCGGGTCTTCGCCGTCGTGCAGGGCGTACTCCCGCCCCATGATCCCCTGCACCTCGGGGAACTCGCCCACCATACCGGTGACCAGGTCGGCCTTGCAGAGGGTCGCGGCCCTGCGGACCTTGTCGGCCTGGGACGGGGCCAGCTCGACCGCCAGCCAGAGCGCCAGTTCGCGGAAGCGCTCCAGCTTCTCGTAGGAGGTGCCCAGCTTCTGCTGGTAGACCACGCTTTTCAGGGCCTCCACCCGCTGCTCCAGGGGTACTTTCCGGTCCTCGTCGAAGAAGAAGCGGGCATCGGACAAACGGGCGCGCAGCACCCGCTCGTTTCCCTTGACCACCACGGAGGGGTCTTCCGCCAGGGTATTGGGGATGGTGATGAAGACCGGCAGGAGCCTGCCGTCCTGGTCGGTGACCGAGAAGTAGCGCTGGTGGCTGCGCATGGAGGTGATCAGCACCTCCTTGGGCACCTCCAGAAAGCTCGGGTCAAAGGTGCCGTGCACCGCGCTCGGGTACTCCACCAGGTAGGTCACCTCTTCCAGCAGCCCCTCGTCCGGCATCAGCTGGCCGCCGGCGGCCTTGGCCACCCGGTGGGTCTCGCGACGGATGATCTCCCTGCGCCGGGCCGGGTCGGGGATCACGAAGTGCCGCTCGCACTCGTCCAGGTAGTGGGCCAGGTCGCGCACCGGGAACGGCTGGTTGGCCATGAACCGGTGGCCGCGGGAGACGCCTCCGCTCTCGATGCCGCCGAAGGTGAACGGCACCACGATGCCGTCGAACAGTGCCACGATCCAGTGTACGGGGCGGGCGAAGCGCACGTCCAGATCGCCCCATCGCATGGACTTGCGGAACGGGATTGCGGCTACGAGCCGCGGCAGGATCTCCGACAGGAGCTCATGGGCGGGACGGCCGGTCTCGGTCCTGGTGACCGCCAGCTTGAGCGCCTTCCCCGCCTCGACCAGCTCGATCCCGGCATTGGGGAACCTCCCGATGGCTCCGGCTGAAAAGGCCCCGGCATCCACGCTCAAGGGAGAGCCGTCCCACCCCTTGCCGCGCAGAAAGCCCTCGCCCGCCCGGGTCAGTCGGCCCTCGGCGTCAAAGGCCACGTTGACGGCCGGGCCGGTCTCGGTGATCTCGGCATCGGGCTGCACCGCCGAGACATCCATGACCGCCAGGGCCAGGCGACGCGGAGTGGCAAAGGTCCTGATCTCCCCGTAGTCGAGACGGGCCGCGGCGAGCTCTCTGGCGATGATGCCTTCCATGTCGGCCATGGCCCTGGGAAGGAAGCCGGCAGGGATCTCTTCCGTGCCGATCTCCAGCAGCAGTTGTTTGGTCATGCCGGTCTTCCCCCTTTCAGCAGCGGGAAACCGAGCCGCTCACGCAGCGCCAGGTACCCCTCGGCGCAGAGCCGGGCCACGTTCCTCACCCTTCCGATGTACGAGGCCCGCTCGGTCACCGAGATGGCGCCGCGGGCATCCAGCAGGTTGAAGGCGTGGGAGCACTTCATGACGTAATCGTATGCCGGCAGGACCAACCCCCCCTCGGCGAGGCGGATGCATTCCCGTTCGTACATGTTGAACAGGTTCAGCAGCATGTCCACATCGGCTTCCTCGAAGTTGTAGCGGGAGAATTCCACCTCGGTCTGGTGGTGGATGTCGCCGTATTTCACCCCTTTGACCCATTCCAGGTCATAGACGTTGTCCACCCCCTGCAGGTACATGGCGATGCGCTCGCAGCCATAGGTGATCTCGGAGGAGACCGGTTTCAGGTCGATGCCGCCGGCCTGCTGGAAATAGGTGAACTGGGTGATCTCCATGCCGTCCAGCCAGACCTCCCATCCGAGCCCCCAGGCCCCCAGGGTGGGGGATTCCCAGTCGTCTTCCACGAAGCGGATGTCATGCTGGTTGGGGTTGATGCCGAAAGCCCTGAGGGAGTCGATGTAGAGGTCGAGTATGTTCAGCGGTGACGGCTTCATGATCACCTGGAACTGGTAGTAGTGCTGCAGGCGGTTCGGGTTCTCCCCGTAGCGGCCGTCGGTGGGGCGGCGCGACGGCTCCACGTAGGCAACGTTCCACGGCTCGGGACCAAGGACGCGCAGAAAGGTGGCGGGATTGAATGTCCCGGCCCCCTTTTCCACGTCATAGGGCTGTTGAATGACGCACCCCTGTCCGGCCCAATAACCCTGAAGGGAAAGGATCAGGTCTTGAAAGGTCAAAACGGCTCCTCCGGCGGATCGAATACGGCGAAACGGGAACAGGGCAATTTCCGGTCTCACGATTCAAGTTTAAGTATCACTAAAACTTCGAGACTCGCTAGGTTACCCGTAACTACCTTTCGTGTCAAGGATTATCGGCTTTTCAGCCCGGGTCGGCACCGGGCACCTCCCGCAGGAAAAGGAGGGAATTGAGTGGCCGGACAAGGTGTGAGCCGATGGCGGCGTCCAGGACTGCGCCGGCCTCGGAAAGGGCCTCCGGGGGGAAGCGGACGGCGCCGAAACGACCGGTCTCCATGGACCTCCTGAGGAGGAGGAGCGTTTCCGCACCGACGGGACGCCCTCCGCCGCCGCAGCGTCCGCAGAGCAGCTCGCCGGTCCCGGTGAACAGGGCCGGTCCCGGCCCGGCGGCAAGCCCGGCACCGCAACGGACACAGTTCTCCAGAGGGAGGCGGTATCCAAGAATGTTGAGCAGGTTCACCTCGAAAAAGCGACGGCCGTCCTGGGTAGGCGGAAAGGCTTCCAGGTGTTCCAGGTAGGAAACCAGCAGGCGGTAGAGCCGCGGGTTGCTGAGCGCCTCCGGCAGCAGCCGGTCGACGACCTCGCAGGCATATCCGGCATGGCCGATCTTCGCCAGTTCTCCCCTGATTGCCGGAAACACGCTTATGATGTCGGCCATCCTGAGGGAGCAGAGCCCTTCCTTCAGAACCAGCTGCACCCGCAGGCGTGCAAAGGTTTCCAGGGCGCCGCCGAAACGCCTGACGCTCCGTTTCGCGTGCCGGGCCACTGCGCGGACTTTGCCCTGCTCGCGGGTGAACAGAGTGACGATCCGGTCGGCCTCGGCAAAATCGGCCGCGGCGAGCACCAGGGCTTCGCAGTCGGTTATGGCCACGGGAGAGACTCTACGGGAATGGTTTCGTCTGCCGACGGGACGGGATGGTGCCCGTATTGGAAGACTGAAGGCATGGGGGTCATCGTACGCCCAGCCTCTTCAGCAGTATGCCGAGATACCGGTTGACGGGGTGACTTCGGGCCAACGACTGAAACAGGGGCCTCTTCCGCTCCCCCAGCAGGGTCAACTCGCGGAGCACGGCCTCCCTTCCCTCGCAGCCCAGCCCTTCCCGCAGGACATCCAGTGCCTGGCTCCTGTCCCCTGACATGAGATAGACGCGCCCCAGGTGCAGGTAGTGCAACGCATTGCCGGGGTCCTCCCTGATGGCCTCGCGGCAGAGGGCGACGGCATCGGGAAACAGGGAGCGGACCTTTGCCAGGCAATAGGCCAGATAGGAGCAGTGCAGGGGGGTCCTCTCGATGGCCGCGGCCTGCTCGAAACAGGCCAGAGCCAGGTATATGTGGCCGTTCTCCAAGGCATCGATTCCCTTTACAAAGACCTCTTCCGTGCGCGGCTGTTCCATGGCCTCCCACCTCATGAAAAGTGTTCCGTCAGCTTCACAATCTTACCCTACTTTCTCTGAAAAATCGAGCAGCTCCGGAAAAAATTCCCCTTGCCGGATCCGGTGGCGCTTGCCTGGACGGAAACCAAATAATTTCCCTTCACGTTGCCGGGAGATATGGATATATAATGCTCCCATGAAACCCGACAGGATAAAAGCGTTTCCGGCTTCACCCGGAGTCTACCTCATGCGGAACTCCGCGGACGCAGTCATCTACGTGGGCAAGGCCAAGAACCTCCGGGCACGGGTCCGTTCCTACCTCGCTCCCGGCCGGGACGGCCGCTACCAGATACCGTTCCTCATGGCACGGGTGGCGGATATCGAGTATATCGTCACCGACACCGAAAAAGAGGCCCTGATCCTCGAGAACACCCTTATCAAGCGGCACCGGCCCAGATACAATATAAACCTGCGCGACGACAAGACCTATTTCTCGCTCCGCATGGACCCCAGGGAGGAGTTTCCCCGCCTCACCATCATCCGGAGGGTAACCCCCGACGGTGCCCGCTACTTCGGCCCCTACTCGTCCGCTTCGGCGGCCCGTGACGCGCTGAAGCAGCTGTACCGGCTGTTCCCCCTGCGCCACTACCCCCTGGAGACCTGCAGGCGCCGCGGCAGGCCATGCCTCTATTACCAGCTCCGGCAGTGCTCGGCCCCCTGCCAGGGGCTGATCTCCCGGGAGGAGTACGCGGCCCTGGCGGAGGGGGCGGCCCTGTTCCTGGAAGGGAAGAACCGCGACCTGCTGAAGGCGCTGAAAAAAAGGATGGAGGAGGCCGCGGCGGCCGAGCACTTCGAAGCGGCGGCACGTTTCAGGGACCTGATACGCTCGGTGGAGATAACCATAGAAAAGCAGAAAATGGTGACCGCCGGGGGAGACATGGACGCTCTCGGCTACACCCGGCGGGAGAACCGGTTCGATATCGCGATCCTGTTCATCCGGGGCGGAAACCTTATCGGCGGCAGGAACTTCTCGTTCAACTGGGAGATGGACGATGCCGAGGGGATCGCGTCGTTCCTGAACGAATACTACAACCGCGAGGTCTACGTCCCGGAGGAGCTGCTCCTTCCGCTTCGCATCCCCGAGCCCGAAGCCCTGGAGGAGCTCCTATCCGAGAGAAGGGGGAAACGGGTCGCCATCGTGCTGCCGAGGCGCGGCACCAAGGCCGACCTGGTCAGGCTGGCGGTCAAGAACGCCGAATCGGCCGCCGAGGAGGGGCTGCGATCCAGGGAAGGCGTGGAGGGTATGCTCGATGGGCTCAAGCAGCGGCTCCACCTGGCCAACCTCCCCCGCCGCATCGAATGCTACGACATCTCCAACATCCAGGGGAGGCACGCGGTGGGGAGCAGGGTGGTGTTCATGGACGGCCTGCCGGACAGGAACGGCTACCGGCGCTACCGCATCAGAGGGATGGAGCAGGCCGACGACTACGGCATGATGCGGCAGGTCCTGTCCCGCCGGTTCACCGGCAGCGGGAGCGACGATCCCCTCCCGGACCTGATCCTGGTGGACGGCGGCCCGGGTCAGTTGAACGTGCTCACCGCCGTGCTGGCCGAGTTGGGAGTCGCCGGCCCCGATGCCGCGTCCCTGGCAAAAAGCCGGGTGGAAAGGGGAGCGGAGCAGGAGGATCTCCTGCGGAGCGACGAGCGGGTCTTTCTGCCGGGGAGGAAGAACCCGGTGGTGCTGCGCCAGAACTCGGCTCCCCTGCTGCTCCTGGCCCGGGTCAGGGACGAGGCCCACCGCTTTGCCATAACCTATCACAAGAAGCTGCGCGGCAGGGAGACCATGCAACCTTCCGTCGGCGGGATCCCCGGGGTGGGCGAGAAGCGCTGGAAAGGGCTGCTGAAACACTTCGGCAGCCTGAAAAAGCTGCGGGAGGCGACCGTGGAGGAGCTGATGGCGGTGCCCGGCATCAGCCGGAAGATCGCGGAAGCGTTGCGGGAGCATCTGCGCCATCCGTGAACCCCGCATCCCTCGCGTCATGGGGCGGCTGAAGCCGGACGAAAAATCCCCCGGCCTGGGCTGACCGGGGGACAAGGAGGGGCTTGGGATGAACTTAAAGTTCACCACCATTAAGAATTCACGCTAGCCACATGCAAATTTATTTAGTGTCTATCCGGAAACTTCTGAAAAATGTCCGTCAGGGTCGGACCGGGGCTTTCACGGAACCTCTCGTGCGGAACCTCTGCATGTTCGGGAGACAGCTGCCTATTCCGGCATGAGGGCCATTGTACCGGTGAAGTTCGGCGTCCGATTACGAGGGGCTTCGGGGAAGTTCCGGTCCGACCCCAACCGGCACTTTCCGGATGGATACTAGTTAGCTGGATCCGTGACGTCTGAAGCCGAGGCGTTCCGCGCGGACGAGAGCGTGAGGGCGTCACGGATCAAGGTTGCTATTTATTCGTCCGACGGTACCACTGCCGGTGCCGCCTCGGCAACGATCTTGACGAAGCCGGTCCGGCAGTGGGCCACGACCCCCTCGACCCAGTCGGCCTCCTCGTCCTGGTGGGAGTGGAGCAGTTCCCAGTGGTAGCGGAGCAGGAGATCCTCCAACTCCCCGATGTCGTCCTCCTCCAGGTCGCGCAGCTCCACGTGGGCGCCGCAGGCGATGCGGCGGCGCAGGGCCTCCCGGTCCAGCCCCATTGCCGGATCGAGGCGGCAATAGACGGTCCCTCCGGTCATACCGGAGCAGATCCAGGGACCGGGATCGCCGAGCACCACCGCCACGCCGTCGGTCATGTACTCGAAGGCGAACCCCTTCAGGTTGGCCCGTTCGGCCAGGTAGCCGAGGGAATCGTCCAGGGGCCGCCGGATACGGCCCCCCAGCACCACCCTGGCGCCGGACAGGCGGATGCAGGCCCTGCTGTCGGCGTCTCCCTGGATCAGGAAGGTCCCTCCCTGGGCGCCGTAGGCCAGCCCCTTTCCCACCGAGCCGCCGACCCTGACCCCATGGCGGTTCTCCCCCTTCAGGACCACTATCCCGCCGCCGCCGGCCGACTTCCCCACCCCGTCCTGCGCCCCGCCTTCCACCAGGATTGAGACCGGGTCGATGTTGAAGGCGCCCAGGCCGTTACCCGGGATGGAATCGCGCCGGAAGTGGAGCATGGCCTCCCGTGCGCCGGTCAGCCTGCCTTCCCGTCCGGCCCGGACCAGGGCGCCGGACAGGTAGGTGCCGATGGCCCGGTCCGAGCTGGAGGCGCTGTCGTCGTCGTAGTGGACCCGGTCGTCGCCTCCGGCGAAGGCCTCGGTCATGAGTCCCGAGATCAGGGAGGTGAGGTAGTTGAGGGGTTTGCGGATGATCCTGACCGAATCGTCCAGACGGGGGGCCGCACCGGCCGGGGACGGGGCCAGCAGGGCGGAAAGGTCCAGCAGCTCCAGCCCCCTGGTCTGCTCCAGCAGATGGGCCTGCCCCACCAGGTCCCGGGTCCTGCGGAACCCCAGCTTGGCGGTCAGGGTGCGGATCTCCCTCCCCAGCGCCCGGAAGAAGGTGGTCTGGTAGATGACCCCGTTCTCCAGCACCCGGGGGACGAAGCGCTTGAGCCCCCTGGCCCTGGCCTCCTCCGGGGTCTCGATCTGGGTGGCGATCCCCACGTGACAGGTCCCCAGGTGGCAGCCGCGGCAGACGGTGCAGCCGATGACCACCATGGCCATGGTGCCGAAGCCGACCCGGTCGGCCCCCAGCAGCAGCATCTTCACCACGTCCCGGCCGGTCTTCATGCCGCCGTCGGCCCAGATCTCCACCCGGTCCCGCATCCCGGCCCCGGTCAGGGCGCAATGGGCCTCGCGCACCCCTATCTCCACCGGGAAGCCCACGTACTTGACGGCGTGCCTGCGGGCCGCGCCGGTGCCGCCGTCGTAGCCGCTGATGGTGATGATGTCGGCCCCGGCCTTGGCGATCCCGAGGGAGATGGTGCCGATGCCGGCCACCGACGGCACCTTGACCGATATCCTGGCCCGGGGGTTGGCTGTGCGGAGCTCTTCCACGATCTGGGCCAGGTCCTCGATGGAGTAGATGTCGTGGTTGTTGGATGGGGAGATGAGGGTGACGCCCGGGACCGCGTGGCGGGCCGCGGCGATCTTGTCGGTCACCTTGAAGCCCGGCAGGTGCCCCCCCTCGCCCGGCTTGGCCCCCTGCCCCACCTTGATCTCCAGGAAGTCGGTGGAGTTCAGGTACTCCATGGTCACCCCGAACCTGCCCGAGGCCACCTGCTGGCCCCGGTTCCCGCGGTAGTTCCCCAGCATGTCGGCGATCTCCCCCCCCTCGCCGTTCATGCAGACGATGTTCAGCCGCCGGGCCGCCTCGGCATAGATCCGGAACGGGGTCTCCCCCTGGGAGCCGAAGCTCATGGCCGAGATCAGGATCGGCAGGTCGTGTCCCCCGACCGAGGCGTCCACCTCGTCCGGGTCCACGGCCACCTCCTCCTGGAAGCGGAAATCGGCCAGGTGGCGGATCGCCACCGGGTTCTCCTTCTCCAGGTTCCGCACCAGGCGCGACAGCTCGGCGTAGTTCTCCTCCATCTTGGCCACCGCCCCGACCATCTTCCAGATGCGGGGATAGATGCGGAACTGGGGCTCGATGGCCTTCCTGCCCCGACTCCGGGCCACGGCCCGCCGCTCCCTGCCGTCCCGCTCCAGCCGCTCGAAGGTAAGCCCCCTGTCGTGCGCGCCGCAGAAATTGGGGACCCCGAACAGCCCGGCCACCTGGTCCGACAGGCCCACCGAGGCGAAGTACCTGCCGTACCCTCCGATCTCGTGGGTCCCCATGGTGGAGATCACCTTCTCCAGGCCGGTCCTGAGGACCGACAGGAGTCCGCGGACTCCGTTCTCCTCGCCGTCCGCCACCTCCCACATGAGGTAGGGACAGAGCGCGTCGGCGCCCATCCCCAGCAGAAACACCAGGTCGTGCAGGTTGCGCAGGGCACCGGAGCGCACCACCAGGGAGACCCGCCGCCGCAGGCTCTCGTTGTTGGCCGATGCCGCGTCCCGCAGTGCCTGGTGGACCGCGGCCACGGCCAGGCCCGGGTCCAGGTAGCCGAGGGTGCCGACAAAGGCGGCGCCGTCGTCCAGGAGCAGCAGCCTGCACCCCCGGGAGACCGCGGACAGGGCCTCGGAACGGAGCCGCTCCAGGCTCGCCGGCACCGTCTCCCCGGGACGGAGGGTGCAGGAGAGGGTGCGGCTGCGTCCGCGCACCGTGGAGAAAAAACCGAGCAGGGCTTCCAGGGTGCAGGTCCCGGCCTCCCGGGCAATCTCGATGTCGGCCGCCGCAGGCCGGCCGCGCCTCCCCCCAAACAGCAGGGGGAGAGCCAGCAGCACGGCGTCCCTCCCCCCCTTCCCCGGCACCGGGCGGGGCCCCAGCACCACCCGGGTGGAGAAGTGCTCCGTCTCCCGCTCCCGGTCGATGGCCGGGTTGGTCACCACCGCCACCTGCTCCTTGAAGAAGTCGGCCAGGTTCTGGCGCATGCTGGAGAGGGCCGCCAGGGGACCGTCGTAGCCGAGGGAGGCGATGGGTTCCCGGCCGTTTCTGGCCGATTGGCGCAACGCCAGCAGGTCGCTGGTCTTCCAGGCGTTGGCGGCCAGCAGGTTCTCCTGGGAGAGACCCTCCATCCTGCGGAACCGGGCCGACGCCGCGGCCGGAGGGTCGGGGAGTCCGGAGGCCGGGAACAGCTCCCTTAGGTGGGCAGCGGGGTCGGCCTTCCCCTTCAGGCTCGCCAGGGCCTCCGAGATCAGCTCGTGGTGGCGGAAGATCCTGGTCGGCCCGCCGGATGCCAGTCTCAAACCGATCTTCTCGCCGGGCGCCAGGGGGAGCGGGTCGCTCAGGATCTCGCCGTGGGGCACGACCCCCAGCTCGGAGGAGGCGAAGTACTCCTCCTCCGTCTCCCCGAACCAGAGCGGGCGCAGCCCCAGGGCGTCGACGCTCAGCACGCAGCTCTCGCCGGACCGTGCGATGACCGCGGCCGGACCCTGGGCGCTGGCTGTCAGGAAGCGGCGGAACAGGCCGTACATGGCGCGCGGCTCCTCCGGCAGCCGGTCCGCCTCGCCGGCCACGGGAGGGAAGACCATCTCCATGGCCGCGAACAGGGAAAAGCCGTGCCGGAACATGAGACCTTCCAGCAGCCGGTTCAGGTCCTGGGAATCGCTCCCTCCCCGAGGCAGGCGGACCCCCATCATGCGCGCCTCGTCCCGCAGCCGCTCGATGGTGTTGATCTCGCCGTTGTGGGCCAACAGCCCGAAGGGCTGGGCACGGAGGACCGTGGGGAGGGTGTTGGTGGAATAGCGGCTGTGGCCGATGGTGACCCTGGAGAGGAAGTCCCTGCGCTTGAGCTCGGGATAGTAGCGGGGCAGGATCTCCGGCGCGCCGTGCACCTTATAAACTGCCGCGTCCCGGGACAGGGAGGCCACGTGGACCGGGAACTCCTCCTCCAGCCTTGTCGCTAGGGAGGCCAGCAGCGCCGGGGCGCCTTTCGGGTCCGGGCAGAGGAGGGCCAGCTGCCAGTAGAGCGGCTCACCCCGGCGGGCGTTGGAGGCGAGCACCTCGCTCCGGACCGGACCGGGCCGCTCCGCGAGGACCTCTATCCCCTGCCCGGTGAAACAACGCAGTATCGTTCCCTGCAGGCCCGGGTCCTCGCTCAGGGCGGGCCTGGGGACCAGCAGGTGGCCCAGGGCGAAGCAGGGGGAGTCCGCCAGTTCGGCGGGGCGGCCCGCCTCCGCCAGGGCCTCCCGCCAGAGGAGCCTGGGTATGTCGGTCAGGACCCCGCAGCCGTCCCCCTCGCCGTTGATCTCGCCGGCCCGGTGCCCCATCTTCACCAGTGCCTCGATGGTCCGCCGCAGGTTGCCGTGGGTCGGCCTGCCGCTCTTGCCGCAGTAGCAGATGATGGCGCAGGCGTCACGCTCCGCGGCAAGGGTTTCGTTGAGGTCGTGCCTGCAGCTGTTCATGGGGCCTCCGGGTACGGATATTCGTCGAGTGAAACATGTTTCTATGACCTGAACAGGCATGATTCACAAACGGTTCCGTACGCTAATGATAGCCTACTTCAGGTAACTGTAAACGGGAGATCCTTTAATTCGTATCCATCCGGAAAGTGCCGGTTCAGGACGGACCGGGGCTTTCCCGAAGTCCTCGTAATCGGACGCGGGACGGCACCGGAATTATGGCCTTCATGCCGAAACAGGCTGCTACCCTCGAACATGCATGGGTTCCGCACGAGAGGCTCCGTGAAAGCCCCGGTCCGTCCCTCGCGCGGATTTTCCAGGAGTTTCCGGATGGACACTGATTCGGTTTCCATGGTGGACATCCGGACGGTTCTGGCCGATACTTACAGAAAATCGTGCGGAGGTAACGTGCATGCAGGGTTTTTTCGTGAGATGGCTGCTCAACGGCATTTCGCTGCTGGTCGTGGTTCACATCGTGCCCGGCATACGGTACGACAACTGGAAAATCCTGGTGGTGGCGGCTCTGGTGCTGGGGCTACTGAACGCCTTTCTCAAGCCCGTCCTGGTGCTGCTGACCCTGCCGGTGAACATCCTGACCCTCGGCATCTTCACACTGTTCATCAACGGCTTTATCTTCTATTTTACCTCCTGGCTGCTGAAGGGCTTTTCAGTGGCCGGATACTGGAGCGCGTTCCTGGGGGCTCTGGTGTTCAGCATTACCGGGATGCTGCTCGGGTTCGTCTTCAGACTGGACAGGTAACGGCAATAATTCGGAATTACTGGGAGGTTTACGCCATGGGTATCGTGAATTTCCGTATCATCCCGCTCATTGCATCTATTCTCGCGGCAATCGCCACCTGGGCCGCTCCCGTGTCCGGTCAGGAGAGCGGGCTCGTCGGTTCCAGGACCATGAACTTCACCCTCCCGTCCCAGCAGGGGAGCCTGGTCAGTTACGGCGAGCGCTATTACGGCAGGCATCACCTGGTGGCGACCTTTTTCCCGGCTGCCTTCACCCCGGCCTGAACGGGCGAGATGGAGGGTCACCAGAGGAACCTCTACCTCTATGACCGCCTCAACGCCCAGGTCGTGGGCGTCAGCAGGGATGACGCGACAACCCTGAAATTCTGGGGGGACAGCCTGGGGATCACCTTCCCGCTCCTCTCCAACGTGACCGGTTTTCTGGGGGAATTCTACGGTGTCCTGCCCCTCGGGAAACCGGTGTTCGAACGACGCACGGTCATCATCGATCGGAACGGGGTGATCCGCTACCTGAGAGACGGCCCCCCCGATTACCGGGAGATCCTGAGGGTCCTGAAACAGTTGAACCGGGAAGGGGGGCAACCATGAACATGCCTCGCCACGCTGGAATCTGGCTCCTCATGGCCGCGGCCCTGTCCGGTTGCGCTCCGGTCACGGCCCGGGAGGCCCTGCCCCCGGCGCCGGTGGAGTCCCCCTATCGCATCGACGAACAGGGTATGGCAGTCTATGGCGGGGAGTTCAGGTTCCTGCCGTTCCCGTCAGACTGGGAGCTCCTCAGCCACGGCAACGCCGGCGACACGGGCATCGTCTATTACCGCAAGGACCCCGGCTCTTCCCTTGCCCGGACCATCGTCGTCTACAGCGAGGAGCCGTACGGCTCTTCCCGCGACCTGGAAAAACGCTCGGCCGAGTTCATGGACCGCTATCTCTGGGACGCCATCATGACCAAGAAAGTGCTTGAGCGGGGGCAGGTCAGGGCACTGGGCGGTACGGGGCTCAGGCTGGTGGTCGAGGCCGGAGATGCCGTGGAGGGGAAGAAGGTCAGGGCCGCGATCGTGTTCGCCCACCGGGGAGAGCGGGTCGTGGCCTTCTACGCCACCCAGTGGCGCACCATGGACGAACCCTTCGACCCCGGCGCGTTCCTGGTCTTCGACCGGTTCGTGGAATCGTTCGGCACCCTGAAGAAATCCTTTTACGAGGAGCTGTGAACGGCTACGGGTAGAACTGAATTGTTGACGAAAAAACCCGTTTGTGGTCTACTCGAACCCATGGAACATACGGCATACCTGGGCCTCGGATCGAACATCGGGGACCGGGAACTGAACCTCCTCCGGGCGGTGGCCGAGCTGGGCAGACTGCCCGGTTCGCGCATAACCGCCCTGTCCGGTTTCTACGATACCGAACCGGTCGGAGGCGTTCCCCAGGACAACTTCCTCAATGCGGTCTTAAGGCTTGAAACCCCGCTTGCTCCCCACGAACTCCTCGCCGAACTGCACAGGATAGAGACGGAAGTTTTCCGCAGGAAAAGGACCATTCCCCAGGGTCCCCGTTCCATGGACCTGGACATCCTGCTCTACGACCGGCTCGTCCTGGAAAGTGAAGGGCTGGTGATCCCCCACCCAAGGCTCCACCAGCGGCGCTTCGTACTGGTCCCCCTGAGTGAGATCGCGTCCGGATACCTCCACCCGGTACTGGACAGGAGCATTGCCGAGCTCCTGCGCGACCTGCCGGAGGGGGAGCGGGTGACCAGAATATAGAGGAGTACCTGTGCTGAGGATTCTGTTCTACATACTTTTGGGCTATGCGCTCTATCTCGTTATCAGGGGGTTTTTCCGCAAAAGGGTGCCTCCGGCCGCCAGGCGGACCGGCGAGGTGGAGACCTTCCGGGACCCTGTCTGCGGGGTGTACGTAACCGCGGAGGACGCCGTGGTGGGGAACCTGGACGGGAAACGGGTCCATTTCTGCTCCATGGAATGCCTGGAGAAATACCGGAGCAACCTTAACGATACAACAACAAGGCAATAGAAAAATGGGAGGAAACAGATGAAGTTTTTTATCGATACGGCCGATGTGAAGGAGATCCGGGAGGCCAACGCCCTCGGCGTGCTGGACGGGGTGACCACCAATCCCTCGCTGGTGGCCAAGTCCGGCCGGAAATTCATGGAGGTCCTGAAAGAGATAACCGGGATTGTCGACGGTCCCATCTCGGCCGAGGTGGTTGCCCTGGACCACGAGGGGATGATCCGCGAGGCCGAGGAACTGGCCGCCGTCCACGCCAACATCGTGGTCAAGATACCCATGACCCCCGAGGGGCTCAAGGCGGTCAAGACCCTGCACGCCAGGGGGATCAAGACCAACGTGACCCTGATCTTCACCCCGCTGCAGGCGCTGCTGGCCGCGAAAGCGGGCGCCACCTACGTCTCCCCCTTTGTGGGGAGGCTGGACGACATCTCCCAGGACGGCATGGAGATCATCGAGCAGATCCGCACCATCTTCGACAACTACGGCTACCAGGCCGAGATCATCGTTGCCAGCGTGCGCAACCCGATCCACGTGCTGAACGCCGCCCTCATCGGCGCCGACATAGCCACCATCCCCTACTCGGTCATCGCACAGCTCTCCAGACACCCCCTGACCGACAGCGGCATCGACCGGTTCCTCAAGGACTGGGAAAAGGTGCCCAAGTAGGGACGGCGTCACTGTGCCCGTAGAGGGCGATCAGGTCATAATCATAGCGAAAGGGGCGGGTTTTCACCCGCCCCTTTCGCGTCGTGCATCATACGGATTCCGTTCAGAGGGGCGCCTCATTGGTGCGTTGGTAGGTGCCTGCCAGCTCAGTCACCGAGAGGATGCGCCCTTGCATCGCCGTTTCCAGTTCTTCTCTGGCGGCCTCAATCGGGACGTCCAACCTCTTGTCCAGGGCGAAGAGCCTGAAGAAATATCGATGGGTCCCCTCCGAGGGGCCGGGGCCCGTATAGCCGGTTCCGCCCGCGTCGTTGATCCCCTCCACCGCGCCGAACGGCGCGGAGTGTTCACGTATCTCCCTGGTATCGGGCGGAATGTTCCAAGCCAGCCAGTGGACCGGGGGACCGCCCGGCGCATCCGGGTCCTCCATGATCAGCGCCAGATATTTGCATCTGGCAGGGACGCCGTGGATCACCAGGTGGGGGTTGATGTTTTTACCGTCGCAGGTGTACTTGGAAGGGATCTGTAAGCCATGGTTGAAGGCCGGGCTAGTGAACTTGACGGCTTGCAAATATACACCTGCCATGATAAAAACAGGTGTATGGAGGTGCTGTTATGGGTGTAAGGACAAATATCGTGCTCGATGAGGAACTGGTTGAGGAGGTCAAGCGTCTGACATCCCTCAAGACCAAGAAGGAAGTAGTCGATCTGGCCCTGCACGAGCTGGCGAAGCAGTTGAAACGCAGAAAACTGCTTGAATTGCGGCATAAGGGGCTGTGGGAAGGAGATCTCGCGGAGAGCAGGAGGCAGCGTCTTGATAATCATTGACGCCAGCGCGTTCATCGAGTTCCTGAACCGCACCGGGAGTCGCGCCGACACAATGATCGAGCAGCGTATCCGCAACAACGATGACGTCGCCCTAGCCGACATCACCTTGACGGAAATCCTTCAGGGAATACGGGACGACAAGGAATATCAACAAGTGAAATCCTCACTGCTGACCTTTCCGATTCTCTCGTTGAAAAGCGCGGAATCGTATGTTTCGGCGGCGGAGCTTTACCGGAAATGCAGAAAGAAAGGGCTCACCGTCAGAAGCACGGTTGACCTGCTGATAGCGCAGATTGCCATGGAGTATCAAGCTTCCCTGCTTCATAACGATCGCGACTTCGACGCCATCGCGCAGGTTTGCGATCTTCGGATTCTTGAATAATTCCGGACAGGCGGCGCGGCCGGTTCAGCTCGCCGCCATGGGTCGCACCCGGTTCCGCCCCAGCCGCTTCATCAGCTTCCAGAGCGGACCCCTCACCTTGAACCCCCGCATGGCGGCCAGCATGGCGTCGCTCATGTTGATCTCCAGGCCGGGCACCACCCAGTTCCTCCGCTTCAGCGCCTCTTCCGTCACCAAGTCGCACAGGTCATCCCCGATCTCCGGCGAGATGTAGAAGACCGGCTCCAGCAGCGGTGTTTCAGGGGTGATAATGCCATCCTCAAGTGCCCTCAGGTGGAGGGGGGTGCCGGGATAGATCCTGATGCCGGTCATGCCGATGACCGCCGTCGGACCGGTCTCGTCCATGAGGCCGAAGCTCTCCAGCACCGTTTCCCTGGTCTCGCCCGGCCCGCCGAACAGGATGTAGTGGGCAAAGTCCACGCCCAGGTCCCGGCACAGGGCCGAGGCGGACCGGATATCCTCCACTCCGAACGACTTGCCCAGGTTGGCCAGCATGGCCGGAGAGCCCGAGTCGCTGCCGAACTCCACGGCGTCGCACCCCGCCTCCACCATGGTCCCGAGCAGGTCCGGGGTGATGAAGCCCGGGTTGATGAACGCCGACCAGCCGACCTTGAGCCCCGCATCGACGACGGCCCGGCAGAGACGTTCCGCGAACTCCACCGGGTAGTTGAAGATGTCGTCCACGAAATAGATGTACTCGGTCCCGTACCCGTCCACCAGCTGCCGTATCTCGGCCACGATGTCCGCCACGTTCCTGAGCCGCAGCCTGGTTCCCTCCAGCAGGGGGTAGGTGCAGTAGATACAGGAAAACGGGCATCCCCGCTTGGTCTGCAGATTGGCCATCCCCCCTTCCCGGTGGTAGCGATCCACCTGGAACAGGCCCCGCTCGGGTCTGCCGATCTCCTCCAGCGGTTGCGGCGGCAGGTGCCCTTCTTCCCCCCGGACCAGCACCCCGGGGAGTCCGGTCGGCGATTCCCCCCGCGCCAGGCGCTCCAGGACCCGCGGCAGCACCGCCTCCCCCTCGCCCACGACCCCGAACTCCGCCTCGAGACGGTCCAGCAGCTCACGCGGCATGAGGGAATAGCCGGAACCTCCCAGAATAATGGGTGCGCTGCCGCGAAACTGCTGGAGGGTCACCCTGATGTCTTCCAGGTAGGACCGGGCGGTAGGCCAGGTTACGTTGTCGAGATTGCGGATGGACACGACCACGGCGTCGGGCGTGAACGAGGAGAGGGTCTCCTGGATGAGGGCATCCGGCTGTTCGGCGAAGCAGAGGTCCACGGCCCGCAGCCGGTGGCCTGCCGCGGCGAGGGGACCGGCCAGATAGGCGAGCCCGAGGGGGAATACCGGATAGGGGGTCTTTTCCCGGTTGACGGAAACCAGCAGGACGTCCATCAGACCTCCAGGTAGCGAAGCATCTGTTCGATCCGTTCGGCGATTTCCGGGGGGAGGGTGTACTGCAGGGTTCCGTTCCGGTCGGTGAGGACGTGCACGGTGCGGCCGGTGGCGCAGCAGGCGCCGTCCGGCCCCAGGATCTCGCAGATGAACTCCAGGGTTGCGGTCTCGGTGCGGCACACCGAGGTCCTGACCTTGAGTTCCTCGTCGAAGCGTGCCGGCCTCTTGTACTTGAGCTCAAGCGCCACCACCGGCGCCAGGTAGCCGGCCGCGCCGATCTGTTCCGCGTTCAGTCCGAACCTGCCTGCCAGGTCGTTCCTGCCCACCTCCATCCAGCCCACGTAGTGACCGTGCCATGCCACGTGGTAGGCGTCCACCTCGTTGAACCTGACCCGGATCGGGGTCTCGTGGTATCTCATGCCGACCTCGCGGCTTCGCTGTCGATCCAGCGGTTGTATTTCTTGAGCGCGTCACCCGCGCCCACCTCGAAGAACCGGCTGGCGCCGACGGCCCTGAGCGCCCGGTAAGTGGCGTCCCAGTGCACCGGCAGGAGCAGCTCCCGCAGCAGGAAATCGGCCACCTCCGAGGCGGTCAGCCAGTCCTGGTCGATGTGGTTCATGAGTGGAACCGCAGGCTCGCCGTAGCGGAAGTCGGCGATTACCTCCCGCAGTCCCGCCTCAACGGTCGCCATGAGCGGGGTATGAAGCGGCGCGTCGCACGGGAAGACCTTGGCGGAAAATGCGCCCGAGGCCAGGGCCTCGACCACGGCGGTCTCGATCCCGGCCCGCCCGCCTGAGAGGAGGAAGTGGCGCGAGGTGTTGTGGTTGGCCAGGTGGACGCCGTTGTTCTCGGCAATCGAGAGGAGCGGCTCCAGGGGCAGGCCGACCATGCATCCCAGGGCATACGCTCCATGTCCGGACATTTCCTCCATGACGCGGCCGATGCGGCAGGTCAGCTCCAGGGCGTCACCTTCGGCGATGGAGCCGCTCACGGCCAGGGCCGCGTAGATCCCCATGCTGTGCTCGGCTATCAGGCCGGGCTTCACCCCGTCGCGCGCGAGGCGGCGGGCGTGACAGAGGCTCATGGCGGCGCCGTACACCTGGAGGGTTACGCTCTCGCCGGCGGGCTGACCCTGCCAGAATGAATCGAGTATATCGAGGCCGGTCCGCTCGCGGGTGAGCTTCGCGACCTCCAGCAGATCACTGTCGTCAGGGGAATGGGCGTCGGTGAAAAGCGGCTGGCCCGGAAACATGAAGCAGTTCATGGTGTAGACATCTCCAAGAAAATCAGGCACAAGGCACGGGGCGCAAGGCGCAAGGTAAATTCATAAATTCAAAAACCATACTCCCGGCTGAGACGCCGGGTAAAATATTCCAACAAATTTCATGCGGTTGTCCGGATTATGGGCATACTATGCTGTCGGTACATGGCGTCCATGAAACAAGTAGATTACGTGGCGAACCGGGAGAAGACTTTTACCCTTCACCGTTCGTCCCGTGCCCGCCTTATGCATCTTGCGCCCTGTGCCTTGTGCCTGCTGTATTCACCCTTCGCCTTTTGCCCTCAGCCCTGCGCCTTTTCCTTGGCCTTTTGCCTTTTGCCCATCTTTTCCGCCTTCCGAATGGCGCTCCGGAAGCCCAGGTTCATGGGGGCGAATACCTGCACCGAGCGGTGGGCCTTGAAAATTCGCCGGTACATGGAGGAGAAGGAGTAGAAGGAGCGGTTGAGCCGGTCGTGCCCGGCCTGCAGCTCTTCCGCGGTCATGCCGACCGGGCGGAAGGTCACGTGCCCCATGTCGTAGTCCTCCCACCGGTTGGAGGTGATCCTCCCCTCGGCTTCGAGCCGGGCCCGGACCGCGGTGCCGGGGTAGGGGGTCAGGATGGGGAAGATGGCCGCCTCCAGCCTGGCGTCCTCGCAGAAGCGGAGCAGGGAGTCGAACACGGCCGGCGTGTCGCCGTCGTAGCCCAGCACAAAGGAGCCCAGGATGCCGATCCCGTTGTCGCGGAAGGCCCGGGAGTCCTCCAGGTAGCTGGCCGCCCGGTTGGTGACCTTCCCCATGGCGGCAAGGGAGGTCTCGTTCAGGGACTCGAACCCGACGAACATGCCGACACAGCCCGATTCGCCGGCGGCCCGCAGCAGCTCCGGGTCCCGGGCCAGGTCGATGGGGGCGTGGGACAGCCACTTGAAGCCCATGCCCCGCATGCCGTCGAACAGCTCCAGGGCATAGCGGCGGTCGCCGACCAGGTTGTCGTCCACGAAAAAGACAAAGGAATTCTTTTTTCGCAGGACCTCCAGCTCGTGCATCACCGAGGCAACCGGACGTTTCCGGTATTTTCTGCCGTAGAAAGGGGTTACGGAACAGAATTCGCAATCGTGGGGACAACCGCGGGTGGTCTGGATGGTGTTGGTGAACAGGTAACGCTTGCCGCTGAAGATATCGCGCCCTGACGGAGGGATGCAGCCCATGTCGAGCAGCTCCGCGGCGCGGTAGAGGCGTTGTGGAGTCCCCTGCTCGAAATCGGCCAGCAGCCGGGGCCAGACCAGCTCACCTTCACCCACCACCACCGAATCGGCGTGCATCAATGCCTCGTCCGGGAGGTTGCTGGCATGGAACCCCCCCATGACCACCGGAACTCCCCGCTTCCGGAACGCGGCCGCAATCTCGTAGGCCCGGGGCGCCTGGGGAGTCATAGCGGTGATGGCCACCAGGTCCGCGTCGGCCAGGAAATCGACGGTCTCGATGTTCTCGTCGGCCAGCGAGATCTCCCACTCCGGGGGGGTCACGGCGGCCAGGGCCGCCAGGGAGAGGGAAGGGAACTTGAAGCCCAGCTCGCCCCACAGCCGTCCCCTGGGCCAGCCGGGGGCAACCAGCAGGAGTTTCACTTCCGGTTTTCCGCGATATACTGCGCCATGCTGCGCACCGACTGGAACACCACGGCGCCGGTCTCGGCGTCCGGGACCACGACCCCGAAATCCTTCTCCATTGCCACCACCAGCTGCAGGGCGTCGATGGAGTCGAGCCCGAGCCCTTCACCGAACAGCGGAGCATCGGTCTCGATCTCGCCCGGGTCCATGCCCTCTATCCTCAGACTGTCTATGATCAGCTGTTTTACCTGGGTAATCAATTCTTCAGACATGTAGCATCCTTTTCCCGGCCCTTCATGATCCCCCAGTAGTCAAAGAAGTTGTACCACTGGTCCGGATAGGCCCTTATGTAGCGTTCGAACACCCTCAGAATCTTTGCGGTCCCTTCGCGTATGGCATCCTTGTGGGTCCCGTGCGCACCGGCGAACCGGACCGGTTCCTCCATGATGGTGGCGTAGCGCATCCCCTCCAGGGGGACGAACACCGGGAATACCGGCGCGCCGCTGGCCAGACTCAAGTAGGCGGCCCCCAGCGGGATGTCCGCCGGCCGGCCGAAATATTCCATGCTGGCGGTGTGGGAGGAACCGTCCCTGTCGCCCAGGAGCGCCAGCACCTCGTTGCGCCGCAGGGCGTTGACCGCCTCGATGATGGCCAGCGGCGAGGTGTCGTTCCGGTCCACGTAGATGAAGCCGATGCCCCGCTCGCCCCGCACCAGTTCGCGCAGGGCGTTGACCTTCTCGTCCGGCTCCCGGAAGGTGAGGACGTTGACAGTATACCCCTGATCCGCCAGCCCCAGCCCGCCCAGCTCCCAGTTCCCCAGATGGGGGGAGATGAGGATCGCCCCGTTCCCCTGAGCAAGGGCCTTATCCAGGTGCTCGCCGCCGACCCGCCTCCCGATCAGGGCGTCCAGTTTCTTTCCCCTCAGCCGGATCATCAGCATGATGTCGGTCCAGTTGAGGGAGAACTTGTAGAAGGTGGAGATCACCAGCCGCTCCACGTTCTTCCGGCCGGTGATGATACGCAGGTTTTCCCTGATGATGCGCCGTTTCTCCCGCAGCAGCAGGTAGAAGATCCCCCCCGTCAGGAAGGCGCACGGCGGGAACAGGAAACGGGGCGCCAGCAGGGTCAACAGCTTGATGAGGAACAGGTTGACGCTGTTGTACAGGGTCACGGGGCCACGCTCATCAGGGCTTGTTTCCGCAGCGGACCGTGCGGCGGCTGCCGTCCGCGGCGCGGAACTCCTTGTCCCAGGCCGGGTCGGCTATCTCCCCGTAGCTGCGCGCATAGCCGTCCATCTCCCCGGCCAGCCCGGTGAAAATCTGTTCGGCGCCCTGGTGGGTGGGATAGACCCCTTCGGTGCGGTAGATCTCCCTCCCCACCTCGGGGTGGTCGATGAGCATGCAGGGGCGCAGCAGGTTCTCGTGGGTCCCCTGCCGCTCCCGGATGGTGCGGAACAGCGGCGAATTCAGGGCCTCCCTCAGGGTGGTCCTGCGGATGTTGTCCACCGCAAAGTGACAGAACACGCACGGCTCGATATCGCCGTTGGCGTTTATGTGGAAGTATTTCCTCCCGCCGGCGATGCAGCCGCTGATGATGGGGCCGTCGTTCCAGAAATCCACGATGATCATCGGCTTGGTGGCCCGGAAATCCATGGTGGTGCGCCGCATCAGGTCCCGCTGCTCCGGGGTCGGCATCAGGGACAGGTCCGGCTCCCTCCCCACCGGGACGTAGGAGAACAGCCAGATGGCCGAGCATCCCTTGTCCACCAGGAGATCGATGTAGGCCGGGTCGGTGATGATGCCGGTGTTCCTGCTGGTCTGGGTGAAGGAGCCGCAGAACGACAGCCCGGCCTCCCGCAGCAGGTCCATGGCGTGCATCACCTTTCTGAAGTGGCCAGCCCCCCTCCGCTCGTCGGTCTCAGATTCGTATCCTTCCAGGGAGAAAGCGGGCATCACGTTCCCTACCTCGATGAGCCGATCCACCATCCGTTCGTCTATGAGCCCGCCGTGGGTGAACACCAGGAAGGCCATGTCGTCGTGTTTCCTGAAGATATCGAAGATGTCTTCCTTGAAGAAGGGCTCGCCGCCGGAGATCACGGCGAAGTAGACCCCCATCTCCTTCATCTGGTTCAGGATGGAATCGATCTCTTCGGCCGACAGCTCCAGGGATTTGTCGTAGTCGCCGGCATAGCAGCCGTAACAGGAGAGGTTGCAGCGCATGGTGGGGCTGATGACCACGGTGGAGGGGGGATAGAACCCTTCCCGGTCCAGCCACTCCTTCCGCTTGTTGGTGCCGGACAGCAGGTGGTTGACCGCCAGGTTGGAGATCCACTTGCTCCGCTGGTTGGGGTGCAGGTCCCGCAGGACCCTGCGGGGGAACTCGATGCTCGGGTGGTTCTCACGGATCAGCCCGCGGATCCAGCGGATCCGCTCCCGGTAGTAGTCCTTCTTGGGGAGGAGCTCCATGAGGTAGGTCATCCGCACCAGGTTCTCGTTGGAGGAGTTGGTGGCCATGGAAAGGAGGAGCGAGACGATCTTTTCCGTCGAGTAGTTTTTCAGGCTCTGCAGCATGGTTCCGTATCCCTCTTGCTCACATGTATTTGAGGAAGGTCATGCAGATGTTCCAGGTGTCCCGCACCGGCCGGAAGTGGCTCGTGGAGCGGCCGTCCGCCACCCGTGCCGCCACCGGCAGGCTTCCTATGGCGAACCCGCCGCGCCACGCCTTCATGAGTATCTCCATCTCCAGCTCGTACCCCCCGGAGGTCAGGGTCACGTTCTCCAGGAGCCGCGCCGAGTAGTACCTGAACCCGGACTGGCTGTCGGTGATCTCGAAGCCGGTCCTCTTGCGCATGCACCAGACCCCGAACCGGTTCCAGACGCTGCGCAGGCCCGCCATCTGGTCGAACTGGACGGCGCGGGAGGCGATCAGGATATCGGTCCCGCTCTCTTCGGCAGTCGTCACCAGGCGGGGGATGGCGGTCGGGTCGTGCTGGCCGTCCGAATCGATGGTGACCACGCCGCTGCTGCCCAGCTCGAGGGCCCGGGCGAATCCGCTCCTCAGGGCCGCCCCCTTGCCCAGGTTCCGCGGATGGCGTATCAGCTCGACGGCCATTCCCCGGAGCCGATCCGCGGTAGCGTCGGTGGAGCCGTCGTCGATCACGATCAGAGGGCAGCCGGTTTCGAGCACCTCCCGCGCCACCGCCGAAATGGTCTTCCCGGCGTTATAGGCCGGTATGACTATGCAGGTTCCCACGATTCGACCAACTGCTCCAGGGTGCCGAAACGGAAACGTTCCAGCAGGTATCCGAGAATCCTCCCGGCGTCGCGCCGCGTTCCATAGACGGCAAAGCTCCGCGGGAAAACAAGTGGGAGACGCGGACCGCCCGGATCCATCTCCCTCGGGTGGAGATAGATGACGGCACCGCTGCCGCGCCGGTTGTACCCGCGGACCGTGGCGCCGATCATCGGTCCGGGAAAAAACCTGAAACCCCACCCTCCGCCTGTGGGGAGGTTGCCTATCGGGGAACGGGTGACCATGGGAGGTATTTCGAGGATGTCACCCCTGCCGGTCCGGATGCTGAAAGGGAAGCGGGGGCCGGACCGGTCGCCCACAAAGGGGAGAGGGTTCAGGCTGGAATCGTAACGGTACCCCTCTTCACACAGGATCTCGAAGGCCCGGCCGTCCTCCCGGCGCAGCGACCACTGGGGGGCGCGGAAGCCGATGGGCCTCTTCCCTCCCTGGCGCTCCAGGATCTCGCCGGTCCGTCGCAGCTCGTCCCGGAACCCTTCGGCCCCCAACTGCGGAACAGGACGGTGCGACCAGCCGTGCGAGGCGATCTCGTGGCCGCCCGAGGCGATCAGCGGCACCAGCGACGGCTCCTGTTCGGCAACGGAGCCGAGTATGAAGAAGGTTGCCCGGACCCGGTATTCCGCCAGCAGGGCCAGGATCCGCTCCACGTTTTGCCGCACCCTTCCCCGGCCCTGGAATTCGGCCGGGGCCGCGTCGTATCCGCAGACGTGAAACCAGTCTTCGACATCGATGGTGATAGCGTTCATCAACGGCCGGTACGGATCTTCCCTTCAAATCTTAAGAAAACGTTACGTTACACCATTTGCCGGGGCAAGTCAATATGGGGCCGGCAGCCGGAAACTGCCCGGATAGCCTGCCATCCCGGCGGTCATGGCAGGTTGGATTTTTCAGGCCAAACTATGGAACAAATGATGGGAGTAAAGTCTGTTCCGGAAGGAGTGATCTTTCGGGGAACCTGTCGGATCGAAACTGCCGTGTGGTGGATCTGGAATTGATTCGCCATTTAGCGGCAACCTAATTGTTTGTTTTATGTAACGGTTTTTATTGTGTAAAGGTGAATTCAAATAGCAAGTGCACCACGTGAGCTAAGCTGAGGACATGGCAGGCAAATCTGGTAGTGTGTGAAGCGCGACCAACACATACCCCAAGGGGGATTCTCAGGGACGGTGTTTATTTGTTGCCTAGCATTTAATTCCTCTTCTACACTGCCCGCATGCCAAGAACCGCTCGCATTGATCTGCCCGACCTGTTGCAACACGTAATCGTCCGTGGCGTGGACCGTTGCGACATTTTCCGCGACGATGTCGACCGAGGGCGCTTCCTCCGGAGCCTTTCGAAACTCCTCGTCCAGACCGGGACCGAATGCCTTGCATGGTCGCTTATGACCAACCACTTTCACCTCCTTCTCAGACCGCGCAGAACCCGACTTGCCCCGCTCATGCGACGGCTGCTCACCGGATATGCGCTTTACTTCAACCTCCGCTACAACCGCTCAGGCCATCTCTACCAGAACAGGTACAAATCCTTTGTTTGCGATGAGGATGCCTATCTCTTGGAACTGGTCCGTTACATCCACCTGAATCCATTGCGAGCCGGACTGGTGAAAGATCTGACCGCCCTTGACCACTACGCATGGTCAGGCCACTCGATCATAATGGGAAAAGGCTCCCTGGAAGGGCAGTCCGTGGAAGAGGTCCTTTCTCTGTTTTCCACCGAAATACAAAAGGCTAGGAAGCGGTATCGTCTCTTTGTTGAGGATGGCATACCGCAAGGAAAGCGAGAAGACCTCGGAAGCACACGAAAAATGACCAGGGAGTTGGTGGAAGCTATGAACGGAGAGCCGTTTGACCAGAGGATCCTCGGAAGTGGAGAATTCGTCCGGGAACTGCGGATGCGGAAGGAGTTGGACTCGAAGTTTCCCCAGCCCTTGGAAATCAAGGAAATTATCGTACTAGTATGCAGACACTTCGGGCTGGATCCAGCGGAACTGAGGCTCAATACCAAGTCAACCAGAATCACGGATGTCCGAAGCGTCATCTGTTATCTCGCCGTTCGTGTGAAAGGGCACAACGGAGTTGAGGTCGGTAGCCAGGTAAACCTCCGCCGCGCTGGAGTCAGCGTTGCCGCCGGTCGGGGAGAAAAAATGATAATAAACAATCCAGAGTTGATTACTCTAATAGACAAATAAACACCGTCCCGTATCTTCCCCAAGGAATTCTGGACAAACAAATCTGTGCAGATACATGAAACGTCTATTTTCCCGTTTTGTACATCGGCTTGAATGAATCAAGAATCGCGTCCCAGATTTGCAGCTTCTCGTCTAGGTTGCCGTCGGGTGTATCAATGGTGATCAGTATCTCCGGATGTTCACCGGAACCTTTTTGTCCCGCGTAACGCCATCCAAAATCCAGTTCCGTTCCATCCTTGTCAGTCATCCGATCAATCTCTTCTTCGCCTGACAATCCGGCCACCATTCTTTTACGGGACCGGATTCTTTCGATCTCTACACCTCCCGCGTATCCAGTGGCGATGACGGCAGTAGTCCTCCCTATCAAACCTTCATCCAGCGCTTCCACCGTGTGGGTCTCATTCATTTCGATTTCAAGTCTCATATCAAGTGGACGGTGATAAAAACGGGCTTCGGTTTTCTCTTGCTCAAAAAAGGGAAGATTGATGGCACCGTATTTAGTGTGGAACCAATTTCCGGGCGGAAGACCGGAGGGATTGTTTGGAGGGTAAGTCCTGTAAGCTTTGGCAATGCTGAGAACCCAATTAAATAATTCATCCTTCCCTTCCAGTAAACCGTCAAATTTAAACAATACACCTACAGGCCCGGCATCAATCAGTAAGTCCCAATATCCTTCATCATCAGCAGCATAATTCCCATAATAATAAACGGATTTGATCCATTGGCCGGCCTTTGGTGTCGCTTTTTCTTCAATAATAATTTTGCTTACTCCTCTAGGTTTCCTTAACTTATTGATTTCCGCAAGGCGTGTATTCCATATTCTAAGTCTAGCCTGCTCATGGTCGGTATTTTGTGGCCAAATAAACTCGTCAATAGTGCAAGCCCGGAATCTATGTGACTGGCTTATACGCTCGAAATCAACAGGCACTGATATTGAGAATCTTCCCATAGGATATGTTCGCATGAGTGTTTTGCTCCCTCCACTTTTTAATGATTGCGCTCTCTGTTTCTCTTTGGTCTCTCCATTGTGACAGGCAAAAAGGATTATGGAGCAGACCATCACGGCCATAAAAGACGCCGACAACCATCGGTAGCAGTTGGTCATTGGTTTGTCTCCTTCCTTGTCCCGATCTCCTCATCTATCCGGTTTTCGACCAGATGCCAGATACACTCAAAAATGATTTCATGGGCCTTTGGGCATGAAAAGATGTTCTGGTGCCCCATTTGGAAAAGATCATCGGACTTGTCCTTGACTATTTCAAACGTCCTGGATTTTTGGACCGGCCCGGTATCGAGTTGAAGCGCGTTCCCAGATGACACCGGAACGGTGCCGTCTCCCATCTCGTCAGGCATTCCCATGATAACCAGGGCCGTAGCTGCCTTTGTGTCTTCCGAAAGCGGATGTTCATACTTATCCACATAGGTCCGGTATGTCCCTCTGTTGGTAAAGCCCCGCTCATACTGGTTGTGCGGATGATGAGGCCGGTGCTCGTGCTCCTTCCTGGTAAACACGATCTTATCCGGTGAATCCAGCCCAGTGACATAGAATTGGTATGTTTCAGGGTGAAACTGAGTCTGGACTCTGTCGTGGAAGCCTTCGGCCTGTTGCAGATAACCTGTATAAAGTTGCCAAGGGCCTTTTTGCTTGGGTATTTTTGATTCTTCCTTTCCGGGATCAAGCCATTCGGGATTAACAGCCCTATACACTTCGTCTTTGAGGAGGTAGATATCCTTGTAAGGGGTTCCCCTTGGAAGCTTGACTTGACGATACTGAGCGGGATAAGTGAGCCATTCCCGGTTGCCCTGGTTGTCCATGTAGTCTTTGGTAGGGAGCAGTTGCAGACCTCCCGGCATGTTCCCCATGAGCGAGGTGACCTCCTCGCCGTCCGTCCCGAGAATGACGGCAGCGATACGCCCCAGGATGTGGTGCCTGGCCATCTTGAGCGGACTGCGCAGCCAGTCCCACCAGGTCCTTGAAGGTCCGCCACGCGGTCTTTCGAACCCCGCCTTCATGCGCCAGTATCCTGCGGGCGCCCCTGTGGCCGGCTGCACTCCATGGATGATCCCCAACACTTTCTTCTCCACCCCATGAAGCATGCAGGCGGAGCGGGCCACCAGACCGCCCATGGAGTGGGTGATGAGGATTACGTATTTGCACTCGCGTTGCAATCCGTCCGGGCTGTATATACCCCTTTTATGTTCTTCGATGGTTCTGTCGATGTACTGCTTGAGCGCGAGTCCCGTGTTTTCCGAGGAATCGGTCCAGTTGTATCCGAACGCGTGCACCGGAAACTCGAAGCAGTAATCGTGCGGTTTGGGCCAGAAATGAGTCTGGAGCTTGATGATGAATTCTCCATTGCTGTCCCACATGACCCCGCCCCAGCCTCTTTCGGCACGGGTCCTGTCGCTGTTGGAGTCGGATTTGAATTTTTCATTATTGTGTTTGGCGTTATTATTATCGACTTCCGCGTAATTGGAATTGAACTCTGGGCCGATTACGAGCGCCTTGCGTTTGGCGGCGGTGGCGCTGCGCTTGCCGAATTTCTTCACCATGAATTTGGCGTCGTCCGGGTCCCATATTCTGGGGTCTTCATTGTTCTGCTTATTGGATTTTGAACCGTTTTTGTGCTGAATTTGGCTTCCGGAATTCTGCTGATTCTCTGATTTTGCCTCGTTCTGATCCGTGTCCCCGACGGTTTTCTCCTTGCGCTTCAGCCTGCTTCCCATGAGGCCGGGAACAAAGATGATGGGGATGACTTCCCGTTTGATGCAGATCCGGTTTTGACAATAATTCCTTATCCCCGGAATGTCCCCGAAAAGCTGCTGCCAAGTGATGTCAATCTAGTTTATATTGCTCTGCTTCATCGTGGTATCCCTATTTCCCCGGTCTGTATTCGCGCTCGAACCGATCGAACCGGAGGTTGAACTCTCCGGCGATTGAGGTCCTGTGAAGTACACCCGTGTACTTGTCCTTGTCGCTTCTCAAGGTTTCAGGACCGTTGAGAGTATGGGGAGTCTCCAGTAACGGCTGCCTGCATCTGCCTGTGGTCACATCCGGATGCTTGTAGACGAATGTCACTGTCATCGTATGCGCTTCCGCGTCTATTTCCTCTGCCTCGACATTCGGCTGCATGAGCGGCGCGGGAGGGGTGTTGCCTGGGCTGGAGAGGTTGCTGATCATGGGGTCGAGGCGGCGACAGACGGGACGGCCTTCCACGAAGACGTTGTTGGAGTAGTTGACGAACCTGGCTTTCCCCTTGTTGACTCCGGAGGTGACGCCGCCGGCCGTGCCCGGCTCGTCGCCGCTGCTGGTGCTGAAGACGGAATCCTTGAGCATGATGGGGTTGCCGTCCACGGTGACGGTTCTGCTTCCGTTGCTGGTGTCCACGGACCTGGCCACGTTGACGTAGGGTATGGGGACCACCGTCGCGCCCATGGGGGTGAGGCATACGTCGGGCGAGGTGGTGAGCACGCCGTCGCTTTCCTTGTGAACCACGGTCTGGCTGTTGACGATGGTGTTGGTGGACATGAAAGTGCTCTCCTTTGTTCGACTCTTAAATGTCCGCATGAAACATAAAATTTATTTGTAAATATAATTTTATTTAATAATTGTCAACTTTTTAAAACTGCACAGAGTTGAACGATGGAGAACTCAGGACCTTTGGATGGGCTTTTATCGGGATACACGCATCGTACCCGTGAGAGCGATGGGTGAGCTCCGCATGAATTCTGCTCTGAACCTGTGGAGAATACGAAGGTATTACACAAAATGGAGAACAGGGCTGCAGGTACAAGGGGTGGGATATCGGGTGCCGGTCCGGGAAGGCAAGATCCACGTCGGCACCCTCTGCTCAAAGGGCAGATCAAAGTTCATGCGAATAGAAGTGGTAACCGGTGAGGAGAATCCGAGCAGTTAACAAACCAACTGGGCTCCCGGTCGTTGCGTCGGTACGGACAACCTGCATAAGCGGACAATCTGCCGATTTTCCGACGTGTTGACGATTTTGATTGACTCGCGTCCCCCTGCGCCCGTACCCTGTGGCATCAGGCGGTACAATGAATGACCGCCACACTCAGCGGGAAACACAGAGAGGTAACCAATGGCACAGGCAAAAAATGGAGACAAGGTAAGGATCAACTATACGGCCACGCTCGAGGACGGAACGGTCTTCGATTCCACCCTGGAGGATCACGGGTGCGATGCGGACGATTGCGGCTGCGCGGACGGGCCGAGAGAGGTTACTCTGGGCGCCGGGGAGTTTCTGACCGCCCTCGAGGAGGCACTGGTGGGCATGTCCCCGGGCGAGAAGAAGAAGCTCATCATTCCGGCTGAGGAAGCCTTTGGCGAGTACGACGAGGAGCGGGTCTTCACCATCCCCAGGACCGACCTGCCGGAGGACCTGAACCCCGACGTGGGGGACGAGATCGTACTGGTCAACGAGGACGACGAGGAACTGGGGGTCGTGGTGATCGAGGTAAACGAAACCGACATCACCTTCGACGCCAACCATCCGTTGGCCGGAGAGGACGTGACCTATGACTTCGAGCTGGTGGAGATCCTGTAGTTACGCCGAGCTCGACGCAATGACCGGCCGCCACATCCTGAGGTTGAAGTACAACTGGTACGGACGGTAGATTGATAATGGGGGCGGGGCCTTGCGGCTCCGCCCCCATTTCCGTTACGGGAAGACCCTGGCGAAGGTGTCCCGGTAGATGCGGAGGGCGCCTTCGCTGAACGGGACGAAAACGACCCGCTCCAGTTCCGGATACCTTTCCAGCGCCGCCTTGGCCTCGGTCATGGCTATTTCGCAGGCCTGGTCCATGGGGTAACCGTAGACCCCTGCGCTGACGGCCGGAAAGGCGATGGACCTGAGGCCATTTTCGTGGGCCACCTCGAAGCAGCGGCGGTAGGCGCTCCTGAGCAGCTCCGGCTCCCCTTTGGTCCCGCCGCGCCAGACCGGGCCAACGGTATGGATGACGTGCCTGGCGGGCAGCTTGTAGCCGCCGGTGATCTTGGCGTCGCCGGTCCGGCACCCGCCAAGGGTGGCGCATTCCGCCACCAGCTTGATCCCTGCGGCGCGATGGATGGCCCCGTCTACCCCTCCCCCGCCCAGCAGGGTGTTGTTCGCGGCATTGACGATGGCGTCCACCGCCAGTGTGGTGATGTCCTCCTTGATGATCTCGATCTTCTCCTTCATGGCCGGCCTCCTCATGCTGCCGCGCGTGGCCCTCATTCCACCAGGTCGCGGAGCGTCTTCAGGTTTACGGCGTCCATCTCGTCCCTGTCCCCCTTGGGGGTCTCCAGGATCTTGGGGATGCGGGAGAACCGCTCGTCGTTCATGATAAACCGGAAACCGGACAGCCCCATGGAGCCCTGTCCGATATGCTCGTGACGGTCCACCCGGCAGTTCAGCCCCTTCTTCGAATCGTTGAAGTGAAACGCCAGCAGGTTCTCCAGGCCCAGCACCCGGTCGAATTCCTCGAATACGCTGCGATACCCCGACTCGGTGGTGATGTCGTACCCGGCTGCAAAGGTATGACAGGTGTCGTAGCAGATGCCGAACCGGCGGGGATGGGCGGAGCGGTCCCGGATCTCCCGCAGGTGCTCGAAGCGGTACCCCAGGTTGCTCCCCTGGCCGGCGGTGGTCTCCAGCAGCACCTTGCCGGTAAAGTCCCTCCCCTTTTCGAACAGCAGGTCGAAGGCATCGACGATACGGCCGATGCCGGTCTCCTCCCCCTCTCCCAGGTGGGAGCCGGGGTGCATGACGATCTTGTCGATGCCGAGCCGGGCGCAGCGCTCCATCTCCTCAAGGAAGCCGGCCAGGCTCTTGTCCCGCACCTCGCCCGGCGCGGCTGCCAGGTTGATCAGGTAGATGTCGTGGGAGACCACGTCGTGCAGCCCCGACTCCTCCCTCCGCTCCCGGAACAGGGCCGCCTCCGAGTCGGAGACCGGCTTCCCCCGCCACTGGTTGGAGTTCTGGGTGAAGAGCTGGATCACGCCGCAACCGGCCGCCAGGCCGCGTTCCACCGCCTTGTGCAGCCCGCCCGATATCGACATGTGCGCGCCGAGATAGTCCATGGAATATCCTCTCAAATATCGATCTCTCCCCGGAACACCTCAACCGCCGGACCGGTCATGAAGACCGGCCCGTTTTCGGGCCACTCCATCTCCAGGTCGCCGCCGGACAGGTGGTTGACGATCCGCCGCTCGGTCAGGTTGTTCAGCACCCCCGCCACGGTGACCGCGCTGGCTCCGGTACCGCAGGCCAGGGTCTCACCCGCCCCGCGCTCCCAGGTCCGCTGCCGGACCTCGTTGCGGGAGACGACATGGACGAATTCCACGTTGGTTCTCCTGGGGAACAGCTCGTGGTTCTCGATGAGCGGTCCGTACTTCTCGACCGGGAAGTTCTCCACGTCGTCCACGAAGATGACGCAGTGGGGGTTTCCCATGGAGACGCAGGTGATCCTGAAGACCGAGTGGAGGATGTTGAGCGGCTCGTCCACCACCCGGCCAGCGCCGTCGCCGATCATGGGGATCTCCGCGCGGGTCAGCCTCGGCTCGCCCATGTTGACCCGGACCTTCTCCACCTTGTCCGCGGTATCGGTGAACAGCTGCAGGGTGAGAATTCCGGCGCCTGTCTCGGCCGTTATCTCCTTCTTGCCCACGATCCCGTGGTCGTAGGCGTATTTCGCCACGCAACGGATGCCGTTCCCGCACATCTCCGACTCGGAACCGTCGGAGTTGAACATCCGCATCCGCACGTCCGCGACCGACGAGGGCATTATCAGGATGAGGCCGTCGGAACCGATGCCGAAGTTCCGGTTGGATACCTTGCGCGCCACTTCGGCGGGGTTGTCCGGGCACTCCTCAAAACAATTCACATATACATAGTCGTTACCGGCACCCTGCATCTTGGTGAATTTCATTCCAACACTCCTTGAATATAAATGAATCCGTCTGCAACGTAAGCGATTATTCCCCATCCCATGGATTAATGCAAGATCCGGTTACCGGAAAAAATAGTCTTGACAGGATTGCCGGATACAGGATAGTCTTGTCCCCTAAAGGGGAGTAGCAACCGGCCGGAGACATGGCCGGCCCCGAGCTCGTCAATACGGTCGCCAGACCCGGGCCGGGGGCGACAGCAATCGTCCGCAAGACCTTTATCCAGGCAGGTACGCCGCGGCTAAAGGTCTTTTTTATTACCCCGGCGACACGTCGGAGGCAATAAGTGGTGAACCGATTCGAAACAGCTCGGCCCTTTTCTCCAACCTCATCTCTCGGGGGCCGCGCCGGGACGTCCCTGCTCCAGCATCCTGTTTACCCGTTTACCGCTCCGCGCTCAGCCCGAGGTCACCACGTACCGTCCTTATGCCCGGGCGCGCGGGAAGAGCACGACCGCATCAACCAGATTTGCTTTCCATCTGCATACTGCCATGCCGTCACAGAGGCGGCGTAACCGAAGGAGGATCCGATGTTGACCGGAAAAAGGCTCTATATCGTGCTAGGCGCCGTGGTTCTGCTGTTGCCGTCCGTCTTCTCCCTGCTGCAGCTCTATACCGATTGGCTGTTCTTCGTGGAGACCGGCCTCGGCTCCGTCTTCACCACCACCCTGTCCGCCAAGATCCTTGCCGGAGTCGGAGCCGGCGGCCTCCTGCTCTGCGTCATCCTGGGCAACCTGCTGCTTGTCGGCCGGCAGCGCTTTCCCCAGGCAGAGGTCTTCATGCAGGGGACGAATATCTACCGACTCAAGCGGGACGAGCTGGAGCGACTGGCCAGGCCGCTCGGCATCGTAGCCGCTCTGCTCCTGGCCCTGTTCGCCGGCCAGTGGGCCGCCGTGCAGTGGGAAAAATTCCTCCTGTTCGGCAACGCGGTCCAGGTGGGCGGCGTGGACCCGGTATTTGGCAGGGACATCGGCTTCTACCTGTTCCGGTTGCCGGTGCTGGAGTTTCTCAAGGCCTATGCCGGGTTCGTCCTGATCGCCAGCGCGGTCGTCTGCGCCGCCCTGTATTATGTGCGGGGCGGCATCACGCTCACGGAGAGGGGCGTGTCGGTGAACCCCGCGGTGAGGCGGCACCTGGCGGTCCTGGCCGGGCTGTTCCTGCTGGTGACGGCGGCCGGTTTCTACCTGGACGGCTTCCGCCTGCTGCTGTCGGGCGACGGGCTGGTCCACGGGGCGGGCTACACCGACGTGAAGGCCCGGCTGCCGGTCTACCGGCTGCTGGCCTTTGCGACGCCCCTTGCGGGGGTGGCCCTGGCGGTCGGCGTATGGAGCGGCAGGTGGCGCATGGCCATAGCCGCGCCGCTGGCCGTTCTGGCCGTCTACGGGGTCGGCATCAAGCTGTACCCGGGCCTGCTGCAGAAGTTCAAGGTCGCGCCTAACGAGCTGGCCCTTGAATCGCCCTTTATCGAGCACAACATCCGCTTCACCCGCCTGGGCTACAACCTGGACCGGATCGAGACCATCCCTTTTGACGTGGACTACCGGCTGACCGCCGCAGACATCGCCGCAAACGACGCCACCATCAGGAACATCCGGCTCTGGGACCACGCCCCACTGCTCAGGACCTACAGCCAGCTGCAGCAGATCCGCACCTACTACAAGTTCTTCGACGTGGACAACGACCGCTACACGGTGAACGGCCGCTATACCCAGGTGATGCTCTCCCCGCGCGAGCTCTCCTACGACGACCTCCCCAGCAAGTCCTGGATCAACGAACGGCTCATATTCACCCACGGCAACGGCCTGACCTTCGGCCCGGTGAGCCGGATCAGCGCGGAAGGGCTGCCCGAGTTCTTCGTCAAGGACATCCCGCCGGTGAGCCTGGCCGACGTCAAGGTGGACAGACCCGAGATCTACTACGGCGAGCAGTCCAACGACTACGTCATCGTCAAGACCCGGGTTCCGGAATTCAGCTATCCCACCGCCACCGGCAACATCAGCACCACCTACGGCGGCACGGGCGGGGTCCCCCTGGACTCGCTGGGGCGAAAAGCCCTGTTCGCGGCCCGCTTCAGGACCGAGAAGATCCTCCTGTCATCGGACATAACCTCCGAGAGCCGTATCCTGTACTACAGGAACATTAACGAACGAGTCAGGACGGCGGCCCCCTTCCTGCGCTTCGACGCCGACCCCTACATGGTGGTGACCGACAAGGGCGGCCTGAAATGGATCATCGACGCCTACACCGTTTCGGACCGGCTCCCCTATTCTCAACCGCTCAAGGGGGGCGTCAACTACATGCGCAACTCGGTCAAGGCGGTGGTGGATGCCTATGACGGCACCCTGGATTTCTATGTCAGCGACCCGGGCGACGTCATGGTGCGGGTCTACGGCCGCATCTTTCCCAAGCTGTTCAAACCCCTGTCCGACATGCCGGAGGACCTGCGCAGGCACGTGCGCTATCCCCACCAGTTCATGCAGGTTCAGGCGGCCATGTTCTCCGCCTATCACATGACCGACCCCAAGGTCTTCTACAACAAGGAGAACCTGTGGGATATCCCGGTGCTGGGCGAACAGCGCATGGAGCCCTACTACACCATCATGAAGCTGCCGGGGGAAAAACAGGAGGAATACATCCTTCTGCTGCCGTTCACCCCCTCCAAGCGGGACAACCTTGCGGCCTGGCTTACGGCCCGCTGCGACGAGCCCAACTACGGCAAGCTCCTGGTCTATACCTTCCCCAGGGACCGGCTGGTCTACGGCCCGAAGCAGATAGACGCCCGCATCAACCAGGACGCCTACATCTCCCAGCAGTTGACCCTCTGGAGCCAGCGTGGCTCGCAGGTGATCCGGGGGAGCATGCTGGTGATACCCATCGAGAAGTCGCTTCTCTACGTGCAGCCGCTCTACCTGGCGGCGGCGGACAAGTCCGGTCTGCCCGAACTCCGGCGGGTCATCGTGGCCTACGGGGACGAGGTAATCATGGAGGAGAACCTGGAACTGGCCCTGCAGCGGCTGTTCGGCGGGAAACGGCCGACTGCCGCTGCTGCCGCCGCGACCCCTCCGGACCGGCAGTCTTCGCCTTCCGACCTGGCGCGGGAGGCCATGACCATCTACGACAAGGCCGTCACCCTGCAGCGCCAGGGCGACTGGGCCGGCTACGGCGAGGAGTTGCGCAAACTGCGCCAGGTGCTGCAGAAAATGGCGAAATAACCCCCTTCCAACGGGTTTCAGGGGGAAGGGTCGCCATTGACGGGGTGTCCGCCGCCGCGGAGGCCCTCCCCTTGAGAAACGCCTGAAAGGAGACCACCATGCCCTGTCCCAAATGCGGAACGAACAACGGTCTGTATCGATACGCATCGGCGGCACAAAACAGCTCCATAGCCGACGGCCTGTCCTGTCTCATGTGCGGCTACTGGTTCGAAGGAAGCACGGCAGACACAGGGGCCGGCCGTGCACCCCGGTCCGCCGGCAAGCGAAAACCGAGGTGACGGGATGAGGACGTTCCCCGTGGCATACCTGGGTTTCCTGCTGACCCTGGCGGGGTGCGCGGGGGTGCCGGTACCGGTCGCGCCGCCGCAGCCGGCCCCCCCGCCTGCGGCTCCGTCCAAGGCCCCGGACCGGCCCGCAACGACCCCGCACCTGCGGCCGGCCGGCTGGGCCGACCTGCCGGGCTGGAAGGAGGACGACCTGGTCGAAGCATGGCCCGCCTGGCGGCAATCCTGCAAGGCCATGGAAAAAGACCCTGCCTGGCGGCGGGTGTGCGAGCTTTCGCGGTCAGTCGACAGCCGTGATCGAAACGCCATTCGCGACTTCTTTCAGCGGCATTTTCAACCCCACGAGGTCATGGATAAGGACGGTGCTCCGTGGGGTCTGGTAACGGGCTACTACGAGCCGAGCCTCCGCGGCGACCGCACCAGGACCGAACGTGCCCGCTACCCGATCTACGGCCTGCCCGACGACCTGGTTTCGGTCGATCTGTCGAACTTCCATCCGGAGCTGAAGTTCAGGTGGCTGCGCGGCAGGCTGGTCGGCAACCGGCTGGTCCCCTACTATACCAGGGAAGAAATAGTCAAGGGAATCCAGGGGTTCCGCGCAACGCCCATCGCCTGGGCCGAGGACCCGGTGGAGCTCTTCTACCTGCATATCGAGGGTTCGGGACGCATCGAGCTGCCCAACGGAACACGCATCCGGGTCGGCTATGCTGGCCAGAACGGCCACCCGTTCCGCTCGGTGGCAAAGATACTCATCGAGCAGGGGGAACTGAAACCGAGCGAGGCCTCCGAGCTGGGAATCAAGCGTTGGGGCCAACGGAATCCCGACCGGCTGGGCAGGCTGCTCAACCTGAACCCGAGCTACATCTTCTTCAGAGAGCTGCCCGACGACCTGACCGGCCCGCCCGGAGCCCTGGGCGTTCCGCTCACCGGCGGCCGCTCGGTGGCCGTGGATCGGGACTTCATCCCCCTGGGGGCGCCGCTGTTCCTGGCAACCACGCTCCCCCTCTCGGACAGGCCGCTGAACCGCCTGATGCTGGCCCAGGATACCGGCGCAGCCATCCGGGGCCCGGTGCGGGTAGACTTTTTCTGGGGATTCGGGGATGAAGCCGGTACCCGCGCCCGCGGGATGAAGCAAACCGGAAGGAAGTGGCTGCTGCTGCCCAGGGAAAGCGCTCCCCGGGGTCCGTGAACAACCAGGAGAATCCCATGCATCACGAAACCCGACCCTGGCATGCCCTCCCTGCCCGGGAAGTCCTGGAAGAATTGCATACCGATCCGGACGGCCTGAGCCCGGACGAGGCCGCCCGGCGCCTGCGGGAGCAGGGCGCCAACGAGCTGGCCCGCAGCGGAGGGGACGGACCCTGGCGGATGCTCTGGCGGCAGTTTAACAACCCCATCGGCTGGCTGCTGCTGGCGGCCGGCGTGGTCGCGGTCGTCGTGCACAGGTACACCGACTCCGCCGTAGTGTTCGGTGCGGTGATCATCAACGCCGTCATCGGTTTCATCCAGGAATACCGGGCCGGCAAGGCCATCGAGGAGCTGGCGGCCCTGGTGCCCGAAACCGCCACCGCCATACGCGGCGGCCGGCCGGTGGCGCTGCCGGCACGGGAGCTGGTGACGGGCGACATGGTCACCCTGCAGAGCGGCGACAAGGTCCCGGCCGACCTGCGCCTCCTCCAGGCCAAAAACCTGCTGATCGAGGAAGCCGCCCTCACGGGCGAGTCGTTGCCTGCGGCGAAGCTGCCGGAGCCGACCGCGCCGGAAGCCCCGCTGGGGGATCGCCTCTGCATGGCCTACAGCGGCACCCTGGTAATCCAGGGTACGGCCACGGGTGTCGTGGTCGCCACCGGGGGGGCCACCGAACTGGGGAGGATCAACGAGCTGCTGGGCCAGACGGAACAGCTGGTAACCCCCCTGACCAGACAACTGGCCAGGGTGACCAGCGGGATCACCCTGGCCGTGCTGGCCATCGTCGCGGTGCTCATCGGGTTCGGCATCTGGATAAAACAGGCGCCCCTGGGCGAAGCGCTCATGGTAGCCGTGACACTGGCAGTGGCGGCCATTCCTGAAGGGCTGCCGGCGGTGGTTACCATAGCCCTGGCCATCGGGGTCCGCCGCATGGCGTCGCGCCACGCGGTGGTCCGCTATCTGCCGGCGGTGGAGACCCTTGGGGCCACCACGGTGATCTGCTCTGACAAGACCGGCACCCTGACCCGCAACGAGATGACCGTCCAGGCGGCCTGGGTCGACGGCCACGCATACCGCTTTTCCGGGATCGGCTACAGTCCGGACGGCGAGGTGGAGCACGACGGCGTCCGGCTGGCGTCGCTCCCGCCCGGGCTCCGGGATCTGCTGGTCATGGGGGTGCTGTGCAACGACGCCGACGTGCTCGACCGGGACGGAAGCTGGACGCCGGTTGGCGATCCCACGGAGGCGGCCCTGGTGGTTGCAGGGCTCAAGGGGGGACTGTCCGGGGCTGAGTTGCGGGGACGCCATCCACGCCTGGACGTTATCCCGTTCGAGTCCGAAACCAAGTTCATGGCCACCCTGCACGCCATCGACGGCACAGGCCGCATCCTGATGAAGGGCGCGCCGGAGACCGTGCTGCAGCGTTGTCTGCTCGACGAGGCGGAGACGGCCCTCATCCATGCCGCGGTGAAGACCTATGCCCGACAGGGGATGCGCGTCATCGCCTTGGCCTGGAAGCAGAGCCATGCGTGCGACCGGCTGCTGCCGGGCGAGGAAGATGACGGCTTCAGCTTCGCCGGACTTATGGGGATGATCGATCCGCCGCGCAGCGAGGCCCTGGACGCCATCCGGGTCTGCCACCGGGCCGGGATCGCGGTGAAGATGATCACCGGCGACCACCCGGTCACGGCCGAGGCCATAGGCCGCCAGCTGGGCCTGCTGGCGCCGGGCCAACGGGCCGTGCAGGGGCGGGAACTGGACGGGTTGCCGGACGGGCAGCTGCGCGACGCCGCCCTGACCACCAACGTGTTCGCGCGGGTGGCGCCCGAGCACAAGCTGGGACTGGTGCGGGCGCTGCAGGCGGAAGGACACGTGGTGGCCATGACCGGGGACGGCGTGAACGACGCGCCGGCCCTGAAGCGGGCCGACATCGGCGTCGCCATGGGGATTACCGGTACCTCGGTGTCCAAGGAGGCGGCCAAGGTGGTGCTGATGGACGACAACTTCGCCTCCATCGCCGCCGCGGTGGAGGAGGGGCGCCGGGTCTACGACAACCTCATCAAGTCGCTGGCCTTCGTGCTCCCCACCAACCTGGCCCTTGCCGCCATCCTCTCGGTGGCCATGTTCTTCTTCCCCACCGTGACCGTGGAGGGGGCCGGCGTCCTGCTCATGGCCATGTCGCCGACCCAGATCCTCTGGATCAACCTGGTGGCCAGCGTGACCCTCTCCATACCACTGGCCTTCGAGACCCTGGAGCCGAACGCCATGGACCGCCCCCCCCGGCCGGCGACGGAACCGGTCTTCTCCCGTTTCCTGATCTACCGGCTGGTGATGGTGGCCGCGCTCATGACCGCCTGCGGCTGCGGCCTGTTCCTGTGGGAATACTTCCTCATCGCCGGACCCGCCCCGATCGGCGCGGCCCGTCACGCCATGGCCCTGGCCGAAGCCCAGACCATCTGCGTTACCGTGGTCACCTTCTCGCAGATATTTTACCTGCTCAACTGCCGCTCGCTGCGCAACTCGATCTTTTCCCTGGGCGTGTTCTCGAATCCCGCGGTGTTCGCCGGGATCGGTGTGCTGCTCCTGCTCCACGCCTGCTTCATTTACCTGCCGCCGCTCCAGCGGCTGTTCGGCTCGGCTGCGCTGGACGGCCGGGCCTGGCTGGTGGCGGCCCTGGCAGGGGCCGTCGTGCTGCCGGTCATTTCTGTGGAGAAATGGATCAGGAGGCGCTGCGAAAGCTGAGGGGGAGAAGGGATGTGCACGACAGCCGATTGAGGGGGAACGCCCGGCTACTTCTTGCCGCCGGTGAAACCGTAAGTCCCGATGGCCTCCCCGAGACTCCAGTACTGGGAAGCCTGGGGGCAGTAGCCGATGGGCCGCAGCCTGGCGATATCGACGCTTCCCCTGGCGTCCATGACCTCCTCGTCCATGTGCACCGCGACCACCTCCCCCAGGAACAGGTCGTGGGTCCCCAGGCTCCTCACGTCGATCACCCGGCATTCCAGGTTGACCGGGCATTCCCCGATGAGCGGCGCGGCCACCTGGCTCCCCCGCGCCGGGGTCAGTCCCAGCTCCCTGAACTTGTCCACATCCCTTCCGCTGGCAACTCCGCAGTAGTCCAGAGCCCTGAGCTGATCCCGGCAGGGAATGTTGATCACGAATTCCCCCGATTTCCTGACCAGACCGTGGGAGTGGCGACCCGGCCGTATGGAGACGCTCACCACCGGCGGTTCGGAGCAGACCACGCCGACCCAGGCGATGGTGATGATATTGGGCGCGCTCCCCTCACAGGCGCACGACACCATGACCGCCGGCGTCGGGAACAGCAGGCTCCCTTTCTTGATAAGCTTTTTCATGAAATCCTCCCGGTTTGATAACGGTTTTTGGGAATCCTAGCAGATATCACCGTCGAGGACAACCCCGGGAAACTTCAGCTGCACTATGAAGAATTTTAATCATCAAAATTTGCGTTCTTGACAGGAATAATGGGCATAATATAGAGTGTCTTTAACGGTCCACGTGCATGAAGCATGGAAAATCCAAAGGCTTGCCGTGCTAAAGGAGTTCATTTTATGAGACTTTCGACAAAGAGCCGTTACGGTCTGCGCGCCCTTTTCGACATGGCCTACAATTCAGGCACCCTTCCCGCCCAGATCAAGGACATCTCACGCAGGCAGGACATTTCGCCCCGCTACCTGGAACAGATCTTCCAGAGCTTCAAGAAAGCGGACATCCTCAAGAGCAAGCGGGGGCCCCAGGGAGGATACTACCTGGCCAGGAAGCCGGAACAGATAACCGTCCGGGAGATCCTGGAAGCGGCGGAGGGGGACACCCTGCTGGTGGACTGCACCGGGGAAGGGAAGCGCAAAAAGGCCGAGTGTTCCTTCGACGGCAGTTGCGTGACCCAGACGGTCTGGCGGGACGCCTGTGAAAAGCTCAACGAGTACTTTTCCGGCATAACCCTGAAGACCCTGTGCGAGCGGGGCCAGTCCCTGGGGATCAAGCGGGAGCAGGATCATCGCTTCACCTACTATATCTAGCCGAGATTATCGCCGCCGCTGAAAGGAGACTGTAAATGCCCGTACTGAAGAGTGACGACATCCTGGCCCAGATCGGCGCAACACCTCTGGTCCGGATCACGAAGCTGGCCCAGGATGACGCCGCAGCCATCTATGTCAAAATGGAATCCAACAACCCGGGCGGGAGCGTCAAGGACCGGATCTGCCGGGCGATGATAGAGGCGGCGGAGCGGGACGGACGTCTCAAGCCGGGCGCGACGGTGGTCGAGCCGACCAGCGGGAACACCGGCATCGGGCTCTCCATGGTATGCGCCGTCAAGGGGTACAAGCTGGTCCTGACCATGCCGGACACCATGACCATCGAGCGGAGAAGGCTCCTGGCCGCCTATGGAGCCGAACTGATTCTGACCCCCGGCGCCCAGGGGATGCGGGGCGCGGTCCAGAAGGCCGAGGAGCTTTCGACCCTGGAAGGCTACTTCATGCCCCAGCAGTTCAAGAACCCGGCCAACCCGGAGGCCCACCGCCGGACAACCGGCCCGGAGATCCTGTCGGCCATGGAAGGACTCTCCATCGACGGCTTCGTGGCCGGAGTCGGCACCGGCGGCACCATCACCGGTGTGGGCGAGGTGCTGAAAGAACATAACCCTGCCGTCCGCATAGCCGCAGTGGAGCCCGCCGACTCCCCGGTCCTGTCGGGCGGCGAGCCCGGTCCGCACAAGATCCAGGGGATCGGCGCGGGCTTCGTCCCCGAGGTGCTGAACACCTCCATCTACGACGAGGTCATCAGGGTCAAGAACGAGGAGGCCTTCGCCGCCGCACTGAGCCTGGCCAAGGGAGAGGGGATGCTGGTCGGCATCTCGTCCGGCGCCAATTTCCACGCTGCGCTCCAACTGGCAAGGAAACTCGGCAAGGGGAAAAACGTGGTCACGGTCATGTGCGATACCGGCGAAAGGTATCTCTCCACCGGGATCTTCGACTGAGCATGGGCACTGTCCGTTCGAAATACGAAGAGTTGAGGCAATCCCTGGCAGGGATGGGCTCCGTCCTGGTCGCCTTCTCCGGCGGAGTGGATTCGACCTTCCTGCTGAAGGTGGCCCGCGACGTGCTGGGCGACCGGGCCTGGGCCGTCACCGCCACCTCCCCCACCTACCCGCTCTCGGAATTTCGCCAGGCGACCGAGCTGGCCGGGATGATAGGCGCCCCGCGAATTGTCGTGGAATCCAACGAGCTGGAGATCCCCGGCTTCGCCGCCAATCCCCGGGAACGCTGCTACTTCTGCAAGAAGGAGCTGTTTCAGCTCTGCCTGGAAAAGGCGTCCGAACTGGGGCTCGCCTTCGTGGCGGACGGCAGCAACACCGACGACCTGGGAGACTTCCGTCCCGGCCGCAGCGCCGCCATGGAGCTGGGGGTGCGCAGCCCGCTGCTGGAGGCCGGGCTGTCCAAGGGGGAGATCCGGGTCTTGAGCCGGGAGATGGGGCTCCCCACCTGGGACAAGCAGCCCTATGCCTGCCTGGCCAGCCGCTTCCCCTACGGGACCGAGATCACCGCCGGCCGGCTCGGCCGCATCGAGCGGTGCGAGGAGTTCCTCAAGGAGGCGGGCTTCAGGACCTTCCGGGTCAGGTTCCACCACGACACGGCCCGCATCGAGGTCGGGAGGGAGGAGATCCCCCGTCTCCTGGACGAACATCTGCGCGGCTCGGTGGTTCGCTTTTTCAAGTCGGCGGGTTTCACCTACGTATCCCTCGACCTGGAGGGGTACCGCACCGGCAGCATGAACGAAGGGGGCGCCGCCGCGACGGAAAGTTAATCCCCGAGACCTGCCAGGTTTTCGAAATCTGGCAGGTCTTCTTGGTTTATCCGGAAAGAACCGACTTTTATCCCCCATGTCCCAAAAACTTTACCTCGAAAAATTCGGTCCCGTTCACGCCCTCCCGATACTCCACTACAAGATGGAGTTCGCCTCTCTGGTGCGCAGGGCGGTTGATCGGGTCTCGCCCGACTGCATCGCGGTCGAGCTGCCGGCCACCCTGGAGGCGCCCTTCCTGCACGGGGTGCGTCGGCTGCCGCAGATCTCGGTGCTCCGCTACGACATCCGCGTGTCCGGAAAGCGGGACCCGCGGGGAAGCGAGACCGTGTTCCTCCTCATCGAGCCGGCCGACCCCCTGGTGGAGGCGGCACGGCTTGCCCTGGAGCGCGAGCTGCCCCTCGCCTTCGTGGACGTGGACCTGGAGGACTATCCGGTCCACCAGGAGCATCTGCCCGATTCCTACGCCGTGCAGCGCATCGGGCTCGCCCCCTACTACACCGAGTACCTCAAGGCCGGCAGAGGCTCCCCTCCCGGCAGGGAAGACCTGATCCGGGAGCGGGGCATGGCCTTCCGCCTCCGGCAACTGGCGGCTTCCCACGAACGGATCCTGCTGGTGTGCGGCATGGCCCACCTGGAACGGCTGAAGGCCTGTTATGGGCAACCCCAGGCGGTGCCGCTGGAGCGGGTCAGGCGGGAGGGGATCTCCCTCTGCAACCTCCACCCCGACTCGTGCCGGGAGATCCTGGGGGAATATCCCTTTCTTTCGGCCCTGTACGAGCTGCGCCGCTCGCCCCTTCCGTCGGAGCCCGCCGCTGATCAGCGTTCCCTGCGCCGGAGCTTCAGTGCCTTCGAGCTGATTGCCGGAGGAAAACGGGACCTGCCCGAAGAGGAGGCGCTGTTCGAGGCTGTGGTAAGGAGCGCCCACCACGCGGGCCGCGAGGGTGACGGACCCGACCGGCAGCGGGCCATGCTCCGGCTGTTCCGCGAGGCTGCCCGGCACTACCGGCAGGAGACCGGCGAGACGGTCCACCTCTGGCAGAAGCGGGCCTTTTTCCGCTTTTCCCGCAACTACGCGCTGGTCGCGGGCCGTCTGCTCCCCGACCTGTTCCAGATGCTGGCCGCGGCCCGGGGGTGCCTGGACGACAACTTCGCCTATGCCTTCTGGCGGCTGGCCGGCTTCTACCCCTGGCAGCGGGAGAGCGCCGAGCTCCCCACCCTGCGGCTCCGTCCCGAGGACCTGGCGGCCGGCAGCCGCCGGATCCGCTTCCGTCCCCGCTCCCGGCACGAGGCAAAGGGGTTTTCGCACCTGCGGTTTCTGAACCGGAAAGGGCAAAAGCGTCCGGGCGAATGGCTGGAGGGGTTCGACAACCCGTCCATCTGCTCCTACCCGCCCGAGGACCTGGTGATCGAGGAGTACGGCCGGTTCCTCAAGCGGAAGGGGACACACCTGCTCACGGAGGAGCAGAGCCGGGTCGAGCCCTTCGTCGCTTCCGTCCTGGACGGCATCGACGTGCGGCAGACCATCAGGAACCTGCACGAAGGGAAGATCTACGTGCGCGAGAACCTGAGGGTAAAGGGGGGTGTGGGAAGCGTGGTGGTGATATTCGACGAGGACCGGGGCGGGAAGAAATTCCCCTACCTGATGACCTGGCTCGGCGAGCACGACCAGGAATCGGACATGGCGTTTTACGCCACCCCGCCGACGGACAACGTGGTGGGTCCCGGGATCTGCCGCTGCGAATACGGCGGTTTTCTCCTCTCCTACCCTCCCCGCCGCATGTACGACGTCTGGCAGGACAGCGACTACTCCTTTGCCCGGGGCAAGGCCGAGGTGCTGCTGCTGGCGGCCTTGGACTACTCGCGCGAAAAGCACGTGGTCTACGTGGCCGCCCGCCCGCCCCGCAGCGGTTTCAGGCAGATTGCGGCCAGGCTGGGGAAGAAAATAGTCTACGTGCCCATCGGCGCCCTGTCACCGCCGAAACTGAAGCGGCTCCGGGTGTTCCACGTCCTTGCGGGACATGACAAAAGAGGTCTCGCAAAGGATTACATATGGTGACGTAACAGGAAAAGTATGGTAAATGATACAGAAATACATTAGAATGCGGCAACCGCCGTGCTCCGGCATGGAGCAGAACCGTTTATCCGGCGAAAACCGCCATGATTTTTATCGATTATTTGGTCGCACCACAGGGGGGATGGATGAACAACGGCCAGCGTCGAAGCATCAGGATGGATGCCCTGAATCTGTTGGAGTATGTCCTGCTCAACGACAAGGGTGAGATAGTGACCCGTGCCATGGGAAGGACCCTCAATATCAGCATGGAGGGGATCCTGCTCGAAACTCATATTCCCTTTGAACCGGACCAGCGTCTCTTGATAACCATCGGGCTGGAGGAGGACCTGGTGGACGTCAGGGGCATGGTCAAGCACGCGGAGAAGCGCGACGACAAGTACTACAGCGCGGGTATCGAGTTCCTGGAGATTGACGGCGAGGGACTGCGGGTGATAGAGAGCTATCTGCGGGCGTTCAAGGCCTTCAGCGCCTAACAGGTTCAACACGCATACAAACTTATAAACCAAACCCCCTTCTCCCGGCGGCAGGGGGTTTGGCATTTTATTTTCTCAATCCCTGAACTGGAGCTGATACAGGCGGTAGTACAACCCCTGCCGCGCCATCAACTCCTCGTGGCTCCCCTCCTCGGCCTTCTCCCCCTTGTGGATGACCACGATCCGGTCGGCGTCCCTGACCGTGGAGAGGCGATGGGCCACCACCAGCGAGGTGCGGCCCGCCAGCAGCCCCGTGAGCCCCTCCTGGATGAGCCGCTCGCTGGCCGTGTCCACGCTGGAGGTGGCCTCGTCCAGGACCAGGATCTCCGGGTCGAAGGCCACGGCCCGGGCAAAGGAGATCAACTGCCGCTCCCCCACCGAAAGGTTGCTCCCCCGCTCCCGCACCTCCTCGTCGAACCCGTTGGGGAGGTTACGGATGAAGCGGTCCGCACCCACCATCTCCGCAGCCCGTTCCACCCTCTGCCCGGCCGCCTCGTCTCCGAGCGATATGTTGTACCGGATCGAGCCGGTGAACAGGAACGGCTCCTGGAGCACCACCCCTATCCTGCCCCGCAGCTCGTCGAGCGGGATCTCCCGGATGTCCCGGCCGTCGATGAGGATGCTCCCCTTGCTCACCTCGTAGAACCTCGACAGGAGCCTGGTGACGGTGGTCTTGCCGCCGCCGGTCTCTCCCACCAGGGCCAGCTTCTCCCCGCGCCGGATGGTCAGGTTGAAAGCCTTCAGGACATAGTCGTCGCCATTGTAGGCGAACCAGACGTCACGGAATTCGATGGTTTGAATGGGGCTTGGCTCACCCTCCCCCCGACCCCCTCCCATCAAGGGGGATTCAATACCTGCCAGGCTTCGAAAACCTGGCAGGTCCGAGTCTTTCTCCACGTCCAGCAGGCCGAAGATCCGCTCCAGCGCGGCCATGGCTCCCTGCATGATGGAGTACTTGGCCGACAGGTCGCGGATAGGGGCGAAGAACTTCTCGATGTACTGGATAAAGGCCACCAGTGCCCCGAAGGTCAGGGTGCCGCGGATGATCTCGCCACCGCCGTACCAGACGATGAGTCCCACCGCCACCGACGAGAGCGCCTCCACCGCCGCGAACAGGGCCGCGTCCCAGGTGATCACCGGCAGGTTGGCGTCCCGGTAGGCGGCGTTCAGGCGGGTGAACTCCCGCTGCTCCGCTGCCTGGCGGTTGAACAGCTGCACCACGGCCATGCCGCCGATGCTCTCGGCCAGGAAGGAGTTCAGGTTGGAGAGCCTGGCCCGCACCTCGCGGAAAGAGGTGCGCATCCTGGTACGGAAGGTGAACACGATGTAGAGCAGCAGCGGCAGCACGGTGAAGGTGACCAGCGAAAGCTTCAGGTTCATCCAGAGCATGATGCCGACGATCCCGGCCAGCACCAGCACGTCCCCCACGATGGAGATGATCCCGGCGGTGAACATCTCACCCAGCACCTCCACGTCGCTGGTGACCCTGGTCACCAGGCCGCCGGTGGGGGTACGGTCGAAGAACGAGGCGGAAAGGCGGTGGATGTGGGAAAAGAGATCCACCCGGAGGTCGAACATGACCCGCTGCCCCAGGTACTGCAGAAGATAGATCTCCAGGTAGGTAAGGAGCCCGTCTCCGATGATCAGGGCGAAGTAGCTGAGGGAAAGGAACGGCAGCCCCTCCATCCTGCCGCTGACGATGTGGTTGTCGATGGCCAGCTTCAGCAGCCAGGGCTGGGCCAGCTTGGCCGCGGCAATGAGCGGCAGCAGCAGCAGGCTCAGGACCACCAGCCGGCGGTAGGGACGGAGGTAGCGCACAAAGCGCCCCAGGAGCCGCTTGTCGTAGGCCTTGCCGACTATTTCGTCTTCGTAGATACCGCCGAAATGCATAAATGAACCTGATTCTTGAACCGCAGAGGTCGCAGAGGAACGCGGGGAGCTGTTTACAAGTTGTTTACCAGACGTTTAATACCGTCTTTGAGCCTTATTCTCTACAATCATATCGACTCGATAACCGACTTCTATTTTCACCCCATCGTATATCACAGGGAGACAAACCTGGGGACTCGCACTTAAACCTTGCTTGTGGATCTCATGGAGCAGACAGGCTTCGTAGGTGCTTTCCAGAAGCCCCGGTCCGAGCACCGAATGGACCTTCATCGCTGAATCAATGACAATACCGGTGATCTGATTTATCTGCATTCTCTGCGCTCCTCTGCGGTGAAAAGTTGAATCAAAACCTCTCGATCTCTTCCCGCAGGTTCTGCTCACGGTGGATGGCCGCGTAACGGCCGCCCAAGGCCAGCAGCTCGGCATGGGTCCCCTGCTCCACGATGCGCCCCTCCTCCAGCACGACGATAAGGTCGCAGCCGCGCAGAGCCGAGAGACGGTGGGAGACGATGAGCACGGTGCGGTTGCCGTAGTAGGAGGCGAGCCCCCCCAGGATCTCCTCTTCGGTCCGGGCGTCCACCGCCGACAGGGGGTCGTCCAGGATCAGGACGGCCGGGTCCTTGAGCAGGGCGCGGGCAATGGCGCTCCGCTGTTTCTGGCCGCCGGACAGGGTCACCCCGCGCTCTCCCACCAGGGTGCCGTACCCCTTGGAGAAGCCGGCCACGTCTCCCTCCAGCCTGGCCAGCCGCGCCGCCTGTTCGACCTCGCCGGTCGAGGCCCCCTCCCGGCCGTAGGCGATGTTTTCTCCAAGGGTGCGGGAGAACAGAAAGCTCTCCTGGGGAACAAAACCGATGGCGTCCCGCAGGGCGCGGAGGGGAAGCCGGTTGATGTCGGTCCCGTCGATGAAGATCATGCCGTCGGCCACCGGGTAGAGCCGGGTGATGAGGCGCACCAGGGTTGTCTTGCCGCTCCCCACCGGACCGACGATCCCGAGCTTCATTCCCGGCCTGATACAGAGGGAGATGTCCTTCAGCAGCGGTTCGCCGTTGTAGCCGAAGGAGAGACCGCGGAATTCGATCCGGCCGGCTATCCGCTCCACCGGGGCAGGGGTCGGGTCCTCGGCCACCACGGGGCTGGCGTCCAGCACCGCGTTCAGCCGCCCCATGGAGACGGCCCCCCGCTGCAGCAGGTTCAGTATCCACCCCAGCACCACCGTGGGCCAGATCAGCATTGCCAGGTAGCCGGTGAAGGCCACGAAATCCCCCAGGGTCATGACCCCGCTGATGACCCGTCCTCCCCCCACGAACAGGACGATCAGGGTCCCCAGTCCGCCCATGGAGGCCATGAAGGGGATGACGATCCCGCGCAGGTTGGCCATCTTCATGCTGCTGTAAAGGTATCTGCCGGCCAGCTCCCGGAAGGCCTGGATGCGCGGCTCCTCCCGGCGGTAGGCCCTGACCGTCACCGAGGCGGCGATGCTCTCCTCGGCGTGGCTGGTCAGTGCCGCCAGTTCCTCCTGCGCACGCTTTGAGTGGTAGAAGATCCTGCGGCTCACCTGCTTGACCAGCAGGATCATCAGGGGGTAGGGGAGCACGGCGCACAGGGTCAGGAACGGGTTGATGCGCACCATGAAAATGACCGCGGCCACGTAGACGATGATGGTGTTGACCACGTTGAGGAAGCCGAAGCCGAGCAGCATCCTGACGTTGGTCAGGTCGTTGGAGAAGCGGGAGATGAGGTCGCCGGTCCTCCCCGCGGCAAAGAACGGGAGGTCCAGTGACAGCAGCTTGGCGTACAGGTCCTCCCGGATGCGGTACTCGATGCGCCTCCCGGCGTGGAGCAGGGTGGTGCGGGAGAATATCCGGACCACGCCGTGGGCCAGTGCGGCCCCGATGATCAGGAGACCGTACCAGCCGGGCGAGTGGCTGTCGCGGCCGGGGAACTGGAGGCCCTCCACGGCCCGCTTCAGGAGCCACGGGATGTAGAGGGCAAAGCCGTTGGCGCCCGCCAGCAGGATGGAGCCCCACAGGTAGGCCCAGCGGCAGGTCCTGAAATAGGTTAGGAGACGGGAATATTCGTTAATGGTCTAGTACCTCATCCTCACCCGGTAGACGAGCTTCGCCTCCTTGTCCTTGGGGACCGGGATGCTGAACTCGGCGGCAAAGGCGTCCCCCTTTTTCCAGGGGTGGGACGAGGAAAGCATGGTCCAGTCGCCCGGCACCGGCTCCACCACCCTGACGGTCACGTCTTCCTTCTTGTGGTTGCGGATGGAGATCTCGAAGGCCGCCTCGTAGGTGTCGGAAGCGAGCTTCTTCCAGTCGGTCTGCTTCCGGTTCACCACCACGTCGAAGGCCTCGCCGAGCCTGACCCTGACCTTCTCGTCCCTGGGGGTGTGGTCGATGGCGTCCTCCCCCACGAACTGGAGGCTCCCGTCGTTGTCCTGTTTGTAGACCCGGACCGTCCCTTTGGGGAGCGGCATGCCCAGGTTGTGCTCCTTCCTGTTTTCGAGCTCCACGAAGACCCCCACCTTCAGGTTCCGCTCAGGCTCCCCATGGAGACCGAAAAAGTAGTTGCGGCCGCCCCTGAACAGCAGCTCCTTCCTGACCGGCACCGACCCGGCCCGCAGCAGGCTGATCTGCTTGGTCTGGTTGTCCTTGATGGTCGAGGTGCGCTCAAGGGTATAGATATGGTACTCAAAGAAGGCCTCCTCCCTGAACTGGGGGGCCGCTTCGGCCATGGCGGCCTTCAGCATGCCGTCCCGGTAGCGGGGTTCCTCCCGCACCAGGTTCACGTCGCCGGCCACCAGCTTCAGCCGGGCGTTCCGGTAGCCCGCCCCGCTCCTGTTGTCGATGGTGACCCAGCCGGCCAGGTCGGCCATGGTGTCCTTGTCGTTCAGGGTCAGGACGTAATCGGCCCGCCAGGAGATGCCGTTGGTGAGGTAGCTTGCCTCCACCTTGCGGGGCCTGGCCAGGTCGTTGTCGATCAGCCACACCAGGGTCGGCTGCGAGATGAGGTTTTCGGGCACCCCGGGGAAGATGACCCTCCCCGGGTGGCCGAAGGTAATGCCGTCGCCGATCTTGTAGACCGGTCCGCCGTTGTTGGAGAGGAGGGTGGCGCTGACGATCTCCTCCCGTTCGTTGTAGGGGTTCTTCTGGTAGAGCCGCACCTCCTTGCCCACATACTTGTCCATGAGTTTCTGGGGGTTCAGCAGGTCGTACTCGTAGTTCTGCTCCAGGACGCGCAGGCTCTCCGGCGCGGTGAGCGACTTGATGGAGACGCTGGCCGGGATGATGCCCGAGGCCACGTCCATGAAGCGGAGTTCGCCGCTCCCCCTGGGGAGGGTGAGCTCCCGCTGGTCCTTCACCAGGCCGAGATTGTTGTTGTAGACGGTAAGCGACACCTCGGTCTGGTCCCTGACCGTGGACGCCACCATCGCGGAGCCGGTCACGCCGCGCTCCGAAGGGGCAGGAGCACCGGAGGCCGCAACCGGCAGGGCAAGTGCGGCACAGAAGGCGCACAGGGGAAAGAATGCTGTTCTCATGGCAAATCCTCCTTGTTGGGCGGGCTGGAAATGGCGGGGGTGGGAAAAGTTACCATATCTCTTATATGCCATGTGGGGCGACCGGTCAAGCCCGGCCGGGAAGGCGGGACTTGTGGAACGTGCGCGGGCCCGGCCGGAGGGATGGAATTCAATAAAGTCCGGCCGGAAACTGCCGATAGGTGTTGAGTAATCTTTTCACGATATCCGATCTGAAAGCCCCGGTATACGGCAATGAAAAAAGCCTTTTTCAATGTGTCCATAAAAGACAAGCTGATGACCGTCATCCTGCTGACCAGCGGCACGGTGCTGTTCATCGTCTCCACGGCGTTCATCGTCAACGATGCAATCACCTTCCGGCAGGGACTCCGCCAGGAACTGGGCGCCCTGGCTGACATCATCGCCAAGAACACGTCGGCCGCCATACTCTCCGGCGACCGGAAAGCCGCCACAGAGACCCTGCAGGGGCTCAGCGTGAAGCCGCACATCTTCGGGGCCTTCATCGTGACCGACCACGAGGGGCTGTTCGCAAGCTACATATCCAGTGACGTCCGGAAACGACGCCGGGTATGCCTCAGTAACGGAAACACGCCCTGGAAGTCGGAAAGCTGTGCCGTTCTCTGCCACACGGCCGGAAAGGTCGGCTGGGGAGCCGAACGGCAACCGCCGCTACTGGAGACCGTGCTGAAGCAGATCGCCAGCGAAGCGGACTCCTTCTGGGACCTGGATGGAAACCTGGATGTGGTCAGACCGATTGTCCTTGACGGCCGCCAGCTCGGATCGGTGGTCATCCAGAGCGACCTGAAAGAACTCTTCTTCAGACTGCGATGGTTCGTCGTCACCGTCCTGGCCATCATGGCGGTTGCCTCACTGGTTGCGTTCTTCATCTCCAGGAGGCTGCAGGGGGTCATTTCGGGCCCCATTGTGCGCCTTGCGGCGGTGATGAAGAAGGTCTCGGAGGAACGGGACTACTCGATCCGGGCGACAGGGGAGAGTGATGACGAGATTGGGTCGCTCATCACCGGCTTCAACGAGATGCTGGAACAGATCCGTGAACGCGACGAGCGGCTGGAGCGCTACAACGAGGAGCTGGAAGACAATGTGGCCCTGCGCACGGCGGAGCTGCGCGATGCCAACGAGAACCTGCGGCGCACTGTGGAGGAGCTGCGCAAGGCCAAGGATGCGGCGGACGCGGCCAACGCGGCCAAGTCCCAGTTTCTGGCCAACATGAGCCACGAGATCCGCACCCCCATGAACGGGGTGATCGGCATGACCGAGCTGATCCTGTCCACCGAGCTGACGGACCGGCAGAGGAAATACGGCGAGTCGGTATACGCCTCAGCCGAGGCGCTGCTGCGGGTCATCAACGACATCCTCGACTTCTCCAAGATCGAGGCGGGAAGACTCGAACTGGAAGAAGTGCCGTTCAATCTCCACGACAAGGTGCACGAGGTGATGGAGCTGTTCGGCGTGAAGGTCCGGCGCAAGAGGCTGGCCCTGGCCGCCCGGTTCGACCCCGGAGTTCCGGAGTGGGTCCGGGGCGACCCCATGCGGCTGCGCCAGATCCTGGTGAACCTGGTGGGGAATGCGGTCAAGTTCACCGAAAACGGGGAGGTCTCGGTACGGGTATCGTGGCTGGATGAGAAAGACGGCCGCTCCCTGGTCGGATTCGTGGTCAGCGACACCGGGATCGGCATCTCCCCCGAATGCCGGGAGAGGATCTTCGACAGTTTTTCCCAGGCGGACGGCTCCACCACCAGGAGATATGGCGGCACCGGCCTGGGCCTCACCATCGCCAGACAGCTGGTGGAGATGATGGGCGGGGAGATCAGCTTCGAGAGTACGCCCGGCAGGGGGTCGGCGTTCCGCTTCGCCGTCTGCATGAGAAGGGTACGGGAAGAAGGGGAAAGGGAAGACCGGCCGGCGGACAAGGCGGCCGAGATTCCCGCCTTGCCGGATGGGGATACGCACGACAAGAGGGTGTCGGTCCTGGTGGCGGAAGACAATCCCGTCAACCAGGAGGTCTGCCGGGAGATCCTGGAGTACCTGGGATGCCGGGTGCAGCTCGTCTCCAACGGAAGGGAGGCGGTCGAGAAAGTGTCACGCGCCCGCCACGACCTGGTATTCATGGATTACCAGATGCCGGAGATGGACGGGGTCCAGGCCACCAGGCTGATCCGGACTGCGGAGCGGAGCACGGGCATTCATACGACGATCATCGCACTGACCGCCCGGGCCATGGAAGGGGACCGGGAGCAGTGCCTCGCGGCCGGGATGGACGACTATCTCTCCAAGCCGTTCAGCATCGAGGACATGAAGGCGGTCCTGGATCGCTGGCTGCCGGAGGTCAACGTAGAGAATAATAAAATAATTAAGTGAAGTATTGACAATTTGGCCCCCCCTGTCGGACAATTCACCGGTTACCTCGCAGGCAACCGGCAGACCCGCGGGGGGATTTTTTATCAAGGAGATATCGACACGTGCGGATACAGTTCGGAACCGACGGGTGGCGTGGGGTCATCGCCCGCGAATTCACCTTTGACAACCTTTCCCTGGTGACCCAGGCCACCATGGACTATTTCATCGGACAGGGGCTTGCCGAAAAGGGGCTGGTGATCGGCCACGACCGGCGGTTCCTGTCCCGCAGGTTCGCCGAGCGGGTCGCCGAGGTGGCCGCCGGCAACGGCATCCGGGTCCTGCTGACCGACCGCTATGCGCCCACCCCGGCGGTCTCCTGGGCGGTCAGGGAACGGGGCGCTGGGGGCGGCGTCATGATCACCGCCAGCCACAACCCGCCCGAATACAACGGCTTCAAGATCAAGGAGTCCTTCGGCGGTTCGGCCCGCCCCTCCACCACGAAGGTGGTGGAGGAGATAGTAGCCCGCAATCAGGCCGACGGTCGCGAAATTCGAGAACTCCCACTGGAGGAGGCCCGGACCCGCGGGCTGGTGGAGCTGTTCGACGCCGGCGCGGCCTACCGGCAACAGCTTGCCCGCTACGTGGACCTGGAGCGGATCCGGGCCGCCGCCATCCCGACGGTGGTGGACCCAATGTTCGGCGCCGGCTGCGGTTTCTTTCCCTGGCTGCTGCCGGGCATCACGGAGATCCACGCCGAGGAGAACCCCGGTTTCGGCGGCCGGCCTCCGGAGCCCACCCCGGAGCACCTGACCGATCTCTCCTCCCTGGTGAAGGGCGGACAATACCGGGTCGGCCTGGCCCTGGACGGGGACGCCGACCGGATCGGGGCGGTGGACGAGACCGGCGAGTTCTTCTCCTCCCACCGGATCTTCACCGTGATCCTGCGGCACCTCATCGAGCGGCGCGGCATGCGGGGCGGCGTGGCGAAGACCGTCTCCACCACCCGGATGGTGGACCTCCTGAGCGAAAAATACGGCCTGGAGCTGTTCGAAACCCCCATCGGCTTCAAGCACATCTGCGAGCTGATGCTGGACCACGACATTCTCATGGGGGGCGAGGAGTCGGGCGGCCTGGGCGTGAAGGGGCACATCCCGGAGCGGGACGGCATCCTGCTGGGGCTGCTGCTGCTGGAGGCCGTGGCCATGTCGGGCAGGGGGCTGCGCCAGCTGCTGGACGAGACCATGGACGAGATCGGCCGGTTCTCGTACCGCCGCATCGACCTCCCCATAGCCGACGAGGCCAAGGAACGTCTCATCGGGAAGCTGCGCAGCGGAGGGGTCACCGCCATGGCCTCCCGGCCGGTAACCGGGGAAAACTTCCGCGACGGCTTCAAGTACCTATTCGCCGACGGCTCCTGGCTGCTGATCCGCCCCTCCGGCACCGAGCCGGTGCTCCGCCTCTACAGCGAGGCAGGGACCCCGGAGGCGGTGGAGGAGCTGCTGAAGGCCGGACGGGAGCTGGCGGGAGTATAGGCATACCATGAAACCACGACCGAAGAAACCCGCCGTACCCTCTCCCAAGGACGACACGGTCCGTCATGAGATCCTGGCCTTCCTCTCCACCGGGGAACCGGTCTCGGCCCTGCAGATCTCCGGCGAGGTGAGGATCCCCGAGCGGGAGGTCTGCGGCCACCTGGAGCATATCCGCAGGACGCTCCGCGCCACGGGCCGCCGATTGGTGGTGGTCCCGGCAAAGTGCGACGGATGCGGCTTTGTCTTCCATAAGCGCGACCGCCTGACCAGGCCGGGCAAATGCCCGATCTGCGGCACCGGGCATGTCCGGGAGCCGCTGTTTTCCGTAGATGAGGACGTTGCGTAATATTCTGTAGAGGCAGGTCCCCGTGCCTGCCCTTGTGGCTGTGGGAAGGAGGGCGGCCGCAGAGGACCTCCCCTGTTGTCCGACCATTGAAGGAATAGAAATTTCAAATGGCACACAATTCCATCATCATAAAAGGCGCCTGCGAACACAATCTCAAGTGCATCGACGTGGAGATCCCGCGTGACCGGCTGGTGGTGATCACCGGCATCTCCGGCTCCGGCAAATCGACCCTTGCCTTCGACACCATCTACGCCGAGGGGCAGCGCAGGTACGTGGAGTCCCTGTCGGCCTATGCCCGGCAGTTCCTGGAACAGATGGAGAAGCCGGACGTGGAGTCCATCGAGGGACTCTCCCCGGCCATCTCCATCGAGCAGAAGACCACCAGCAAGAACCCCCGCTCCACCGTGGGTACGGTGACCGAGATCTACGACTACCTCCGTCTGCTGTTCGCCCGGGTGGGACGCCCGTACTGCTACGGCTGCGGCAAGGAGATCTCCTCGCAGACCGTGTCCCAGATGGTGGACCAGATCATGGCCCTCCCCGAGGGGACCAGGATCAACCTCCTCTCTCCCCTCGTCAGGGGGCGCAAGGGAGAATACCGCAAAGAGCTGATCCAGCTGCGCAAGGAGGGTTTCGTGCGCGTCATCGTCGACGGCGAGCCCCGCGACCTGGCCGACGACATCGAGCTGGACAAGAAGAAGAAGCACGACATCGACATCGTGGTGGACCGCCTGATCGTCAAGGACGGGATCCAGCGCAGGCTGGCCGACTCTCTGGAGACCGCGCTGCACCATGCCGCCGGGATCGCCAAGGTGGCCATAGCGGACGGCGAGACCCTGCTGTTCTCCGAGGCCCTGGCCTGCATCGCCTGCGGCATCTCCTACCCGGAGATGACCCCGCGCATGTTCTCCTTCAACAACCCCTACGGCGCCTGCCCCGACTGCACCGGGCTGGGCACCCGCATGTACTTCGACCCCGACCTGGTGGTGCCGAACCCGGACCTGTCCCTGCGCGAGGGGGCCATCGCCCCGTGGGAGAAGCGCCTGTCCGGCTGGTTCCACCAGACCCTGGAGGCCCTGGCCAAGGCCTACAGGTTCGACATCCGCACCCCCTTCAACAAGCTGTCCGAGCAGGCCCGGAACATCATCCTCTACGGTTCGGGGAAGGAAAAGGTGGAGTTCTGGTGGGAGGAGGACGGGGGGCGCCGTCATACCTACTACAAGGAGTTCGAGGGGGTGCTGAACAACCTGGAGCGGCGCTACCGGGAGACCGATTCCGAACAGGTGCGGGAAGAGCTGGAAAAATACATGAACGTCATGCCCTGCCCCAGTTGCGAGGGCGCCAGGCTGAAGAAGGAGGCTCTGTTCGTCCGGATAGGCGGGAGCAACATCCGCGAGGTGACCGCCCTCTCCATCGTGGACGCCCTGGCCTTCTTCGACGGGCTCTCCCTGACGGAGAAGGAGGCCGAAATCGCCCGCCGCATCCTCAAGGAGATCCGGGAACGGCTCCACTTCCTGGTGAACGTGGGGCTCGACTACCTCTCCCTGGACCGCTCCTCCGGCACCCTGTCGGGCGGGGAGGGGCAGCGGATCCGGTTGGCCACCCAGATAGGCTCCAGCCTGGTGGGGGTGCTCTACATCCTGGACGAGCCCTCCATCGGCCTCCACCAGCGGGACAACACCCGCCTGCTGGAGACCCTCAAGCGGCTGCGCGACCTGGGGAACACGGTGCTGGTGGTGGAGCACGACGAGGAGACCATCCTGGAGGCGGACCACGTCATCGACATGGGGCCGGGCGCCGGAATCCACGGCGGCGAGGTGGTGGCCCAGGGGACCCCGGCCCAGGTCATGGCCAATCCCGCCTCCCTGACCGGCAGGTATCTCTCCGACGAGCTCTCCATCCCGGTGCCGGAGCGGCGGCGCACGCCGGAGCGCTTCCTGCGCATCGTCGGGGCCAGCGAGAACAACCTGAAAGAGGTGGAGGCCGCCATCCCCCTGGGGGTCATGACCTGCGTCACCGGGGTCTCCGGCTCGGGCAAATCTTCCCTGATCATCGACACCCTCTACCGGGTACTCTGCCAGCGGCTCTACCGGAGCAGGGAACGGGCCGGTGCGGTCCGCGAGATACAGGGGCTGGAAGCGCTGGACAAGGTCATCAACATCGACCAGTCCCCCATCGGCCGCACCCCCCGCTCCAACCCGGCCACCTACACCGGCGTGTTCACCGACATCCGAGACCTGTTCGCCAGGCTCCCCGAGTCCAAACTGCGCGGCTACAAGCCGGGCCGCTACTCCTTCAACGTCAAGGGGGGGCGTTGCGAGGCATGCTCCGGCGACGGCATCATCAAGATCGAGATGCACTTCCTGCCGGACGTCTACGTCCAGTGCGAAGTGTGCAAAGGTGCCCGCTACAACCGGGAGACCCTGGAGGTCAGGTACAAGGGGAAATCCATCGCCGAGGTGCTGGACATGACCGTGTCCCAGGCGGTGCAGTTCATGGAGAACATCCCCAGGATCAGGAACAAACTCCAGACCCTGGAGGACGTGGGGCTCGGCTACATCAAGCTGGGCCAGTCGGCTACCACCCTGTCTGGTGGCGAGGCCCAGCGGGTCAAGCTGGCCAAGGAACTCTCCAAGCGGGCCACAGGCCGGACCATCTACATCCTGGACGAGCCCACCACCGGCCTCCACTTCCACGACATCGCCAAGCTGCTGGAGGTGCTGGACCGCCTGGTGGAGGCGGGCAACACCATCGTCATCATCGAGCACAACCTGGACGTGATCAAGACCGCCGACTACATCATCGACCTGGGGCCCGAGGGGGGCGACCGGGGGGGCGAGGTGATCGCGGCAGGCACGCCCGAGGAGGTGGCCGCGGTGACCAGGTCCTATACCGGGCAGTTTCTGAGGAAGATGCTGTAAGAAAGGCGAAACCAGGGACGAAAAGGACACCAAGGACCCAAAGGACAAAACCTTTTTTTCACTAATTAAGTTTTCTTGTGTCCTTTTTGTTCCTTTGGTCCTTTAGGTCCTTAAAGCTTTGCCTTTCACTCCAAGCTCCTGAAAGGGGCCTTCCATGACCGGAGGCTTCATCCCGCCCCATGGCGGCTATCAGAAACTGCTTTCCTACCGGAAAGCGGAGATCGTCTTCGATGCCACGGTCTGTTTCTGCGACCGCTTCATCGATCGGCGCAGCCGTACCCATGACCAGATGATACAGGCGGCCCGTTCGGGCAAGCAGAACATCATCGAAGGAAGCATGGCATCGGCGACCTCCAAGGAGACCGAGATCAAACTTACCAATGTGGCTCGGGCCAGTCTGGAGGAACTGCTGGCGGACTACCGCGACTTTCTGAGGACGCGAAGCCTTGCCGAATGGCCCAAGGATCACCCTTACGCAAAATGTCTCCGGGCGCTGAACCGGCTGCCGGATTCGAATTTCGAGACTTTTCGCAAGGGTATCGAGAACCCCGATCCTGCCATATCCGCCAATGTTGTCATCGGCCTGATCCGCGTTACCTGCTATCTGCTGGATCGACAATTGAGAAGCCTTGAAGAAGCATTTATCAAAGAGGGCGGTCTGCGCGAACGGATGACACGGGCCCGACTCGATGCCAGGAGGAAGGGCGGCCCCTGAACCATATCAGTTGCTCCCGCTCTGAAGCCTTAAGAGAAACTATTCAAAGGAGTTGGCACATGGCTGAAACAGTCCGTTTCGGGATCTCAATCGACGACAAGCTGCTGAAGAGCTTTGACCGGCTCATCGCGGAAAAGGGGTATCTGAACCGCTCGGAGGCCATCCGCGACCTGATCCGGGCGTCGCTGGTGGAGTTGAAGTGGGAAGGGGGGGAGGAGGAGACGGTCGGGACCGTGACCCTGGTGTACAACCACCACGTGCACGACCTGGCCGACAAGCTCACCGAGCAGCAGCACTCCCACCACGACCAGATCATCTCGGCGCTCCACGTCCACCTGGACGCCCACAACTGCCTGGAGGTGCTGGTGGTGCGGGGCAAGGCACGGGAGGTGAAGAAGATAGCGGACACGCTCATCGGGGTCAAAGGGGTTAAGCACGGCAAGCTGGTGATGACCACCACCGGCGAGGAGCTGCACTGAGAGCAGGAGCAAGACCCGCGCAACAGGTCAGACACCCCCCTTCTCCCGTGCCCGATTCCCCGTCTGATCTCCGGTTTCCGGTTAAACTCTTTCCGCTTGCCATTGAACGGATTTGACTTTAGACTTATAAGTTCATTCTCTTCGTGTCCCGCTCTGGAGCGCCGTCCGTAAGGTGACGCCGGGCGGGCTCTCACAATCAACAAACCGCCGAAAGGATACATGCAACAATGCCGAAGATTTATATCGTTGACGTAACAAACCGTGACGGGGTCCAGACCTCCCGGCTCGGCCTGGCCAAGCTGGAAAAGACCATGATCAACATGTATCTCAATGAGATGGGAATCCACCAGAGCGAGTTCGGTTTTCCCTATACCCATCACGAGAAGAACTATATCGAGGCGAACCTGGAGCTGGCCGAACTGGGCGTGCTTCAGCCGATCAGGCTCAGCGGATGGTGTCCGATGCGGAAGGAGGAGATCCGGGATTCCTTCAAAAGCGGCAAACTCAAGAACGTTAACCTCTCCATTTCCACCTCTCATCTGATGACCGAAGGGAAGTTCAGCGGGCGTATCGTCAGGAACCCGGAAGAGAACCCGGCTGTGCCCAACCTGCTCGACATCATGGCTTCCAACGTGCATCTGGCGAAGAGCCTCGGGGCCGAGATCGTGGGGGTCAATGCCGAGGACGCGTCCCGCACCGACGACGAGTTCCTGGTGCGCTTCGCCAGGCAGGCCAGGGAGGCCGGCGCCGACCGGTTCCGCTACTGCGATACCCTCGGTTACGACGATCCGTTCACTATCTACCGCAGGGTGCGCATGCTGGCCGAGGAGGTCGGGCTCCCCATAGAGCTCCACTGCCACAACGACCTGGGTCTCGGGGTGGCCTGCTCGGTGGCCGGCGCCCAGGGCGCCATCGACGGTGGGGTGGACGCCTACATCAACACGGCCATCAACAGTATGGGCGAGCGGGCCGGCAACGCCGACCTGGTATCGGTTATCCTGGCGGTGAAGAAAGCGAGCGGGCTGGCCGGAAAATACCTGCTCGACGAGCGGGTGGACCTCACCAAGGCCTGGAAGATCGCAAAATACGCCTCCTATGCCTTCGGAGTGCCCATTCCCATCAACCAGGTGGGGGTCGGGGCCAACGCCTTCGCCCACGAGTCGGGAATCCACGCGGACGGCGCCCTGAAGGACCGGCGCAACTACGAGCTGTACGACTTCGAGGAACTGGGGAGGGGCGAGCCCGAGGTCATCGATACCGGCAGGCAGATCACCGCGGGCGAATACAGCGGCATCAAAGGGTTCCGCAACGTCTACGACCAGCTGGAGATCGAGTTCCACAGCGACAAGGAAGCCAACGATATCCTCGAGCTGGTAAGGTACGCCAACGTCCATACCCAGAAACCGCTGGTGGATGACGAGCTCCGCTTCATAGCCAAGTACCCCGAACTGGCAAGAAGGATCATGACCATGACCCCTCTCCGCTAGCAGAAGGCGGAGGAGATCGAGCGGGTACCTGAAAGGCGGCGATTCGTGAACGCAAACGAGAGGATAATCGAAGCCGTCAATGAAAGCGAGGAGCGTTACCGGCGACTGGTGGAGCTTTCCCCCGACGGGATCACCATAACTTTCGAACGGAGATTCGTGTTCATGAATCCCGCCGGTATCAGGATCCTGGGGGGATCATGCCTGGGGAGCTTTCTGGAAAGGTCCGTGCTCGATTTCATCCATCCCGACTATCACGGGGTTGTGGCTGAGCGTCTGCGGAGCATGGAACAGCAGGGAGAGAGCGTTCCCTGGCTCGAATTGAAGTTTATCTGTCTGGACGGCCGGGAGATCGACGTAGAGGTGACCTCCACCCCCTTCACCCTCGGTGGAAAACCGGCCGTGCAGTCCATCTTCCGTGACATAACCGAGCGCAAGCTCGCCAAGGAACACCTGGAATACCTTGCCAATTTCGACACCCTGACCGGCCTGCCGAACCGGAGGCTGTTTTTTGACCGGATGGAGCAGTCCCTGCTGAACGCCAAGCGCCAGAAACACATGGTCGGCCTCCTCTACCTGGACCTGGACCGTTTCAAGGGGGTGAACGACTCGTTCGGCCATGCGGTGGGTGACCTGCTGCTCCGGGAAACCGCCGCCAGGCTCACCGAATCCCTGCGCCTGAGCGATACGGCGGCGCGCATGGGAGGGGACGAATTCACCGTTATCCTTACCAAGATCACGGAGACCGCTGACGCCGCCATCGTCGCCAGGAGGATCGTGGACAATCTCTCGAAGCCGTTCTTCCTGGAGAACCATGAAGTTTCCATCGGGGTCAGCATCGGCATCGGCATCTATCCCATTGACGGCGAAGATGCCGATGTCCTCCTGAAAAAGGCCGACACGGCCATGTACCGCGCAAAAGGGACCGGGAGCAACCTCTTCAGGTACTTTCACAAGGGTTAGAGCTTGCCCGCAAATAACGTTCCGAGTGATCGCGCCCGGATTTATGCCGGATCTGGCCGGGACGATTGACCTTGGCAAGCTATCTGAAATCCGGGGGCATGGTCATGAGCCTCCATCTCCTCACCCCCACCCCTTCCAGCTCGTACTTCCACTTCTGCACGTCTTCCACCGTCTTCACCGTTACGGACGGCTCCCGGTAGTAGTCGATATCCAGGACCACCGTAGCCTCCCCGGTCTCGGGAGAGCATTCCAGGCTCTTGATTCTGAAGTCGGTGACCTTCACCCCATTGGCCGCCTTGACCTTACTCTTGAACTCCTCCCGCCGGTCCGGCGGAGGGAAGACCGCTTCGGCCTTGTCCAGTTCGTTCCAGCGGATCATCTTGTTGTAGCTCTTGGAGCTCTGTTCGAATTGATTGGCGATCACGTTTTTCTGGACGGTTTCGCACCCTCCGGCCAATGCGATGATCGCCGCCAGCAGCATAATTCGGAGCAGCATTTTTGGTCCCCCTCCGCGGTTGTTTATAGGTACGCCTGTCCGTGAAGGCGTCATGGTCTCAGGTGGTGCTCCTGATGTGTCTCACCAGTTCGGCTGCGACCCGATGGTTGCCGAACGGCGGGATGATGTAGAACCCGCCCACCCGGTCCCTGGCGGCATCGATGAACTCGCGGGCGATGGCCAGACCTTCCCGGACCCCCTCCTCCTTCCCCTTGCCCCGCATCCGCGCCCGGATCTCGTCCGGGATCACGATCCCGGGAACCTCGTTGTGGAGGAATTCGGCGTTCCGCTCACTGACCAGCGGGAGTATTCCGGGGAGGATGGGGATGCCGATGCCCTTGGTGAGCCCGAGCATGGTGTCCAGCCGCTCAAGGTCGAACAGCGGCTGGGTCTGGACGAACCGTGCGCCGGCCGCGACCTTCTTCTCCAGCCTGGCCACCTGAACTTCCATTTTCTGCACGTTGGGGTTGAAGGCAGCGCCGATGGTGAAGCCGGTTCCCCGGTCGATGGGGTTGCCCGCGCCGTTCAGGCCGACGTTCAGGTCGCGCAGCAGCCCGATCAGGCCGATGGAGTTGAGGTCGAACACCGACGAGGCCCCCGGTTCCCCCCCCATGCCGGCCGGGTCGCCGGTCACCGCCAGGATCGAGCGGATGCCGAGCAGACTGGCCCCCATCAGGTCCGACTGGAGCCCGATGAGATTGCGGTCGCGGCAGGTGATGTGGACGATGACCTCGATGCCCACCTCCCTCTGAACCAGCTCGGCCAGGGCGATGTTCCCCATGCGGACCCGCGACAGGGGGTTCTCCGCCAGGTTGATGGCGTCCGCGCCCGCCTCCCTGAGCACCCGGCACCCCTCCAGGACCCGTGAGCAGTCCAGTCCCCTGGGAGGGTCCAACTCCACGGTGATGACGGTCCGCTTCCCCCAGTCCGCAAGGAAGCCGGTCCGCTCCGGAACCGGCCGGGGCGCTTCCGGGCCGGAGGAGGGGGGCATGGAGATGATCCGGGGTTCCGGTGCCAGACCGCGGAGCGCTTCGGCCAGGGCGCGGATATGGTCCGGGGTGGTGCCGCAGCACCCCCCCACCAGGTTGGCGCCGGCGCGGACCGTCTCCAGTCCCCGGGCGGCGAAGTATTCAGGGGTGGCGCGGTAGATGAGCCTGCCGTCCAGGTATTCCGGGAAACCGCTGTTGGGATAGGCGGCCAGGGGGAGCCCGGTGACCGAGGCCATCCGCTGGATGTTCCTGGTCATCTCCAGGGTGCCGGCGCCACAGTTGGCGCCTACCACGTCGGCGCCGGCACCGGCCAGTTCCAGGGCGACTCGCTCCACCGTGGTCCCGCCGGAGATCCTCCCCTTTTCCAGGAAGGCCATGCTGGCGACGACCGGCAGGCCGGTCTCCCGGGCCGCCTTCAGGGCTGTCTTCAATTCCTCCAGGTCGGCAAAGGTCTCCAGGATCAGGAGGTCGGCCCCGCCCTCGGCCAGGAGCGCCGCCTGTTCGCGGAAAACCGCATGGATATCGTCCGGTGAGGGGACGTCGCCTTCGCCCTTTACCCGCGGGAGGGGCCCCATGGAACCTGCCACGTAGACGCCTTTGCCGGCAGCGGCCCCACGGGCCAGCAGGGCACCCTGCAGGTTGATGTCGCGCACCTGCCGCTCCAGACCCAGGGGAGCCAGGCGCAGCCGGTTGGCACCGAAGGTGTTGGTCTCGATGACCCGCGCGCCGGCCGCCACATAGTCGACGTGGAGGCCCGTCACCAGGTCGGGCGCGGTCAGGTTGAGCCGTTCGAAGCCCGATTCGAGATTGACGCCCCTGGCATAGAGCATGGTGCCCACGGCGCCGTCGCCGACCAGGACCTGTTCGCGGATGTAATCAAGAAAGTTCACGGATCATGACCTCGGAAGGTTTGTTATGGCCTTTTCCGGGCAAACCGGCTAGAATGCCGGTCGCATTCATCCCATAAAACAAAGGGGTTTACCGTGCAGCAATTCATCGACTGGCTCCTCACCACCATCGGAGCCATGGGCTATCCCGGCATCTTCCTCCTCATGGCCATGGAGAGCTCCGTACTCCCGGTTCCCAGCGAACTGGTCATGCCTCCGGCCGGCTACCTGGCCCAGAAGGGGGAGATGAACGTGGTTGCCGCCATCCTGTGCGGCACCTTCGGCAGCCTGCTGGGGGCCTACGTCAACTACTTCGCGGCCCGCCACCTGGGGCGGCCCCTGCTGCTGAAGTACGGCCGCTACGTCTTGATCAGCGAGGAAAAGTTCACCCGGGTGGAGAATTTTTTCCTCAGGCACGGCGAGATCTCCACCTTCCTGGGACGGCTTCTGCCGGTGGTCAGGCACCTGATCTCGCTCCCGGCCGGGCTTGCCGGCATGGGGCACCTGCGCTTTTCCCTCTATACCCTGCTCGGCGCCGGAATCTGGGTGACGATCCTCACCTACATCGGCTATTTCATCGGCGAGAACCAGGAGCTGATCATGCGCTACTCACATCAGGCAGTGGTCGCGGTGATCCTGTGCAGCATCGTGATCCTGGCGGTCTACATCCGGCATCATCGGAGGAAGGGCAGCCGTTGAAGCTACTCCTTTCCCACCCGGCAGTTCCGTAGGGCGACAGCATTCAAGTCACAGGTGAATGCTTCACCCGCCCTTGATCCCATCCTCCTGTTTGCCATGCCGGCGAGCTCGGCCCGGGCCAGGACCACCGTTGAAGTTGGTGGCGCGGCAGGCCGGTGCCCTGCTGCTCCCCGTTCCCGTGACGTTCCGCACCAGTAGTCCGTCATACCAGCCCCATGACGAAGTTGAATTCCGAGGTGCCCTCCACCGCGTTCCCCCTGATGCAGGCGTCCAGGATGCGCTTTCTTCCCTCGCCGTGCTCGGCCGAGAGGTCGGCGACGAAGCAGGAGCAGCCCAAGTCGCGCAGCCTCCTGCGTGAGCCGGCGATGCAGAACCGCCGCTCGGCCGTGACCGTGGTGATGCCGTCCCGGCTGCTCACGCCGTAGGCGTCCCCCCGGTCGGAGACCACCGGCGAATCGCTCCTGACCCCCTTGACAACGATCCGGGAGGTGATCACCGGCACCGGGGCGAACAGCAGGACCCTGCGCTCGATGGGGAGATCCACACCCAGGAGATCCGCCATGTTTTCCGCGTCGTCCTCGATATAGAGGGTCGCCGCCACGACGCCCCGCTCCCGCCAGTGCATGAGGGTCTGGCTGTTGAGGGAGAAGAGCCGGTAGTCGGTGGAGAGCTCGACGCCGAGCCCGTCCAGGAGCCTGAAATGGGCAAGGTTCGACGCCTCGAAGCGCTTGAAGCCGCACTCCGTGAGCCGGACCACTGCCTCGCGGTAGAAGGGGAGATCTTCCTGGAACATGATGAAAGGGAGGCTCCAGACGATCCGGTCCATGCGTCCGCGCAGCTTGCCGGGAAAGGCCGGGAGCTGGTGCAGGTTGGCCCGGGAGACCGGGAGGATGAGCGTATCGACCCCTTCATGATGGAGCAGGTGAAAGTCCCGGATGGAGTCCAGCCGGACCGCCAGCTCCTCGCGCAGTTCGGCGCCGGAGCCCCGTCTCACCGCCAGGGAGGCCAGTGCCGATTCCCTGGCCCGCCGCAGGCGCCCCTCCTTGCCGGCCACGACCTTTTCTTCCAGCATCCGGTAGCAATCGCGCCGGATTTCCTTGAGGACCGCGGGCCGGATCATGACCGACGGAAACCCGGGCGCTACCAGGGAACCGAGGATGAAGGGGGTGTCGCCGCACCTCCCGAACCGGGCCCGCAACACCCCTTCCATGTCCTCCGTGCGGGACGGCTCCAGGCCGCCCAGCTCGAACCGGGCGACAAGCTCTTCGCCTCCGGCCCGGGCCGCGATACTGAGTGTCTCCCCCTCCAGGGTCAGTGCCAGGTCGCAGCGGAGCCGGTTCTCCTTGACCGTTTCCAGCTTCCTGATACAGGCGCTCTCGCTCATGGTAAAGGCGGTCTCGGACGACACCTTGAAGACCGCGTCGCCGACCTTGAACGCGAACGGCGCGGTCACGCTCACCACAGAGCGCTCCCGGGCCGCCTTGACCGGCTCCTTTCCCAGGAACAGCTCCTTGACGGTGAACGCCTTGCCCGCCATATCGCTGCCGGGCTGCACCCGCACCCGGTCACCCACATGCAGCCGGTCGCGGGTCTCGAAGCTGATCCGGTTGCCGCGGACGGCCCGGATCTCCCCCAGAAAACGGCCCGTGGCGCCCCGCAGGGACGGCACGGCGATATCGGTCGGCGTGCGGGAGACCAGAAACCCCTTGGTGGGCACCCGGCCGAAGGAGAGTTTCAGCAGCTCCTTGGCCTCGGCCACCGCCTCGGCACGCTGCCGGGCCGGGGCGTCCATGACCTTCCGGTAGGCGCCCACCACGCAGGCCACGTACTCGGCCGATTTCATCCTCCCCTCGATCTTGAACGAGGAGACCCCGGCGCCGATCAGCTCCGGGAGAAGCTCGATACTGGAGAAGTCGTTGGTGGAGAAGTAGTACCCCTCCCTGCCCCGGTAGCGGTAGAGCCTGCGGCAGGGCTGGGCGCAGCGCCCCCGGTTGCCGCTGTGGCCCCCCAGGAAGGAGGAGAAGTAGCACTGACCGGAAAAGGAGAAGCAGAGGGCGCCGTGGACGAAGCACTCCAGCTCCATGGACGTAGTTTCGGCAATGGCGCGGATCTCGTCCAGGTGCAGCTCCCGGGCCAGCACCACCCGGGAGAAGCCGAGCCCTTCCAGCTCCTTCACCCCCGGCGAGTTGTGGATGGTCATCTGGGTCGAGGCGTGGATGGGGAGCTCGGGGAAGTGTTTCCTGGCCAGGCGAAAGACCCCCATGTCCTGGATGATGATCCCGTCGGCCCCCATGCCGGACAGGGCGGCAAGGACCTCCACCAGCCTGGGGAGCTCGCGTTCCTTGACCAGGGTGTTGACGGTCACGTAGACCTTGCGGTTCAGGGAATGGGCGTAGGCGACGATCCGCTCCATTCGGGAGAGGGTGAAGTTCCTGGCTTTGGCCCGGGCCGAGAACTCGGTCAGCCCGGCGTACACTGCGTCGGCGCCTTTTTCCATGGCGGCGAAGAAGGATTCCAGGGAGCCTGCCGGGGCCAGGAGCTCGGGCTTTTTAACGATTATAGTGGTTTTTTCCCGCATCGTTTCAGGGTATCCGAAGGGATGGAATGGCGTCAAGGAGAGATTTTATCAGGTTTCAAAGCTCCGGCGGGGTTATCCTTCCCGGGAACCAAGGTAGCACGAGACCACCGGGATGTCGGCCGCGGCCCAGTCCAGCTCCGGCAGCGTCTCGGGGGGGAGCCAGGCAACGGCGCCGTGCTCGTTGAGCCGCAGCCTGCCTCCGGTCAGGGTGCAGACAAAGGGGATAAGCTCGATGGTGAACTCCTCGTAGCAATGGATGACCGGCGGCAGGGGGCGCTCGATCCTGACCCGGAGCCCCAGCTCTTCCTCCAGTTCCCGGGCCAGGCACGCTTCCAGACTTTCGCCCTGGTGGAGCTTGCCGCCGGGAAACTCCCATTTCAGGGGCATGCTCATCTCCCTGCCGCGCTGCGCGGCAAGCACCATTCCCCGGTCTTCTATGACGGCGCAGGCCACCCGTATGGTTTCCTCTTTCATTCCGCTCCTTCATCCAGTCCGGTCCTCCGGAGAGCGCTGATCCGTCCCAAGGCCCGGCGGAACCGCAGGTTCAGGGTTTCTTAATCATGACCACCATGCTAAAATTGTTTTTACCTTCCCATATCAGGTGCCGGACGATTTCCATAGAGCTTAGGAGAGCACCATGTCCACGAGGAGGCGTTTCAGCCGGATCAAGTGTGTCGAAAAGAGTACCGTGGAAACCGGTCTCGGGACTTTCGAGGTCGATCTGCTGGAGATCTCCCTCAAGGGTGCGCTGGTTGAGCACCCCGCCGACTTTCCCGTCGGGCCGGGCGACGACTGGAAGCTTTCATTCCGGCTCAACCAGTCCGAGATCGTCCTTCAGTTCAAGGCCAGGGTGATCTATTGCCGCGGCAACCTGGCAGGGGTCAAATTCGTGGAAATGGATCTGGACACCATGATCCACCTGCGCAGCCTGATGGAGGCCAGAACCGCGAACCCCGACCAGGTGCGGGACGAGCTGGACTTCTTCGCGGAGGGTGACTAGTGTCCTGTGCGGTTAGTGCACCGCACAGGACACTAGTGCCTGAATCCGTTATGCTTTCACGCCTTTTACCCTACCATTTCTGTTGCAGCTCGAACCTGAGTATCTCGGGGAGGTTGCGCAGGAACACGGCGATGCTGTGGGGCGATTTCCAGAGCATCTTCGTATACCCCCAGTGTATCCGGGTACGATGGTAGAACCTGCGGATGAATTCGTTGTAGAGCTCCTCCAGCCGCTCGCGGGTCATTCCGTGGGGCACGAACACGAAGTTCATGCAGTTCATGGACGGCCAGTCCTCCCGGAACTCGCCGTGCTCCCTGATGGTCGCGAAGGCCGGTGCGCCGGGAAAGGGGGTGAACTTGGTCACGTTGATCTCGTCCAAGGGGAGGGAGACGGCAAAGTCGATGGTGCGCCGGATCGACTCCTCGGTCTCGCCCGGAAAGCCCACCATGAACAGCCCCTTGACCCGCATCCCGCTCTCCCGCACCATGGACAGCTTCTCCCGTACCTGCTCCAGGTCGTAGAGCTTGCGGTGCCTGGCCACGATCTCCGGGTCGCCCGACTCGATGCCGAAATTCACCTGCCAGCAGCCGGAGCGCTTCAGCAGCGCCACCAGCTCCCGGTCCACGTGCTCCAGCCGGGCGATGCAGTTGTAGGTGACCGGCACGCGCCTCTCCTCCATCAGGAGGCAGAACCGCTCCACCCGCTTCCGGTCGAAGGTGAACAGGTCGTCGTAGAAGAAGACGTGCCGGATGCCGAAGTCCCGGTGCAGGTAGCGGAGGTGCTCCACGATGTAGTCCGGCGAGTTGAAGCGGAAGCCCCGGCTGAACACGGAGCGGTCGCAGTAGCTGCACTGGTAGGGGCAGCCCCGGCTGGAGATGACGCTGGTGTTAGGCGCCCTGGGATAGCTGAACAGGGGGAGGTTGTAGCGCCGAGGGAAACCGGGGAGGCGGCGCCAAGCGGGAAAAGGGAGGGAGTCCAGATCCGGGACGTTCTCCCGCACCGCGGACAGTGTCCCCTTTCCATCCTTCCTGAAGCCGATGCCCGGGATGGATTCCACACCCCGGAACCCTGCCGAGAGGAGTTCGGCGAACGTCAGCTCACCCTCACCGATGATCAGATAGTCCACGGCCGGGAAGGCATCGAGCAGGGACGGTCCCACCGAGCAGGCATGGGCGCCGCCGAACACGAGGCGCACATCGGGGTTCAGCTCCTTGATCCGTTCCGCGATGGCGTACCCCTCCAGGAACGAGGAGGTGGTGCAGGAGAACCCCACCACGTCCGGGTTGCGGGAGAGGATGTCCGCGACGTGCCGCTCCACGGTTGCCGGTGCGCCGTAGCAGTCCAGAATCTCCACTTCCATCCCCTTTGTCTCCAGGAAGGCCGCGATGCCCAGCAGCCCGATGGGAGGCATGAGATTGAAGATGGTGGTGATGTCTTTTCCGGACCCCATCCAGTTGCTGCCGTGGGGGTGGACCAGGAGAGCTTTCACGTGGATTCCTCTTCGTGTCGCGGGTGTTCCGCTCGTGCTTGCTGCACGATAGCAGAAGCGCGGGGGATTGCCAACCGGAATCGCCGCCGGGACGACCGCCCTGCAACGAGCCGACGTTCCATCGGGTGCCGGGACAATTGCGCGACGGGCTTGCCACGATACAAAAAAAAGGTACACTGGGAACTATTGCGCTGATTCGAGGTAGTGTCAAAAGCTCTATGACAAAAGGAGGGATTTATGGACAAATACCGCTGCACCATCTGTGACTACATCTACGACCCCGAGACCGGCGATCCTGGAAACGGCGTCAATCCGGGTACGGCATTCGAAGATCTCCCCGATGACTGGGTGTGTCCCGTCTGCGGGGCGGAAAAGAGCATGTTCGAGAAGGAGTGAGGAAAGGAGAGGGACGACCATGGCCAAAATTCCGTATGTGGAGCAGGACGCATGCATCAGTTGCGGTCTTTGCGCCGACACCGTTCCCGAGGTGTTTCGCATGAACGACGACAACCTGGCCGAGGTATACGACCCGACCGGCGCTCCGGAGGAGAAGATCCAGGAAGCGGTGGACGGCTGCCCGGTCAGTTGCATCTACTGGCGGGAGTAGCGAAGCCCGCTGACGGGACACCATCGCATCCCCCGGTTCCAATGGAGCCGGGGGATTTTTTTGTCCTATGCCCGCTGTGAGCGAGGATTCCTGAGGAAGAGCCAGGAAAGCGGCGGCAGGGCGAGGAGGAACGCGTACAGGAGGTAGTGGAATGCCTGCTGAACGCCCGTTTCATCGGCCAGTCTTCCGACCAGCGGACCGGTGACGATGAAGGCGGCCCGGAAGGTCAATGACTGGAGCGACAGGATGCTGGCCCGGTTCGATGACGGGCTCTCCTCCTGGGTGTAACTGAGGAACAGGGGGCCGCGCATCCCCCGCATGGCGGTCAGGAGATAGTAGAACAGAAAACCGAAGGTGCCGCCGACCAGGCCGAGGCCCAGGTAACCCGCCAGGATCATCAGACCGAACAGGGCGATGCAGCCGCGATCCCCCAGCAGCGCGTGCACCCGGTGGCTGGCCAGGGCGAACAGCGCCACCGCCAGGTTGGCGCCGGTCCAGGCAGGCCCGAACCAGGCCAGCGGCACGCCATGCTCCTGCATATAGGGCTGGATGAGCCAGACCGGGTAGAAGGAGGCGATGCCCAGGACGGTGTTGAGTAGGATTACGGCGCGCAGCCGCCGGTTTTCCAGGAAGGCGTAGCGCGCGATGCGGACCGCCTCGGCCAGGTGGGTGCGGGCGTGGATGGCTGCGTCGCGGGGGGGCTCCTTCATGGTGCGGGTAACGGAGAGGGCGGCGAGCCAGACGCCCGCCTGGAGCACGAAGGGGAGCAGGGGGAACGAGGCGTACATCACCCCGGCGAACAGCGCACCCAGGGCCTCACCGGTCTGGGAAAGTCCGTCCATGCGCCCCTCGCAGCGGGTATAGAGGTGCTCCGCCCCCTCGGCGGCAAGGGTTTCGTAGAGCAGGGCGCTGTCTGAGCCGCTGACGAACGATACCGAGGCGCCGAGCAGGAGCTCGGCGATCAGGACGTGGGCGAAGGAGTCCGCCACGGTGTAGATGCCCCACCCTACGGTTCCCAGCAGGGCGGCGACGGTGAGTGAGGTGCGGTAGCCGAGCCGGTCGCTCAGGTAGCCGGAGGGGTACTCCAGGATCACGGTCGCAACGGAGAAGATGGCCTGCAGCAGGAGGATCTCGGTGAGGCTCATGCCGATGCGATCCTTCCAGAACAGGGTGATGATCGCCATCGGAAACAGGGTCCGCTGAAGAAAGGCGAACAGGTAGAGCTTGCGGATATTGCCGTGAAGCCCCGTCATCTCCGGACAGGCTTCACCCTGACCCCCCACTTGTCCAGTTCCAGCAGGGCCTTGTCAACCAGGGTGTCCAACTGGGCCTCGACCTCCGGAGTGAGATCCGTTCCCAGCTCGATGCTGCCGGGCTGCACCCCCAGAAGCACCATCTCCGGCGGGGTAATGCCGCACAGCACCGAAACCGCCAGCAGGTCCTTGAGCCCCATCTGGTGGGAGGAGAGCTTGGACTCGAACGCTGTCGGGATCTCCTCGTCGGTCATCCTCACGACGGTCCCCGCCGGACCGCCGGTCTCCACGGCGTCGATGATCAGCAGCCTGTCCACCCCTTCCAGATGGACAAGGAGGTCGAGACCCAGGGTGCCGCCGTCCATGACCGTCACCTCGGGGGGAAACTCGTACCCCTCGGCGAGTCGCTGCGCCACCCTGATGCCGGCCCCGTCGTCGGTCATCACGAGGTTGCCTATTCCCAAAACCAGCGTCGTCAGGGTCTACTCCTCCTCGTGAACCGATTTCCAGCCGCCGAAGATGCTCGACATGCAGCCGTCCTTCTCCTTCACGTCCATGAGCCAGGCGCTGTAGACGTGGTGGATGGCAAAGGCCAGCAGGAGCCACATGACGCAGTGGTGGGTCAGGCGGAGCCCCTGGCTGCTGCCGAAGATGTATACCCAGCCGAAGGCACGACTGAGCAGCGAGCCGGGCGCGTATTGGGCATAGAGGGCGAAGCCGGTGCAGATCATCACCAGGTAGAGGAGGAACACCCACAGGTAGGCGGCGCCGGCCATGGCGTTGTGCCCCACCGCGTGGGGGGGCCGCGGCCTGGCGAAGACGTAGAACAGGAAGGTCTCCTTCATGTTCTTCCGGCCGTCCTTGAACGCCCAGGGAACGAAGGTGCGCCAGTTGGCGTATTCGTTGCCGACAAATGCCCAGCAGATGCGGGAGATGACGCTGATGGTGAAGGCGTAGCCGGCAACGAAGTGGACGAAGCGCATCCATCCCATCACGTACTGTGACGGGTCGTGGGCCAGGGTCTTGGCCCAGCCGATGTAGATGCCGGTCACGGACAGGGTCAGTATCGAGAGAAAGTTCACCCAGTGGACGATCCTGACCGGCCATTCCCAGACGTATTTGGCGACAAGTTTTTCCATTGTGGTCTCCTGTCCAGTAGGGGGACAGGACCTCTAAAGTATCAAAAGGGCCTGTCCCTTTCTGAACCGTCCCCTTCCTAAACCACCTTCACCGTTTCATTCCCCGTGGGGTCCAGCAGGTGCACGGCGCAGGCGAGACAGGGGTCGAACGAATGGACGGTCCGCAGGATCTCCAGCGGCCGTTTCGGGTCCGCCAGCGGCGTCCCCTGGAGGGCCGCTTCGTAGGGTCCCCGCTGTCCCTTGGCGTCGCGGGGGGAGGCGAGCCAGGTGGACGGCACCACCGCCTGGTAGTTGGCGATCTTCTGATCCTTGATCCGTATCCAGTGACCCAGTGAGCCCCGCGGGGCCTCGTGCCAGCCGAACCCTTTGGCTTCCGCCGGCCAGGTGTCGGGGTCCCACTTCTCGTTGTTGTGGATGGACAGATCGCCCCCCTTGATGTTGGCAACCAGGGCATCCAGCCACTGGGGGAGCTTCTGCGCGATGACCAGGGTCTCGATCCCCCGGGCCGCGGTCCTGCCCAGGGTGGAGAACAGGGCCTCGGGACCCACCTGGAGCTTTGACAGGACCAGGTCCACCACCGGCTTGACCTCCTTGTGGCCCGATGCATAGGCAACCAGACAGCGCGCCAGCGGACCCACCTCCATGGGTAGATCGGCGTAGCGCGGAGCCTTGACCCAGGAGTATTTTTCGTCGGTGTTCAGGTACTCGTAGGGCGGCTTCGGGCCGGTGTACTTGTAGTCGGTTTCACCGTCCCACGGATGGAGCGCCGTGCCCGGCTTCCCTTCGTACCAGGAGTGGTCCACGTATTCGGTGATTTTGTCCTGTTCCACCGGATGAAGCCTGGAGAGGTCCCTGTTGAGGATGATGCCGCGCGGTATCCAGAGGACCTCGGGCTTGCCGCTGTTGTCGGCCGGGAATTCCCCGTAGCACAGGTAGTTGCCCACGCCACCGCCGATGCCGGCCCACTCCTTGTAGAACGAGGCCACGGCCAGCAGGTCCGGGATGTAGACCTTTTCCACGAACTCCCGGGCCTTGCCCAGCAGCAGGCGGATCTCCTCCAGCTTGTTGGCGTTCAGGGCGGTCTGGGAGTCCGGATCCACGGCGATTGCCATCCCTCCCACCAGGAAGGTCTGGGGGTGGGGGTTCTTGCTGCCGAGGATAGCGTGGATGCGGATGACGTCTTTTTGCCACTCCAGGGCCTCAAGGTAGTGGGCCGTGGCCATGAGGTTGGCCTCGGGCGGCAGCTTGTAGGCCGGGTGTCCCCAGTAGGCGTTGGCGAACGGGCCGAGACGTCCCCTGGAAACGAAGGCGGAGAGCTTTGCCTGCACCCCCTTGAAATAGGTGGGTGAATTCAGGGGCCAGTCGGACAGTGAGGCGGCCAGTTCCGCGGTCCTGGCCGGGTCGGCCTTCAGGGCCGAGGTGATGTCCACCCAGTCCAGGGCGTGCAGGTGATAGAAGTGGATCACGTGGTCCTGGACGTTCTGGATGCCCATGATCAGGTTCCGGATCAGTTCGGCGTTGGGCGGGATACGGATGCCGAGCGCGTTCTCCACGCTCCGGATGGAGGCGATGGAGTGGACCGTGGTACAGACGCCGCAGAGCCTCTGCGTGAAATACCAGGCGTCGCGCGGGTCCCGACCCTGGAGGATCCTCTCGATCCCCCGGAACATGGTGCTGCTGCTCCAGGCGTCGGCCACGCTGCTTCCGCTCACTTCGGCCTCGATACGGAGGTGCCCTTCTATCCTGGTGACGGGGTCGATGACAATCTTTGCCATGGGTTACTCCTCCTTCTTCCCTTCCGTATCTTTATTCCTCCTGAGAGCGCTGATAACGCCGTGGCCCGCGAAGGCGGCGGCCGTGGCGATGGCCAGACCCGCGCCGATCTGGTCGGCGGTGTACTCGATGCCGAAGCCCGGCACGTTGGGGAGCCGCTTGTAGAACGGCGTCATGGTGTCCCAGAAGTTGGCCTCGGAACAGCCGACGCAGCCGTGCCCAGCGCCCACCGGCCAGCTGGTCTTGTCGTTGTAGCGCTGGATGGGACAGTTGTGCCAGGTTTCCGGCCCCTTGCACCCCATCTTGTAGAGACAGTGCCCCCTCCGGTGGGCCATGTCGCCCCATTGCTCCACGTACTGGCCGGCGTCGAAGTGGGGACGGCGCTCACAGTTGTCGTGGATCCGCTTGCCGTAGGCGAACAGGGGACGCCCCTGGCTGTCGGTGGCCGGAAGCTTGCCGAAGGTCAGGAAGTGTATCACCGTGGCGGTCAGGTTGTCCGGGTTGAGCGGACATCCGGGGAGGTTTATGACCGTGGCGCCCGGCACCGCGTCCTTGACCCCCACGGCCCCGGTCGGATTGGGGGCCGCGGCCGGGATGCCTCCATAGGCGGCGCAGGTGCCGACGGCGATGGTGGCGAAGGCGTTGCCGCAGACCTCACGGGCCAGGTCCCGGGCCGATTTGCCGCCCACGCAACAGTAGATGCCGTCGTCCTTGAGCGGAATGGAGCCTTCCACCACGGCGATGTATTTCCCCTTCTGCTCCCTGACGGTCTTCATCAGGGCGTCTTCGGCCTGGTGGCCGGCGGCCGCCATGATGGTTTCGTGGTAGTCCAGCGACAGCACGTCCAGGATGATCTCCGCCACCGACGGGCTGGAAGAGCGGAGCAGGGCCTCGGTGTTGCCCGCGCAGTCCTGGAATTCGAGCCAGACCAGGGTGGGTCGCTGCACCTCGTCCAGGGCCCTGGCGATCTTGGGAGCGAAGGTCACGGGAAGGGCCAGGGCCGCCGACATGGCGGTACAGAACTTCATGAAGTCGCGGCGCGATATCCCCTTTTCCTCCCATACGGTCTTCCGCATCTGCCGCTCTTCGGCGACCGCCGCTTGCTCATTGTCCTTTTTGTCCATAAGAACCGAACCTCCTTGCCGATGCGTGAGAGCGTATTACAGGCTCCCGCGAACTTGGGAACCGCCGTGGTAATCCGCCGGAAAGACGGGGCGGCTTTCCGCGGCCAACAATTATCAAACTATCGCTATACTCCGATTTTATTATAATGATCAAGTGTATGGATTACGTCAGGTTTGTCAAGGAGAGTGCCGATGCAACCTCTTTTCCCGCCAGACTCTCAAATTGCCTGAAGTTCTGATGGAAATTCCCGACCAGGCGGCGGGCCGTCCCGTCGTAGCCGTCCTTATCGGACCATGCGCTCCGCGGATTGAGGATTTCCGCGGGAACGCCGGGACAGGCGACGGGAATGGAGAGCCCGAAGAACGGCTCGACGACAAAGGGGACGCCGTCAAACTCCCCGTTCAGGGCGGCGTTTATCAGAGCCCTGGTATGGTCGATGCGGATGCGGCTGCCGGTCCCGAACCCGCCGCCGCTCCATCCGGTGTTGACCAGCCAGCAGGCGACGTCATGGCCGGCGATCTTCTCCCGGAGCAGCCCGGCATAGACCGTGGGGCGCAGCGGCAGGAACGGCGCGCCGAAACAGGAGGAGAAGGTCGCCTCGGGCTCCCTGCCCAGGCCGTCCTCAGTGCCGGCGATCTTTGCGGTATAACCGGAAAGGAAGTGGTACATGGCCTGCTCGGGGGTGAGCCGGGAGATGGGGGGGAGGACGCCGAAGGCGTCGCAGGTGAGCATCAGTATATTTTTCGGATGGCCGCCGGTTCCGGCCGGGATCGAGTTGCGGATGGCACTGATGGGGTAAGCCGCGCGGGTGTTTTCGGTGATGGAGGCGTTGTTCAGGTCGATTTTCCTGGTTACCGGGTCGATTGCCACGTTCTCCAGCAACGCGCCGAAACGGTGTACGCATTCGTGGATCTCCGGTTCCAGCTCCCGGGAGAGATTGATGACCTTGGCGTAGCACCCCCCTTCGAAATTGAACACCCCCTCCTCGTCCCAGCCGTGTTCGTCGTCGCCGATAAGCGCGCGATCCGGGTCCGCGGACAGGGTGGTCTTGCCGGTGCCGGAGAGACCGAAAAACAGGGCGGTGTCCCCCTTAAGCCCCACGTTGGCGGAGCAGTGCATGGAGAGGACCCCCTTCCGGGGCATCAGGTAGTTCATGACCGTGAAGATGGATTTCTTGATCTCGCCGCCGTAGGCCGTACCGCCGATCAGGATCAGCTTTTCGGCGAAGTTGACCAGGATGACGACCTCCGAATTGACCCCGTCCCGCAACGGCCGGGCATGGAAGGATGGGGCGGAGATGACGGTGAACTCCGGCCGGTGCTTCTCCGCCTCCACGTCGTTGAGCCTGATGAACATGGACCGGGCGAACAGTGAGTGCCAGGCCTTTTCGGATATGACGCGGATGGGGAGGCGGTGTCTGCGGCTCGCCCCGACAAAGCAGTCCTGCACGAACAGCTCTTTCCCCTCCAGGTGCGCCAGCAGCAGTCGATGGAGGGCGTCGAAGCGCTCAGCCGCCAGGGGCCGGTTTACGGCACCCCAGCTGATGGAATCGCGGGATCCGGGCTCGTCCACAATGAACTTGTCGCTCGGCGAGCGGCCGGTGTGGGGAGCGGCATTGATCACCAGTTGGCCCTCCCGGGCAAGCATCCCCTCGCCGTTCCGAATGGCGAATTCGTACAGGCAGGCCGTGGTCAGGTTCCGGTGGACCTTCCCGGGGTTCATGATCCCGTAATCGTGCGGGCATGGTCTCATCTGCGTGACGTTCCCTTTCACCCGTATCCGCGCCGCCGTGACGGATTCGGGTTTCACTTGACCCTGAAAACAGACAGGGGACGGATTTTACCGCCCCCTGTCCGCCTGCCTCTATACTGTAGCCGGTTTTCAGAGCCCGGCAAGGAGCTCGTCCACCACCGCCAGGAACTCCTCGATGTCTTCCATCCGGGTGTCGCCCATGTGGGCGATTCGGAAGGTCTGCCCCTTGATCTTGCCGTAGCCGTCGTCAAAGGCGTAACCGCGCTCACCCAGGAGCTTTTTCAGGGTCGCCAGGTCGGTTCCCTTGGTGTTGACGGCGCAGGTGAGAGCCAAGGACCGGTAGGGGGCGTCGGTGTAGAAACCGTAGCCGTTCTCCTCGATCCATCTCCCCACACGGGCCGCCAGCTCGCGGTGGCGTGCCCATCGATTTTCCAGCCCCTCGGCGAACATCCGGTCCAGCTGCTTGTCCATGGCGAAGATCTGGGAGATGCAGGGTGTGGACGGCGTGTTGTCCTTTTCGTCGGCGGTGTCGAACTCCGCGAAATCGAAGTAATAGCCGCGTCCCTCGATGGTCCGGCACTTCTCCAGGGCCTTGGCGCTGGCAGTGAACACGGCCAGCCCGGGCGGCAGGGCAAAGGCCTTCTGCACCCCGAACAGGCAGCAGTCGATGCCGAGCTCGTCCACCGGGATCTTCAGGGCGCTCATGGAGGAGACCGTATCCACGATTGAGGTCACCTCAGGGTACTTCTTCAGCACCTGGGCAATCTCCGGCAGCGGTGACATGACACCGGTGGAGGTCTCGTTATGGACCAGGGTGATGCAGTCGTACTTGCCGGTGGCCAGGGCCTGGTCCACCATCCCTGGGGTGATGGGTTTCCCCCACTCGGCCTTGAAGGCGTCCGCCTCCTTGCCGCAGCGTTTGGTCACGTCGTGCCACTTGTTGGAAAAGGCTCCGTTGCAGAAGTTGGCGCATCGGTTCGCCACCAGGTTGCGCACCGCTCCCTCCATCACGCCGAAGGCGCTGGAGGTCGAGAGGAAGACTTTACCCTCGGTGAAGAGGAGCTTCTTCAGCTTCTCCTTGACCGATTTGTGCAGTACCGCGTATTCCTTCATGCGGTGACCGATCATGGGGGTCGCCATTGCCTGGAGTATCTCCGGGTGCACCTCCACCGGGCCTGGGATAAACAGTTTCTTTGCCATTGGTGTTCCTTTCCGTAGCGTGATAGGGGCCGCGCGGGGTCCCCTCCGTGAGGGCTTGCTTTGGCAACCAGAAGTAACAGACCGGGAGAAAATTGTCAACCGGTTGCCGGGACGGGCTTTTTGCCCGTCCGGTCATGGGCTCTCTTTCCGACCCTTCCGTTGAGAAATCCGGCCGGTCTGCTAGTATGTAGGGCATATTTCGCTCATCCGGGCCGCAATGATGGAGGAGGATCTATGTGGAAAAAGCTCATGGGGTACAGCTACAACCTGATCAGCCTGGCCGGATTCGTACTGGCGATTGCCGGCGCCGGGCTCATCGTGGTGTTTCTTGCCATCGGCATCATCACGGGAGTCGAAAATCCCTACCTGGGAATCCTGATCTACTTCGTGTTTCCCGGCATGCTGATCCTGGGGCTCCTGATAGTCCCGTACGGTATCATCCGAACCAGGAAGAAAATGCTCCGCGAGGGGTCGGTGGAGGTCCCTCCCTACCCTGTCCTGGACCTCAACGAGCCGCGCCAGCGGCATAGGGCCGTATTCTTCGTCCTGGCCACGGTATTCTTTTTTCTCATCATCGCCGTCGCTTCCATCAAGGGATACGAATATACCGAATCGACCATGTTCTGCGGAAAGCTCTGCCATACGGTCATGGAGCCGGAATACGTGGCCTGGAGCGGCTCGCCCCACGCCAGGGTCAGGTGCGCCGAATGCCACATCGGCCCGGGCGCCGAATGGTTCGTCAAGACCAAACTTTCCGGTCTGCGCCAGGTCTACAAGGTCATTGCCGGGACCTATCCCACCCCCATCGAGACCCCGATACCCGATCTCCGCCCGGCCAGGGACACCTGCGAGGGGTGCCACTGGCCCTCCAAGTTCTACGCCGGCAAGCAGAAGGTTTTCTATCACTACGCCCTGGACGAGCGGAATACCCCCCGCGAGATCAGCCTTCTGCTGAAACTGGGGAGGGAGCCAAAGGCGCCCCATGCCGAAGGGATCCACTGGCACATCGGCAAAGAGGTCCGCTACGTGGCACGCGACCCGAAGCGTCAGGACATCCCCTACGTGGCGGTCCTGGAGACGGACGGCAGGGTGACCGAGTACTTCGCCGACGAGAACCCCCTCTCGCCCGAAGCCGTACGGAAGGCCGAAAAGCGGCTCATGGACTGCATAGACTGTCACAACCGGCCGACCCACATCTACCGTGCCCCCGGCACGGAGATGGACGAGAACTTCGTCAGCGGTCGTATCGACCCGTCGCTCCCGTTCATCAAGAAGGTATCCGTGGACCTCCTCTCCAAGAGCTACAAGACCCGGGACGAGGCCTTTGCCGCCATCGACGCCGGCATCCATACGTACTACCGGGAGACCTACCCGGAGCTGAGCCGGAGCAAGGCGGTAGCCATCGGCCAGGCCGTGACCCACGTGCAGGACATCTATGCCCGCAACTTCTTCCCGGTGATGAAGGTCTCCTGGAACACCCACGCGGACAATATCGGTCACTTCCACTTCCCGGGGTGCTTCCGCTGCCACGACGGCAGGCATCGATCCAGGGAAGGGAAGGTGATCTCCAAGGACTGCAACCTGTGTCACTCGGTCCTGGACCAGAAGCAGGAGAACATACCGCCGGGAACCAGGGTCACGGGCTTCGTCCATCCCATCGACATCGGCGATGCGGTGGAGACCACCGGCTGCTACGAGTGCCACCAGGCAGGGGCCATGTGAGGAAAGCGGGCGGAAGGTTAAAGCGTCGGGAGGCGGATCGGACGAGCCGGGGGGTTCAGGTATTCCTCAAAGGGGATCGCAGGTAACGGACAAGAAGGTAGGTGATCAGCGCCCCGGCGAAACCGACGAGCGGTCCGACCACCAGAGCCCCCAGAAGCCACTCCCACAGACGGTGGTGTATCTCATGGAGCAGGGTCTGCCGGTTGAATTCGCTCCAGAAGCGGCCGAACCTGAAAAAATGCCCCACTTCCACGCAGAGAAAGGGCACGAAGGGAAAGACGCAGACGTTGCTGGCAGCGACCCCGGCCAGCTTGTTCAGGTGAAGCTTGTGGTTCACATAGACGATGGCGGCAATGCCGAACGGGATGATGGGGAGCGCCCCGACGAAGATGCCGACCCAGACCGCGGCGGCCAGTTCCGCGGGCGAGGCGTGCTCCCGGCAGAGGAGACGGAAGAAGTGGAGCGGCTCCGAAAAAAACTGCAGGGGATGCGCCCCCTGTGCCTTCGGCACCATCCGCCTGTGCGGCCACGGCAGGAGCGAGCGCGCCACGAGCCGTACGTGGAGCAGGGCAAGGTCGAGAGCGCCCCTGAAATCGCGGCCGTCCCTGCCGGTTCCCGGAGCAGGGACACTCTTCCGGGGGAGATCGATGGTGAGAAGCGGCAGCCCGGCCCACGCCCCGCGCACGAGAGTCTCGACCTCGAACCCACGACCGCGGGCCGTAAAACAACGGGACGTGAGGAACTCAACGGGATAGAGCCTGAAACCGCTCCCGGTGTCGGGCAGCGACTCGCCGCACTCGAGACGTACCAGGAAGCCGGAAAGATCGATGCCGCGGGATCCTGCTCCACTGTTTCGTGCCCCGATGACGATGGCCGGCCAGGACGCGGCGGCATCGAGGAGAAGACGGAGATCGGCCGGATCATGCCCTCCGTCCGCATCAATGGTGACAATCGCCCCATACCCCCTCTCCTTCGCCAGCGCGGCGGCTGCCAGGACGGCCGCCCCCTTTTCCGCGCCGGCTGCCAGGCGCAGCCGCTCGATCGGCAGGTTCGAAAAGGGCCCGGGGTCGTCGGTAGCGCCCGTATCCACCAGCAGTGCCGGCATGCCCTCTCCAATCGCACCGGCAGGTACCCCGGACAACACCCGGCCGCTGCCGTGCGCAAGGATGACCAGCAATGTCCCGGGTACCGTGTGACCGTTCATCTCCGCCGTTCCCGGCCTTCCTTGGCAGGCTCTTCCGGCATGGCGCGGCGGGCGGCCACTTCCAGCAGCATGCCTCCGTAATTGAGCACCGTGAAAAGGTGAGTATTGATCTCGATATGGTCGCAACCGGCTGAACGGAGCATCTTCCTCATTTCCCGGCTGCCGTAGGCCTTCAGCCATATCTTCTGTCGAACGGCGTTGCCCATCTGGATAAAGAACCGCAGGAACGAGCGACGGGCCGTGATGAAGTAGAGCACTCCGCCCGGGTCCAGACGGCCGACCAGTTTGCGCACGAGCCGGGGCAGATCGGACATGTATTCGAGTGAGGAAAAGGCGCAGATCACCGAAAAGGTTCCCTCGATCCCGCTCTTCTCCACATCGCAGAGGATGGTCCGGATGTTGGTGATCCCTTCGGCGGCGGCCTTTCTCTCCAGTACGCCCAGCATGTTGCGGGAGATGTCGACGGCTGTTACCTCGCGGCAGTGGCGGGCAATGGGGATGGTGAATATACCGGTTCCGGCCCCGACTTCAAGTACCCGCCCGGCTCCCGCGAACAGCTCGGGGAAGCGCGCCGAAAAAAGCTCGCACTCCTTGCGCTTGGACAGGGATACCGCGGTCTGAAACTGCTCGTGATCGTAGGTCGGGGCCAGGTCGTCATAAAAGAGCTCAACCTTTCTGACTGCGTTCGGTATTTCAGTGCAGGACATCGCTTACCTTTCTTCCATCATGAATCTTAATAGACTCCACACGTGACGACATACCGATCGAGATCGGTGATGCCGCCTTCGGTGCAGGCGCCATGACGCAACAGCCATTCCCTATATCGCACTCCGGTCGTCTCCTGTCAACAGGTTACACCGTCGGGTGCCTTTCCTTGCCCGCTCCTCCTTGACATCCCCTCTCTCCGCTGGTATGTTGTCTTTTGACAACTATCAGCGAGGCACACCCCATGGAAAAGCTTACCCCGCGCCAGCGTCAGGTCCTGGCATTCGTCACCGGATTCATCGACACGCACGGCTTTCCGCCCACCCTGCGGGAGATCGCCCGCCACCTGGAGGTCAACGGCACCCTGGGGGTGATGCGCCACCTGGATGCCCTGGAAAAGAAAGGGTACCTGTCCAAGACCGCGGGAAGCTCCCGGGGGATCGTGCCGGCCGGCCGCGCCTCCTCGGTCTCCCTCCCCATCGTCGGCGTCGTTCGCGCCGGGCTCCCCCAGCCCGCAGTGGAGGACATCCAGGGGTACTTCGCCATCGACTCCTCCCAGCTCAGCTCGGGCGGCGCCTTCTTCCTCCGGGTCAGGGGGGATTCCATGGTCGGCGCCTCCATCCTGGAGGGGGACCTGGCCCTGGTGCGGCCCCAGCCCTCGGCCGACAACCGCGACATCGTGGTGGCCATGGTGGACGGCGAGGCCACTCTGAAACGGTTCTTCAGGGAGCGGGGGAGGATCCGCCTGGTGGCCGCCAACCCCAACTACGAGGACATCGTGGTGCGTCCGGACGGAGGGGACGTGATCGTCATCGGCAAGGTGGTCGGTATCTACCGGCCCATGGAGTGAGCCATGGAACCGATTCGGGGGATCGTCGGGGTTCATCCCCGGCAGGCCGGTGTACGACACCCGGGAGCAGAACCGGACCCTGCACGGGGTGGAGGAGGGACGGTGCCCCCCCGCACCATCCTCCACATCGACATGAACGCCTTCTTCGCTTCGGTGGAGCAGGCCATGAACCCGGAACTGCGCGGCAGGCCCATCGCCGTGGTCGGCTCGGCCAAGCGCACCGTGATCACCACCGCCTCCTACGAGGCCAGGAAGTTCGGGGTGAAAACCGGCATGGCCATCTGGGAGGCCAGACGCTGCTGTCCGGAGCTGATCCTGGTGGCGGGAAACAACCGGCGCTATATCCGCACCTCTGCCGGGATCATGGGGATGATGATGGATTACACCCCGCTGGTGGAGACCTTCTCCATCGACGAGGCCTTCATGGACGTGACCGGGTCGCTGAAGCTTTTCGGCACACCCGAGAACATCGCCTGCCGGCTCAAGTCCCGCATCAGGCAACGCTTCGGCCTGACCTGCTCCATCGGCGTCGCCCCCAACAAGCTCCTGGCCAAGCTTGCCTCGGACATGGAGAAGCCGGACGGCCTGACGGTCATCCGACCCGAGGCGGTGGCCGGGATCCTGGAGAAGGCCCCCATCAGGGACCTCTGCGGCATCGGCCGGAAGACCGAGCAGAGTCTGAAGCTTTTAGGGATTACCACCTGCGGGGAGCTGGGCCGGTACCCCTTGGAGATCCTGCGGAGGCAGTTCGGCGTGATGGGTGAGCACCTGAGGCGCATGGGACGGGGGGAGGACGGATCGCCGGTGGTGCCGGACCGGGATGCGGAGCCGGTCAAGTCGGTGGGCCACTCCATGACCCTGGAACGGGACCTGGAGCAGCGGGAGGAGATCCTGAAGCGCCTGCTCCGGCTCTCGGAGATGGTGGGGCGGCGGGCGCGGCGCTACCGGGTCAGCGGCAGGACCGTGGGTCTGCAGGTCCGTTACGCCGATTTCGACACCAACTTCGTGAAGCAGCAGACCCTGCCGGACCACATCAACCTGAGCGACGATATCTACCACGCCGCAGTCGGGATCCTGGATTCGGTCACCCTGGAGCAGCCGGTGCGGCTTCTGGGGATATGCCTCTCCGGGCTCCGGCACAGAGAGGATCAACTGTCGCTCTTCAGCAGCGGACGGAAGCGGGCGGACGCCGCCGGAGCCATGGACGCGGTCAATGACCGGTTTGGGGAATCCACCCTGACCTTCGGCTCGCTCCTGGCCGACGGTGCAGGGAAGGGGTCGTTCGTGATCTCGCCGGCATGGCGGCCCGAGGGGATCCGCTGCGTGGACGTGGGGTAGAACGGCGGCCGTCTCGCGGCCGTGGCCGATCCCGACCAATCTCCAACAGCCGCTGTGGAAAATTTGTGGAATACCCTGTGGAAAAATCTGCCAGGCGATATTGGGCAGGTACTGTTTAGCGTCATGCATAATATTTGTGCACATTAATAAAATCAGTATTTTCGATAAGATATAAAATAGTGTGTGATTATGGGGTGTTAAAGAGATATCTCACGTCGTGGAGGCCCCTGTCAGGAGACCCGCGCCGTTCCCCAGGATCCGGGCTGTCACCCCCAGCGACTCCTTGAGGGCCACATCCCGGTCCCAGGGGTTGGTGGTGCGGAAGATTTCGAGCATCCTCCCCGGAGCGATGCGGAACGGAAAGGCGAGGGGTGTCACGAGAGGGGTGTTGGGGAGGGGCATGTCGGTACCGTACAGCAGCCGTGCGTGCAGCTCCCGGTGCTGCAGCAGGCGGACCAGGTGTCCCGGCCGGTTGAGCTGGGTCAGGGACGAGATGTCGCCGTACAGGTTGGGAAACTCGTTGCAGAGGCGGATGAAGCGGACATGGTTCGACTCGCCCTGGCTGCAACCGCTGCTGGCCGCGTGGGCCGCGATGACGGTCACCCCCAGGCTGAGCGGGAGGCGGAGCAGTTCGGGGTCGGCCAGCTCGTTCCTGGCCCGGGTGAAGGAGTACTCCCTCCCCGTATGGGAGAGGAGCGGGAGGCCCAGTTCCTTCATCTTCAGGTAGAACGGCAGCAACCTCCTGTCGGAAGGGTCCATCAACTGGATGGGGGGGAGCCACTTGATCAACACCGCGCCGTCTGCCGCGGCCCGTTCGAGACGCTCAAGCGCGTCCCAACGATAGGGGTTGACGCTGGCACCAAACAGCAGGTTGGGGTAACGGGCGGTTTCCCGGGCCACGAACCGGTTCGGGATGTAGACCTCGGTCTCTGCGACGTTCAGGTCTCCGTCGTCGCCCACCACCCCGTCCATGGCCAGGATCACCGCCGCATCCACCCGGCTCGATTGGGCCAGCTGCTCCGACAGCCGGCGGAGGATCAGACCGTCCCCCTCGCGCCGCAGCCCGGCTTCGGTAACCCTGAAGGCCTTCAGGTAGATCCGGTAGCGCCAGCTGCGGCGCATGGCCGGGGAGACGAAGCAGCCGCTCTCCCCGGCCCCGATGCCGGCGGTATGGCAATGGATGTCGATGACCCTGTTTCCGGCTGCCATAAAACGTTGCCTCCATAGAGGAGCCTGGCCTGCAGTTCCACAATAACAGATCGCAACGAAAAAGGGGCAGCCGATGAAGGCTGCCTCTTGAGGTTTCATGGTGGGCGATACTGGGATCGAACCAGTGACTTCTACCGTGTGAAGGTAGCACTCTCCCGCTGAGTTAATCGCCCGTGCGTACCTTCTTTCAATAGCAAAACGATCCTGCGGTGTCAAGGACAAGATTCCACTCTACGACCGGTTTCCGGGGCAGGGCGTCATTTGGCCTTGACAGTGTCCGCCTCCCGATGGACACTGGAGCGGCGTAAATGGAAACGCATGCCACGTTTCCGTTTACTGCTGATTCGAAAATAGATTGGCGGGTGGCGGGCATGGCTGGCTTCAAACTGGAAAAGGGCCTGGTTCAGGTATACACCGGTAACGGCAAGGGGAAGACCACGGCAGCCCTGGGTCTGGCGTTGCGGGCAGTGGGCCGCGAGCTCATGGTCTGCATGATCCAGTTCGTCAAGGGGGGCCACCCGTGCGGTGAACATATGGCGGCCGAGCGGCTGGCACCCTTTTTCACCATCGTCCAGATGGGACACCACGGCTGGCTGGGCAGGAGGTCTCCCGGACCAGAAGCGGAGCAGATGGCCCGCCAGGCCTTTCGCATGGCTCGTGAGGCCGCCTGCGGCGGGCGCTACGACCTGGTCATCCTGGACGAGATCAACTCGGCGGTATCCCACGGTCTTGTGAGCGTGGAGGAACTGCTGGCGCTGATTCGGGACAAAGGGGAACGGGTCGAGCTGGTGCTGACCGGCAGGAACGCGGCGCCGGAAATAATCGAGGCGGCCGACCTGGTTACGGAGATGCAGGAGGCCAAGCACTACTACAAAGCGGGGGTAAAGGCACGGATCGGCATCGAGAAGTAATCGGGTTTTTACTCTTTTGTCCTTTTTGTCCCTGAAGTATGGTGACAAAAAAGGGGGCGGTTTCTACCGCCCCCTTTTTTGTGTCGCGAATACGACTGTCGGACTCTTAGTAGTCCATGCCGCCCATGTGACCCATGCCGCCCGGCGGCATCATGGGGGCGTTTTCCTTCTTGGGCTTCTCGGCGATCATCGCCTCGGTGGTCAGCATCAGGCCGGCCACGGAAGCGGCGTTCTGGAGCGCGGTGCGGGAGACCTTGGTCGGGTCGATGATGCCGAACTGCACCATGTCGCCGTACTGGTCCTCGGAGGCGTCGTAGCCGAAGGAGCCGTCGCCCCCCTTCACCTTGTCGACCACGATGGAGCCTTCAACGCCGGCGTTCGCTGCGATCTGGCGGATGGGCTCCTCCAGGGCGCGCTTGATGACGTTGACGCCGAACTGCTGGTCGTGGGAGAGCGTGAGGCCGTCGAGGGCGGCCAGTGTGCGCAGGTAGGCGACGCCGCCGCCGGGAACTATCCCTTCCTCGACCGCCGCACGGGTGGCGTGGAGGGCGTCCTCAACGCGTGCCTTCTTCTCTTTCATTTCGGTTTCGGTGGCGGCACCGACCTTGATCACGGCAACGCCGCCCACCAGCTTGGCGAGGCGTTCCTGGAGCTTCTCGCGGTCGTAGTCGCTGGTGGTCTCCTCGATCTGGGCACGGATCTGCTTGACGCGGCCCTGGATGTCGGCGTCGGCGCCGGCGCCGTCGATGATGGTGGTGTTGTCCTTGTCAACGGTGATCTTCTTGGCGTTGCCCAGCATGTCCGGGGTGGTGTTCTCAAGCTTGAAGCCGAGCTCTTCGGAGATCACCTTGCCGCCGGTCAGGATGGCGATGTCTTCCAGCATGGCCTTGCGGCGG
>Ga0228535_1000627_pt1 | contig 88732 bp, 80 predicted proteins | sample SJ1metagenome_FD_168457 | JGI IMG/M metagenome (GOLD analysis project Ga0228535, IMG submission 168457) | Enriched culture of PCE-dechlorinating microbial communities from Ithaca, New York, USA - SJ1 | ecosystem: Engineered > Modeled > Simulated communities (microbial... > Unclassified | place...
CTCGGCCGGTAACGTACTCTGTTCCATGTGGCGTATCCTTTCCTTGATTCCTACCGTTTCGTCTAACCTCAAGGATGATACGCCGCTTCTCCCAGCCACTCCATCCACAACTTTCGGTTATACCTCGTTCCGGCAAGGTCTTTTCAGAAGAACCTCACTTACTCAAGAACGGTGGAATGCCTATTGGAATCAGATAAACGAATTCCGAGGCGGATATGCAGTCCATCGGGAGCTCAACTACTCAGAACCAGTTCCTGATTTCGCGATTGCCCAGGAGGTGGCTTGTTTCTATGATGAATGGATACGGAAAGCAATCGCACTAGATGTGCTGGAAGAACCCCCGCTTGAACAGTCTGTCCTGGCGATCCAAAGAGAGATTCGGCCACTGGTTACATATTGTTTGTCTGCAACCAAGTTGATGGCGCGGAGTTCCGAACGAAGGCCTAGAGCCGACGTGGAACATGTATGAACTGTCTTTTCATGCTCCGAGGTCGCGAGGCTCAGGCCCGCCGTTCGGGCGGGGGCGTGACAGATGCGGCTTACATCGGCCGGGAGAGGAAGCCGATGGTGGATTCCATGATGCGGGCTTGGAAGGCTTCGTGCCGGGTTTCCTGGCTCTGGCTTTGGAGGTCGTCGAGGTTGGCCTGGCAGAATCGGCAGCCCAGGACCTTGAGATGAAACTCGACGTACTTGTGCCAGTCGGGCTCCAGGGTCCCGAGCATATACGCTCCGATGGTGTTGCGTTTGGGGCAACTGAAGCGGTAGTACTCCCACAGGTCGGTCAGCAGCGAATCGGGGATCGGCTCTTCCATGTCGCGGGCATCCTGACCGCGATTCGAGGGCGGGACGCCCTCGCCACTTGCCCTGCGGTCTCCGGCCTCCAGCCTGCGGCCGACCTTCTCGCGGATCTGCTTGAGGTTGCGGTGCTTGATCAGGGCGACCGCCTTCTCGTCGAGCCCCATCCTCTTGGCCACGTCCTTGTTGGCGATCTGGCAATAGAAGAGCATTTCGATGATCTGGAGGTCGCGGAAGTTGAGGTTCTTCTTAAGACCGTCGACGAGATCGGAGAGGGCCTCGGCCAAGACGGTCTTCTGTGTGTCCTGCTGCTCGTCGGCCCGCGCGTACCAGCTCGCGGTCTGGGCGGGACTCTCGACGACGTCCAGCAGGTCGGAGGAGCCCTCCTCGCGGTCGCTGTCCCAGGCATCCTGGATCAGGCACACCTTGCGGGCCCCGGCGCTGCGGTAACTGTCGATGATCTTGCGGCGGAGCAGGGCGAAGAGATACGTTTCGAGGTCGCACTCGCCACGGTAGTTCGCGATGCTTCGAAGGAAGGCGATAAACGTCTCCTGGACCACGTCCTCCGCGTCGGCGCGCTGGGGCAGCTTGGCGCGGGCGAAGCGCACGAGCCGGCCCTGGTAGCGACCCACGAAGTCGGCCCACACCTGCCCATCGCCCTGCCGGATGCGATCCAGGAAGTATTGTTCACCCTTGGTTACGGCCATCGACACAACCCGCGAAGCGGCATGAGTCCTATGGGTCCCATCCGTCCTATAGGTCCCATAGCACCGATGCGATAGGACACACAGGACTCATGGGACAGATAGGACCGGCCCGACTCACTGCACGATCATCAGGATCGAGACGACGGCGACGATCGCCAGAACCACGCCCGCGATCCTCAGCGACCATTCATAATACCCGCGGGTGGCCATGTTGAGGAAGAAATAAATCACGCCGATCAGCAGGAGCACGCCAACCGAGGACAGTCCCATATGCGCCCAGGTCATCCGGGTCTCGCGGGACTGGTGCGTCTTGACGTTGGCCAGTCGGGCCAGCTTCGGGCCGGAGACGTCGATCAGCATCGCCTGCCGCCAGACCTTTCCGGTCGTGGTGTCGAAGCTCTGCACGAAACGGTCCACAACGAAACCGCCGTTCAGTACGTCCGTGGTCGAGATCGGCGACCGGCCCAGCTCTGCGAGACTGTGGCCCGTCTGCCTGCCCAGGGCTTCCGTCAAACGCGACCTGACGTCGTCGAGGGCCTGCTGGTTCGCTTCGCTCTCGCTCGTGCAGCTCCCGCTCGATCGGGCGATGATGAGCGATTCGTTCGGCCTGGCGCTGGCATAAGCTCCGAAGCCATCGACCCAGGGCTTGTCCACGTAGTCTGCTTCCGCGGTGGTGCGTCTGGCTTCCGTGAAGGCCGTCGCGAGGACTCGGATCTTATCCCTCGGCAAGACGAAATCCAACGGTCCTTCCTGCACCCGAATAGCTCCGTCGAAACGAAGGGTCAGGCCCACTTCGCCGGACTGGACATTCCGCAGGTCGGCCTCAATCGAGCATCGCACGCCAGGCAGCTCCTGCTCCAGCGAACGTCCGAACGCCGCGATGAGACTCCGCTCGTTGTTCTCCTGGAAAAGGACGACCTTGACCGCTGCGTTCGGATCGCCTGCGACTGTGCGAATCGGGTTCGCCATGCGTCGTCCCAGAGCCTTGGCAGCCGCCAGGCTGGAGGGGTAGACATCGGCCTCGAACTGCTGCTCGACGCCCTCCGACCAGATGGGCGACAGGGGCTCGCGTGGAGCCGTGGGGACAGGAGGCACGACCGGGATCGGGCTCCCCTGAGGCATCCGGATAGTGTCCGATCCGACCGATCTGTCCGGCCACACCTGGATTCTCTCGACGCCATGCTCCGTGACCAATTCCTTCCATTCGCTGTGGATCTCATCCGCGGTCGGTGCATAACTCGTCCGGTGCGACACAAGCCCTGTGAAGAACAAACCCACCAGGACCATGACGACCATGGCGATGATCAGCCCGACCCCAACCTTCGGGGCCTTGGCCAGCAGAACCACCAGCAGAACGAACAGGAACGTCGCCGGCACGACGAACAGCGGAATCGCCTCTTCGTGTCGGAATGCGCCCGCCGACGCGAATCGCAGGAAGGCCACAGGGGCCAGAAGGAGTAGTCCTCCGATCACCCACGCTCCAGCCTTGGGCGACTTGGCGATCAGAATGATCAGCAGGACGAAAAGAAACGTCAACGGCACAAGGACCATCGGTAGAATCGAAACGTTCATAGGACAACTCCCTGCGGAGGCACCGGCGCAAAGATCGGCGTCCGCCTTCGCGGCGGCCAGGACATCACGAACACGGAAACCAGCATGATGACCCCGGCGACCATCGCCTCTTCCTGGCTGAACACGCGGAAGAGGGCATCGAGCGCCGGACTCGTTTGGCCGTATCGAAATAGATTGACGACATTCTGGAGCTCTCCCCGTCCCATCACCTCGCTGCGGAAGAACAGAATCGCCATGAAGAAGCCCAGCAGCGCCAGCACCGCGCGAAGCAGATGGGCGGGACCGTTCTTGCGCCGACCGACCATGATGAAGATCGCGGCCACGAACAGCAGGAGCCCAAACAACAAGGTCCCGACCTGCTCGACGATCCCAGGCCAGGCCTCTCCTACGTCGCTGCGAAGCTCACCCACAATCCACAGGTTCGGCCAGCCCGCTTCCACAATGCTGGGCACGTGCATCGCAACCGCCAGCCCGATCACGATCGCCAGGAAGGCGATGATATGCCCGAAGGCCGCGAACAGGCCGCCGATGGGATCGAACGGCTCATAGAGGGTCGTGCCGCTCGCATAAGACGGCCACGAGGGCATCTGGGCAGCCGCCGGTTGGGCCTGGGGAATCTCAACGGCAGGCTGGACCGCTTGGGCAGGCATCGCGGGAAATTCCGGCGTCACCGCCCCGGCCGCCTGAGGCAAAGGCTGCACAGGCATCACGGCGATCTCGCTGGGGTCGCTCCACATCACCAGGGGCCGACCGTCCTTGTCCGTAAACTGCCCGACCGCGATCAGGATGATGTCGATGAGCTGCCCGATGCCGAACAGACCTCCCGTGAAGAGCCAGAGAATCCCGGTCCCGATCTTGCCGACGTAGAAACGCTGGAGGCCGCACAGCAGTCCGATCGGGCCGAGCAAGGCCAACAGCAGCGCCGTCAGACGCTTGGCCGGGGAAATCGCACCCATGGGCGTCGCTTGAGGCAAGTCCGGTTGAGGCTGCGTCTTGGACGCATCTGCGACCCCGAACACCCTCGGCGGGATGAACAACATCACGAAGAACAGGATGGCCGGGAAAATGATGAAGAACAGCGCGATCGCGGCCTCTTCATTGCGAAAACGCAACGTGCCCATCAGGATCGCAGCGGTCAGAATGCTCAATATGCACAGCAAGAGCAGCCCTGGGCGAATCAGGTAGCGATACCAGCCGGCGAACGTCCGACGGAACATCATGATGAAACAAAACAGCGAAAGGACCAGGGAATCGATGCCGAAGGCCACCGTGATTCCGAAGTCGTCGCCGCGGAGCCCTGTGCCTGCCAGAATCACGAGGAACAGGCCCAACCCCAGACTCAGCAACCAGGCGACCAGCCAGATCGTCGGCGTGCTCGGCTTGACGGAACGAACGGCCAGACCGGACCGGACCGACCCCGAGCGAGAACCGGAAGGGGCCGCGCCCCACGGATTTGCAGAAGTCGCTGAACGAACGCCTTGCGGAGGCATGGCGGCCGCATGGGCATTGTTTCTTTCGTGGGTCCGCGACGCAGGGGGAACCGTCACGACCTGGCCCCAGAGGCTTTGCGTCTGAACTACCAGCACAATGCCGGCCAGAGTGCAGGCGATGACCACGGGATTCAGACCGAAGATGCCGCCGGACACGAGACCGAGGAATCCCACCAACACCGACCATCCCAGTACGACCCGTTTGGGCCGTCGCGGGTCGGTGGCTTTCTCCCAATCCACAAGCAGCATCGGCAGCCCCAGGGCCAGAGCCCGGTTGAACCACCAGCCTAAGAACAAAGGCATTCCCCGCCCGAAGCCCCAACGACTTCCGAAGGACGGAACGTCCAATATCCCGGCTATGATGCTTCCGACGATCGCTGCGGCAATGGATGCGCTGGCGATGGCGCCGAACTTGCCCATCCCCTGTCGCTCGGCATCGAGCGCCGCCCACCACTTCTGAAGGAACTTCGAGATGATGTTGGACGCGATGCCGATCATGACGAAGGCGATCGCCGCGACCTTGAGCATGCCCTCCTCGCCTTGGCCGCCGCCTCCGCTGAGGAAGCCTGCGCCGAAGGCCGCCGCTGCCATGGTGATCAGAGCCAGCTTGTGTCGCTGCTTCGAGCTAAGCGGGTCGGCGACAGTCGTGCGGCGAGTCTGAGCCATCTGGTGGGCCCGCTCCTTGACCGTCTTGAACTTCTCCGCCACTTGCTTGCCGATGACCTCCGCTTTCTTGGCGAACTGCTCGGCCTTCTTGCCGATCTCCTTGCTGAAGTCGCTGTCGGTCTGGGCCGCCGGTCTGGGCTGGGCGTTCCCCTGAGCCTGAGTCGATCGCATCTTCTGCGCGATGTGCTCCGCGACGACCGAAAGCTCTTCCGGCGCGAATTGCGACACGCTGTTGCGGACGTGCTCGGTTCCGAAGACGTCCTCGATCATCTCTTGCACGCTTTGGTAGCGCTCGCCCGGGTCCTTGGCGAGGGCCCGCCGGATCACGCGGGCGAACGGCTCTTCGATATTCGTCAGGTCCGGCGTGGCGGTCATGTGCTTCATCAGGATCTCGGCGGGACTGGCCCCCAGAAACGGGACCTGACCCGTGAGCATCTCATAGAGCAGCACGCCGAGGGCGTAGATGTCGATGCTCCGGTCGTACCGGCCCGCGCCGATCTCAGGCGCCATGTAATGGACCGTGCCGACCGTGATGGTGTGGCTGCAATGATGGCTGGTGCTGATCGCCTTGGTCAGGCCGTAATCGCCGATCTTGACGTAGCCGTTCTCATAGAAGATATTGCCCGGTTTGAGGTCGCGGTGCACGATGCCGCACTCGTGGAGAAACGAGAGCCCCTTGCCGATCTCGCGGAGGAAGAAGGCCGCCTTCTGCGAGCCCAGCCCGCCGGGCGATTCTTTCAAGAGGTCCGCCAGCGAAGGACCCGAGACGTATTCCATGATCACGAAGGGTTTGCCCTGGTCGTTGTGCTTGACGTCAAAGACGGTCACCAGGTGCGGGCTCTTGAGGTTCATGCACTGGCTGATGCCTCGCAGCTCGATCTGCTCGTAGCTCTGGACCACCTTCAGCGCAACCTGTCGGCCGCTGTCGCTGACGGCGTAGTAGACCTCGCCGAAACCGCCCCGCCCCGCCGCTCGCTGGATCGTATAGCCTTCGAGCGGCCGATCTCCATATTTGTATTGGTACGTGTCCATGGTTCTTCGCCGGATAAGAGTCACACGTCTTGGTTTACGCTTCGAGTCTGGCCACCACCATCGAGAGCTTGCCGATCTCGACGGGCTTGCCCACGGCCAGGCCCACGCTCGGGTCAAAACTGCGCCCGTCCACCAGTATACTGTCCTTGGCTCGGCAAAGCAGCCGGCCGTTTTGTGCAAAGAGCGCGACCGGGTCTTTCACCTGGTCGGTGCGGATGTGATTGTTCGTGTACGGCCCGACCAGAATGTCGCGGTCCATCAGGACCACCTGGCGGATGTCGGGCCGGTTCAAACGCGCGCCGGAGATCGTCAGCAGAGCGGTCGTGCTGGCGGGGTTGGGGAGATGGAACCGCAGAACACACCTTGGCGACAGGGTGATTCGGTCCCCGTCGCGGAGCATCGCCTCGCCCACCGACTTGCCGTTGACGTCGATCGGCGTCTGCGACCGCACGAAGTAGTCCTCGTCCACCCGCTCGATCAGGACCGCGGGCGTGTTCGGATCGGTCATCAGGCCCAGCATCGGACGAGCCGAAGAGCTGATCGGACCGATCGTGACCCGCGACTCCCGGAAGACCAGGAAGCTGCCCACGCCGTCGATCTGCATCACAAACTTCGACGGCAGAGAGTCGCCGCCCTGGTTCGACATCGCTCGTTCCTGCATCCATCTTTCCGGTTCAACGCGATTCACGGACGCCACCGCGGCGTCCGCCTCTGGACTGCTCGGTCCCATGATCGGGGCCGCATCCGCCAGCGTCAAGCCCAAAGGGCCCGCATCCAGTTCTTCATACGCCTCCGCGGCCCGCTTGATTTCGGAAATCGCCGAATCCAGCCATGCGGCCGACGGGCACACCAGCTTGACCTTGCGAAGCAGAGGCAGTGCGTCGCCCGGTTTGCCCGCGGCGACGTACAGAGCCGCCTGGCGGCACCGGGCCAACGTTTCGACCAGCTCGGCGAGTTGGGCCCCGTCTTTGCCGATCGGAGCGAGCCGCTGCACGAAAGCCTGTGCTCTGTCGACGCGCCCCTGCTCCAGGTCCGAGCGGATCCGCTCGATGGTTCGAGTCTTGATCTTGCCCAGCAGTTCGCCGGCCTGACCGTTCTTGCTCTGGCCCAGGCCGCTGGACCGCACGATTTCCATCGCCTCTTCGAGATCCCCGCGATCCAGGGCCAGTTCGGCCTTGGCGACCGCGTCATCGGTTTTGAGCCGGGCCGCCGCCAGTTCCTGGCGGACCAACTGGGCCCGACCGTCGCCGGCGGAGGCTTCGTCGAGGATGCGTCCGCCGACCGAGAGCCAGCCGTCTTCGATGTGCCGCTTGGCCTCCGCGACCTTCATCGCCTGCTGGTGGCATTCCTGCTGATTCTTCGTCATGGCCTCGCAGATCGCGGTGCGAAGCTGGGCGACGTCGGACATCGTGCCGCCCAGCTTCTCCGCTTTGTTGCAGTCCAGCAGAGCCGCTTGGAACCGATTGGCCGCCAGGTGCTCCTGCCCTCGTCGGACGATCTCGCGGGCCAGTCGGCCGATGAGCTTCTGACCGTACCGATGGGATCGAACGTCGTTCGCCTGGGCGATCTCGAAGGCTTCATCCAGCCGGCCGTCGGCCAACGCACACTCAGCTTGTCGGATTCGCAGGATTAACACGGCCAGACCCTCGGAATTTACTATTTACGATTTGCTATTTGCTATCGCGAATCATCAATTCGACATCGGGGGCTCCGGCGGCGCGACCCTCGTCGCCACGGTTGGCTCGTTGGTCCGGGTCTTGAAGTAATCGTCGACCTGGGCGACCAGATCCGTCTCAGCGACCGTATCGACCTCGTTCACAGGGATGGCCTCGACGAACTTGCTCTCGTGAGCCAGGACTCGCTCGGCCACGTCCAGACGCTTCTGAATGTCGCTGATGAGTTTCTGAGTCTGGGCCAGCTTGCTGCTTTCGACCTGGAACTGCGAGCCGGTCGCAGCGGCCTGAAGGGTCCGGTACTGCCCGGCCAGGGCCTCGATGCGATCCTCGAGGATGCGTTTCTGGCTCTTGGTCTTCTCCAGCATCTGCATGGCCGCGGCCAGGGATTTCTCGCGGGTGTCCAGCAGCTTGACCCGGCTGGCCAGGACGACCTCGCTCTCCTTGAACCGCTCGAACCGGGCCGCCAGGTCTTCTTTCACCTCGGTCCGTCCGTAGTTCCTGCCGGCGAAGGAGTATTCGACCCGCGGCTGCTCCAGCGCGACCCGCAGGGTCTTGATCTTGTTCTCTTCATCCTTGAGAGCCGCCTGGCCCTTGGCGATCTCGCCCTTGAGGGCCGCCACTTCGACTTCTTCCTGCGCGATCAGACGGATGTTGGCGTGCATCTCGGGAATGATCTCCTCGACCATGTCCCGGGCCCGTCGAAGCTCGAACTCGACGGGAACCGAGTCCTTCACCGCGGTCCGCACGCCCCGGGCCGAACTCTTCACATAACTGACGGCGTCTCTGCCGAACAGCATGCCGCCCACCAAGCCCAGCCCAACCAAGCCCATCACGCCCCATTTCACCGATCTGAGAATCATAGTCGTGCTCCTTTAATCCAAGCAACCTGACATTGGTTTCGTTCAGCCGTAATACCGGCCACATCAGGTTGGTCGCAAGCCGGGAGCATTTATTGCACGCCCCACCCCGCAAGTCGGTGCAAAAACCGCATTCTCGGACCCCCCAAAGGCAGCAGAAACGCCGATCGCCCCCCACCGTCAACAAGGTCAACCCGGTCAATAAGGTCCAACTGGCGTCCCAAACGCCCTCTTCCCCCTAAACCCCTGCGCCTAAACCACTTACGCAATCAACAATGAGCGGCCGAATCCTACCTAACCCAGCCCCGCTCGCCAAAATGGACGTCCCTCTTTCCTTCACCGCCCCGATGCGGTAGCATTCCCTCCTGTCCGATCGAAACCCAGAATCGCAGGAAGGAAGAAAGCCCATGAAGGTAGTCGCATTCAACGGCAGCGCCCGCAAAGACGGCAACACCGCCATTCTGGTCCGGCGGGTCTTCGCCGAGTTGGAAAAGGAAGGCATCGAAACGGAACTGGTCCAGTTCGCAGGCCAGACGATCCGCGGCTGCATCGCCTGCCGCGGGTGCTTCAAGAACCAGGACCAGCGGTGCGTGGTCGCGACCGACATCGTCAACGACTGCATCGCCAAGATGGTGGCGGCCGACGGGATCATCCTGGCCTCGCCAACCTACTTCGCGGACGTCAGCACCGAGATGAAGGCGCTGATCGACCGGGCCGGCTACGTCGCCAAGGCCAACGCGGAAATGTTCCGCCGCAAGGTCGGCGCCGCGATCGTGGCGGTCCGCCGGGGCGGCGAGATCCACGCCTTCGACTCGATGAACCACTTCTTCCTCATCAGCCAGATGATCATCCCCGGCTCGTGCTACTGGAACATGGGGTTCGGCCTGAACCAAGGCGAAGTCGAGCAGGACGAAGAAGGCCAGCGAACCATGCAGCTCCTCGGTCAAAACATGGCCTGGCTGCTCAAGAAGATCAACGCATAACCCCGGGCCTTCATAGCAGGCGGACCCCCTCTTGCATGATCCGCCTGGCGAAGCTGCTGTCGGTCTCGACGAATTTCCGATGCATGGGCTTGGTGTGCACGAGCAGATCGATGGCGTACTGAGTCCTCAAATCCAGGATCCGGTTCGAAACCGTGCGAACGACATCCCGTTTCTCTCGCCAGGTGGCCGGCAGAAAATCATCCTGCGTCACGACGTAGAGATCGATGTCGCTGTCTTCCGTCGGCTCTCCCCAGGCATAGGACCCGAAGAGAATCACCGCCTCCGGGCACAAAGGCGCCAGGGCGTCCTTGATCCGTCTCTCCAGGCGATCCGAAAGCTTGGTCGTGTTCGCAGTCATAGGAACATTCTATCGACGCAACACGGCCGTGCCAAGGGCATGAAACCGTGCCACTCAGGCTCCCTCGTTCTCGCGGATTTGCTGCTCGATTTCATCACGATACGCGCGATAGTAGGCCCAGGCATTCGCGAGATCCTCAGCTCGCAGGGTCGGATACGACCGAAGCATATCGGCTTCGCTTACGCCCATCTGCCGGGCCCGAACCAGAACCCAAATGGGAATACGGGTGCGAACGATGCAAGGCTCACCGCCGCAGACGTCAGGCCGACTCTCGATACCGGGAATAGCATCCCCCAGGTCCTGCACGATCCGCTGGAGAAGCTGTGCCTTCTCCGCCCTGGTCATCTCGCGCAGCAGTCTTTCAGCCTCTTGAACCGTATCCATACTGGACCATTATACACCCGCCCAGCGGCGACTCAAGGAACAAAGAAGGAAGGCACGAAGGGGGGCATCATCCGTATTCCGGCTGGGGATTGAGTACACCGCGAAGACGAAGCCCGGCGGCAGATGGTTCATTGCGAGAGCTTGGCGCTGATCACTCGGTTCAGGCTGACGTTCTCCTCGGCGGCTTCCAGGGCGAGTCTGCGGTGGACTTCCGGGGGGACGCGAACCATGAACTTGCCGCTGTAGCGGCGCTGACTGATCGGCTCGGGCACAGGTTCATCGTTGGCCTGCATGTCGGCCACGACCTCGGCGACAACTTTGCGAATTCCGCGCAAAGCCTTCTCCGGCGTGCCATCCAGCCAACTGAGGCTCGGGAACTCCGCGCAGAGACCCACGGACTGACCGTCCTCCTGGGACCACGTTACGCGGTACGTATATTGATCAAGCTTCTTCTGCTCACCCACGGTTCAACCTCTCGATCGCGGCGATAACCTGCCGTACCTGATAGGCCTTGGCCTTGCCTTTGTCGTTCTGAATGTTGACTCTCGGATCTCCTTGCCAGGGCATTCTGTATACACGATGGCTGGTGCCTTCCTGGCGCGGCGACCCGAAATAGAAGTCGCAGACTTTGCACAAGTCCGCAAACCGTACGCCCCGCGGATTCTCACGCATCCGGGCAAGGATGTCTTCAACGCTTGCCATATCTAAATGATACCAATAATGATACTATCGGTCAAGACAAAAGGTTCACTTCGTCAGGCAAATTGGCGGCGTCCTGGGCAATTCCTGAGATGGCATACCTATTCCGCCAGCAATCCTTCATTTCTTCGGCAATCCCTCCGGGTGCTGGGGGATCGCGTCGCAGATTTCGTGCCAGGGGGCTTTCTGGCTGGTCCAGATATGGCATTGCGGCCGGAGCTGAGGGTCGTCGTCGAGGGAACCCGCTCGGACGAAGACCATGCCGGGCCTGTGCTCGACGCGGGAGAAGATGTGGCAGCCGCAGGTCCTGCAGAAGGAGCGCCGCTTGCCGGGCGAGGATTCGTACGGGACGAGGTTGCCCTCGCCTGAGACGAGCTTGAACCCCTCGGACTCCGTCACCAGAACCGAGTTGAACGCCGAGCCGGTGAACTTGCGGCAATCCGGACAGTGGCAATTCGCGAACATCAGCAGCCGGCCATGAATCTCGTATTTCACGGCCCCGCAATAGCAGCTTCCTTTCAGCATCTCCAAATCTCCTTCACCGTCGCTATCGATTCGCTCGACTTGTCGCCGCGATTGTCGCTCGCCCCCCTCGGAAGGTCAATCCCTGACAGCGACGTTGTAGATCACAGGCATCCGGCCCTTCCATTTGCTCCAGGTGTCCGCGTCCGTGATCAGATCGGCCATGAAGTGGGCGACATTGATCCTGCTGGTCTTTCCCGGGTTGAACAGCGCGCTTCGGATCGGAGACGGATGCACCTCGTACTCGGTGACCTCGTCCTCATTGACCAGCGTATCCGGACGGACCGCCACCCACTCGATCGCCTTGTCGCTTTGACCGATCTGGGTTCGCAGGTAGTCGGCCGCCTTCTCGTTATCCCCGTGCGGCGGCAACAGCAGACGAAGCAGGCCGATGACGCACCGCTGGCCGAACGACACCGGCTCGCGCAGATCGCGGTTGCTGTTGCCGGCGGTGTTCATGAGGACGAACTGGGTTGGCCTGTCCGGCCTGTTTGCCTTGACAGCTTCGCACAACCGCCGCACGGCCTCGGTCACAAGCCGCCGAGGCGGGCCGAAGACGCCTTCCCAAGTCAGGCTGTGTCCCAGACACGAGGCCACCGCGTCGCAGCCGTTCACGTGCCGCGCCATCTCGGCGTCGCTGAGATCCAGGACACTCGCACAGATCACGGCCAGACGATCATGACCTCTGACGGCTTCAGGCAGCCTGTCCGCCGACCGCACGATCGCTTTGACGCGGCATCCGCGTCCGAGCAACTGCTCCACCAGCAGCCGTCCCGTCGCCCCGCTGGCTCCGACCACCAGAATCGTCACCTCTTGCATCGCCGTCATGCGATTCGCTCCAATTGCCCGCCACAATCGGAGCCAGATCGCTCCGCCCCAGCGGCTCTGCGTCCCTGCGAGAGAACAACTCTTGTCATATCAGCGGCGTCTTGCCCGGCATCGGGACCGGGGCGACCGGGAGGGGGCCCTGTTCGTAGGTGGGCGGGGTCAGGTCTTGTTTGGAGGCATTCATGACCCAGTCCCACTTGATCGCGCGACCTGTGTAGGCGCTCATTCTACCCAGGATCGCGGTCATCGTGCTCTCGGCTACCTGTCTGCCTTCATTGAGCGGCCGGCCGTCGCGGATGCTTTGGACCAGGTCCGCGTGCTCCTGCTCGTAGGGGTTGGGGGTCGGACCGGAGTATTTGAAGGGGTTGGTGCCCTGGATGAGGCCTTCCGCCGCAACGCCTTTGGAGCCCACGATCCGCTCGGCCACCCGTTCGGCGCAGCCCATCGTCTGGCGGGCCATGCTCAGAATGCGGGCGCCGTTGGCGTACTCGAATTCGACCGCGAAATGGTCGTAGATGTTGCCGAACTCGGGCTCGATGCGGACCTGCCGGCCGCCCATGCCGATCGCGGTCACCGGGTGGCCGCCCATCGCCCAGTTGATCACGTCGATGTTGTGCACGTGCTGTTCGACGATGTGGTCGCCCGATTGCCACGTGTAGAAGTACCAGTTGCGGCACTGGGTCTCCATGTCCGTCCAGGTGGGCTGCCGCTCGTGATAGAAGCCCCAGTTGCGGACGCAGGGACCGAGCCAATAGCACTGGCCGGCGACCAGTTCGCCGATGTCGCCATTGTGGACTCGCTTGATGACCTCGACGTACTTGGGATCGTGACGCCGCTGCGTGCCGGCGACGATCGCCAGGCCCTTGGTCTTCGCCAACTCGGAGGATTGCAGCACCGAGCGAATCCCGACCGGATCGACCGCGACGGGCTTCTCCATGAACACGTGCTTGCCCGCCTCGACCGCAGCCTTGAGATGCACGGGCCGAAAGTGCGGCGAGGTCGCGAGGATCACGAGGTCCACCACGCCGCTGTTGATGAGTTTCTTGTAGGCCTCGAACCCGGTGAAGCACGTCTCGCGCGTGACCTTGACCTTGTCCGCATGCTTCCAGGGCTGCGAAGAACTCCAATCCTTCTCGCCATCCTTCCTGATCGTGGCCAGGCAGGCGTCGATCCGGTCCTGGAACAGATCGGCCAGGGCGGTGATCTCGACGTTGGGCGAGGAATCGACGCAGTTGCGCACGGCCCCCACGCCCCGGCCGCCGCAGCCGACCAGGCCCACGCGAATCTTGTCCGAGCCCCCGGCGTACAACCGCCCGCCCATGACTCCCAGCGCCGCCAGCGACGCAGCGGAACCCTGGATGAATTGCCTTCGCGAAACCGACGCTCTCATCTGACGTGTCATAGCAGTCACCTCGTCCAACGGATTGATGCAGGGTGTGCCGTGCACACCGTCTCAAGGGCTTTCAGTGTCGCAGCGTCGCTTGGGGTTGTCAAGTGAATCGTCTCGGCAGCCGGCGGCCACACCAAGCGAAAAACGGCAGGCGATGAAGGCGCGGATCACCTGCCCTTGACAAAAGAGGATTGTCTATGATGACAAGCGTCAGTGTATCCGCGAATGTTCGGCCGTGATGAGAATCAGGCAAGAATAGGGTTAAACTCCGCCGACGCAGGCCTTGCGTTCCACGAGGTTGCGGTCGATCAGGGCCACGGCCTTGTGGCCGGACTTCGTGGCGACGGCGGAGATGCGAATGATCGGCGATTGGTCCATGGGCTATCCAAACTGTGCGTCCGGCACTTCCCGCACGGACGGAGGCACGTTGAAGTAGTCCTGCGGCTGGAAGCCGAACATCCCGGCGATAACGCTGCTCGGGAACATCTGGCACTTATTGCGATAGTCGCGGACGTTGCCGTTGAAGAACCGCCGGGCGGCCTGGATGCGGTCCTCGGTGTTGGTCAACTCCTGCTGGAGCTTGAGGAAGTTCTGGTCGGCCTTCAACTGCGGATAGTTCTCCACGACCACCATCATCTTCTGCAGGGCCGCCACCAACTGGTTCTCGTCCACCGCCTGCTCTTCGGGCCGACCGTTGCTGGCCATGCACTGGGTCCGCAACTGCGTGACGCGGTCGAAGACCTCCTTCTCATGGGCCGCATAGCCCTTGACCGTGGCGACGAGGTTGGGGATCAGATCGTAGCGTCGTTTGAGCTCGGTGTCGATGTTGGCCCAGGCGTCCTGGATGTGGTTGCGGAGGGCCACCAGCGTGTTGTGCGTCGCGATCACGAAGACCAGCGGAATCAGGACGACGACCCCAATCACAATCAGCGTTGGAACCATTTTCACCTCGCGGAAAACAGATACTCGGGCATCAACGATCTCAGCGCGATCAGACGACTGAGGTTCGGCTCGATCCGCTCGGGACTGAGTCGCGAGCTGAACGTGATCGCCAGCACGTCGCCTTCGATCTCAATCGTGAGGTCGTCGTTGGCCAGCAGATATTCCATCATTCTCGCGTGGCACACGTCGTAGGCGAACTTCTTGTTCGGCGAGCGAACGCAGAACCGACGGGAAAATTCGTGCGACTCGAAATCGATGTCCGCGTAGCCGACCGCCTGGGCGATCTTCGAGAGGATTCCTTCCTTCGCGATGACCAGTTCGGGGAACGACGCGGGCATGTGGAGAATGAAGCAGGAGAAATAGTGATGGTGCGTCTGCCTGCGGCCCTTGGAGTCGCTGGAGTAGGTTTCGTAGTGGTAGTCGAAGATCGCCACGTTGTGGCCCTGGGTCGTGCCCGAGAGGGTGTTGAAGGCGTAGCGGTTGGAGCCCGTCCGCAGCTTGTCCAGGAAGGCGTAGCGATGAGCCATGTCCCGGTTCTTGCCCGACTCGAAACGGAGGCCGAGCCTGGCGGCCAGGGCCATCATCGCCTCCCGGCGTTTCTTGGCGGCGAGGTGGCCGAAGATCGCGAGGACGACGATCAGGGCAATGACGCCAACGATGATCAGGGGTTCCATCAACACACCTGCGAAAAATCATCTTTCCTGCGGCAGCCGCGCCAACGATATTCCGACGCGTCCGTCCGCGGGGATTCTATCGCATCGCGCGCAGAGCTTCAATGGGTCTTGTCGGCACAACATCCATGACGCAACCCATCCGGATCGCGCGTCCGGCCCAGGTCCTTCGCCGGCGCTCAGAATGACTGCCGGACGTCTCAACCACCTCACGGAGACTTACTGGCCTGGGAGGTCCCGCCGTAGGCGCCCATGTTGACCCGCAGCCCTCGCGGCTGAGGCTCGTTGGCGATGCTCGTCGCGGGATCGCCCGCGTCGATGCAGGGACTCGTGACGCTGTCGAGCAACCAGCTCTTGGAGACGGGGTCCCACCGGCCCGCCTGGGATTTCAGGTGGAAATCGCCGTTCTCAGGATCCGCGAACAACGGATCGACCGCGATGTTGCCTATGCCCGTCCAGCCTCCCTGGATGTCGTTGTAGCGAATGGAGTACTCGCTGCTGCCGACCGATTCGGACATCCAGATCTCGTTCTGCCAGATGATGTTGTTCACGATCGGAACCGAGACGGAAGGCCAGCCTGGGATGATGGTCGTGTCCAGGTGCATCGCGGCGGGCCGATTGGCGACGAGCGTATTGTTGCGGATCGTGGGCGTGCTGAGCCAGTTCATGATGCCGCCGCCGACGGTGGCTTCGTTGCGGGCGATCACGTTGTTCGAGATCGTGCATTCGGTCCCGTAGAGGGCGATCGCCCCGCCGTCCAGGTCGGCGCCGTTGTCCACGATTACGTTGTTGGTGATCGTCGCGTACCCGCCCGCGTAGCACATGATGGCGCCCCCGGTCTGGGCATAATTCTTCGCGATTCGGCACGAATCGATCGTCGGGCCGCTGATCAGGCCGTAGCCTGGATCATCGTCTTCCGAGCTGGCGCAGAGGATGGCCCCGCCGTAGAGACCCTGGAAACCGCCGTCGCGGGCGCGGTCCTTGAACGCATACTCGATCGTGCAGTATTTCAGTTGATCCTCGGTCGAGCTGTTGATGAAACGAATGCCGGTCCATCCATCCTGAAGATCGGTCGCGGTGAACAGGATCGTATCCTGCTCGGTCCCGACGGCCTTGAGCGTCGCGCGGTAGCCGACGGTCAGGTTGAAGCGTCCTGCGAAACGAACGACCACGCCGGGCTCGATCGTCAGCGTCTGATTCTTGGCGACGGAGATGTCGCCTGTGACGGTGTACGGGCTGCTCGCCTTCTTCCACGTCCCCTTGACCGCGCCGGCGGGCACGACGGTCCCCGTGACTCCCACGCCGCGAAGGACGATCGTCATCGTCGGCGCGTTGCTGCTGGTCGAATGGACGATGAGAGTGCCTTTGTACACCTTCTCCTGTGTCGGGCGGAACCGGACCTTGACCTGTGCGACGCCGCCGGGCGACAGCACTTTGTCCTGCACCGCCGCTTCGAGAGTGAAGGCCCCTTCCGCCAGGGACGTGTCGGCGATCTTGAATTCGTCGGCGCCCGTATTGGCCAGTTCGACGACCACAACCTTGCTCGAATCGACCGCGACGAATCCCGCGTCGATCGTAGTCGAAGGCGTCGCGGTAAGCAAAGGCAGACTGGCCTGGCTCTCGTATGCCCCCAGATCCAGGACCTCGCAGTGGACCCTGGCCGCACCCGCCAGATCGGTATCGGGAAGTTCGGCCACCAGCGTCCCGCTGTTGATGCACGGCGACTCGGGTCGAAGCGTCCAGTTGGCGGAGGCGCCGTCGTAGTCGGTTGCGGCTCCGCCGCTGGGGTCGAGGAAACACGGGTCCGCAGCCATATTGCCTTCGCCGGGGTAGCCGCCCTGCACGGCGCAGAACGTCACGTTCGGTCGGCATTCGGCCATCTGGATCTGGTACCGGTCGTTGCCCCAAAAGATGCTGTTCGTCACGTTGATCCCGTCCCAGGAGGTCGAGAAGAGGCCGCCGGGGAAGTTGTTCACGATCGTGCAATTCCAGATTTCCGTCACGCCCGACTCGTCGCAGCAGATGCCGCCGCACTGGGTGTCGCCGCCGATGGAGGTGTTGTTGGCGATCAGCGTATTGCTGATGATCGGGCTGCTGTCCAGGCAGTAGATCGCGCCGGCCTTGCCGCCGGTGTTGTTCGTGAATCGGCAATTCTCGATCAGCGGGTCGGAGATCTCGCAGTACAGCCCGCCTCCGAGAAGATCGACGTCTGAGACCGTCGTCGAGCCGCTTTGCGGGTCCAGTCCCGCGTTCTTCTTCGCGTAGCTGATCACACAATAGCTCAGGACGTCGTCATAGCCGGAATTCACGAGCCGCAGCCCGCCCCAGCCTGCGGCGCGGTTCCAAGCAGTCAACTCGATGGGCTGCGCGTCGCTGCCCCGAGCGGTCAGTTTGGCGTTTGGGCCCACCGTCAGAGCGGCGTCCTGCGCGAACAGGACCTTGACGCCCGGCTCGATCACCAGTCTTTCGCCCTTGGTGACGCTGATGTCGCCGGTCACGAAATAGGGCGACTTGTCGCGAGACCAGGTCCCCGATACCTCCCCCGCTGCGATCGTGGTTCCGTCTCCATAGGCCCAGCCCTTGAGAACCACGTTCCGGACGCCGCCGTCGGCATACCGGATTGCGAGAATCCCGTAGTAATCGCCCGGTTGCGCGGGTTTGAAGACCACGTTGAGGGACGCGCCCTGGCGAAGCGCGTCGATGGTGAAGGCGCCGAGCCGGTTGGCGTATTCCTGCCCGCCGCGTTCGACGAGGAACCCGTCCGGACAGGCGACCGACTCCACGCGGAGATTGGCCGCGTTGTTGCGGATGCGAAGGACCTGCGACTCCGACTGCTCGCCCGGTGCGGCGTAGAAGCCCATCGACGTCGCGTCCACCTCCACCACCGGCTGCGCCGGCTCGATGTTCAAGACGCATTCGGTGAACACGCAGTCGCGGTACAACATTCCCGTCGGGATTCGATACCAGGCCTCCGTGATCGCTTTCGGGTGCTCGCTGCCCCAGCCGAAGTTGAGATGGTACTCGCCGTCGGTGTTGTATCCGTCGCAGACGACCGCGTGGCCGCCCCAGCCGTCGGGCGGACTGAAGCTCAGCAGCGCGGGCCTGGCGTTGATCATGTTCTCCTGGAGGGCGACGAGCCCGGCGTCGGTAATGGCGTCGAAGAGATCGGCGCTGTAATAGCCGAACCGTTCGACCAGGGCTTTCCGCACCGCCGCGGTGTGTGCGCCCGATCCGTCGCTGCCGTAGCCCATTTCCACCGCCAGACCGCAGGCGAGGCTCAAGGCGGCCATGTCCGCATCATCCAGGGGCTGGCCCTGCGAGTACCTGGTTCGGATCGTGTCCAGGTAGCCGTTCACCTCTGTGAAGGTTGGGAAATCATACAGAATGGCGTCTGCGTCGAGTTTCATGCCGCTGCGGGTCATATAGGCGTCGCTGGCGGTAAACGTGATATTGCAGAGCCGATGGTAATGGACAATCTGAGAGTATGCGGTCGCGACGCATCCGACGTACGACCGCAGACCGTCGATCGGGTCCAGCGGGCAGAACATGTTGTAGGGCTCGTCCTGTCCCCAGGTGGTCTCGACCCAACCGCCGGTCGATGTGGTCCCTTCCGGCGGCCACTGCTGGAATGCGGTGACCCCGCCGTCCTCGGTTTCTCCGGCCGCCAGCAGGTCCCACAATCTGGCGGTTTCCGCCTTCTTGAGTTCGGGATTCTCCGCGAGGGCCTTGGAACGCAGCTTCAAGTCCATCCGCAGCAGGCGGCCCAGAGGATTGGACTTGTCCGCCTCCGCTGGGAACGAGGCGCGGAAGGAATAGGCGATCACCGGCGCGATGTCCGTATCGGCCGAAAGAGCGATGAAGCCTCGCGGCTCCAGATCCGCCACATAGGCGAGGATCGTCCCGTCCTCGTCGCGGACCTCGCGAAAGCCGGCGGGCGTCGACGTCGCCGCCAGGGCCCGAATCCCATTCTCGCCCCCCTGCGCCGGCAGAGCCGACTTCGCTTTAAGGAATCCCTCAGTCGCCTTCTGCACCTGGGCCAGATCCACCGATTCGGCGAAGACCGCCGAAGCGAAGAACAGAGATGCCAGAACGAGGATGATGCCAAGCGACCTTCTCCCGCCGACGTGCGCCATATTCCAGTCTCCAGCTTTGCCAAACCCTACCGCAACCAGCATCCAACTCACATACCAGGATTATCGTCATTTTCGCTCGCGATCTTGCCAGGCCGCCAATGCCGGGGCGATCCAAGCCCGCGAAGCTAAGCCGCCAACCAATCTATCGTCCTATAATAACACCACAAAGAACACTCTTCAACCCGCCGCGGACGCGATCGACCCTGGCGATCCCAGTCGAATCACAGTACTTGCCGAGTCAGTAGTCCTTGAAAGGCCGGATCCACTCGGGCCAATTCTCAGGCCCGACCCCGCCGGCCTTCGTCCACGGTCCGGCGGTATTGAACGCCTTGTGCCATTTCAGTGTCCAGAGCTCCTTAAGTCCCACCTTCCGCACCGAACCATCCACGAACAGGCAGTTCACCACGCCGTCATGCCGATTGATGCAGCAACGCCCCATGTTGTTGGCGCTCCACGCGGCATTCTCATGCATCGCAGGCGCCTGCGACTCCTGGGGCCACACGCTAAATCGCATCGCATCCAAGAACATGGGCACACGGCTCGAATCGAGCACATCGAAAAAGTTCCGCCAGCCATATTTTGCGGGCACGCCGCCTTCATATGCATTTGCTGTGTGCGTGCTCAAGTTCTCCGGAATGGGAATCACATATCCATTGAGACCGTAGCTGCCATTGAGGCCGCTGTCGGCCATGGTATAGGTCTTGCCTTCGTAGGTCATGGCAGTGGGAGATTTGAAGATGCCCCATGCGTTCCGCGTGCTCAGAGTAGACGGCGAACCATTCTCGCCATAAATCGGTTCTGTCGCTGTCGGGCAGAACCACGTGCGGTTCTTCTTCCAGTCCTGCAACTCGTGCGGCAACTGGATCGGCCACCAATAGCCTTGCGAGGTGGCGCCGGTGAGGAACTTGCCCCCGTTTTCCTCTACGATTCCGCCGAAAACGTCGCCCCAGCGGTGCAGATTCGCCTGACAGACGACCTCCTTGGCCCGCTCTCGGCCGGTCTGCCCCACCGCCCCAAGCGTCATCAAAGCCAGCGTCACACAGACCAGAACGATCACAATGTCGCTGCATCTCAGTCCGTTCCGCTTTTCCATAATCGTCTCTCCCATAGGTGGATCTCAGTATCCGAGCCGGCCCCAGACGGCGATCTGGAGACGGTGCAGGTCGTCCCGATCTTCCGGCGTCGGCAGTGTGTAGGCGAAGTTGAGTTGCGACCGGCTTCGTCCTCGCCCGCTCAGGGTCTCCTCCCCATGCCACCACCAATGCTCGCTGTGCCCGTCGGCGAACGTGACGCTCGTGCCGTCCCAGTGCCGAACCGGCGGCGGCGTCCACCATGCCTCCTTGTTGTAGTGGACCGAGAACCCACCAGGCCAGGCCCACCCGTGATCGATGAACACCATTCGCTGGGCCGGACCGGGCGAGACAATCTCGGCCATATTCTTGATCCACAGCACCGTATCTCCGATCCTGACGCCCTTGGCATCGCGTCCCCAAGCGCCCAGCCATGTGCCATCTCTCGCGAGCCCATTCATGGAATTGACAACAGAGTAGGTAAGCAGATGGCCCGGCTCACCGTCTGGGCAGCGGTAGAGCCTCGTCTCCTGCACATAGGGCCACAGGGCTCCCCATTCAAGGGCCGCTCTCTGCAAGTCTTGTGGCAGACACGTATCATAATTGTACGGGTTCTCCCAGCACTTGCCCACCCAGGGCTTCTCCTGCTTGTCGCCCGAGTATTGCGTGAACCCGCTATGACCATTGACGATCTTACCGTCGTTGTCTTGAGCGTAGGAGAGCCAGGCGTGCGTCAGTTGCTTGAGGTGGCTCAGGCAGACGGCCTGCCGGGCCCGTGCCCGGCCGGAACCGCCCGCCGCCCCGAGCGTCATCAAGACCAGCGTCACGCAAGCCAATGCGATCACGATTTCGCTGCATCTCAGTTTGTTCCGCTTCTCCACAGTCATCTCTCCCATGACAGGAACTCAGTTGCGTTGCTCCACGGCGGGAGCGCCGATGGCCCAGACCGTGTTCTTGGCGCCGTTCTCCAGCGAAGAATAGTCCTTGGAGTCCGCTAGGATCAGCTGGTTGTCCGCAGCGATGACCGGGTATGCGGGCCAGCCGCCGGTCTCGAAGCGAGCCAGTTCCACGCCGTCGGAGCCCACCACGTACAGAAACCCGTCGTCGCTTGCGGCGTAGATCGTGCCGGTCTTGTCGACGGCCAGCGTGAATCCGCCGACCTGGCCGAACGACCTGGACCATTTGACCGTCCCCTTGGGATCGACCGCGTGGATGTACCGGTCGTCGAGACTCGCGTAGATCGTGCCGTCGGGACCCAGGACAGGCTCGGACCAGCCGTCACCGTCGGCAGGGATGGTCAGATTCGGCGTCACCGGAATCCCCAAATCCGGGAATTCCACCGACCAGCGGATCGCACCGTCGGCCGGATCGATCGCGTAGAGATGGCGGTCGTAGAGCAGCGTCTGGTAGATCGTGCCGTCCTCGGCCACCACCGGCGAGGCAAAGGGCCAGCCGCCTGTGTTCGGGTCCTTGGACGTATCCGGGAAGCGGCAGGACCACTTCACGCTGCCGTCGGCGGGGTTGAGGGCATAGAGCGTCGGATCGTAGAGGCCACCGACGTAGACGATGCCGTCGGGGCCGATCGAAGGCGAGGCGAAAATGGCCCCGTTTGGCAGAACGCCGGGACCTTGGGTCTTGAACCGCCAGAGTTCGACGCCGTCGCTCGCGGCCAGCGCATAGAGCGTCCCGTCGGTGGAGCCGACGTAGACATCGCCCTTGACGCCCATGGCGGGCGAGGAATAGATCGCACCGCCTGTGGCGAAGCTCCAACAAAGCCGGCCGTCAGGGGCCACCGCATAGACCTTGCCCGACTTGCAGCCGACGTGGAGACTCCCGTCAGGACCGACGCTGGGCGCGCTGAGCAATGGCGAGTTGACGTCCAGGATCCACTGGACCTTTCCCTGAGAGTCCAGGGTGTAGAGCTTGCCGTCCTCGCAGGCGATATGAATGTGCCCGGCCGAACCGACGGTGACGCTGCCGATCACGGGTGCATCAGTCTCGAACCGCCATCGAACCTCACCGCTCAGCGGTCCGATGTCCTGACTCTGTCCGGCGCGGGCAAAGCCGCCGCCCAGCGAAGGCCACCTGGCCTCGGCAGCCGTGGCCGACGCGTAGGCGAACCCGAACAACGACAGAGCGACCCAACTGCGTTTGACTCTCATGACGACTCTCCTTCCTCAAAAGACTCCCATGACTCGCCGATCTTCAACGCAGCGGCAGATTTTGATTATACCCTCGCTGCGTACGTTCTCAGAACAATAGTCCGAGGAAGGCACAAGACGTTACGCGAAAAAACGACAGTCCGACCGGCCCATTTGCTCTGTCCGGCCGCCTCCGCAATGTCCCGCCGCGAACCCAGTGAATCCTAATCCCTGATCTGCTCAGAACTTACATTTACCTTCATCCGCCGGCACGTTTGGCCGTGTAACCCCGCTGGGCCAGTTCCGCCACCAGCAGGTCACGATGGTCGCCCTGAATCTCGATGACGCCGTCTTTCACCGTCCCGCCGGCCCCGCACCTCCGCTTGAGTTCGGTGGCGAGCTTCTGGAGCCCGTCCTCTGGCAGCAGGACGCCCGTGACAAGTGTCACGCCCTTGCCCTTGCGACCCTTGGTCTCCCGCGAGACCCGCACGATCCCATCGCCTGTGGGAACCGCCTTCTCCCTGCGGCAAGCACACTGAGCGACAGGCTGGCCGCAACCAGGGCACATCCGCCCGTGTTCGGTCGAATACACGATACCGGTGTCTCTTGCCATGACTCCCTGCCTGCGTGAATCCTACTTCCTGATAAACTTCGCATCAGGCAATCGCTCAAAATGAGCATCCTGAGTCCAGACCGTGGCCCTGTACGCTCTTGCCGTGGCCAGAATCAGACTGTCCGCCATGGGCAGCTTCAATTCCGCACTGAGTCTGGCCGCGTCGAGGGATAGAGGCGATGTCACAGCGACAACTCTGGCCTGATGCATCAAGGCGACTGCCTGGAGAGCCGCATCCTCTCCGCGCTGCTGGAACACGCGTTTGAACACCTCATAGACATTCACCGTCGAAACCAGAAGACTCTCGGTGTCTTCCAGCGCAGGTGCGAAGAAGGATGCATTTCGACTGTTTGCCAGGTACTCGATCCATCCGGAGGAATCGACGAGATTCATACGCGGTCCTTTTCGCGAGAGACATCCGTTCTAATGCCTTTGAGGAATCCCCGCATTTGTCTGATGTCGCGAAGGGGAACGAACTCGATGCGATCGGAGAACTGGAGTAGCTGCAACTTCTGACCGGGTTGAATGCCAAGCCGTTCCCGCACGGCTTTCGGGATGACCACCTGGAACTTAGGCGAAACTGTAACCGTTACCATATCTCAATCCTCGTCCTGGAGCGTTTTACAGAAATTGTATCGATAGACAATCCGTATGTCAACCAGGACAACGCATACCGTCGATGGGCCATTGGATCTGAAACTCGATTTCCTCTTGGTCGCCCTCGCGCTCATGCTCGATGTTGAACCGGGCTCGGACGGGCACATAGACACGCTCCCCGGCGATCTGGATCTCGAACTTCCTGCCGTTTTCCAGGGCATCCGCCAACCGCCGCAACTTCGCCACGAACTCGCCGGTCGAGTACCTCTTCTCCACGTCCCGCTTGGACTTGATGCTCATTGCTCGCCACCTCGGGCGTCTCCGGCCGAGCTGCCAATGCTCGGATACTGTGCCCTGCGACTGAGCTTCATCAATCCAAAGAAGACGAGCACGATGCCGGGCAGTGCGAACATAGCTACCATGAACACTTCCTCGAACTCCCTCTGCCCCCACCACGCAAGAAAGAGAAGGCCCGCACCGAGCAGAATGGAGCTGAGGGCTCCTATTCTGACCTGCAATCGAGCGGCAGATACCATGCGGATGTTGTTGTCAATCATTTGGTCGATGAGCTCGGCGCGCGACTCGCACGCTCCTTTGCATGCGAGTCCACGCCGTAGCTCTGTCAGACATTCTCGACAAAGACCTTTCCCGCAGGACTTGCAGATCCCCACGGCGGGACGATCTCCGTGATTGAAGCAGTTCATGTTCCTCTGTTCTCCCCGATTCCTTTGCAGACATCAAGCTTCAAGATACACGCCGGCGTCTGTGAGAGCTTCCCGCAGAACCGAATACTTCAGCTCGCGAGCGCCGAGGTTCTTCGCGGCGCAGAGGGCTGCCGCCGTGCCGGCGCCCTGGCCCTGGCCCATGCAGGCGACGGTGTTGCGCGTGGACATGTGGGCGTCGTGGTTCGAGGTGATCATCATGCCGCAGGCGTAGAGGTTCTCGATGCCCTTGACGCAAAGGGCCTTGTACGGGATGCCGTAGGTGCCGCCGTTGGCGATCTGAAGCCGCGGAGCAGAATCGTGGAAGCCGTAGACCATGACCTCGTCGTCGAAGTGCCTGCCTTCGAGCACGTCGGGCAGCGTGATGTCGTAGTCGCACTCGATCAGTCGGCCGCGCCGGATGCAGAGCTTCGGGCTCGTGCGGGCCATAAAGGCCTTCTCGCAGCCCGGGACGTACCGCCGGAACAGCTCGACCGCCCTGGCCATGCGTTTGCGGATCTCCAGTTCGGCCTTGGCCACCTCGTCCCGACTGGTCGGGCTGACCGGCAGCTTGAGGTTACACTTGATGAACATCAGGTAGTTGTCGTGGACGGTCGTGGTGATCAGGGCCATGCCGATCTCCCGCGCCCCCTGGGCCAGGCCCGGCACATCGATCCACTCGGCGCCCGCGCGGACGATCTGGTCCGATCGGCCGCTGCGAACGCCTCGTGCCAGTTGCCCTTTGGCCTTGTTGGCCTGGATGAACTCGTGGTACTTGTCGATATCCACGTTGCCGATGCCTACGCTGTTGCAGACGGGATAATCGTTGGGCTCGCTGTACTTCGCTCCCGCAAAGGCCGCCAAGTCGCCATAGGCGGTGCAGTCCACGAAGGACTTCGCATAGAACGCCTCGCGGCCGGAGCGGCTCTCAACGATCACGCCCCGCACGCGCAAGCCATCCATGATCGCGCCGGCCAGCATCGTATTGACGAAGACCTGCACCCCCGCCTCCACGAGCATCTCGAATGTGACCAGTTTGTAGAGTTCGGTATCGATCGCAGTACAGACCGAATCGTAGTTGTAGCCCTCGAACATCTCCGCGTGGCCGGAGCAGCCGCCGACCTTCATAAGCCGATCGATGATCTCCTGTGGAATCCCCCTGACCACCTGCGTCTTCTTGACGCCGGGGAACGCCTTCCAGAGGTTGTAGAAACTGTGCAGCGCAGTCCCCCCCTCGGTGATAGTCCCGCCGGGATAGCCCTTGACTTCGATGATCGCGGTTCGAGCACCCTGTCGGGCCGCGGCAATCGCCGCCACGACACCGCCAGTCCCAGCCCCCGCTACGATCACATCGAACTTGCGGATCGGCAGTCTCTTGGCGGGCTCCTCATAGAACTCCCCGCCGGCATTCGAACCAGCGGCGGAACCGTCCGTCATAACGCCGGCCCCCATCCCGATTCCCGCCATCAATGCGCTCTTGGAAAACTCACGTCGGTTCATTCTGATCTCCTTGGCGTTCAGTAGATGCATGCCTCCAGAATCGAGAGAACCTCCTCCAGGACGGGCCCGGAGGCGTTGACGATCCGCTTGGCGTTGCGTGCACGAAAATCGATGGACTTGACCTGCTCGACCATCACGAAGCCCGTAACCTTTGGACACTCCGCCAACGCCACATGGAACGGAAAGCCGCGCTCTGTTGTGGTAATGGGGCAGACGATTGCGAGTCCAGTGTTCTTGTTGAAGAGGTAATGGCTGATGACCAGGGCCAGTCTGCGCCCCTTCTGCTCGTGACCGGATCGCGGGTCGAACGTCAGGGCGATCAGATCACCTCGCTCGGGGACGTAGTGAGCCATTCACCAGACCTCCCTGCCTGCCGGGTGGCCCCAATCAAGTTCTTCCGCCTGATAATCCTTCGGAATCCGTTTGACCAGGTCCTTCAAATTGCGCCTGCCCTTCGGACGCTTGACGGGCGCCACTACGATCACGCCATCGCGAACGCCAACCTCCACCTCATCGCCGACGGTAATCTGCGCGTCCTCCAGCAGTTGTCTGCTCAAACGCAATCCCTGGCTGTTGCCCCATTTCTGCACCTTCGTAACCATATCAGATCCTCCAATGGATATACGAAGTATAGCCCTTGATGCAACCCTCGTCAATCCCGCGATCTTCGGACCAAAGAACGAAGTGAAATTGACATGAACAACGAAGGCAACATCCCCAGAACGAGCCGAGTAGCGACGCTGCCTCGCTGTCGAACGATTACCATGTGGGCGAGGGCGCAGCCAACGAGACCTTGTGATCAGGAACTCAGCGGTTGCCTCGCGGGGGGCCGCCTCTGGGGGGGCCGTTTCTCGGCGGGCCGCTTCGGGACGAGTGGTCGTGTCGCACGGGACCCCGCCCACGAAACTCCTTGATGCGAGGGCCGCGGGGTCTGCCGCCACCGCCGCCGGGACGGGGCCGGAAGCCGCCCTTTTTCTTGGCGGCCGGCGGCTGTTTCATCAGCAGAAGCGACTTGGCGCAGGTCTCCTTGGTGATCCGGTTGGAATGCGTGAGGCCCTTGGTCAGGACTTCCTCGGCCATCTTCCGCATCCGACCGTTCATGCTTCGCAGCCCGTAGGCGGCCGCCTGCTTGGCGGTCCTGGGGAAACTGCCGAAGAGGGCTTCGACGAAGATGTCCAGGCCGTCTTCCTGCATCCAGGACAGACTGAACGCGGCCTTCCTGGCCGTCGAGACGTCCTCGGAGTGGAGCTTCTCCCGCAACTCGGCCAGACGCTCGATGGCCGCCTGGTCTTTTTCCCTGCCCGATGGTTTTCTTTCTTCCAGCTTCATAAGAGGCACCCTCTCATCCGTTCAATCCGTTTCTCGGGATGTCCTTCGGGGCCCGCAGACTCGCGCAAACCAGCTTGCGGCCCCCTCCCCGGAGGGCGTTGGTTCTTCTGTTTTCAGACAGCGGGCGGTCACGACTTGCGACAGCCTGCATGAGCTCCGAGCTCACGCAGGGTTATTGTCGCGTCCGGTCACAGAGAACGCAAGATCATTTTCCAAAAGGCCGGCGGCAATCGGGAAACGCTTGGGACAACAACGGCCCGCCATCGCCGGCAGATCTCGACGTCGTTCGCAGGTCCTCCTGTCGGGTCACGCCGTCAGCCACCGGATGGCCTCGTCCATGTCGGTGAACACTTTGTTGTGGTATCCCCGATTGACCGAGACCGTCTCGTAGAACTCGAACCAACTGCTGTGCTCGGGCCGGTCCACGATCGCGGCGCGGAAACCCTGCATGGACGGGTAGTTCGATACGATATTGAATGTCTCCAGAACCCCTATTCGACCCTCAACACCCCGAATGTCGATCAGAAGATTCGATCGGTTGTGCGAGGCAATCTCGCGAAAGACACCCGCTATGATTTCTCCCGAAACCCGAGCATCCGCCTGACCCAGAATGCGAATCGTCAGATAGTCGGACTGAACGTCGGCTTCAATTCGCCATGCCATACCGGCCTCCGTCGCCTATCTCACCCCATGGCAAGACCGAACACGTGGACTCCTGCCTAAAGTCGTAGTACTATAGCCAAAAGTCTTACTCAATCCAAGCCCAATACCTGGATTATATCTTTTTTGGCAATAGGGATTTCTACGAGGGGAGGTCGCGACATCGCCAGATGATGCCGCCGAGGATTGCCAGAGAGACCAGAATGGCCGCGAGCCAGACCATGTTGTCGATGGGCCAGGCGTACCAGAGATTCGAGTAATAGACCAGGTAGAAGAGCGTCGCCTTGTGCAGAAAGTGCAGGGGAGGCCACCATTCGGCCACGATGGCGATGAAGTAGTTGAGCGTCAGAAAGCCCGCGGCCAGGCCGGCGGCCGCGTACAGCCGATCGAACGACGCGGCGCACACCAGGGCAAAGGCCCCGAACGCCCCCGCCAGCAGCGCCGCACAGGCGGAAAGACGCAGGAACAGACTCACATCGATCGGCTCGCTGAACGTGTAGATGTGGACCGAGGCCACGGTTCCCAGGAACATCATCGCAATCAGGCCGAACATACCCACGAGCGACAGAATGGCCGCGCAGATGTAGACCTGCGTCCGCGTGATCGGACGGCTCAGGATCAGCTCCATCGCGCCCCTTTGCGTCTCGCCGGGAAGCAACCCGACGGGCACGCCCACCGCGTACAGCATGTACAGGAACATGACCAGCGGATGCTGATAGCCCACCGTCAACAGGGCTGTCATGCTGCCGGACTCGACGAGATCCCCGCCGATCGCGGTTCGCACGATCGAGGGAAGATGCTTCAGGATCGACAGGAATATCTTGACGTTCGCGTTGTCGTGGACGATGGCGGCCACCGCGATCTGCATCAGGAAGATGACCGCGGCCATCCCCAGCCACGCAGGCAAGACACGAAGGAACCAGAACCACAGCAGCGTCAACGGAAACGGCGGGCGGCGGGATCGAGTCATGCACGGAGCCCTTTCGAATCACCGGTCCCGCAGGCGGAATCGGACGGCTCTTGATAGTATTGCAGAAAAGCCTCCTGCAGCGACGTCTGCGGCGTCGTGACTCGATCGACGGCAAACTGGTTGAGCCACCCCAGAACCGGGCCCGCCGGGCCCTGGTACGCCAGGTGCAAGACTCCAGGCTCCTGCTCGACAACCCGCACGCCGGGCAATCGGGCGACAGCCGCGTCGGGACGCAACGTCGGGTCGGCGAACCACACCTTCAGTCGCTGCTCGCCCTGCTGCACGATCTGCGAGATCGGCGCCAGCTCCACCAGACGGCCCTCTCGGAGAATCGCGGCCCGTCCGCAGATGGCCGACACCTCGCTCAGATCGTGCGAGGACAGCAGAATGGCCGCCCCGCCGGCGGCAGTCTCCTGAATCAGTTTGAGAACGACGTCCCGCATGAGCGGGTCGAGGCCCGCGGTGGGCTCGTCGAGAATCAGCACGTCCGGCTGATGCTGGAATGCCAAGATCACGGCCACCTTCTGGCGATTGCCCTTGGACAAGTCGCCGACGGGACGCCTGAGATCCAGTTCCAGACGTTCGGCCAGCGCCCTGCGTCGAGCCGCGGCGCCGCAGTCTCCCCCCAGCGCCGCCAGCACGCTCAGCGACCGTCCGGCCCTGGGACGTCCCCAGATGCGGAATTCGCCCGGCAGGTAGCCGATCCTCGCGTGCATCGTGCCGCGTCCGGCTTTCACGCGCTGTCCCAGGACGCGAACCTCGCCGTCGCTGGACCGCAGCAGGCCCATGATGCAGCGGATCGTCGTGGTCTTGCCTGCCCCGTTGGGGCCGAGGTATCCGAAAATCTCGCCGGGCTCGATGGCGAAGGAGATGTCCTCGATCCCCCGCGACCGTCCGTACCGTTTCGTCAACGACCTGATCTCAACTGCCGCCATACTCATCCAGAACTTCGCACAGAGTGGCCCCAGCACGATAGTCGCCGACGACGGCCACATGTTGCAGAGAGTCTACAACGAACCAGAAGAATCTTCAACTGCCGGGATTCTCAGGAAGGAGAAAGAAGGCCCAACTATGACGAAGAAGGGACTCAGGTTCTGCGTGAAGAAGTCGGCTCGCCTTCCAGCGCCAGGCGAGAAGGCTACTTCGGGTCTCGTCCCGCTGCGATCCCCTGGACACCCGCCTGTCCCGGCAGGCCGGGGAAGCCTCGCCAGCCTTCGGTCAGGCCCTGGACGATCCGCACGACCACGATGGCGTCGCTGCGAAGGTCCCAGTCGAGCGGAACGATCGGCACCGGCCCAACCGTCTGCATCGAAGGGGCCAACAGATCCCAGAGAGGCCTAGCGACCGCGATCACGCCCGCGCTGAGGTCCGGCTCGGCCCGAGGCGTCGGCCAATGGGGAGACGCGAGCCGAACGCTCATCTGGGCGAATCGCTCGACGTCCACCTTGACCATGGCCATCAGCTCCGCCAGCGTGTGCGACTCGATCCAGGCCTTGACCGCCTGCAGCGTGAACAGGCACGTCAAGTCGCGGCTCGTCGCGTGCGGGTCCTGAAGCTCCTTCGTGACGCACTCGGTCCACAGCGCCGGCTGCAAGGCCAGCGCCAGCAGAGACTTGCCGGATCGAACCTCCAGCGCCTGGCGGAACGCCCCGGCCAGTTGCTCCTCCCAATCGACGGCCAGAAAATCGAACAAAGTCTCACGGCCCCGCGGAACCACGACGGTCCCACCCAAACCATGATCGCGTTCGAGCGTCAGACGATGGATCCAGCCGACCATCGCGGAAAGCCGATGGCCAAGATCATGATTCTCCGACGGACGCCCGATCCCGCCGGCCAGGGGCTGCGGCATCTTCGGAACACGATCGACGAAACAGGAGTACCCCGTCCGCGGCAGCAGGACCCAACCGACTCCCGCAGCCATCAGCGCAAGCCCGATCCCATGCGAGACCCACTGAACGACGCTCTCCGGCGCCGATAGCGTCGGGAGACCCAGACAGAAGACCAGCCAGGCCAGGGCCAGGCACACCACACCCGCGCCGCGGCATCGCCACGCCGGGGGATTCAAGTGCCCAGGGGCCTCGCTCTCCTCGACTCGATCCGGATGCGCCACTGACGGACACGCGACAACCGAAGCGAGGCCGACGCCCGCGATCACAGCCATCGCCAACGCCCAGACCGTCGAGATCGAAGTCCATTGATGGGGCCACAGCGGCCATGTCAGGCCGACCAGACCCGCGAGGATCATCACGGCGCCGACGCAGAATCCCCATCCGCCGATGCGTTTTCGATAGGCGACCATGGGTCCGGACGCGGACGCGTCCTGCCCTTCTCGAACACGGCTGCGCTCGTGGCGGACCCATCCGGTCGGCAGCGTCATCAGGACCGAAGCCGCCAGGGACAGCCATCCGCCCCCGATCAGGAAGAGAATCTCTCGCGTGAACAGACCGGCCGAAACACCGGCCAGCCCGATCACGAAGAACAGCATGCCCGCCAGATACCCGCCGCGGCCGGCCGGTCGGCTCACCGCCACGTGGGACACGTCCCCCTGCTCGGGCGTGAAACGGTCCGCCCACTGGGTCTGGGGCTGCGACAGCCAGGTCCTCATCGGTTCGTACGTCGAGCTTTCGTGCCGACGAAAGGACTCCGCCACGCTCCGGCGAGTCCGGACCCGCCCCCACAACCGCTGACGGGTCAGCAGCTTGCCCAATCTCGGCTGAAGGCACGAGAAGAACCGACACAAGCTCGGCAGCGGCTCGCGCGAGCAGACGTTCCTGACCGCTTTGGCGACCACTTCGTCGATTTCCGTTTCGCCCGGCAGCAAGACGCCGGGACGATCGCGACGTTCGCTCGCCGGAGGCGTCCGGGTCTGATGGGCCTTCTCGCAGATGCCTGCGATCTTGTCCACGAGAGACTGCGCCTGCTCGTCGAGGCTCTCCGCCCACCCGTCGGGCAGGGACCGGCCGTACAGGTCGCCCAGGTCCTCGCCTGCGACCTTCACAGCAATCCTCTCGGCCACGAGGGACAGATCCGCCTGGACCGTGCGGCAGCCGAACGAGCCGCACACATGAAGGAGGCTTTCGGTCACGGCGGTTCTCGCCCGTTCCCCTTGTCGCAGGAGGCTGCGACAGGTCAGGCCGTGGTGCAGCAGAAACTCGGCGCCGAGCTGGTGCAACTGCTCGGGGCGTTCGAGCCATGTCCGCTCGGAGTCGCAGCCGTCGAGCAGATACACCCGCTGGGCGAGGGGCTCGTTCTGGAGTTCCGCCAGCAGCATTTTCCAAACGTCGAACCACTTGCTGTCGCAGGCGGCGTCCGTGGTCGCCGTCCGGTCCGTCAGGCCCAACACAGTGACATCCAACGCAGGGTCCACCTTGCGGAGGGCATGCATCAATCGCACGGCGGAGGCGACGACGCCCGAATCGGAGAGATCCAGCAGGACGGTGCAGCACATCCGCAGACGCCCGGGCCCCGCGGGATCGGTGACCTGCCCGACCGACCGCAGGCGGCGCACCAGGGACGACAGGACCGTCAGGAGCTTGTCGTCATCCCGGCCGACGAACTCGGACCGGTCGCGAAGGACTGAAGCGTCCGGGACCTTGAAATCGGACACCCAGGGCCAGTCGCACTTGAACAGGTCTTCGCAGTAGGAATCCGCGAGCACCAGACCGAACGGTCCCTGGATCGGGATGGTCAACCGGCGAGCCAGGCCGGAAAATTCCGACAAGGTCCGCTCGGCGCAGGGCCCGAATCCGACGAACAGCGTCGGCAACGGACCCAACCCCTTCTTTCGGCTGTTCTTTGCGCTCACGAATACCCCTGCAATGTACTATCTGCTATTTGCGATTTACTATTTGGGCGTTCGTGAGGCGTCGTCATACCCGGTCGCCTCGGACCGCCTCATGGCAGGCTGCAAATCGTAAATCGTCAATCATCGATCGTCGATTCAAACGGTCTCCCGGAACGCCTTCACGTCGGCCCGGCAGCTTTCGAGCGTGTCGCTCACCGCGTGCCGCTCCTTCTCCGACAGACCCGCGATGGACTGGGACACGTTCTGAATCAGCGTCTCCACCAGGGCCAGGCACCGGCCCTGGCACTGGCGAACCGCCTCGGAATCGCCCAGCGGCATGCTGTGGAGCATCAGGTCGATGCGAGAACTCGTGCCGCCGTGCAGTTCCGCCATGCGGATGCCGACCTCCGGGTCCGCCACCGACCGCATCTGCTGCCGCAATCGTTCGCTCACGGATTCGAGAAGCTTGCGCAACCCGCCCACCTTGGCGGCGTTGGCTTCGTACGTCCGGCGCTCCGTCGTGTCCTTCTGGCCGTTGCTCTGGCTGCGCCACTCGGCCAGGGCGTTCTGGTACGAGACATACCAGCTCCTGTCCATCCACAGATCGGAGAACTCAAAGCCCATCCGACGAACGTACTCGTCGGTGGCCGCCACGTATTTGTCGTATCGGCTGATCGCTTCGAGACAGAACCCGTATCGCAGGCGAAGGATCTGGAGCCATTCGCCGGTGACGTGCCGGTAGTTTTCGTCCACGTTGGCTTCGCGCAGGCTGATCTCGCAGTTGTGCGTCAGCAGTTCCGGAACGCACGAACCGGGGACCTGCTGCGCCACCGTGACATCGAGCGGCGCGGCGTACTTGCGGGACTTCGACAGGTCGATCTTGGGCTCGGCCAGCCGCCAGATCTCGCAGATGCTCCGATAGTACGGGTGCTCGTTGCTTGCCTGGTGGTCGCCCAGTCCGTTGCGGAACAGGTCCCAGCCGTGGTTCTCGATGTCGCGGAGAAAACGCTTCATCTCGCCCGCCAACTGGCCCAGGTTCTGCGCCAGCCGATCCTCCACCGCCCGCACGTCCGCCAGCTCGGGCCTGGCCTCGCGGACGGACATCACCGTGCCGAACAGGACCGGACGAATGAGGCTCTGGCGAAGGTCCCGCTCCGACACGCTGTCCAGGGCGTTGTTCGACTCCAGCGACGCGCACAGAGGCGTTGTGAAGAAGTCCGCCAGGCGCGGCGATCCGTTGGATCGTCCGGAAACGCTGGCGCGCAGGGCCCGCTCGCCACTGGTCCGGCGTTTCCAGGACAGCTCGATCAGGGCATCGAGGGCCTGCTTGCGAATCGAGAAGACCCGCAGCGTCGTCTTGATCGATCCCAGCGAATTCTCGTGCAGAATCGCCTCGGCCATCGCGTTCCACCGACCGTCGATCGCCTCGCTCACCAGCGGCGCGATGTCCGTGCTCGTCCAGGAGATCGCGGGAATCCTCTGCTCCAGGCCCTCCAGGCTGTGCCGCACGGCGGCCAGGATATCCGTAACGACCGCGTTGATCTTCGGCGCCGCGGCGGCCTGCCTGTGGCTGAGCGAGGTTTCGAGGCCCTCCACCCAGGCGTCCAGGCACGCGCCGATCTGGCTGATGGGCTTGAGCTGCTCTGCGTTGAAGAAGGCCCGGCTGAACATCTCGTCGGTCGCCTCCAGAAGGCGATCGAGAGGCTTGCTGGAATCCTGGATCTTATCGCCCTCTTTGCGGGCCGCCGGCAGCAGCGAAGTCTCGATGTATCGGCGGACGTTCTGCAGAACGCTCGACAGGACCTCCTGCGAGGTCCCCCGGCCCGGCGGATCCCATCGGAATGCGATCACCGGCTGAATGAACTCGTTGATCCCAGGCGAAGCGCCCAGTGTTTCGGCAATCCGCGTCTGCACTTGCTGGGAATAAACGGCGCGGGCATCCTGTCGATCCCGGCCCAGGGTCTCCAACTCGGCCAGAATTCGAGACTCGATGTTGGCCCGTCCATGTCCCGGCGTCCCGCACCACAGGCCGTAGCTGGAGAAGCACTGGCGATGGTTGTTGACCGGGTCCCTCTGCGGCAGGATCTCCGCAAGTTTGTTGTTGGCGTCGGAGCGGACCTGCTGGCCGATCGGCTCGAACGCCATGGCGCGGACCACCCGTGCGATCTGGCGGACCAGGTGCTTGCGGTCGCCGCTGCCCATGTCGACCTGGCCATTGAGCAGATACAGGAAATTGAAAGGAGCCGTGTCCCGGCGGAAGCAATCCTCACCGGCGCGGCTGCTGCGATACCGCACGCGGATGTCCGGTCGGCGCTCGTCGCTGAGGAACTCGATCTGGTCGAGCGTCGCACAGGCGGTGGCTTCGAGTTTGGGTCGCAGCATCGGATCGACGCGGAAGGCGTCGGGTAGAAGCAGATGTCCGATAACCTCGGCGGGTTTGGGGAACGACTCGCGCGACCACCAGCGCAGGTTGTAGGCCATGTCGATGAGCAATCCCGCGCCGGTCCCGCCGCAGACGCTGCTGGCGATGTGTACCGCCGGGGCTCCGTCGGCGGCCAGGACGAACTGGTCCGGCTGCTCTTCCACAATCTGCTGCGTGCTCGTCCGAAGGCTGCTGAAGCGGGTCGCGACCGCCTCGTGAATGACGGTCTCCCGCAGCTCGAAGAACGCGAGCCGCCCCAGGCGCGGAATGCCCTGGCATCCATAATCCGCAAACGTCGCGTCCTCGCGGAACCCTCGCATCCAGTCCAGATGCGGATGGAATTCGGGATAGCTGACGTTGTCCCGCACGACCTCGCCGATGTCGACGTGGTGGAACAGGTTGATGAAGTCCGAGAGAATCCCCTCGGGCGGGCCGCCGTCGTCGGAGGCGTCGGTGTCCAGCTTCAAGAACCGAATGAAGGAGGGGACGTGCCCGAACAGCTCCCGGATGTAGTGCTCTGCCCACTGGCAGACCAGAACGCCGGTGCCGCCCAGCCCCACGATCAGCGTAGGCCGCACGACGATAGGACTATTGCTCAGTCGCATTCTCTGTTCCTCAACTCTCTCTCGACCAGCGTCTCCGACCCAGGAGGGGCCTGCGCCCCGGCTGTCCTGCCGTGCCGGAGACGATCGCCGACGGGCCGAAGCCCACCGGAATTCTACAACAATTCTCTACGCGACATCCGCCCGATTCGGATCGTCACGCGCATTTTTCTATCGACGTTGTCCACGCGGTAGGCCAGGTCCAAGTGCACAGCCTTGACCTGTCCATCTTCCGGAAGTCGCTGCGAACCGTCGTGCTCGGACCACACGCGTCCGCCCCGCGCGCCGAGGCCCGTCCAGACACACATCAGGCCCGTGCGGACGGATCGAGCGTCGCCTCGGACCCTGGGAATCACCGCCATCCACGCCCATCGACGCGGACACAGCGCCCGACGGAGCAGGACCCGCAGGGGACCCGCGATCAAGGCCAGAACGCTGCCGTTCCACCGGCTTCGAAGATACCGCGTGGTCAACTGCACGTCTTTGACGAGCGAAGTCTCCTGGAGATCGACCAGGACCGGATTGTCGAGTCGGACGGGTTCGACCACCGCAACGTTCTCCTCCAGCCTCATGTCCAGGGGCAGATACCCCGGGTTGGGGACGAGCAGCCGCAGGAGGGCCGCGACGATGCCGAGGATCACGATCGCGGCGATCGGCCACCAGCACAGCGGCACCACCCAGGGAGTATTCAACTGAACGCTGTGGAGTTCGCTCCATTCCGAGATCGTCGGACCTGTGGTCGTACCGGTCGTGGATCGATAGACGACCGAGGCCGCCAGGGAATACCGCTCGGTCGCAGGACGCTGGGGCCAACCCACCAGTCTGAGCCGCACGTGTCGAGGCATCACTCGCACCGCGTTGCCTGCGGTCGGGTTCTCGACCTTGAACGCCTGAACTCCCGGCGTGCTCTGCTCCAACAGACCTTCGAGGACCCTCGCGTCGACCGGTGCGCCCGCGGTTTCCCCTTCCTGTTGCCGCCAGAGGTAGACCGTCGATTCCGAAGCGGTCCACTGGCCCTCCAGCTCGGGCGCCGCGCGGAACTGGGGACGTGCCCAGAGTTCCGCGGTCCCGTCGAAAGTCAGCTCCGCAGTCTTCAGGTCGAATGCGTTGGCGTTGTTCCAGTGGCTCAGGGCCAGCCGATCCAGGACCGGCGGAATCACCCGAATGTCCGGACAATCCCACCGCAGAAGGTCCAACCCCTGGCGGGAAAGCTTGAACTGCACCTTCCCGTCGCGAAGCCCCTGCGCCGCAGGAAGGAACCGGGGTCCCTTGACCAGAAGCAATCTCTCTTCCGGCGCTTGCGACGGAACCGAGGACGTCGCGCCGTCCATCCATGCTTCCGTTTGCCCCGGCAGTTGGAACTGGAACGCAAGGGCCTGCGAACCGCTCCCATCCGTCGCTTCCTGATGGAGCGTCACCTGGTACTCGAAGGGCCACTGGCGGACGCGGGAAGTCAACCACGCAGGAGGGGCCGACGTGGGCTTGATCTCGTGCGGGCGAACCGCTGCGATCACCGGCGTCCGGAAGAACGCGCTCCGACGACCCGACTGCGAATCATGTCCCGTCAGTTCCAGAGCGTACTCGCCGTTGCCTGCGGTCTGGACCTCGCGAAGCAGCGAGCCTTCGGGCGTCAGTTCGCCGACGTCCGAGAACTCGGAGACCCACTCGCTCTCGGGAGTCGGCCGGCGGAGAAGACGGATCGCGGTCCGCCAGGGATGCGATTGTCCGGTGGAAGCCCAGTCGCTGCCGCGGACATCCACCCGCAGACGGGTGGAGAATCGACTCTGCACCGTGGACACGCCTCCCTCGCCTGCACTCCAGCGACGCGAATCGAACACAGGCTCTTCGCCGGTCGGGGTGAGCCGGTGAATCGTGACCGTCAATCGAGGCGACCGGGCCAGCACATGCGCATACGCCCGTCGCGGCGCAGTCTCCGCTCCCTGGACCGCCGGCGTCTGGGCGGTCACCTCGACCGCCGCCCGCCCCGGAACATCGGGCGTGTAGACGGCCCGTCCGGTCAACTCGCACCGCCTGAGGGCCCCTTCCGCGGACGTCACCGACGTCCACTCGATCGTATCCGACACGTCCCAGGTCTGCCCGCCCTTGCCGACGATCCGGACGACGCAGGATTTCTTGAATTGCTCGATGGCGGCGTTGTGCCGCGGATCGGTGGCGGTGTAACCGGCGAACACCGCGCGCAGCGGAATCTCGACCGGCTCCCACGCGTAGGCCGCGATGTCCGTCATCGCGCCCTGGCCCGCCTTGAGGTCCTCCAGAACCACCCGGCGGTCCTCCGCGCGGAATCGGCCGGCGTTGAGCTTGACCTGCAACTCACGATCCGCCCCGGTCGGACGCATCGTCACGTGCACGTGGACCGGGAGCGTCTGTCCCTGTCCCAGTCCGGGCACCACTCGCTCGATGTCCGCCTGGTTCGTCCCGGCCGTCACCGGTACATCGACAAACGCCGGCTCGTTGGCGTCCGTCTGCGGGAACTCGAAACGCACCGAAGTGACATTCTGATCCGCCCGCCATTCGGCGCGGAACTGAATCGGCTCGCCGCAGAAGAGGGTGTCCGAGACGGCGCCCTGCCGCGTCGTAGGCTGTCCCGGCTGCGTCACCGACCATTTGAAAAGCCCCTGCGCCACAGGATCGACGATGGCGTAGGTCTTCGTCGTCCCCTGGAGGTTCTCCATCGCCGGGCCCAATTCGATCTCGAACTTGTCCGCGGAGGGAATGGGGATCGTCGATTCCACGAAATACGTCGCAGTGACGGTCCGCCCCTGGTACTGGCCCGCCTGGGGAGGCTCGAGCACACGACTCTGCGGCTCGGTCACCTGCGTGGTGCCCGACCGCGCGTCGACGGTGCGAATCCTCGCCTGGGCCAGGCCGTCCGGGAAGCGGTTGATCGTCGCGTCGCGGAACCGCTCGAAGACAGGGAACGCCGAAAGGACGACGGGCTGCTTGTGGAACTCTCCCACCCACAGCGCCTCGCGGGGATCGGTGAAGCGGGACTCGATCCGCATCGGGGCCGGCGGGTAAGCCACCTGGAAACGGGGAAGACGGATGTGCCGCACGCCGGCGTGCGTTCGGACGTTCAGGTCCGCCCGACCGATCAGACGCTCCTCTCGTTCGATCAGACGAACCGGGCCCGCCACGAGGCTCCCCTGCTCGGCCTTTTTCAGTATCCAATCCGTCTGATCCAGCGGCTCCAGGAACAGCGTGCCCGACAACGGCTCGACGTTGAACTCCCCTTTGCCTGCGATGCGGAAGTAGACGTCCTGGCCGCCCTGCAAGTTCAGGTTGACCGTGGCCCCCGCCGCCGGCGGCACTTCCGCGATCACTTCTTCGTTCGCGGCGTTCACCACCTTGATGCTCACGCACTCCGAGTGCACGTACACGTCGCTCACAGCCTGGAGAATCGGGACATTCACGTCGCCGATCGCATGACGCAATTCGCAGGTCAGCTTGTACAGACCCGGCGCCCCGATCGTGAAAGGCTCCGCTTCGTAGAGTCGAGAGGGCGTGATCCAGCGTCCCTTGTCCACCAGGACGGGACTGCCCGCCTCTCTGGATGCGGCCTTGAAGAGAATCGACAGGTTTTTGCCCGCTTCATCCGCGTCGACCGATCTGGCATCCGGGGCCCTCCTGTGCCGGTCGCGAAGCCGGGCCTTCACCTGCACCTGCTCGTGCAGCCACCAGGGCAATTCCGGCGTCAACTCCAATTGCACGAAGAAATCGGGAATCCGGTAGATCCGCACTGCAGGAGGCGTCCGAGCGTCCGCCGAGCCGAGTTTCCAGTTGCCCTGCCAGAAACGATCGATGAAGCCGCCCGCTTCGGGACGTCGGAGAATCGTCGTCTGATATCCCGGCGACGCGATGACGTTCGTGCGAATCCCCGAACCGGCCTCCAGGCTGCCGTCCACCGTCAGCGTGCGAAGGGCCTTGTCGGTCCCGACCGCAGGCTCGACCGTCGCGGACCTCACCGGTTCGCCCACAGCGACGATCGCCCAGTCGTATCGACCGACCCGCAGATCGTCGACGCGGACCTGCATGCCCAGGCCAAAGACGTCCATGAGAATATCCGCGAAGCCCAGGTCGCGCGTGAGGCGATACGCCTTGCCCCCGGTCAGGGACGCCACCGAGTGCATCAGGTCCTCCGCCGCGACCTCATCGGCCGACAGCCGCGACTGACGATCCGAAGACCGAACCGCCGCCGCATTGATCAAAACGGGATACATCTGGATCTGCTGCCCGGCCAGCCGTTTGGCCGTGCTCATCAGGGGACCGCTGCCGCGATCCAGCTCCCGCGCGCTGTCCCGAGGGTCTCCGTTGGTCAGCACGATCAGCTTGCCGGGACCGGGGCCATGCTGCCTGCGAGCGTCCGCGATCCGCGACGCGGCCCAATCCATGCTCTCGCCGATGTTGGTGCGGAACGTCGCCTGAAACGCGGCGGGCCGCACCATGTTGCGACAGGTCGATTCGGTCAGGAACGTCTGCCCCCAGGCCAGCAGCGGCCCGGTTTCGGCGCTGGGCAGGGAATACCGCACCCGATCCGAAAAATGGGCGATGCCCAGGTACAACTCGGAACGAAGGAAAGGCAGCATCTGCATGAAGACCAACTGCCCCTCGTCTCGAAGCGTCTGGCGCAGGGTCCCGGAGTCCAACTCCGCGGAGTCGCTCCTCTCCATGCTCCCGGAAACATCGACCGCAACGACCACATAGCACGGCTCGGGCCGTTCCGGACTCCTCGCGTCCACGGCCTGCGCCGCGCAAACGCTCGCAACCCCGATCAGGATCGCGATCGACACCATTCTCAACGACAGCGTGTTCATATCATCCTGCGTAAGAGCCGGTCCCGTCGCACACAGGCGTCAGGCTTCGGACTTACCTTGTTCTTGCGGGCCGGGCCCGCCCCCCTTTGTATCGTTCGGACAATCCCCTGCATCCGTCCTCAGTCTTTCGATCTCGTGCGTGAGATCCTGCCGTCGGACGTGCGGGACCGCCTCCGGCGGCTTCTCGGCAAGCCACGCCTCCAGGCCGGCCAGGATCTGCCTCTGCACGTGTGGAGCGTCCTGTTCACGACAGGCCGCCAGGTAATACCCCGTCGCCGCCCGTCGGAGCTGCCCAGGGGTGTCGAGCCCCAGTTCGAGCAGACCGCCATAGGCAGCCGTCGCCTCGTCCCATCGCGCAGGTCGGGCGTTGAGCAGCCGCCCGGCTTCGGTCAGCCGCCGGGCCTTGTCGCAGGACTCCAGGAACAGGTTCGCCGGATGGCGCGGATCCACCCGTCCCGGAAGCTCCGCTATCTCCATCGGCCAACCGTCGAGGCATCTTTGGGCCACTCGCTCAACTTGCGCGATCGCGTCGAGGTCCTCCCGCTCCAGCAGAGGCGAAAGGGCGTCCGCCACGCACCGCCACAATCCAAGGCAGCGATCCGCGCGGTTCTTCGTCTGCTGGAAGGCCCGATTCAGGAGCCCGCCGGCCCGGCCCAGAGGACCGTCGTCCCCGGCCGGCTCGGACGCCGCGTCGAACAAGCGGGCGGCCGCTGAACGCATCGCCGCCTGAACGCCTGCCGTGGCCTCGCCATCCGCCGGGCACAGCACGCCGAAGAGCGGCGCGACCGCCGACCACAGGTCCGGCTGACAGGCCAACGCCTCGGCCAATTCCCCTTCCACCCGATCCCAGCAGACCGGCTCCGCCTGCAACAGGACCATCGCTTTGCGCAGGTGATGGCGTCCCTGATGGGCGTCGAGTCGATCCTTCATCGCGACCCAGTCCTCGACGCAACACTGCGGATCGCTCACGTGGCACTGGGCCAGGGCCTTTTCCGCCGCTTCGGGAACCGGCAAAGCCCAGTCCGCCGGCCAGTTTCGACGAAGGGTTCGCATGGGACCGCGGATGCTCCTGCGGATCTCCACCCGCTTGATCCGAACGAGGTGGCGTTCGAGACGAGCCGAGAGTTCATCCAGCAGCGCGGCCACTTCGGCGCCGGTCTGCGGGTCCAGTTCCGATCGGACCCGTCGGAGCCTGGCGACGAGATCGTCGCGATCCCGCTGGGCCCGGCACAGGTCGGTGATCCGACAGAATTGCTCGGTTTCCGCGATCAGCGAAGCGCACGTCCGCTGCAGGCCAAGCTGTTCGCTCTGGGATTCAAGATAGGCGACGTGGTCAAGCTGAGCGTCCACGCGGGCCAGCAGCCCCGCGAGCCGGCCGCGACGATTGAGCGAGGCCAAGATTCTCCGCTGCACCTGGAGCCTGGACTTCGCCAACTCGTACTGGCCCAGGGCCAGGCGGCCCTCAATGCTGGCCAACTCCTCCCGAGCCGACTGCTCCGCTCTGGCCAGGGGACTCTCGAGCCTGACCAGCGAAGACGGGATGTCCTCGCTCAGAAGAAGGCTCGCGGCCTCGGCGCAGAAGCCGTATCGTCCCGCGTCGGCGCGCCCCGCTTCCGCGGCGCCGTCCCCTGGGGGGCCGTCCCCGTTGGAGCGGGCGTCCCATAAGATCAACTGGGACGCGACCGTGGAGAGCCGGGGCATCGTCAGACCCCCCTCGCCTCCGGCCAGGTCGCCCGCGTGGCGGGACAAGCGACCGGTCAACGCATTCAACCGCCTGAAGGTCGCATCGCGAAGGATCGCGAGACTCGGCTTCCCCTCTTCCGCGAGATCCGCGCGCGTCGGCGATTCTCCATCCGGATCGAGATCTTCGCCTCCGAGCCACAGCGTCCGAGAATCCTGGGGAAGCTGTGCGAAGTACGCAGCCAATTCCTCGTCCACCGCCTGCGTCAGAGCCGCCGATTCCAGCGAGACGTTGATGAGGTTCAGAAGATTGAAGCACGCGGCGGGCAATCCGATCGACTGGGCGCCGGTTTCGCTCTCGGACTGGGGAACCGCCGCCCGCGCCAGATCGAGAACGCCTTCGAGTCGGCCCAGTCGAATCCGCAGCACACCTCGGTTGTTGTAGGCCAGCAGTCGCAGGTGGCTCTCGCGCGAGGAGGTTTGCAGGAACGAGTCGTAGAACTCGGCCGCCTGTTCCAGGCGATCCATCACGTCGTTGAGCCAGGCCGCAGCCCAGAGGAACCGCGACGCGACGTGGGGATTGGCCCAACGCCATCGCGACAGCCGCTCGACCTGCTCGCAGAGTCCCTGGATGTCGATCTCAGGCGAGTCCGCTGCGTACATCGACCGCAGGCGGTGAAGCAGTTCATCGCTGAGAGCTTCGCAATGGGGGGATTCGAGGGCCTGTTCCAGCGAGCGCTCTGCGGTCGCACCGGGCGTCTTCGCGGGACTGTTCCGGTCGGCCCTTCCGTCGAACACGAGCCTGGCCAGCGACGCCGGCGTAGTCTCCACCTCGCGACCGTCGATACGAACACTCAGCATAACCCAAGCCCAAAAGTGTTTACGGCCCTCGCGAGAGGACCCTGTGGATATCCAACCCCGTTCGACACTCGGCAGTCCGTTCGGAAGCCTGAGCCATTCACGCCTGGATTCAGGATCTTAGCACCGTCGGACTGCCCTGTCAACTTCACGGACGCTGTATATTCCTCGGACTATCCGCGTGCACGAAACACTCGGATTGCCGCTTCTCCCCCAAAAAAATCCGGTCAGCCGCCCGCAATCCCTCGACAAACCAGGACACACAAGGTCCGAGAACACGAATCTCCATTCCTGACGGGATGCGTCACGCGGTCGGAAACAGGACTTTGGCGAGGATTCCGTCGTTCGTTGCAGAGACGCCGTCGAACCGCCGAAGAAACCGACGAAGGTCCTTGAGAACCCGTGGCTCCACTGGAGACGGCGACCCGAATCCGAACGAGTGGGAAAGAGCATGAACGCGACGATGGTCCGAGAATTCTGCACGCTGGAGGAAGCGGCCGAACGACTGCACACCTCGCAGACGCAGATCCAAAGGCTGATCGACAAGGGCCTGTTGAGGGAATTCCGCGACGGGACGCACCGACTGCTGCGCGCCGCCGACGTCGGCGCCATCCTCGCGGCAAGGAACCGTCAGCTCGAACGCCAGAGCCAATCGACGACGACCACAACGTCGCAGCCCGGCGCGAGGCGACGCAAGCTCGATTCGGCCGACGATCCGGAGCTCGAAACCCGCCCTCACAAGGACCAAGAGAACGCGGCAGCGCGCGAGTCGGTCCGTCGCGACAAAGGTCCGAGAAACCCGCGCAGCGTGCGAAGACCTCAGAACACGGGCCTCAGGCCCGCACGCGCTCGACAATCGCCGACGCGTCCCTCCGCGCGGGCCCGATCGTCGAACGGTCCTCGCAAACCCCAACGACAGACACAGTCGGCGACTTCGCTCCCACGACAGAGCCTGTCGGTTCGAGAATGGTTCTGGACGGGCCTGCTCCAGGACAGTCCGATCGCAATCGCCCTTCTGTCCGGCCTGATCCTCCTGGGCCTTTCGGCAGCCGTCGCCGGCCTCTGCATGCTCGCCGGAATGCGGTGAATCTTCGCCGGGATCGCCCCGCAATTCCAATAATGCTGCCCGCCTGCCCTTGCCCGCCGCGATCCGACCCGCAAGCCCGTCTTTGCGTCGCAATTCTCTTCGGAAAGTCTTGACAAGCGGCGTCCAATCCGGTATAGTGAGTTCCACAATGCCGCTGCGACACGACAGCGTGCGATCGAAGTGGGGGGCAATCTTGAGGGACCATCGAGGCAAGGGCCGGTAGGCTGCCTCGCACAACTCACAGATCTGCCGCGAATCGTTCGAAACCATGAGAACAACTGAGACACTGGGGGGTGGTGAAATGTTCAAGCTGAGCGCATGTGTCCTGCTGGGTTGCGTCCTGACGGCCGGTTCCGCGGTGGCCAGTTCCACGATCTATGTCACTCGGGTCAACGGTTATTACAGCGGAAACGGCGGCGAGTTCTTCGCGACTCCGAACGCGGACTTCGCAGACCTCACGGGAGAGACGACGATGTTCTCGACGTTCTGCCTGGAGAAGTCCGAATACGTCGACATGAACAAGACCTACAGCGTCGTCTTGAACAGCGAAGCGATCCAGGGCGGCGTCAACAACGGTCCCGCGGGCCCCAGCGGCGGCGATCCCCTGGACCCGAGAACCGCGTACCTCTACTCGCAGTTCCGCGCCGGAACGTTGACCGGTTACGACTACACCCCCGGCGCCGGACGCGCCAATTCCGCCAAAGCCCTTCAGGAAGTGATCTGGTATCTGGAGGACGAGATGATGAAGACCTGGAGCGTCGGCTCCCTTCAGGACACCCTGTTCCAGGCGGCTGAAAACGCCGTGTCATCGGGGGCGTGGACCGGCCTGGGCAACGTCCGAGTGATGAACATGTACGCCAAGGACCATGCCGGCGATCTCCAGTACCGCAAGCAGGACATGCTCGTCACCGTGCCGGCCCCCGGCGCGCTGCTGCTGGGCGCGTTGGGAAGCGGGATTCTCGGTTGGATGCGGCGCCGTCATGCCCTGTAAGGCATTCGTGAAACAGGCTGCTCGATCCAGGCTGCGGATTTGCCCGCAGCCTTTTTCTTGCGCCCCGCAGCCCGGCTGAGTTCCGACCCTCCGCTAAAGAGGGGCGACCCTGCGGCCGATATCAACCCCAAAGAGGGACTGTACGCCATGAAGACAATTGCGGTTGCGAATCAGAAAGGCGGGTGCGGCAAGACAACGACCGCTGTGAATCTGGCCGCCGCCTTGGCTGAGAAGGACCGGAACGTGCTGCTGATCGATCTGGACCCCCAGGGGCACGCCAGCATCGGTCTGGGCTGCGATCCCGACGTCCTGGAACGCACCGTTTACGACGCGTTGACCAATCCGAGAATCCCCCTGAGCAGCGTCCTGGCGCCGACCACGACGCGCGGATTGACCCTGGCCCCCGCCGGCATCATGCTGGCCAGCGCCGAAGTCGAACTGTCGCAAGCGCCCGGTCGGGAACTGGTGCTGGCCAACCTGCTCCGGTCGGTCGGCGGCCAGTACGACCTGTGCGTCATGGACTGCGCTCCGGCCTTCGGCATTCTGACCATCAGCGCGCTGGTGGCCTGCACCGACGTGGTCGTTCCGGTTCAGGCGCACTACTACTCGATGGAAGGACTCCGCAGGGTCCTGGAGACGATCCGCCTGATCCGCGGCCGATTTCACCCGTATTCGGCCGAGACTCTCCACATGCTGCTGACGCTGGTCGAGGACCGGACCATGCTCAGCCGTCAGATCCAGCTTCAGATGCGAGAGATCTTCGGACCTATGGTGTTCAACACGGTGATCCACAACAACGTTCGCCTGTGCGAAGCGCCCAGCGCGGGCGAGTCCGTGCTGCAATACGCCCCTCGCAGTCGGGGCGCGATGGAATACCGAGCCCTGGCCTCGGAGATTCTGGGGGATCCTCGCACCGTCGAGCCGGTCGAGAACGGCCCCTCGCGACGAGGTTTGCAGAAGGACTTGTCGTCGATGTTCGACGGCCTGCGTCCGCCCGAAGAACCGGTTCTGCGATCCCAAAGCGCGGGCAACCTGGGCGATCAACGGTCCGCCCTGGAAACGGTATGAAGAACAGCCGAGCGTTTACCATGGCTGAAATCACGGTGGTCGTCCTGATCGTCGGCCTCCTGACCGCTGCAGCGGTTCCGCTGCTGAGCGGCTGGATCGACGCGTCCAGGTGGTCGCAAGCCAAGGCGACCATGGACACCATCGCGTCGGCTCTCCAGTCGTACGCCGCGGAGAAAGGCGACTTCGCCCGCACCCCGACGTTTGCCCAGATCGGGATCTCCGCCTCCGATCTGGATGGAACCTACTTTTCTCATCAAGCCTACGCCATCGCCTCGGCTTCCGCCAGCGACGGACGGGTTTCGTTCGTAATCACCTGCAGGGCGATCGCCAACGTCCGCAGAGGCAGACCCTTGAGCCCGGCTGCAATGACCCTGACGTGCGGCCCAGCCACCGACTACGTGCCCACGTTCACCGAGGGCCGGGGCGTCTGACGATCTCCGCCCGGCGACGCCATCTAAAGTCCTCTTTCATACCGGTCGATGAAAGACGGGATGGGCTGGAATCCCGCACGAAAGACCCAGGGGCCCGACGTCGAACATCGCGAGGATTGATCGCAGTTGTCATGTTGTCCCAAGACGAACAACACGCTTGCACCAGCGGCGAGGACGCCGCGAAGAAAGGCCGCCGCGCCCGGCAGCGAAAACGCGCCGCAAAGCGGGGAGGACCTCCGACGGAAGGACAGGTGACCCTGCCAGGCCACTTGTATCAGGAGGCGGGTCAGTGGTGGTGGCGGACGAAGCTGCCCGGCGAAGAACGGGAAAGGGTCCGCCCCGTGCGGGTTCCCGGAACCGACGCAATCGCCTGCGATTGGCACGCCGCGGAGAAAGTCGCGGTCGAGATGTGGGGACAGGCCGCGGCCCGCCACGGAGCCCGAGACGTCGCCGTCGAGTGCGAGCAGAAAGTGGAGCGGCTCAAGGCCCAATTCCTCGACAAGGTCCGCCAGCTCACGGAAATCGTCGAATCCGCAAACGCCAGGGCCCAGGCCGAGGCGAAGGCCCGCGTCGAACTCGAAGAACGCCTCAAGGCCGCAATCCAGACCCAAGACCAACAGGCAACACCGCTCTCCCGGCAGGCGCAACCGCGGGCCTCCCTGCGATCTTCGGAGCCGCCGACGCCCCAGACGGGCATCTGCGAGTGCTGCGGCGTTCTGGAAGTCCCCGTGTCGGATCTGGAGGCCATCGACTCGGGTCAACTGCTCTGCCCCGATTGCATCACAGCCCTTCGCACCGACATCGGGAGGATCGAGGCGAACGCCTTCTCGCTGGGTCGCGTGTAGGCCGACGTCTTGGCGCGCCGCCTCCGCCGGCATTCGGCGTTTGCAGAAACGACCCGCTACGCCTTGACGATTTTCGACCGGCCGCTGCGGACCTTGGCGGTGGCGTTGCGAGTGTCCACGACGAGCTGCGCGTTCTTGACGATCCAGTCGTAATCGTAGTCGCTGTGGTTCGTCGAGATCAGCACGCAATCGTAACCGGCGAGCATCTTGGCCGAGAGCTTCTTGCTCGTCATCCTCAGGTCGTACTCGCGCTGCTTGTGCGTCTGCGGAATGTAGGGGTCGTTGTAGTCGACCTTGGCGCCTTTGTGCTTGAGCAGCTCGATCAGCTCCAGCGAGGGCGACTCGCGGACGTCGTCGATGTCCGGCTTGTAGGCCAGGCCCAGCACGAGCACGCGCGAACCCTTGAGGCTCTTGCGGCGCTCGTTGAGCGCGTCGATCATCCGCTCGACGACATAGCGAGGCATCCCGGTGTTGATCTGGCCGGCCAGCTCGATGAACTGCGTCGCCATACCGTACTGGCGGGCCTTCCACGTCAGATAGAACGGATCGATCGGGATGCAGTGACCGCCCAGCCCAGGGCCGGGATAGAACGGGTTGAAGCCGAAGGGCTTCGTGCTGGCGGCGCGGATCACCTCCCACACGTCGATCCCCATCCGGTCGAACAGCATCTTGAGCTCGTTGACCATCGCGATGTTGATGCAGCGATAGGTGTTCTCCAGGATCTTGGCCGCCTCCGCGACCTCGCAGTTCTCCACGGGCACCAGCGTCTGGATCGCCACGCGGTAAACGCTCAGGGCGCGTTCGAGGCTCTCTTTGCCCAGGCCGCCGACGACCTTCGGGATCGTCGCGGTGCGGAACTGCTTGTTGCCCGGATCTTCGCGCTCGGGCGAGAAGGCCACGAAGAAGTCCTTTTCCGCCTTCAATCCGGACTGCTCCAGGATCGGCACCATGACCTCGCGGGTCGTGCCGGGATAGGTCGTGCTCTCGAGGACGACGAGCTGCCCTTTGCGAAGATACCGGGAGATGGTCTGGCTCGTGGACACGATGTACTGCATGTCCGGCTCGCGGTTCTTCGTCAGCGGCGTCGGCACGCAGATGATCAGCGTGTCCGGCTTGGACAGTCGGGTCATGTCCTCGGTGGCGTGGAACCGGCCCGACGCAACCATCTTCGCCATCGATTCATGCGAGATGTGCCTGATCGGACTGCGGCCCTTGTTGATCACCGCCACCATCTTCGAATTGATGTCGAACCCGAGCACGGTCGCCCCGCCGCCGCAGAACTCCCTCGCCAGCGGCAGTCCGACGTACCCCAAGCCGATGATCCCCACGTAGGGGCCGGTCCTCGATTTCCCTGTCTGACGCTTTGTCACGGTCATCTCCGTTTTCCATTCAAGACACGATGCGATCGTCGTTTCTCTTGCGACTGCGTTACCCTGTCTGCTGAAGAGTAATATCGGATCGAAATCGCCTCTTCACAAGAAAAATTGCGAACGGCGCGAGGATGCCGATCAGGTCGGCCGCGAAATCCCCCACGCTGGCGCAACGGTTGACCAGAGGCTGCGTGATCTCGTCGAGGGCGCCGATCCCGGCCAGCGTCACCACGCCGACCACGGGAACCGTCAGACTCACGCGACTCGGAAGAGACAGGAAGAAGAGGGTCGAAATCACGCCATACGCCAGGACGTGCTCGACCTTGTCCAGCAGGGTCTCCTGGAGGAACCTCGGCATCGCAGCCTGCGGGATGTGCGTCAGCGTGAGCACGGCCAGCAGGGCCAGAATCGACGCGGTGAACCACCCTCGGTGAAATCCAGACAGTATCCGTTTTTCCGCCATGGGCCGCATCATAGCGGTTCGATCCGGCCTTGCCAATGGCCCGGACGGCGGGCTATTTCTTGTTCCCGAGCAAGTATTGCCCCAGGATGGGGTAGCTGCGTTTGTCGGCTTTCTTGGCGGACTTGGGCTTCATCCACAACCGATAACAACTGAGCTGCTGATCCTGCGCGCCGGGCTTGGTCTTCGTGGACTCCATCATTACCCTCTCTGTTTGAATCAAGGCTCATTCGTCTCCACGTGGCGAACGCCCAGCGGGACTTCACGGCCGATTGGTACTCTCTGGATTACTGCAAAACGACTGTCTGACGGGGCAGCCAATCCTGCACGGGCTCCTGCATCTGCTGTTCGGCGCGACAGTAGCTGTCCCAAATGTAGCGAGCCTGGCCCGGAACCTCGAAGTACGGCGACCACGTGTTCACGATCGGAGCCTCCACCATCTCGTGGATCTCGTCGAGCCGCTCCCGCACGTCGCGGAGCATTCGAGTCAGTTGCTCGTCGTGCACGTCCAGGGCCGCCTTGGCCTCGTCATAGCGGATGCGCCGCGATCCGGTCTTGGCCTGCCGGGCGATCCAGTCGCACAGCCGCCGTTGTTCATCCGTGAGGTCGAAGCGGAATTGATCCATCACACTGCATTTCATGGTCTGCATCTCCACGATTATCTGTCCATCGGGCGTCATGCCACAGGGGTGTCATCGGCCGGATCGAAGGCCGCCTTAATCAGGCGCCCGGAAAAATTGCAGACCGAAATGAATGAATGCGCAGATTTGTCGCGAGAAAACGCGGGATTGTGGAGAATGCAGGGAACGGGCTCTTGACCCGTCTGGCGAGCTTCTCGTGCGGAAGCGTCAGGTCAGGAGCCCGGTCGAACCTTCTACGGTGCGCTATTGGCCGAAGCAGGTGCCGACGGAAAGGGCCGCTCGCACCAGGGGGCAGTTGCTCGGGACGGTCTTGGTCTTGCCCGCCACCTGACTGAGACTGATGCTCGACAGGCGCCCGTCCTTGAGGACGACCAGGTGGTTCTTCACGCCCTTCATGAGCAGTTCCATGGCGGTGTGGCCGAAGTTCGTCGCCAGGGCGCGATCGTTCGGCGTGGGAGTGCCGCCCCGCTGGATATGTCCGAGAACCACCGCCCGGCAGTCCAACGCGGTCTTCGATGCGATGTCGGACGCCAGCTTGTTGGCGATGCCGCCCAGGCGGATCGGGTCGGGACTGCCTTTGACGCGGTGGCTGATCACCATGGACCCGTCCTTGGCTTTGGCTCCCTCGGCCGCGACGACGATGCTGAACCGCTTTCCCCGGCTCGACCGGCCCAGGACGTACTCGCAGATCCTGGACAGGTCGTACGGGATCTCGGGAATCAGGATGACGTCCGCCCCGCCGGCGACGCCCGCGTGCAGGGCGATCCAGCCCGCGTACCGGCCCATCACCTCGACGATCATCACGCGATGGTGCGAGCTGGCGGTGGTGTGGACCTTGTCGATGGCCTCGGTGGCGGTCGTCACGGCGGTGTCGAAACCGAACGTCACGTCGGTGCCCCACAGGTCGTTGTCGATGGTCTTGGGCACGCCCATGACCGTCAGACCTTTCCTGGCGAACTGGGCGGCGGAGGCCATGGTGCCGTCGCCGCCGATGCAGACCAGGGCGTCGATCGACCGCTCGCGAAGGACGCGGATGCAGTCGTCGGAGACGTCCTTGTACTGGAGCTTGCGGCCGGTCTTGACCGCGTAGCGGAAGGGGTTGGCGATGTTGCTGGTGCCCAGGATGGTCCCGCCCAGCGTGAGAATGTTGCTCACGTCGTTGTAGCTGAGGCGGTCGATGCGGTCCTCGATCAGGCCGAGATAGCCGTCGTGGACGCCCCAGACGTCCAGGTCGTACTGGTTGATGGCGGTCTTGACCACCGCCCGGATCACGGCGTTCAGGCCGGGGCAATCGCCGCCGCCGGTCATCACGGCTATCGACTTGATTCGCTTTGCAGCCATCGGATTCACTCCATGCCAACCAACGCTCGAACCATCCGCAAGAACAACGGCGCCACTATACGATCGACGCCGTTGCGCGTCAATGTCACGATGGTCATGCCCCTGCGACGCGAGTCGCGTTCTGTTTGCGTGGACATGCGCCACGCCGTGTGATATCCTGCCCGTGTGTGCAGGTGAAACAGGAACCGTCGATGCAGGAGTCGATGCTATGCCCAGAACGAAGATCGTGGCGACGCTGGGACCGGCCAGCAACAACTACACCGTATTGACGAAGATGGTCCGCGCGGGCCTCGACGTGGTCCGGCTGAACTTCTCCCACGGAACGCACAAGCAGCACCTGGAATCGATTCAACTCGTGCGCCGGATCAATCAGAAGTACCGACGTCGCATCCGGATCATGCAGGACCTGGCGGGCTTCCGCATCCGCATCGGGCACTTCGACGGCGAGAAAACCCGCGTGCTGAAGAACTACTCCACCGTGTGGCTGACCAACGATCTGAACGCCACAGGCGACAAGATGATCCCCTTCGACTACACAGGCGACCTGACGCGGATCAAGCCGGGCCAGATGATCTTCATCGACGACGGCCTGCTCGCCCTGCGGGCCGAGAGCGTCCACGCCGGCAGCATCCGCGCCACCGTCATCGAAGGCGGGATTCTCAAGGAGCGAAAAGGCGTCAACATGCCCGGCGCGCCGCTGGCCTTCAAGGCGATGACCGAGAAGGACCGTCAGGACATCGAGTTCGGCATTCAGAACCAGGTGGACTACATCAGCCTGTCCTTCGTGCGGACCGCGGCCGACGTCCTCGAAGCGGCCGCCATCGCCAAGCCTCGCCTGCCCGACTGCAAGATCGTCGCCAAGATCGAGAGCCGCCAGGCGATCCGCAACATCGACGAAATCCTCGAAGCCGCCGACGGGATCATGGTCGCCCGAGGCGACATGGGCGTCGCGATTCCCATCTACGAAGTCCCGATCGTCCAGAAGCAGATCATCCGCAAGTGCAACGCCGCGGGCAAATTCGTCATCACCGCCACGCAGATGCTCGAGCATATGACCGAGAGCAGTCGGCCCACCCGCGCCGAGGTCACCGACGTCGCCAACGCGATCCTCGACGGCACCGACTTCGTCATGCTCTCGGCCGAGAGCGCGGTCGGCAAGTATCCGTTCGAGTCGGTCCGCATGATGAACGACATCATCAAGTTCACGGAAGAACAGGAGTCCGAACTCGCGAAATGGACGAAGCTCCCGCCCCGTCGAAAGATCCGCCGCGCCGCGGGAAAATGAAGGAGATCCGCGGGATCGGCCAGCAAGAGCACAATGAGATCGAGATCCGCTCGGCCCAGGCCCAAGACATCGAGGACCTGCTCGTCATCGAACGGCAGTGCTTCGACGTCTGCTACTATGCCTTCTACACCTTCGACCGCAAGGACTTCGAGTTCTACCTCGACGACCCGGATACGCTCTTCCTCGCCGCGATCCTGGACGGGCGGCTCGTCGGTTACGTCCTGGGACCGGTCGAGACCTGGCGAAGCCCTCCCGCCGCCCACATCGACAGCATCGCGGTTCTGCCTGAGAGGCAGCGTCATGGGGTCGGCAGTCTGCTGATCGAATCGTTCATCCGGGAGGTCCGCCCGCTCGGGTGCGACCGGGTCACGCTCGAAGTCTCGCCTGCCAACGAGGCCGGCCTGGCCTTCTTCGCCCGCTATGGCTTCCGCAAGGTGCGCAGGCTTCGCAACTACTATGGCAAAGGCCTGCACGGCATCCTCATGGCCGTACCCCTGATGTCGAACGAACTCGAGTGAAGCGGATGGACAGGTCCGGTAATGTCCAGGTGCCACTGGCGACGCATTTCGAATAGCTTCCGCACCGTGCGGATGGTATAATGATGCTGGCGCCGACGGAGCGGCGTCGCGACCCACGGAGGCGGGTTTCCTTGTGACAACTGCCGCGGCCAGGACGGCACGCGCCCCTGCGCCGCAACGGAGAACGCTATGACCATCGAACGAATTGCCCCTGCGCGGACTCGAACCCGCCGTCTTCGACGAACCGTCTGCGAAGCAATGCTCGCGGCGGTCATCGCTTTGCCGATCGCGCAGGCGGCCGCCTCGCAGGGCTACATCAGCATCTACTACAGCATCGAGGGCATCGGCGAGTCGAGCTACACGCTCAACCACATCGACGGCGCCTCGGAGGGCCTCGACGAAACCGACACGATCTGGTATTTCATCGCCTGCCTGACCTGCAAGACCGACACGAAGGCGGTCTCCACCGTCGAGGGCGAAGACCTGAAGATCGACGGACGGCCCCTGGCCAGCGAGTCCGGCGTCTCCGTCCGCTGCAGCGCGGTCGCCAAAGACGGCGGCCCGATCGCCATCGACCACGCGGCCCAATGGATCGAGATCTACATGCACGGCTTCGAAGGGTACGAGGTCGCGGTTGACGGCCATGACGCCCGAACGACAGAGAGAATCGATCTGAGTCCGGTGACCGGGACCTTCTCCTCCGGCCAGACGATCACGACCGTGAACATCAGCTTCACTCGAAAACCCGGTTATGTGCCGCCCGACCCGCCCGTCGTCCCGGATCCCGGCCAGAGCGAGACGCCAGGCGTCAGCGAACCCGTGCAGGACGCGCTGTATGTCACGAATCTCCTCGAAGGCTGGCCCGCAAGCCAGACGGGAACCTGGACGCTCGTGCACGACAAGACCGCCCTGGACGGCCTCGACATGGACGATGTTCCTTACACCCGACCTGCGAACGCGAACCGCAATTCGCTGATCGTCTCCTCAGTGACCGACCCGACAACAGGCAAGCGGAGCCTCCTGGCCGTGGACGCCAGGTCGCCCGCGAGCGTCAAAGACATCGACCTGTGCATCGGCGTCGAATCGGCCACCGCGACACCGCTGGTCTTTGCGACACCCACAGCCAACAAGCTCGTCTTCAGTTTCGCCGCCGGGATCAAGACGCCGTTCGCCGGCAAGCCGATCACCTTCCAGCGATACGACCCGGCCGATCCCAACGCGAGCTATCCGGTCTGGGACGTCCGAAGCGTTATCGCGTACAATCAGGGCATCCTATCCCTCGCGGATCTGCAGGGCCCCGTCGCCAGCGGCATTCCCTACCTGTGCGCCCGCGTCTCAACGAGCCGCCTGTTGGGCGATGTCCTCCGCGACGGCCGGATCGACACAAACGATTACCGCCTGATCGCCCTGGACCAGGGTCTGACCGGTCCGGCCGATACGGACATCGCGAGTTCCAGGGGCCTGGGCCTTCCCGACGGCGTCGTGGACGCCTGGGACCTGAACCATCTCTACAGACTGCTGGCCGACGCGGAGAAGGCCCAGGTGACGCCGCCTGCGCTGCCGGCTTTGACGGAAGGCTTCGAGTCCGGCGGCCTGGACACGCTGAACTGGTCCTTCCTCCACTGGCCCAAGTGGTTCGTCACCTCCGACGACCGGCGTTCAGGCGCCTACAGCGTGCGGGCGGGCAGGATCGGCCATGACGAGATCACGACGCTCTCGCTGACGGTGGACTGCGTCGCCGGCCGGATCCGCTTCTGGAGAAAGGTCTCCACCGAACCCAACTGGGACAACTACCGCTTCTACATCGACAACAAGCCTCACGAGAAGCTCTCCGGCGAAGTCGCCTGGTCCGAGGTCTCTTTCCCGGTCGAAGCAGGCAGACGGACCTTCCGCTGGGAATATGAAAAGGACGAAGCGGGTTCCTGCGGCCAGGACACGGTCTACCTCGACGACCTGACCATCCCGGCCGCCTGGTAAGCGGGGGCGCCAACACCCCGACGACACGCCTTTGCCCCACGGTTCATTCCTGATGCGTATTGGAAATCAGCCGGATGGTCCTTGTGCAGAAGTCCGCTCGGAAGTCGAAAATGAACCGCGCGTTCACGATTGGGCCGGCTTCGTGATGCACAGTTCCAGCTTGTCGCCTCGCCACAGGCCCGCCCAGTAGTATGCCTTCACAACCAGCCGGTGCTTCCAACTCGGCACAAGTTCCCCCCTTTGGGCCTGAACGGGCGGCGCGTCGGTCCTCTTCGCCGGTTCTGCCTTGAGCCGATGCCTTCGCCAGAAGTCCCACGCCAAAGGCATCCCATACGACCGAATCCGAAAGGACCGCACCCCAATCGAGGAACAGATACGCCGCAAGTCCCTTGGTGTAAAGAAGTTGCAGTGATACGGCAGATCCTGCGCCCGCATCCGCTCGGGCTTGCGTCGCGCCGCCCACGAGTCGAAATTGGGCACGCTCATGTAGACGGTCCCGCCGGGCCGAGCTGCCGCCAGCGCGACCTGCACCATGTCCACAGGGTTCGGGATGTGCTCCAGGACGCTCGTGCACATCACCACGTCGTAGAAGTCCCGCCGGGCCTGGGCCACCTCCTCGAACAGCGGGTAGTCGCTCGTCCTGGCCCAGGGCGCGGGGTCCACCCCCGCCACGTCCCAGCCCGCAGCCAGGTACCGCCTCAGGAGCAGTCCGTTCCCGCAGCCGATGTCCAGCACGGTCTTGCCTGGAAAACGACCCACCAGCCAGTCGAACCACGCCTTGTCGACCGCGCTCTGGAGCCGGTGATACAGATCTGCGGTCTGCTCGCCGCAACGGTTTGCCGCCGCGATCTCGCTGTCCGACGCTCCGGCGTAAACGAACCCGCAGCCTTGGCACTTGACCAGACGAACCCTGCCATTGACCCCCGCTTGCTCGGAACCGCCGGAACAAAGGGGGCACCGCTTCAAACTCCCATCCGCAACCATTTTCCCCTCTCGAACGCAACCCGCCGGCCGGCCAGTCACAGGAATCTCGAGAGCCAAGCCTCGTTCCCACATTGTAATCGAGCCAGCGGCAAATCACCAAGCGAAAAACCAGGAATTCCCGCGTCGGTGTGCGGCAAAGGGAAAGAACCAGGCGTGTTCGTTGCCGTGGTCCGACTTGCCGGCCTGGCGTTTCGCTCGGAGGTTCCGCACAAGGGGATTGACTTGCCCCTCGGGGCATGGTAAGAAAGGCGGCGCTGCCCAGGCAGGGTCGTCGGACAACCACAGGAAACGTGAGGATGGTCGATGGGAGTCTGTTCTCCCGGTGACCGACGTCTGAGATCGGATGGCCGCCATCAGACCTCGAAAGATGGAATGGCCAGTTTCTGCCCGCAGATCGTTTTTTTCGCAAACACCACAGGTTTTTGATACACTCACGCTCATGAAAAAGAAGTCCAAAACGACCTGGAACGGTTTCTCCCTGCGACCGCGGAAAGAAATGCCCGAGGGGCTCTGGATGAAGTGCCCCAGTTGCGAGCATATGCTCTACCGCAGCGCCGTGGAGAAGAACCTCAATGTCTGTCCCGAGTGCGACTACCACTTCCGCGTCGGGGCCCTGACCCGCATCGAGTACCTCGCGGACGAATCCACGTTCCAGCAGATCCACGAAGACCTGACCACCAGCGACCCGCTGGACTTCAAGTACCGCGGGACCACCTACAAACAGCGCGTCGAAGACGACCGGAAGAAATCCAGCCAAAACGAAGCCATTCTCATCGGCAAGGCCTTCATCAAGGGTCGCGGCGTGGTCCTGGCCGTCATGGAACCCAACTTCCTCATGGGCTCGATGGGCGCCGTCGTCGGAGAGAAGTTCTGCCTGGCCGTGGACAAGGCCATGGAAGAGTCGCTGCCGCTGGTGGTCGTGAGCTGTTCCGGCGGGGCCCGCATGCACGAGGGCGTCGTCTCCCTGGGCCAGATGGCCAAGACCTCCGCAGCCCTGGCCCGCCTGGACGAGACCAAGGGCCTGTTCATCTCCGTCCTGGCCGACCCCACCACCGGCGGCGTCACCGCCAGCTTCGCCATGCTGGGCGACGTGATCCTGGCCGAGCCGAAGGCCCTGATCGGCTTCGCTGGACCCAGGACGATCGCCGAGACGATCAAGGTCGAGCTGCCCGAGGGCTTTCAGACCGCGGAATTCATGCTCGAACACGGCTTCGTCGACAGCATCGTCCACCGCAAGGACCTCCGAAGCGAAATCGCTCGAATCATCGACTACACGCAGAAGTGAAGAACTCTCACCACAGAGTCACAGAGGCCACAGAGAAAGCGAAGAGGAAGCCATAACTTCCTGATAGTAAAAGACTTGCGAGGCTCGCACAGGGTGGGGCTTTCCGCACCTTCCATGTTTCACCCTCCTGTTCTTCTCTGCGTCCCTGCGTCTCTACGCGAGATACAACGGACGCGCTGGCGGGTACCGGCGGGAACACACCCGCCTGCCAAAGCTCGTCGGGGGCCACCCGACGGCTTCCAACCGCACAAACGAACCCAATTCCGCCCGCGGAGCCGGAAGACCCGTCGGGCGATCGGCGAATTGGCTTCGTTTCGCATGAACGGTCCGCGACCGAGGGTGCGGGCCATTCTCTTGTCTTCTCCTGCTTGAAACTTGACGCTTCACACTTGAGACTCCCTCCGAATTGGCTTCGTTTCGCAACCGCGTGAGACTCGACAAGGACCGCCGGGATGCCCGCTTATCCCAAATCAAGGCTCATCCGGTTTTCGCGTACTTCGATCCCGCCCGAAGCGGGCGGGCCTGGGAGATTTTGCGCTTTTCGCCAGCAGCATGGACGGCGTGCCACGCACGCCTGGCTGGCAACCCGTGGCTGGTGTCTCGGATCACCGGTCGCGGATCGCCCCTCCATGCTATTGGCTCAAAGCGGAAAATCTCCTCCGCACGCCGCTTGGGCCGTGCCGAAACCACAAGAGTACGCGAAAACCGGACGAGCCCAAATTTAAGACGCCTCCGAACGCCTGTTTGTTTCACAAAAATCTAAAATATCACCACTTTTTTCCGCCCCGCAGCAGCGAGCAGAAGCGGACACGCTCTTTCGCAGATACTCCGGATGGACCGGAAGGAGGCGGTTGTACGCCGGTCATTCCATTTTGGCGGGTGCTGTCGCAGCCGCGGTGGCTGGGCTCTTCGTAGGACGAGCGTCCTCGCGTGTCCTTTTCTCTAGCGAGGTTGCTGCTTGCTCTTGATCTGCCTTATAATAGGGCGCACGGGAGTCGAATGCTCCGTGGAGACAAGAGATGAAAGCAGAGAGAATCAAGGCTTCGGGCTTGGTCGTCCTGTGCTTGTGTTGCGGATGTCAGAAGAAGCCGCCCGCCAACGCGAGAACGCCGCTCCACGATGCGGCGATGCGCGGCGACTGCGGACGCATCCGCGCGCTGCTGGCGAAAGGTATGGCGGTGGATGTGCGGGACGAGTTCGGCGTCCCGCCGTTGTACCATGCCGCTCGGGAGGGACAGAAGGACGCCGCCGAACTGTTGATTGACGCAGGCGCGTCCGTCCAGGCCGCTCGTCGGGGCGGCGTCTCGCCCCTGCATGAAGCCGCGGCGGCTGGTCACTTGGACGTGGTGCGTCTGTTGATCTCCAAAGGGGCCGACGTCAACGCCCTGGTGGGCTCCGACCGGACGCCGCTCTATGACGCGGTCCGCGGCGACTACAAGGACATCGCAGAGACGCTCCTGGCGGCAGGTGCGAAGTTGGATATTGGGGACCAGACCATTGACAAGCTGTTCCAGAAGGCCGCCTCGGAGGGTTCGGAGAAAGTCCTGGAAACGCTCATCGCCCGCGGAGCCAACCTCAATTGTACGACGGACCGCGGTGTCTCCGCGATCCACAAGGCGGCTTGCAGGGGACATGCCGGTGTGGTCAGACTGCTCGTCAACAAGGGGGCCACGGTTGATACGAAAGATGTTTGGAGCAGGACGCCGTTGTTCTGTGCAGCCAGCAACGGATTCGTCCAAATCGTTGAGATCCTTCTGGTAGCGGGGGCGAACGCCGACCCTTCGGCTGCCGCTCTCCTGGAGGCAGACCCATACTGGGATTCCTCCTTTGAACCCCAATACCCTCCGTCCACAACAGCCCTGCTGTGGGCAAGCGGCCGCGGCCATGTCGCCGTGGTCAAGACCCTGCTGGCTCACGGCGCCACTGTCGACACACGCAGCGGCCTGCGCAACGGGATCCCTTTGCTCGAAGCAGCCGTCGGGGGCCATGCGGAGATTGTGGAGTTATTGATCGGCCACGGCGCGGACGTGAATGCGAAAGACGACGCGGGCGACACACCACTTCTTCATGCCATTGCGTGGGGACACCACAGGGACGTTGTGAAACTGCTTCTTGCCCACGGGGCCGATGTGCATGTCAAGGGCAGGTACGGCTGGACCCCTCTGCACGAGGCCTGCATGGGCGGGCATCCTCGCGACTTGATCATGTCGGGAGATGACGAGATCGTGCGTATGCTGATCGAGGCCGGCGCCGACGTGATGGCCAGGGATGGCGACGGCGCCATTCCTCTGCACTATGCGGCGTCTACGCACAGTCTCGATGTTGTGAAACGGCTACTGACCCACGGAGTGGACATCAACGCAGTGGACAATGAGGGCCGGACTCCCCTGTGGGAGGCGAATTTTCGTGGTGCGATCGACGTTTCGGAAATCCTGGTCTCGCATGGGGCCAGAAGCCGGCCCGAGAATTGATGGATGCAGATAGGCGTTCGGAGAGCGAGGATCGGGAGACAGGAATGAAGAAATCGAGCGATTCAGCCAGGAGCATCGACGAGTACATCGACCGCTTTCCGCGCGAGGTGCAGGAGATCCTTGGGCAGGTGCGGGCCGCGATTCGCAGGGCTGCGCCGGAGGCGACCGAGACGATCGCGTACGGGATTCCGACGTTCGTCTTGAACGGCAATCTGGTGCACTTCGCGGCCTTCAAGAACCACGTCGGATTCTACCCCACGCCGTCGGGCATCGAGGCGTTTCGGGACGAGCTGGCCGCCTATCGCAGCGCGAAAGGGTCGGTCCAATTCCCGATCGACCGGCCGATGCCCCTGGCGTTGATCGAGAAGATCGTCCGGTTCAGGGCGAAGGAAGCGAGATCCAAGCCGCCGGCCGGCGGGACGCTCAAGCTGGATGGCGTGCGGCGGCGATCAGGGCCCTGAGATTCTGTGGCGGAGTCTCCGCGGGGATGGCGCAGCCGGCGTTCAAGATCAGACGGGGAGAGCCGGCGTAGACATCGAGGACCCGCTGGGTCGCGCGGACGACGTCGGCGGTCGTGCCATGGGCGAGCACGCCACAGGGATCGATGTTGCCGATCATGCACGCGGCATCGCCGAAAGACGAAAATGCCTTCCCCAGATCCGTCTTATGATCCAGTTCGAAGGCATCTGCGCCGGTCGCACGCATGTCGCGAAGAATGGCGTCGGTGTTTCCGCAGATGTGCAGCGCGTAGGGCAGACCGAGGCGGTGGGCCTCGTCGACGACGCGTTTCTCGTATGGCAAGGCGAATCGGCGGTACATCTGCGGCGAGATCATCTCCGGCCCCGCGGGGCTGTCTCCGTTGGAGACCATGTGACAACCCGTCCCGGCCATGAGCCGGATGAACTGGCAGGTCACGTCCGTGCAGTACTCCAGCAGAGCCAGGGCGTTGTCCTCGTCCTCCAGCAGGTCCATCATCCACAGTTGGGGCGTCCGCATCATGCTCGCCAGGGCGAACGGGGCCTGATCGCAGTTGCCGCGGATGAAGATCTCGTCGCCGAAGCAGTCTTTGATCCTGCCGACGGCGTCGAGCCAGTTGCGCACGTAACGGTAACCGCCGATCTCGACCGGGTCGAGACGCTTCGCATCCTCCAATCGTTTGAGATACGATCCATGTGCTCGCGCCGGCTGATCCTGTGGGAAGGCCACAGGGACACCGACCGCTCCGGCGAGGGTGGCGGTATCGATATCCACGACGATGCCGTCGTATTCGTAGGTCTCCACGGCCCGGATGAAGCTGGCGGCGATCTTCCGCGGGTCTTCGCGGAACTCGGCCATGGTCCAGCCCGCCTCCCGCGCCGCCATCATGAAGTTGTGCAGCATCACCGGTCGGGCATCGGGCATTTGGCCTTCCAGGGCCGCGTTGATTCTCTCGAAACCGTTCATCAGAATTCCACCGTCTGCCCTTGCCGCTCGGCGGAGGCATGGCAGGCGAGCACCCGCTCGAGATTGTGCAGTGCGTCGCTTCCGTCCAGGGGTTGGCCCTTGAGGATGGATTCGGCGTGCCGGCCGATCACCGCCTGGTAGATATTCCGGACCTGGTCGATCGCGACCACTTCGGTCTCTGCGAAACGATCCAGTTCCAGGCGGATCGGGACGGGTTCGTCAGGATGGCCCGACAACTGGAAGAGCGTGCCATACCCCCGAAGGACACCCTTGGCGCCGTAGATCTCGTAGCCGAGGTTGGTCAGCGTGCCGCCCAGGCCGCCTCGAGGCTGGTTGAAGGCGACGCGGGCCGTGCCGTGAATCCCGTTGTCCAGGCGGAACTGGATGAAGGCTCCGTTCTCGACGGCAATCTCCAGGGTACGCGGCGTATAGACGCACGACAGGCTTTTCACCAGGCCATCGAGCAGGAACTCCGCCATGTAGAGGCAGTGACTGCCCACGTCGCCGATCGGTCCGCCGATCTCCATTGCGTCGGCGCACCGCCAGGCAGACGCCTCTTCGCTGGCGGCGCCGTACTGGAACTCCATGTGCAGGCAGATGTCGTTCACTTCGCCGATGGCGCCGGACGCGACCAACTCACGGGCCCGTCGATTGTAGGCGTTCTCGGTCATCATGTGATCGACCGCCAGGCTGATCCGTCGCTGCTGCGCGAGTTCCTTCAGTCGGCGGGCATCGTCCAGGGTGGTGGCGATCGGTTTCTCGACGAGACAGTGCCGGCCCGCCCGAATGGCTTTCTCGACCAGCGGGGCGTGGGACCGGTTGTTCGTGGCCACGAACACCGCCTCCACATCCGGATCGTTCAGGACCGCGTCCGCCGAGTCGTACCATTTCAGACCGAGCCTCGCTGCCGCCTCCCTTCGCGTCCCGTTCACATCGGTGACGCCCATCAGCGTGGCATGGGGATGCCCTGCGAAACGGCTCCCGTCGAGACCGAAGCCTTCCCTGGCGATGCGATTCTCCGCGATGCCGCCGAACCCGATGATGGCATATCCGACCGTGCGCATGGGCCGTCTCCTTTACTGGGCGTAGGCCTGAATCACTTTCCTCAGGGCCGCCCCGATCTGCCGGCAGTCGTCCTCCGTGAAAGTCGGATAGGCGAAGCACGTGAAGGTGTGGCCCTGGTGCCAGATCGCGTTGGGGACCTCCACGGCGCGGTAGTCGACGCTCTGCGGATCGGCGTACTCCTTTGATTTGAACGGGAACCCGCTTCGTCCGAAGGCGTGGTGCTCGGTGTAGGCCTTCTCCGTGTGGCACTGGGGCCAGAAGACCTTCCAGCACGGCGCCCCCTCCGCGCCTGCGGCTGCGACGAATTTCTCGATATCGCAGCTCATGTTCTCGATATCCAGGGAGAAGGCCATCACGTACCAGCCGTTCTGCCTCTCTAAGGTGTCCACGGGAAGGTACTTGATCTGCGGCAGGTCCCTGACCGCATCCATGATGATGTGGGCGTTGCGCCTCCGATTGGGCATGTTCCACGTGTCCATCCGATCCAGCTCGGCCAGGCCGATGGCCGACTGCATTTCCGTCATGCGGTAGTTCCAGCCGACCATGTTGTGGATATAGGGCAGCTTCTGCTCCAACTCCAGCAGGTGCAGTCGTTCCTTGACGTCGTAACCGTGATCGCGGAAGCTGCGGGCGTTCCAGGCCAGGTCCTCGTCGTCCGTCGTGACCATGCCGCCCTCGCCGCCGGTGGTGAACGTCTTGTTCTGGCAGAAGCTGCACGCGGCGATGTGGCCGAGCGTGCCGGTCTTTTTCCCCTTGTAGACGCCGCCGAAGGCCTCGGCGTTGTCCTCGACTACAAACAAGCCATGCCTCTTGGCGAACTCCAGGAGGCGCCCCATATCGCACACGTTTCCGTAGAGGTGCACCGGCATGATCGCCCGGGTCCGTCTGCTGACGAGCTTCTCCGCCGACGCGAGACTGATGCAGTGGTCGTCCCGGTTCACATCGGCGAAACGCGGAATCGCGCCGGCCTGCACGATCGAAAAGCTGCTCGCGATGAACGTATAGCTGGGAACGATCACTTCGTCGCCGGGACCGATCCCCAGGGCGCTCAGGGCCACGTGCAGAGCGGACGTCCCGGAGGAGGTGCTGATCGCGAATCGGCTGCCTTGCCAGGCGGCGAATCTCTTCTCGAATTCCATGCCCTTGGGCCCGGTCCAGTAGTTGACCTTGCCCGAGCGCAGGACCTGCTCCACCGCCTTGATCGCGCTCTCATCGAATCGCGGCCAGGGCGCCAGTTTGTTGGTCACCGTCTTGGGTCCGCCGTCGATCGCCAGCTTGTCGGCCATTTCATTCTCCTTTCATGCGTTTGCATCACCACGCAAGTCACCGATCGGCCGCAACGGGCGCCTGGAGATCGCGCAGCATGGCCAGCAGGGCCTCCACGATCTTGGGGGCCGCCTGGGCTCCATTGTCGTGCCGAGTCGATGCCCTCGTCCCATGCTGCGTTCCTTTCGATTGGATCAGTCGGTCAAGGGCAATCTCACCGGCCGGCCGGTTGCGATCGAGCGGTCGATCGCCAGGCAGAGCTCATGCGACTTGTAGGCTTCCTGGATGCCGGCCGAGGCTTCACGGTCCTCGACGAGAGCGCAAGCCAGATCGTCCACCATCCCCTGGAACGGGTGATGGGCCACATCGCCGCTGTCGGCGAAGGTCGTGTTGAACGACTGCCAGCCCTTCTGGCCCGGGAACCAGTGTTTCGTATAGAACTTCTCGTTCAGGACCGAGCCCTTGTCGCCGTGGAGGACGATATTGAGGATGTACGGGCATTCGTTTTCGAAGCTGCAGCCGGTCTTGCCGATCTTGCCGTTGCGGAACTTGACGACGGCTGCGTAGGTCGGCTCGTACTCATAGTCCCGGCGATGGCCGAATGCGCCGTAGGCGAAGACCTCCTCGACCTCGCCGCCGAAGTGCCGCAGCAGGTCCACGGCGTGACATCCGGCCAGGAGGCTGGCGCTGGGGCCCCCCTCGCGGGTGGCGGCTCCCCAGTTCCAGCCGCTCCACCAGGGGCCGATTTCGTGGTAGTAATCCACTTGCGTGTAGTAGAGATCGCCCAAGCCCCCCTTGTCGATCATGTTGCGGATCGACTGGATGTGCGGATTCCAGCGCAGGACGAATCCGGCCTGCGACTTGACCCCTGCCTTCACGACGGCGTCGCGAACCGCCTTGAGCTCCCCGAGGTTCATCGCGATGGGTTTCTCGATGACCACGTGTTTGCCCGCTTCGGCCGCGGCGATCGCCTCCTGGGCATGCAGCACGTTCGGGGAGCAGATATCGATCACGTCGATATCATCCCGGCGCAGGAGGTCATCGAAGGTGTCCATCACGTCGCAGTCCAGGCCCAGCTTGTCCTTGGCGGTCTGGGCCGACTGCCGGCGTCGCGACGCCAGAGCCACGACCTGCATGTGCGAGTTCCGCTCGTATGCCTTGATGTGTTCGCCCGCGACCCAACCGATCCCGAACACGCCGACCCCGTATGTCGTCATGGCTGCAACCTCCTATTCATCGTACCTGCCGGTCGGCAGCATTCTCCGTCAGATCCTCCGGACAGTCAAGCTTCTTGGCATGCCTGCCATGGCATAGGGGTTCGAGTGGATGAGAGCGCGGGTCGCATCGGTCTGAATCGACAGGCGGACCTTGCTTCATGGCGTCGAAGGCATGAGATACTCCTTGACGCACAAGACCTCGGTGCTTGACCTGTTGTCGTCGTTGCCTCTATAATCGCATGGCACGGGCTGCTCTATGTCCAGATTGCCATTACTTGGCCATGGTGTTGTGTAGAGGACATGACCGTATGCGCAGAATCATCAGGGAGATTTTCGACGCGGAATCGAAGGTGGACGCCGTGCTCCAACAGGCGCGTGAGCGGGCTGCCGACATCAGACGTGCCGCGGACAAGGAGGTGTCGGAACGGGCAAGCGACGCCCGGCGGCAGGCCCAGGGGATGGTGCAGGCCGCGGCCCAGGAGGCTCGGAAGGAGGTGGCGGGCATCCAGGCGGAAGCGCTCAGACGGGCGGACCAACAGGCAACTGCCCTGCGAAACGGCAAGGCGGAGGCGATGGACGATCTCCTGAACCGGATCTGCGCCGCGATTTTGAATACGGAGTGTGAGATGGACAATCAGTGATGCCGGGGCCCCTCTCCAAATACGCGTTCATCAATGCCAAGCTGCGCGCCCGGATCAGCAAGATCCTGCCGGACCGGGTCTTCAAGCAGTTGGCCCGCGCCCCGTCCCTCGAGACGGCGCTCTCGCTGCTGCGGGAAACGCCCTTCGTCCGTCTGGAGGAGATCTACTCGGCCACCGGCGACCTCCGACAGGCGGAGCTGGAACTGCTCAAGGACGAGATCGACCTCCATCAGAACGTCAAGCGGCACCTGCATCGGGACTCCATCGGGCTGGTGGATGCCCTGCTGAGCCAGTTCGAGATCGACAACCTCAAGAACGCCATCCGGGTGTACTTCGACCGGACCGTTCGCCACCGTCCTGCGGACGCCAGCGCTCACTACATCCTGTACGATCGGATTCTGCACGACCTGCCGATCGACATCGTCGTGAACGCGCGGAGCTTCGACGAGATCGCCGGCGTCTGCGAAGGGACGCCCTACGGCCCGATCATTCGCAAGTACAGCCACACGGTGGAAGAGGAAGGCTCTCTGTTCCGCATGGAGATCGAGTTCGATCACTATTACTACGCGAACCTCCTCGCGGCCATCGAGACTCTGGACTGCGAGGACCGCGCGATCGCCCTGAGGATCGTCGGGGTGAACATCGACCTTCAGAACGTGGACTGGATCATCCGCCTTCGCAACTTCTACGATCTTCCCCTGGAAACGGTCATGGCGGCCATCGTGCCGGGCGGTTTCAATCTGAGCCAGGCCACGATCGGCGAATTGTACCGCGCCCAGAACGTCACCTCCGTTCTGCAGGGATTTGTCAAGGCGCGATACCCGGGGTTGTCGGCGTTGCTGGCTTCCCAAGTTTCGGACAGCGCCTCCCGGCTCCTGCTGATCCGCCGGATCATGGAGGAGATCATGAAACAGGAGGTCCGGCACATCCTGGCGGGGTATCCCTTCACGGTCGGGATCATCCTGGCGTATTTCGCGCTGAAGAAGGATGAGCTCGGCAAACTCCGAATCATACTCAACGCCCACCAGCAGGGCATACGAACCGAACGGATCGAGAGCCTGATATGATCTTCACCAGCCGGATGGCACAAGTCTTCGCCGTGGTGTTGCGCAAAGACCGTCAGCGGGTCACCGAGACGCTCCTGCGCGAAGGGGTGATCCAGTTCATCAGCGCCTCGGAGCTGAGTGCCGAGACGCAGCATCGAATGTCAACACCCGCGGAATCGGCGGGGTTGTTGACGGAGCTCTCGGACCTGAGGAAGCGAATCGAAGGGCTGCTGCACACGGTTGGCGTCATCCCCACGCCGCCCGACCAGGCGGACCTGAATCGCCGCGTCGCGATCGATATCGAAAAGGAGAAGGCCTGGCTCAACAGCATCGACAGCGAGCGCGCCGTGGTCAGGGAAAGGCAGCGGGTGTTCCAGCAGGAGATTCTGAAGCTCGAGGATCTCCGCCGGCAGGTCGGGCTCTACGGCGCGAATCTGTCCGACGTCGGGGCATCGACGCCGCACGCCTTCGTTTCCCTGCAGACCGGCAGGATTCCAGCCTCCCAGGCGGCGAGATTCGCCGAAGGATTGAAGAACCTCCCTTCGGTGAGCACCCCGGTGGGGACCGAAGCCGATAGCGTTCATTACCTGCTGATCTTCATGAAACGGGACACCGAACAGGTGCAGCGGGTCCTGGAGAGCGTAGGGTGGACGGCCATCGAGGTGCCGGAGGAGGTGAAATCCGTCAAGGAGGACGCGTTCAAAGAGCTCTCTGCGAAGATCAAAGCGCTCGTCGAGGAGCAGAAGAAGCTGGAGGCCCAGGCCCGCGGGGTGGTGTCGGAGAAGACGGAACGACTGCGCGAGGTCTGGTGCGGTCTCCGGGTCAGCGAACTGCTACGCCGCATTGAGACCCATTTCGCCTCCCTGTCCCGCGCGATCGTCTTCACGGGCTGGGTCCCGGCGGAAAAGCAGGCCCAGTTGACCGAGGCGATCCGACGGGCGAGCGAGGGTCGCTGCTACCTGGAATGGAGCGAGGCGGACAACGGCGCCGCCGGCGACGAGGTCCCTGTGCGATTCGACAATCCGAAGGTGCTGGCGCCTTTTCAGATGCTGGTGAGCAACTTCGGGGTGCCCCGGTACGGGACGATCGACCCGACGCCGTTCGTGATGCCCCTGTACCTGGCGATGTTCGGACTCATGTTCGCCGACGTCGGTCAAGGGCTGGTTCTGGCCGTCCTGGGAATTCTGGGCATCGCGCTCCTGAGGACGCAGGGGGCCAGGAAGGGATGGTACCAGCTTTCCTGGCTGATCGTCTGGTGTGGTTTGTCGTCGGTGCTCTTTGGCGTCCTCTTTGGATCGTTCTTCGGGTTGGGGCTCTTCAAGCCGCTTTGGTTCGACTTTCACGGGATCGTCGCAGGCCATCGGCGCGATGGGTCGGCCGTCGAGAACGTGTTCGACATTCTGGCGATCACCGTCTACTTCGGCATTTCCGTCATTGGGATGGGCCTGCTCTTCAACTGGGTGAACATCATCCGAACGCGCCGCTGGATGGAACTGGTCTTCGACAAGGGCGGGATTCTCGGGGCCTGGATCTACGCAGGCGGAATCGACGCGGCGTTCTATCTCGTCCGGCACGACTACAAGGGATTCCCCTCGGGGGAACGGTTGTTTCTGCTGATGGGCCTGCCCGCCTTGCTGCTGTTTCTCAAGGAGCCGTACCATTATCTCCGGCACGAGAGGGGGAAATCGGGCCCTCCGACACCCCTGGTCTTCGTCGCGATCAACGCGGTGATGAAGTGGGTGGTCGAGCTGCTCGAGATCTTCAGCGGTTACCTCTCCAATACGCTCTCGTTCATGCGGGTGGCCGGGTTGGGCATCGCGCACGTCTGTTTGATGATCAGCGTCTTCGCGATGGCCGAGATGACGTCGGGGATCGCCGCGGTTCTCATTCTCGTTCTGGGCAACGTTCTGGTCATCGCCCTGGAGGGTCTCTCGGCGGGAATCCAGGCCCTGAGGCTCAGCTACTACGAATTCTTCACCAAGTTCTTTCACGGAACGGGGAAACTGTACACACCGATCTCGCTGGACAGCGAGGGGTAGGGAAAGGATGGGGTCTATGGACGACGCGGGAAAGAGACTGAAATCGCACATCGCCCAGAGCATCGTGATGCTCGTTACGGTGATGGCCATTGTCGCAACGCTGTTCTGCAGCAGTTCGTTCGGCGCGGCGCCGCCATCGGAGCAGGTGACTCCGCCGGCGGCATCGCCCGAAACCGTGAAGTGGGGTCTGCTCGCCGCGGCGATAGCCTTTGGTCTGGGCGCCATCGGCGCCGGGATTGCGATCTCGCACGTGGGGGCCGCCGCGATGGGAGCTGTCGCTGAGAAGCCTCAGATTGCCGGGCAGGCCCTGATCCTCGTGGCTCTGGCGGAAGGCCTGGTCGTGTTCGGCTTCATCACGGCCCTGATGATTCTGGGCAAGGTGTAGCGTCCATGAAGTACTCGATCATAGGCGACGAGGATGCGGTGCTCGGTTTCGAGATGGTCGGGGTCTCGGGCCGGACGGCGCGGAACCCGGATGAGGCGCGCCAGGCGTTCCAGGCCGTGCTGGAGGACAAGGACGTCGGCATTATCATCATCACGGAGCCGGTTGCCGATATGATTCGCCCGCTCGTGGACCGGTACCTGTTCGGAGAGAGCTTTCCGCTGATTGTGGAAATCCCGGATCGCAAGGGTCGGCAGCCGGGCCGGCCGGGCATCGGGGAACTCGTCAACGCGGCCATCGGAATACGATTGTGAGAAGGCAGGACACCGTATGGAACCGGTAGAACAAGAGACAGCCGCACTGATCCGGGACATCGAAACCGACGCGAGGACGGAGGCCGAAGGGATTGTCAAGGAGGCCGAACTCCTGGCGACCGAGAAGAGGGACTACGCGGCCAGACAGGTGGAGTCCCTCCTGAATCAGGCCCGAGAGCAGGCCCGGCAGCAGGCCCTGGCCATCAAGAACGAGGCGGCGCGGAAAGCCGAGCGCGAGGCCCGACGCCGATTGATGTGCCTGAAGGCTCAGATCGTTCAGGAAATCATGGAACGGGTCGAGAAACGCCTGGCGACCATGATCCACGAACCGGATTACCGATCCGCCCTTGCCAATTGGATTGTCGAGGCGGCCCTCGGCCTGGGGGCGGAGTCCGCCGAGGTCAACGCGTCGGAGCCGGAGCGGCTTTTGATCGATGAGCGAATGCTCTCGGAGGCGTGCGAAAGGGTCCACGCGGCAACGGGCAAACCGATCACGCTGACCCTGTCGGCCGCCGTGCCGCTGTCGGCCCAGGGGATCGTCCTGACAGCGGCGGACGGGCGCACAGCCTTCAACAACCAGGTGAGAACGCGGATTCGGCGGAGCAGTCGCACGATTCACCGGCTGATACACGACTGCCTTTTTGCCGACAATCGAGAAGAATGACGATGACGCAGAGGGTCATAGGACAGGTAAGACGGGTGAACGGTCCTGTCATCGAGGCGATGGGGATTCGCGACGCCGAGATGTTCGAACTGGTCAAGGTCGGCCAGGAAGGACTGGTCGGCGAACTGATCAAGCTCGAAACCGACAGTGCCGTCATCCAGGTCTACGAGGATACGACGGGCATCGCGCCGTTCGATCTCATCTACGGGACAGGCATGCCGTTGTCCGTGGAACTCGGTCCCGGCATGGTGGGTACGATCTACGACGGCATTCAGAGGCCGCTCGAAGCGATCCGCGAGGTCTCGGACATCTACATCCGTCGCGGCCTCACGGTTCCTTCGCTGAATCGCAGGAGGAAATGGCTGTTTGTGCCTTCGGCGCAGGCGGGCGCCCCCCTCGGAGGCGGAATGATCCTGGGGACGGTTCAGGAGACCGGAAACGTCCTGCACAAGGTCCTCGTTCCTCCCGGCTTCGAAGGCATTCTGGAATCCATCGTCCCGAAAGGGGAATACACGGTGCAAGAGCCGATCGCCGTGCTGCGCAGGGGAGATGGTCGGACCGCCGAGCTTTTCCTCATGCATCGCTGGCCCATCCGCGTGCGACGACCGGTGCGGACGCGTCTGGCTCTCGACGTGCCCCTGATCACCGGGCAACGGGTCATTGACACGCTGTTCCCCGTGGCCAAAGGGGGCACCATCGCCATTCCCGGCGGCTTCGGCACCGGCAAAACGATGACGCAGCAGGCCATCGCCAAATGGTGTGACGCCGATCTCATCGTCTACATCGGTTGCGGGGAGCGCGGCAACGAGATCACCGATGTGCTGACGGAGTTCCCCAAGCTGGTGGACCCCCGCACCGGCCGGTCGCTGATGGAACGGACCATCCTGATCGCCAACACGTCCAACATGCCCGTCTCGGCGCGGGAGGCGAGCATCTACACAGGCATCACCATGGCGGAGTATTTCCGCGACCAGGGGTACGACGTCGCGGTCATGGCGGACTCCACGTCACGGTGGGCCGAGGCGTTGCGCGAGCTTTCGGGCCGGATGGAGGAGATGCCCGCGGAGGAGGGGTTCCCGGCCTATCTGCCGACGCGAATCGCGGAGTTTTACGAGCGGGCGGGCTCGATGGAGACCCTGGGCGGCGGCCGGGGTTCCGTGACCATCATCGGCGCCGTCTCTCCGCCGGGCGGCGATTTCTCGGAGCCGGTGACCCAGCACACGAAGCGGTTCATCCGCTGCTTCTGGGCGCTCGACCGCAGCCTGGCCAACGCCCGCCACTATCCCGCCATCTCCTGGCTCGACAGCTACAGCGAGTACCTCAGCGAGGTGGCCCGCTGGTGGGGCGAGCGGATCAGCGCCGACTGGGCCGCCGACCGCACGGAGATCATGGACCTGTTGCACCGGGAAGTCCGCCTGCAGCAGGTGGTGAAGCTGGTCGGTCCCGATGCGCTGCCCGATACGCAGCGGTTCGTCCTCGAAGTCTGCACGCTGTTCAAGAACGCCTTCCTTCAGCAGAACGCCTACGACAAGATCGATGCCTTTTCGGTCGTTCAGAAGCAGGTGCGCATGCTGCACGTCATCGTCATGTACTGGAAGCGCGGCTCGGCGGCCATCAAGGACGGCGCCACGCTCATCGCGCTCAAGAAACTGAAGGTGTATCAGGACATCGTGAAGATGAAATTCTCCATCCCGAACGACGATCTGGCCGGCTTCGACAAGATCGAAGCCCGCCTGGAACGAGCCATGGACCAGTTGGAGGCCTTGCATGCCAGCGATGAGAAACCGAAGTCTGCTGCCCGGCCGTGAGTATATCGGAGTCGACAGGATTGACGGCCCTCTGGTGTTCGTCACCCGGACGCATCCGGTCGGATACCGCGAGCTGATCGAGTGTGTGGACCGCCAGGGCAACGTCCGCCTGGGGATCGTCCTGGAATCCTCCACCGATTTCGTCGTGGCGCAGATCTTCGAGGGGACCGCAGGCCTGACCCTCCCGGAGACGCGCGTGCGGTTCCGCGGCGAGCCTCTGACCCTCTCGGTTTCGCGGGAGATGCTCGGACGCGTGTTCAACGGCTTCGGACTGCCGATCGACGGGGGACCGCCGCCGCGGGGCGACATCGAGCGCGACGTCAACGGCATGGCCATCAATCCGACCGCCCGCCAATACCCGCGGGACTTCATCCAGACCGGCATCTCGGTCATTGACGGAATGAACACCCTGATCCGGGGCCAGAAGCTGCCTATCTTCTCGGGCAACGGCCTGCCCCATAACGATCTGGCGGCCCAGATCGCGCGCCAGGCCCGGATCCGCGGGTCGGACACGGAATTCGCGGTGGTCTTCGCGGCCATGGGGGTCAAGCACGACGTGGCCCGGTTCTTCACCGATTCGTTCGAGGAGAGCGGCGTGCTGGACAACGTCGCGCTGTTCCTCTCGCTGGCCGACGACCCCTCCATCGAGCGGCTGATCACCCCGCGCACCGCTCTGACCCTCGCGGAGTATCTGGCCTTCAGCGAAGGCATGCACGTGCTGGTGATCATGACCGACATGACGAACTACTGCGAATCGCTGCGCGAAATCTCCACCATTCGCGGCGAGATCCCGTCCCGCAAGGGCTATCCCGGCTATCTCTACTCGGACTTGGCCGAGCTCTACGAGCGTTCCGGCATGATCAAGGGGCACAGCGGCTCCATCACCTCGCTGCCCATCCTGACCATGCCCAACGACGATATCTCCCATCCCATCCCCGACCTGTCCGGGTACATCACGGAAGGGCAGATCGTCTTCGAGCGGGAGATGGACGGGCGGGGGATCTATCCGCCGGTGGCGGGGCTGCCGTCGCTTTCCCGCCTGATGAAGGACGGCATCGGCGCCGGCATGACCCGCGAGGATCATCCCCACCTGGCGAGCCAGCTCTTCGCCGCCTACAGCCACGTGAAGGACGTCCGCAACCTGGCGTCCGTGATCGGGGAGGAGGAGCTGACGCCGCTGGACCACAATTACCTCGAATTCGGCAAGGCCTTCGAGCAGAAGTTCGTCTCGCAGCGAAAGGACGAGAACCGCAGCATCGAGCAGACGCTCGATCTGGGATGGGAGGTGCTCAGGCTCCTGCCTGCAAGCGAACTGCACCGGATCACCGAGGAGGAGATCGAAAAGTACTACGGAGCATGACGGGGAATCCCATGGCACTATCGAATTGCGCGCCGACGAAGACGAACCTGCTCAAGCTCAGGAGCGACCTGAAGTTCGCCGAGCAGGGATACGAACTCCTGGACCAGAAGCGGAACATCCTCATCGTTGAGCTTCTGTCCCTGGTGGACCAGACGGTGGACCATCAGACCCGAGTCGATGGCGCCCTGGCTCAGGCGTACAAGGCGCTGGAGGAGGCCATCCTCGACATGGGACGGCTCAAGGCGCAGTATCTGACCGGCGCGGTGAACATCGCGGCCGACATTGCCGTGCGTTCCCGCCGGGTCATGGGCGTCAACCTTCCCGTCGTGGAGACCCGCTTCACGGAACGCAGCCCCTACTACAGTCCGATGGGGACCAGCTTCTGGATCGACGGCTCTGTGCAATCGTTCCGAGAGGTCCTGCAGTTGCTCGGCAAGCTGGCCGAACTGAAGATCTCCGTGCTTCGGCTGGCCAACGAAGTCAAGAGAACGATTCGAAAGGTCAACGCTCTTGAGAAAATAGCCATTCCTGACCTGAAGGAGACCGTTCGGTACATCCAAGGAAGGCTCGAGGAGAACGAACGGGACATGTTCACGCTCATGAAGATGGTCAAGGAGAACCTGGACCGCAAACGAAGGAAGACCAGAAAGGCCGATCATGGGTAACCCCATCCAGCGAATCATGGTTTACGTCGATGGCAGCGAGCAGTCCATCACCGCCGCGCAGTACGCCATCTGCCTGGCCTCGTTTTCCCGGGCGGAGCTGATCGCGTGCTACATCGTCAATACGACAGCCGTCGAAGACCTGCTCCGAGCCAGGATCTTCCTGCAGGACGAGCAGGTGGAGTACGAGCACGATATGGAGGCCGATGCGGAACGCTACCTCAAGTACGTCAGCGAGTTGGCGGCGCGCAAGGGGGTGACTGTCATCCGCAAGAGCGGTCGGGGCAGCGTGCACAAGGAGATCGTGGCCGCCGTCAAGGAGTACGAAGTGGACCTCCTCGTCCTCGGGGAGTTGTCCCACATCCGCAGTCGCCGGGACGAGTTCTACGACGAGGCCGAGCGGGCGATGCGTGCGACGCCTTGTTCAGTGCTGATCGTCAAAGACGAGGATCGGGTCTGCGAAATGTATGAGTCGCTGGCGTGAAAAGAACCGGGCGGGTATAGTGGTCTTCATACGAGAAGTACCAGGAGAACGGTGTCATGGCGTTGATTGATTTGGTTGTGCCCGAGGTCATCAAGTTGCCTCTGGAATCGACGGATAAGCCCGGCGTGTTGCGCGAACTCGTGAGCGTGCTGCACCAGGCGGGCAGGATTCAGGATTTCGATGCGGTGCTCAAGGCGGTCCAGGAACGCGAGTACAAACAGAGCACCGGATTGGAGGAGGGGATCGCGGTCCCGCATGGCAAGACGGCCGCCGTCTCCAGCCTGCAACTTGCCATCGGCATCGCTCCGCAGGGAATCGACTTCAACTCGCTGGACGGCAAACCCGCGAAGCTCTTCTTTCTTCTGGTCGGTTCGCCCGATCAGTCCGGCCCCCACGTACAAGCTCTTGCGGACGTGGCCAGGCTGGCTCGCTCGAAGATGTTCTGTCGCGCGTTGATCGATGCCGAGGATGCGCAGCAGGTTGTTGAGCTGATGAGGAACGAGTAATGACGGAGGTGCTCCATGCCGATTCGGGAGTGGCCCGGCAGCGCTCTTCTGGCGGAGTTCCCCTCTAATCCTGCGCTGGCAGACGAATTGTGGGCGCCACGCGTTTGCTGCAGGACCGCGCCGCCGGCGGCGTCTGCCATGTCGTGCTGGACTTCATGAACTTGGACTTCGTCGATTCCAGTCACCTGAGCAGTCTGCTGCGGCTTCGCCAACTCGTGCAGCACCACGGCGGCAGGCTCTTTCTCTGTAGCCTCGGTCCTGCGGTGGGACGCATGTTGACCAAGGCCGGTCTGAACGGCATGTTCGAGATCAAGCCCGGCCGATTTGACGCTCTGGCCGCCGTACAGACCAGCGACCTGCGTGGCGGGGTCAAGTAGGCACATGCCGCCATTCCATGATGGGCGCCGCCGAGCCCCTGCCGACAGGATAGGCCTTTGCCACAATTGGTGACGACTCGCTGACAGCCGTCATCTCGCCGTACCACCAGCCGGCCGGATAGATGACCATCGCTTCGGCACATCCGAACAGTCCGACCAAAACACTATGCCTCGTCAGGAGAATTTGTGGGCGGTGTCTGGCTCCGGTAGTGCCCCGAGGTTGTGATAGAGGGCCAATTCCACCGTCTTGAAGACCTTGAAACCGTAGGCTCTTCTCGTGGTCACTTTCGCCTTGGCGTTCAGGCCCTCCACCACGCCGCTGGAAAACGCCTTCTTCGCCCGAAACCGGTTCAGGATCAACTCCCGATGCCCCCGCAGCATGCGAGCCGCCTTCTGCCTCGGCTCGATCCGAGAGCGCATCACCCGCGTGCACGAGCGATCCAGAAAGCGGCCCGCCCAGGGGGCACTGCAATCCTCCCAGAAGAATTGAGACTCCTCTTTCAGCAGGTAGCTGCGAACCGCTTTATCCACCCCAAACGGGCCGGCGACGAATCGGCGAAGTGGCAGGGACGCCCCTGCGAACTTCCGAGGAAAGCCGAGGTCTTCATCCCCTCAATCCCACCCACAAATCAGTCAAGTGAGCCGCTTATTTCTTTACAAGCTCTTAGTGAGCCGGGGGCTGGAGTGTTCCAGCAGTCTCTGGGTTACTGCGGTTGACACGCCTCGTTGGGCGAGGAGCGAAGCGAACGTCTTGCGCAAATCATGGAATCTCAGTTCGGGCAAACCGACAGCTTTCCGGATTCGCCCTGACTTCTTTGGACTGAACCTGTCACCGAAAGGTCTTTCTTGCCCATCAGGGAACGTGGCCACGTGATTGGATAACTCCGTAATGATCGGTTCGGGGATCGGACGCTCCGCCATTGCCTTTCCTGCTTTGCGGTTCCGTGTGGTGATGGTATTTCGGTCGAAGTGAACGTCACCGATGTGGATCGCTTCTATGTCACTGCGACGAAGCCCTGTCGTCACAGCCAGAAGCACTCGCAACCGCAGAGTCGGATGTTTGACGGTAGTCGAGAGTAGAGCCTGGACCTGCTGCGCTGTCAGGGCTGACTGTACTCCTCACAGGCGTGGATCCTCTACAGGATTCTGCTGCTCGACATTCTGAACGAGAGCCGCTACAATGCGTATTCACACGCCGCCAAGTCCCTGATGACCATGCAGGAATTGGCCGCGGTCGCCGGCATTGAATCGCAACAGACGGAATTCGTGCAACACCTTCGACAGGCCCATGGCCGCAAGAGTTCATTCTGGGCAAGAGTCAAGACAGGCTCATGAGGAACCCGATGATCCTGCATCACCAAATCCCCATGAAAGACGGTCCAACGTCATCCCTGCGGGATAGTCCGTCTTGGCGTCAGACGACCTTCGATCCGGCCGGCCGCACCCGTGTTCACTGTTCACTCCACTGCCAGATTCCTGTTGACAGAGGGGCCTGTTGTTGCCAGAATGCACATATGCACAGCTTTGCACAGATGTAACAAGCTTACGGGAATCGTGGAAAGGATCAGCATGCACATTGCGGAGCGATTCTGTGTTCTAGTGACCATCACGGCCCTGATTTTGGTCGGTGTTTCATGCTCTCGTCGAGGGGATGGCCAGGGGCGGACGACCATCTGTTTCGCATTCCAGGATTTGGAGACGGAATTCTGGATTGCCGGCCACAAGGCGATTACCGAGACGCTCAAGGAGAAGGGCATACGGGTTATCGAGTGTAACGGCAACGAGGATGCCAATCGGCAACTGGAACAGGTCCGTGCGGCGATCGCCCGCGGCGTGGACGGCATCATCATCATCCCCCAAGACGGCGAGAGCGCCGTCACGATCGTCGGCGAGGCGAACAAAGCGGGCGTCCCGATCGCGGTTTTCAATCGGCCGCCTGCGAACAAGAGCAATCCCGCCATCGTGATCGTGGCCGATAACGAGAAGATCTCCGAACAGGCGGTACTGTATATGGCCTCGCAGGCGCAGAAACTGGGGCGCAAAGTCACGCCGCTGATCCTCGTCGGCGACCTCGGCGACAGCAATGCGGTCGCCAGGCGAAAGGGGTTCATGAACGTGATCCAGAAGTACCCCGATCTGTTCAACAACGTGATCGAAGTTCCGACGAAGTGGGACGCCGTGACTGCCCAGGCGAATCTCGAAGCCGCTCTGCAGAGGAACCCGAACGTGGACTTCGTCTTCACCTCGTCCGATTTCCTGTACCCGCAGGTCCGCGCGGTTCTGGAGCCACTGGGCAAGTGGAAAAAGGTCGGCGAACCCGGGCATGTCATTCTCGGCGGGCTCGATGGCGATACCCGTGCGGCCCGCTGGATGAGAGAAGGCTATGTGGATGCCACCGGCGTGCAAGACCTGTTCTATGAGGCGGATGTGTTGCTCACCGAGTTGCTCAGGGCCATTGAGGCCGGGGAGAAGACCCCCGAGAAATGGATGGCCGATCCGGGTTTTGCATTGACCCAGGCCAATCTGGCCGAACGAGCCATGGATATGTGGGGCTACAGGTTGCTCATGGAGCAGGACCGGCCCGCGGCGGTCACGAAGTAGAGGTCCGACCTGTCATCCGTCTGAAGGATAGATCGTCTCCGGCGGGTTCCTTCGTTTCGGCCGCTCGATGAGTTCGATCGTCGTTCCGATGAGACTCTCGGTATCCAAGTAGGCGTAGTGCCCGTCGTCGTCCGGGCCGAAACCGGCGCCGTCCTGGGTCATCGCGAGACCCGCATGGGCTGCCCGCTCGACGGCCTGCTGCATGTTGTCCGTCAGAACGCCGAGATGGTGGACGCCGTAACCATGCTTCTCGACGAACTCGCTGTAGACGGTGTCGCCTTCGAGCGGCTCGATCAGCTCGATCCGCAGATTGCCGATGTGCGACAGGGCCACGCGCATCTTGTACTCGGCGGGTTTGCCATGGCGGGTCATACGCTTCACGAGCGGCTTGCCGTACGTGTAAAAATGCCAGGGGCCGATGCCGAAGATCTTCCAGTAGTTCTCCACCGCCTGATCCAGGTCCGGCACGATCATGCAAATCTGGGCAATCTCCCGAATCGGAAACGGGGCCTCGTTCGACTGCTTGTCCATGGTAATGCTTCCCTCTAGGGCAGAAAGACTGCTTTTCTCACCTGGCCCTGCATGGCCAGCTCGACGCCTTTGGCGAACTCGGCCAGGGCGAATCGGTGCGTGACGATTCGATCGCCGTCGATGCGGCCGCTCGCGAGAAGGTCGAGAGCCGTCGCGTAATGTCGCGGCGCGAAGATCGTCGTGCCGATTACCTGCAGGGCGTTGTAGTGGATGATGTTCGTGTCGAGAGCCGGCTTCGATTGCCCTTTCGGCAATCCGCCGAACAACAGGATGCGTCCTCCCTTGCGGGCCATCTCCACCGCCTGCACCTGCGATGCAGGCGAGGGATTGGCGGTGATGACCACGTCCGGCCCCTTGCCGTCCGTAAGCCGCCGGGCCTCCGCAACGAGATCCGACGTGGAGGCGTCGATCAGGCCATCCGGGTCAAGGTCGCCGCAGGACTGCAGACGCAAGGCATCAAGGTCCGCGACGAGAACCTTCGCGGCGCCGTGCATCTTCGCAAGAAGCAGGTGAATGGCTCCGATGGGCCCGGCGCCGAGCACAGCCACCGTCTCTCCCGGCTGGATGCGGCCCTTCTCTTGGGCGTGGAGGCAGGAAGCCAATGGCTCCGCAATCGCCGCAACGGCAGGGTCCAGGGTCGGAGGGATCGGCGCGATCGTTCCTCGCTCTGCCGCCTCTGGTGGAATGGCAACATACTCCGCAAACCCGCCAGGCCAGGCTTGGGCGATCTCCCGATACCCCTCGCACAACTCATGCCGTCCGTCCAGACAGAAGTCGCACCGCCCGCAGAAGACCAGCGGCCCTACGGCCAGCATGTCGCCCGGTTTCCAAGGGCCCTTGAAACAAGACCCGACCTCCGCGACCCGGCCGCTGATCTCGTGGCCAATGGTCCAGGGGAAGGTCACTTTGCGATGGCCGTGGCGGAGGGTCCGCAGGTCAGAGCCGCACAGTCCGCATGCATGGACTTTCAGCAGCACACCGCGCCGGGGGCATTCGGGGACCGGCGCGTCCTCCACGGAGAAATCCATCGGAGCTCGAACGATGACAGCTTTCATATTCTCAACTCTGCGATGCGAGTAACTTGTCCTGCTCTCTTCTCATTCGATAGATGAACGTCGTGCTGTCCGGCGTGAAGTTCTCTTGCGTCAGGATAGAGCCTTTGGCAATACTCTTTGTGACGGTCCCGCCTGCGGCGATGCCCAGAGGGATGGCTTTCAGCTCGCAAGCCTGCCTGTACGCGTAGATACAACCGCGGATGTCGGCGCTGCCGATGCCGCCGATCTTCTCGCCGGCTTTGATGTTCCGCTTGGCGACGGCAACCACCTCCGAGTGCATCTCATCGGACGCGACGGTGGCCTCTCCGAGCAGCACGGCTTCCGCGATCGACTGCGGCGTTTCGATGTCGCACAGATGATAGGGCCGCAGGTGGAGGTAGTATGGCCCTTCCGCCTTCGTGATGAACTTCATGTCCTTGCGGATGCGCTTGTCGTCGGTGAAGACGATCGCGAAGACGCCGGGGGCGAAGCTGCCGGTGGAGTAATCGACGGCGCCCCGGTGCGCGAAGATGCCGCCGTCGGCCTGCGGGATGAAGACCCGAGCCAGGTCCTCGACCTCGACCTTCGGCCCGTGCATGCCTGGGACGTCCGGCAGCAGGCCGGTGGCGTTCGAGACCGCCGCCATCTCCACCATCGTCTTGGTTCCATCGACGAAGGAGGCGAGAATCTTGGGATTCATGTCCTTCGAAGCGGCCTCTTGGGCGTAGCGCTCCGGCGTGGCCTCCGGATTGATGGGATTGTTCTTGCACTTGCCCAGGCAGACGACCTCAAAGCCCATCAGAATCGCCTGCTCATGCAGCATTTTGCAGACGCCGGGCTCATCGCCCGAGGCCACCGTGTAGATCGAACCCTTCGCGCGGGCGAGGTGGCTCAGGTACGCGCCCACCGTGATGTCCGTCTCGACGTTGAGCATGATGATGGGCTTATGGCTCTCGATCGAGCGCAGGGCAATCCGGGCGCCCACGTCCGGGACGCCCGTGGCCTCGACATTGGCCTCGATGGCCTCGGCCTGCGCAAGCAATTCCGCGTCCGCCGTGACGGCGCGCGATCCCCCTCGCAGGGCGTCCTGAATCTGCGAGACCGTTTCGGCCGATCGGATCGAGTCGCGCGGGACTCCCATGTCGAGAAACGTCGTGATCGCACGGTTGATGTCGACGTCGGCAATGGCGGATACCGCCATCCCCTCGATGTTGTTGATGGTGTGGGCCAGGCCCGAACCCATCTGGCCGCAGCCGACGAGGCCCACGGAAATGGGCCGGCCCTCGGCTTGCCGCTGCTGCAATTTTCGGATCAACTCCAAGGATTTCCCCTGCTCAAATCAATCTGTTGGTTTCTGCACGCTAAGAATGGTCCGCCGGTAAGCCACGAGCGCAGGCAAACCGTTATCGCGAACTTCGAGAATGAGATGAATGGCGTGGATGCCCAAGTCATCAGGCACGGTCACGGTTGCGATCGGAGAATCCGAATTCGTAACAGGCACGGTCGTGGGATAGGCGCTGGCCGCCTGGTAATGCCACCACTTGTAGATCAATGCGTTCCCATCGGGGTCTGTTGTGCCGGAGGCGTCGAGAGTGAGGGTTTGGCCCGGCTGGACGGCCACACGCAGGACCTTCCCACTGTGGTCGCCATTGAATACGACCTTGGGTGGGCGGTTGACTTCGCCGGGCGGCTTGACGGTGTACTGGAGCCGGGCGAGGAAACTGGCGCGTACGTCCGGCGTCCAGCGTTTGAGTTCACTGTCCGGCACACGGGCGGTGGAGAATACGCCGAGCCAGGTCTGGCCGTCACCTTTGCCGGGCACGAAACGATTGCCCCACGAACCTTGCGTCGGATCGAGCGGATCATTGAGTCCCAGGTTGGCGCTGAGCAGATGGAGAAAGGCCGGCGTATCGCCTTCGCCGCCGCGATCATAGAGCGCGCCCAGCGGGCCATGCTCGCGTACTTGGGAGGTGATGGCCTGCGACTCGCCGATGTAGGACCAGAAATGGTTGATGTCCACCAGCAGCGTGGCCGGCCCAGGCGCGAACCGCGCCCCGCTCCACGGTGTCCAGGCGAAGTCCTGAATCTTACCCGGCTGCCCGGATTGCCAGCGCGGCAAGTCGAAAAAGTAATCCACGGTTATGTCTTGCAGGTGGATCGAATAGACATGCACATTGGTCATGAGCCGTGCCAGCGTGTCGCCGGATTCCTGAGACCGGAGGCGATACAAGGCCTGGGAAAACACGATCGGCGCGCCCCACAAGCCCACGAAGAGTGGACGTTCCTCGGGTTTCTTGAGCAGTGCAACGAGGAAGTCCGAACCTTCGGAATCCTTGGATTGCCCGTTGGGCAGGTTCCCCTCCCCGATCCAGTCATCCACCTTCTGGCCTTTGTTCAACCAGATGATCGGCAAGGCGCCATGGCCTTTCCTGGTGATGCTCCGCAAGTAATCCGGCGTGGGATACGCCGGATCATGCTCGCGGAGGCGGTCATAGACCGCGGTGTAGGCGTCCAGGATGGCTTGAGCCTTTCTCCAGGGACCCGCGGAGTCCCATTTGAAGTCCGGTTCCTGGGGCGCGACGATGATCGCTTCCAGGTCAATCTCGTTGGCGTAATACAACAGGCGGATCAACGAATTGCCGTCGTCGTGAGTCATATCGGTGACCACGGCGTAACGGGGTTTGTCCCCGGCGGCAAGAGGCACGGCCAAGCCGGCCACGAGGAGACCTATGAGGAGGGAGGTGCGCGTTAGTTGTTTACGCATAAGTGCTCCTCGTTCAAGGATGGTTGGCAGAAGGCAAGTGTTGGCGGCAGGCGATCTCCGCATCCGGCTCGGCTTCCCATCAGGGTGGTCCAGGCGGGGATGGTGACGGCGGGTTTGCCCTTTTGTTTGATCGTGAAGGCCATGTCGTTCATACGCAGAATTCCGTTCTGCACCCAGACTTCCCAGCCCGCGAGGATGACCATGCAGTAATCCTCGGCGCGGTAGTACCCCTGGGCGATGCACCAATCAATCAGTGCCTTGATATCCACGTTGCGGATTTCCACTACACCGTTGGCATCGGGCACCAATTGGGGTTCGAGCATCGGAATGATGAAGCGGCCCATGCCCGAACTGAAAGCCTGGTCGGCAAAACGCCATTGCCGGCCATCCACGACCGTGCTGCCGCGCACCGTGCCCCAGTGATTGGAGGGGATGTTGACGCCATAAACCGTCGGCGCGAAGTCGCCTTGGTTGAACTTGCCATCCGGCTTGTCGGAGAAATAGAGTTGCCAATACACTTTGAACATCTGGTTGCTTGTGCCAAGCGGCACAGTCGCCGACAATGAGGCTTTGAGCACTTCCAGTTCGCTCAATCTAATCGGAAAAGGCGAATGGGTGGAAATGTTGCCCCAGTCGCTGCCGACGCCCACCCACGGCGCCGACACCGGGAAGTCGGGGCGGTTGCCGTTATGTGTGGTCCACCAACTAGCAGCGGGCGGGCCGAAGCGAGCACGCAGGGAGCCTTTCTCGCCTGCCCAGCGGTTATTGTTGAACTGGAGACCATCGTGATTGAGGTAACTCTTCCATTCGCGGGTCGTCCAGTCGTACGTGGTCAGCAGCAGTGCCCAGTCGCCATCACCAGGTGGGTCCGGCGACTCCCACACGGAACCGGCGGCATCCGCCAGCTTGGTCCACTCGCCGGTGCGGGGATTGAACCAACGGGCACGATAGCTCAACGCACCGTCAAGTGTGACCTTCACCCGCCGTGGTTGCGGTAGATAGACGGCATAGACCTGTCCGATCTCCGCCAGACACTGCGCCGGCGCTTCGACCAAATCATTGCGAGGCTCCGCACGCCACCAGTCGAACGAGGTGAAGAAGTCCACAAGGTGGGCGTTGCCCTGCAGCAAGGTCATCGTCTCGTCGCCTCGCCCATTGACCCATCCGCCGCCCGTATCAGGCGGAAAACCGGTGCCGCGGTTGGCGGTCTCACCGGTGGTCTGGTAGGCGCCGGCCATGCAGATTTCCCAGGCGCAGCGGCGCCGAGAATCGGCATTGCGATCCCCCGCCTTCTTCTCCCACAGATCTTCGTAGCCGTATTCCTCGTTGATCAGCGGAATGATGCGCCCCGAGGCGGCCTGCTGCTTGCGCTGCTGGATGAAGAAATCCTTCTGGCCGCCGCCATCCCACCGCTGGATGAGCTGCATGTCGTTCCAGGGATTGCCCGGCGAGCGGTAGATGCGGTTGTGCACGGAGGTCAGATGATCGTAGGGGTCCCATTGCTTGACCAGCGGCCCCATCCAATCGGCCCACTTGGGCGCTTCCCAATGAAGGTCGTGTTCGTTGCCCAGATCCCAGGTGATGTTGGAGAACGCCGCCAGCCGCGCCACGGCGTAACGGTAATACAACTGTTCCTCTTCGCTGTAGGCGGCGTACGGTGTCACCAGCACCTGCGCGGCGATAAACGGGATCACCGAGACCACCATCCCTTTCTGTCGAGCATACGCCAGCATGCGTTCGTAACGCTGCCAGTAATCCACGTTGAACCGGCGCAGGTCAAAGCCCGGGTCTTTCACATTGTCCGGCCGCTGGGCGACCCAGGGATTGAGGTAGAGCTTGAACTCCTCGGTGCTGCGAACCGGCTGGCCCCACGGACGATCCTCGTTACGGCCATAGAGCAGCACGCGAATGCGATTGATCTTCAATTCACTCAACCGGTCAATGATCCCCCTGATCGTTTCATCGCTCTGCCAACCCATCAGGTAGTAGGTGGTTGTGCCGTTCCAGAAGTAGTGTTCGCCGGTGCCTTCCCAGATGAAGTGCCAGCGGTTCTCGGGATCGACGCGGAGCAGGCCCTTGCGGCCGGCATCGACTGCCGTGAAGGAGCCTCGGTGCGATCTTTCCAGGCCGCTGTGCTTGTACGTGATGGTGTACTCATATGGACCGGCCTGCGACGGCATGAACCGGATGCGGAACAAGCTGCCGTCCGGCGAATCGCAGAAACCGTCGACCTGGGCGGTCCTCTTCCCCGGGGCTCCGAATTGGCCCTGCAACGACACCCCCGTGAACGGATTGGCCACAGCGGGTTCTGTTATACGGACCGTGATCTCGACGAAATCGAATGTCTGTACCTCGGCCGGATGCGCCGAGAACTCCACCGTGGAGGCCCCCCATGCCGGGTGGAAACAGCCCAGCAGGGACAGAACGGCGCAGCAGGCGATTGTGCGAAAGCTTCTCATACTCCACTCCTTGATCCTATCTGTGATGCTTCTCCCGCAGAGCCGCCAGGGTGCGGTAGTCGTCCCGAACGTGTTCGTAGAGGCTCTTGTACAGGGCGAAATACTCCATGTAGACGGCGTGGCTCGTCGAATCGGGCTCCATGGGCTCGATGTGCTCGGTCCATTGTCGGGCGACGGAGAAGTCCTGGAACAGACCGGTTGCGACGCCCGCGAGGATCGCGTCGCCGTACGGCGCGCCGGTCCGGCGTTTGACCAGAACCGTGGGCACGTCGAACACGTCGGTGATGATCCGACGCCACAGGGGGCTCTTGGCGCCGCCTTCGTTCAGGACGATGGGCGTGTTGATCCTCTGGCCGGTCCGCTGGATGATGTCGAAGGAGTCGTACAGCGCGTACGCGACGGATTCCATCATGGCACGGATGACATGGCCCCGCGTGTGATTCAGCGAGAGCCCGAAGATCGTCCCCCGCGCGTGGACATCCCAAATCGGCGTCCGTTCGCCCATGAGAAACGGCAGAACGACCAGGCCGTCGCTGCCGGGCGGGACCGCCTGGGCCTCCCGGTTGATCAGGTCGTAGGTGTCCGTTCCTGTCTCCTTCTCGCGGGCCAGTTCGAGCGGGTAGAAATTGTCCCTCATGTAGCGGATCAACTGGCCGCCGGTGGTCGTGGTGGGGACGGTGATGTAGGTGTTCTCCGAGTCGGTCGTGTAGGCGAAGGCGATCATGCTGCGGTGGAACCGGGGGGCCTTGTGGATGATCCCGAAGTTCCCGCAGGTGCCGAGGTTCATCTGAATATCGCCTTCTTCGATGGCTCCGGCCCCCACCCAACCGGCGTTGCAGTCCACCTGCCCGGCGGCAACCGGCGTTCCGGCTGCCAGACCTGTCGCCTCGGCCGCAACCGGTGTTACCTCGCCGACGATCTCCTCGCAGCGGTAGAGAGTGGGCAGCAGGTCCGGACTGATGCCGATCCGGTCGAGGATCTCCTGGTTGAACGTGCGGCCCAGGAGGTCGTAGGCAACGCCGTAGAAGGCGGCGCCGGAATAGTGACATGTCGCCCGACCCGTCAGCTTCAGCGTGATGAATCCGTCGATGGTCAGCGCCTTGTGGATTCGCTTGAAGTCATCGGGCCGGTGGTTCCTTTCCCACAGGAGGTTCGCCAGCGCCGGGTGGTCGTCGAGCCGGTTCTTGGAGATCTCGAAGATCCGATCCTCGCCGATATTGTCTTTGAGCCACCGAACCTCCTCGGTGGCTCGCTTGTCCATGAGGTTGTAGGCGTGATGGACAGGATTATGGTCTCGGTCCACCATCACCATCGAGGGCAAAGCCGAGGAGACGGCAACCCCTTTGATGTCCCTGGGATCGATGCTCGCTTCGCCCATCGCCTTGCGGATCATGCGACAGGCGCATTGCCAGTACCGGTGCGGGTCGTGCTCGGACCAGCCCGGCCGAGGGGTCAGAATGGGATACTCCTCGAAGGCATAGCCCAGGACAGTCCCCTGCGCATCGATGATCGTTGCCTTGGCGCCCCCTGTCCCGTAATCGATTCCCAGCAGGAACATGATTCTGTCCTCACCTGGCCGCCTTGCAGCGAATACCCGAAATCACCATTGCGTTCGTTTCCTTGCCGTTCTGACCGCGTCTACCTACTTACGGCGGGAGCGGTGATCCCGATGACTCGTCCAATCGCCCTGATCTTCTTCAGACCAACCCCAATGCCCCGGTGGCTGATCGGATGCTCCACACTTGCACCCTGTGATCGAAACTTGCATTCGCAGGGAAGCCTGAACATCTGAACAAGTGTGTGCATATGCTCATTATCAAGAACATCGCTTGGCCTGTCAAGCGAAAATGTCGGGACTTCTTCGTCTCTGGCTTGTGCTCGTGACGTGCTAGGCGTACTGCGTTTACGGAGAGCTCTGGAAGACATTCTCCTCTCCGCTGGCCCAGAGAGGGATCTCCACGGCAGTCACGCAGCGGTTGCTGCAGCACGCCAGCCCACAGCAACCGCCCCTTGGTCTTCGTCCCTTCACAACGCTCCCTGAAGTACATCTTGAAATCCATAAGTTCTTACGGAATACTAAGGCTATGGCTCGCTTCGATCCAACCAGGCCCGAGTTCTCGCCGTATGGGTTCAGTTGCACGCGATGGACGGCGACGATGATGCCGCGTTGCGACCGCCACAACGAAATCGAACTGAACCTCTTGGAGCGAGGGAGGGTGATCTATCTTATGGGTGGGAGGACGGTCGCGGTCCCTGCGGGACGGTTATCCGTGTTCTGGGCGTGTGTTCCGCATCGAGTTGTCGGTTTTGAAGGCTTGACGGAATACTTCGTGCTGACGATTCCCTTGGCGTGGTTCCTCCAATGGCGACTGCCGGACCATTTTGCACAATCGATCTTGCACGGAGGCATCCTCGTCGAACCAGATGAGGGCCATTTGGCTTCGGATGGAGCGAAGTTCAGACTGTGGGTCGAGGACGTGCAGAGTGGCTCGGAAGAACGCCGCCAGGTGAGTCTGCTGGAAATCGAGGCCCGCTTGCGGCGCCTGGCCCTGGGCGTGGCGGCACAGACCTCGCCGCACTCGCGACGGGAATCGCCGGCGGTCTTGGACCAGTGGGACTTGAGTCGGGCGGAACAGATGGCCTGTTTCATCGCTCAGAACTGCACGCAGCCTCTGACCGCCGAGATGATCGGTCAACACGTGGATCTACACCCCAATTATGCGATGACTCTGTTCCAGCGAACGTTTGGCACCACGTTGATAAAGTACGTTACCCAATATCGACTGTCGCACGCACAGCGACTGCTTGTCACTACTGCGGACTCGATCGCCAACATCGCGTTCAGTTCGGGCTTCGGCTCGCTAAGCCGTTTCAATGAGGTATTCCTGCTGTCCTTTGGCTGCACACCGCGAGAATACCGCAGGCTGCATAAGTTGGAGTAGTGCGCGAATGAACCGCCGCCAGCAGTTGCCCGATTCCGTTTCCTTCAGGCCATAACCTGGACCTTAGGATCCCGTAAGAAATTCTCTTTCTTCCGGTAGTTGTTCAGAAGCCGTTGTGCGAAAATCAAGATGTGATAACGCTGCCGCAGGGAACCAGCAGCATCTGCCCAGGCTTAAGAGTGACCAGATGCCGGCATTTGTTGACGGGTACGAGGGTAAGAATGATGCGACGCCATTTCGGATTCACACTCATCGAGTTGCTGGTGGTCATTGCGATTATCGCGATTCTCATGGCGGTCTTGATGCCGGCCTTGAGCAAAGCGAGAGATCAGGCCCGCACGATCGGATGCCGGTCGAATCTCAAGCAATACGGCATCGCTTTGCGGATGTACCTGGACGAGAACCGGTACTACTTTCCCGATGCGAGCACCTGGCTGAAATCCGACAAACACGCATGGGTGCGCAAGGGGGATACTCCGACCGGCGTGTTCTGGCCTTACGTGAAGGCCCTCGACGTCCACATGTGCCCGAAGTTCTCGCAGTGGGCCAAAGGCACGGATTGGGCGGATACGGCGGTGAGCTACGTCATGAATTCCTACGTGGGCAAAGGCGGCGAGATCTGGTCGAGTTGGCTGGGGGCAGGCGTCAAAGGCGTCTCGAAAGAGACGGAGGTCCACAATACGGCAAGGGTGGTCGTCTTCACGGAGGAGAACACCTGGACGATCAAGGACTACAGCGATTATCCCTTCAATGACACGCATTTCACCGTCGGCAATCGGACGAGAGTTTGTCCCATCGGTAGTTGAAGGTTGAAGAAGCGGTGGCTACTCCGGCCTGATGGCAGGTACCATCAGGCCATCCAGTCATTCACGATTTGAAGGAGTAGCCATGGACCAGACAACGTACCAG
>Ga0228535_1000628_pt1 | contig 88696 bp, 77 predicted proteins | sample SJ1metagenome_FD_168457 | JGI IMG/M metagenome (GOLD analysis project Ga0228535, IMG submission 168457) | Enriched culture of PCE-dechlorinating microbial communities from Ithaca, New York, USA - SJ1 | ecosystem: Engineered > Modeled > Simulated communities (microbial... > Unclassified | place...
TGTTACACGAAGGGGGCGCGGCAATCTGCCTGTACATTTTGAGCCCATTACCCTGAGCGTCCAAAGGGTCTATCTTATTCGTTTTGTCAGAGAGCGCGCGCGGTCAGCGTTCGTTTTCAAAGGTCAGGGGCAGATTGCCACGCCGTTTTGCCTGACAGATCGGGCTGGTTTGCGCCGAATTCGATGGCAAAACGGCTCGCAATGACGAATCGGGCGTCATTGCGAGCCCCCGCTGTATGTAATCCACGAAACTAATTTGTTACACGAAGGGGGCGCGGCAATCTGCCTGTACATTTTGGGCTTGTCACCCTGAGCCCGCGAAGAGTCTTCTTTTCTTTTTGTCAGAGGGCGCGCGCGGTCTGCCCACACGCACCTTTGGTGCCGGGGTGCTACGCAAGACCGGCGCGATCTGAGCGGCTTCCACTCGTCAAGCTGCCGGTGATGATGCTGTCGTACGGGCGAAGCATCCTCGATTGGCATCCTGGATGAGACGGTCGTCCATTTTGGGATGCTTCGCCCCTACCCGGAGCCTGGGGAATTGGTTACAATAGCTGTGTTCCACAATAACGGATGCGAAACAGGAGCGCGGGGCAGGATGTCTACAAGAGACCTGGATAAAGCCAAAAAGAACAAAGCCGACGAGTTTTATACGCAGATGCCGGATATTGAGGCAGAATTGCGCCACTACAAGGAGCATTTCCGCGATAAGGTGGTTTTGTGCAACTGCGACGACCCCTACGAGAGCAACTTTTTCAAGTACTTCGCGATGAACTTCAATTACCTGGGCCTGAAGAAGCTCATCGCCACCAGCTATTCCGATTCGCCGGTGGCGTACGGGCAGCTGCCGCTGTTTGAAATCCAGACGCTCAAGAACCGCCCTAGCGCCGAAAAGCCCGCCTGCCGGATTGAAATCACGGAGGTGCCGGATTTGAACCGGGACGGCGCGGTGGACCTGAGCGACGTGGAGTACCTGCTGAAAAACCATAAGAACGTTTTGTCCTTCCTGGAGGGCGACGGCGACTTCCGCTCGGCGGAATGCGTGGAACTGCTGCAGGAAGCTGATATCGTGGTGACCAACCCGCCGTTTTCGCTCTTCCGCGAGTATGTGGCGCAGTTGGTGGCGTATGACAAGAAGTTTGTGATTATTGGTAACATTAATGCTATTACTTACAAAGAGATATTTCCATTCGTAAAAGATAACTTAATCTGGTTAGGGCAAAGCATTCACAGTGGTGACCGGGAATTTCGCGTTCCAGATTACTACCCTTTACAGGCAGCTGGTTTCAGAGTTGACGAGGATGGTGTGAAATATATCCGAGTTAAGGGTGTCCGCTGGGTAACCAACCTTGACTTTGAAAAACGCCACGAAATCCTGACCTTGTATAAACGCTACACACCCGAGGAATACCCGCGTTACGATAATTACGACGCCATCAACGTGGATAAGGTCGCTGAAATCCCCTGCGATTACGACGGAGTAATGGGCGTCCCGATTACCTTCCTGGACAAATACAATCCCGACCAGTTTGAAATTTTAGGAATAACAGACCGTCAAAACACATCAGGATTAAGGACAAAGAAATACACAGTAGACGACTCCCCAAAATACAATGATTTGAATGCGAGATGTGTTCTTAAGGTTAATGAAGATTATCAAGCTTTGTATGCAAGAATTCTTATTAAAAGGAAAGGGGCAGCCCAATGAAAATCGAACTGCACGAAATCAGCATCCGCGAGGTCATCCAGGGCTACCTGGATAACGCCGAAGAAGGCGTAGTCGGCTACGGCGGCAAGCTCAATATCCGCCCCAAGTACCAGCGCGAGTACGTCTACGACGCCGTCAAGCGCGAAGCCGTGCTGGATACCATCCGCAAGGGCTTCCCCCTGAACGTGATGTACTGGATGCGCAACGCCGACGGCAGCTTCGAAATGCTGGACGGGCAGCAGCGCACCCTCAGCTTTTGCCAGTACGTCAACAGCGACTTTTCCATTGACAACCGCGCCTTCCACAACCTCACCAAACCCGAGCAAGAGCTTATTCTAAACTACCGCCTCATGATTTACTTCTGCGAGGGCGATGAGCAAGAAAGGCTGGACTGGTTTAACATCATCAATATCGCCGGGCTGAAGCTGACCGACCAGGAAATGCGCAATGCCGTCTACACCGGCCCGTGGCTGACGCACGCCAAATCTATTTTCAGCAAGACCAACTGCGCGGCATACGGGCTGGCAAATAACTACGTGAACGGCTCGCCCATCCGCCAGGAAATTCTGGAAACCGCGCTGGATTGGATTACAGGGGGCGGTTCAGACCAACCGGACCGTATCAAATCGTACATGGGCGCGCATCAGCACGACCCGAACGCCAACGAACTGTGGACCTACTTCCGCAATGTGATTGCCTGGGTGGAGCTCACCTTCCCGGTCTACCGCCGGGAAATGAAGGGACTGCCCTGGGGCGGCTTGTACGACCAATATAAAGACGCGCTCCTCGACACGGGCAAACTGGAGCAGGAAATCAAAAGCCTGATGATGGATGATGATGTGACCAACAAGCGCGGCGTTTATGCCTATGTGTTGAGCCGCAACGAGAAAACGTTAAACATCCGCTCGTTCTCCGAAAGCCAAAAGCGGGCGGCGTATGAAAGGCAAAACGGCAGCTGCCGGGTCTGCGGGCTGCATTTCGATTTCACGGAGATGGAAGGCGACCACATCACCCCCTGGCACCTGGGCGGCAAGACCCTTCCCGAAAACTGCCAGATGCTGTGCAAGGACTGCAACCGCCGGAAAGCAGGCATCTGACCTTGATTGAGAAAGCGAACAAGCAGCGCCTGGTGATATTCCTCAGCCTGGCGTTTGGGGCTGCCTGGCTGATTTCGCTCGTCATCGCGCTGAAGGGCGGCCTGGCGGAGAGCCCCATGCTCATCCCCAGCCTGAACCTGAGCCTGGCGGCGGCGCTTCTGGCGGGCGGCGTGATGATGGCGCCCGCTCTGGCAAACCTGCTCACGCGCCTGCTCACGCGCGAAGGCAACGCCGACTTGTGGCTCAGACCCGCCCGCTTCGGTCGCTCCTGGCGCTATTGGCTGCTGGCCTGGGTGCTGCCGGCACTCGGCACCATCCTGGGCGCCGCGCTCTACTTCGCGCTCTTTCCTTCGGCTTTTGACCGCGGGCTTGAAACCCTGCGGACGGCGCTTTTGGCCGCCGCGCCAGACCAGAACGTATCGCCCTGGACCTACTTGCTGATGAACACGCTCCAGGCGCTCCTGCTCGCGCCCATCCTGAACGCGCTGTTTTGCTTTGGCGAAGAGTTTGGCTGGCGGGCTTACCTGCTGCCCAAGCTGCTCCCGCTGGGGGAACGCAAGGCCGTCCTGCTTACCGGCGTCATCTGGGGGCTGTGGCACGCGCCCATCATCGCCATGGGGCATAATTACGGCCTGGACTACCCGGGCTTTCCGTGGCTGGGCATGCTGGGGATGGTCTTGTTTTGCGCCGCGCTTGGCACGCTTTTGGGCTGGCTGACGCTTAAGGAGGGCAGCGTCTGGCCGGCGGTGATTGGGCACGGCGCCCTCAATGGAATTGCCGCTTTGGGCCTGGCAGCCCACAAAGGCGCGCCCCCCACGCTGTTGGGACCCGCGCCCACCGGGCTCATCGGCGGGCTGTTCTTCATTCTATTCGCGCTCGGGCTGCTGCTTTGGCCGGGCGCGCTCCGGCTGGGCAAGGAAAATTGGCGCCCTGAGCCCATCCGCCACCCTCAGACCGCGACCTCAGAACCGCCCGGGACGCATTAAAAGAGCAAGCGCCCCTTTTACAGGCGGGCGCTTGTGAGCTTCGGAGCGGTTCAGCTTTCTTGCAAGGGTTTAAAGCCCTCACCCAACGCCTCGCTCACCTGCCCGATAACCATAAAAGCGTTCTTATCAACTTCGTGCACGATGGTTTTCAGCCGCATCACCTCCGAAGCGGTCACCACGCAGTAGACCATGGCGCGTTCCTGGCGGGTGTAGCCGCCGACCACGGGAATAAGCGTCACGCCGCGGTCCAATTCATCCTGGATAGCATTAATGACCGCGTCGGGCTTGAGCGTGATAATGAAGCCGGCTTTGGTAATGTTCGCGCCTTCCGAAGCCAGGTCCGCGGCTACGCCGGAGAGATAAATCATCAACAAGCCATACAGCGCCTTTTCCCATCCAAACACAAAACCCGCCATCAGCACCACCAGGGAATCGGTAATCATATACGCCATGGAAATGGAAATGCCCAGCTTGCGGTTCAGAATGCGCCCCAGGATATCCGTGCCGCCGCTGGTGCCGCGCCCGAGGTAGACGATGCCCAGCCCTATACCCAGCAGCAGCCCGCCAAACACCGTGTTGAGCACCGGGTCTTCGGTGAGGGCGGAATTGCCGGTCAGATAAATCAGCAGGTCGGTAAAAATGGAAAAGCTGAGGATTGCCAGGATGGTGCGGGAGGCAAAGCGCGGGCCGCCCAAATAGCGCCAGCCGATTACGAACAGAGGCAGGTTGCCAACCAGCACGACCAGGCCAATCGGCCAACCGAGCGCGTAGTGCAGAAGCTGAGCGGCGCCGCTGATGCCGCCGCTCACCAGGCTGGCCGGCACCAGGAACAGGCGCAGGCTGAGCGCCTGAACGAGGGAGCCGAGCAGGATGAGCAGATAATCGCGCAGGGCGCGCGGGGTAAATTCGAGTTTTGAAAAATATTGCCTGATCACGATATGCCACCTTTCTGAGTGCGGGTTGACCGCTCCAAATTATACGCCAAAGCGCCGGCTGGGGTATTGAGGCATACTGCCCGTACAGCTTGCAGGTTACCACAGGTAGGGGCGAAGCACCCGAAGGAATCACCCATTGCCCAATCGGCGCGCGCGGTATGGATTCCTCGCCCCTACGACGCGACCTCTGTCATCAGCCTTGGCACACACCGTATATTCCATGTTTACGGGTAGGGGCGAAGCATCCGAAGAAATCACCCTTTGCCCAATCGGCGCGCGTTATGGATGCTTCGCCCATACGACGCAACCTCTATCGTCGGCCTTGGCAAACGCCGTATATTCCATTTTTACGGGTAGGGGCGAAGCATCCGAAGGAATCACCCATTGCCCAATCGGCGCGACCTCTATCGTCAGCCTTGGCGCACACCATACATTCCGTGTTTACGGGTAGGGGCGAAGCATCCTGAAGGAATCACCCTTTGCCCGTCCGGCGCGCGCGGTATGGATGCTTCGCCCCTACGACGCAACCTCTTGCCCATCCGGCCCGCGCGTTATGGATGCTTCGCCCGTACGGCGCGTCCTCTTGCCCGTCCGGCGCGCGTTATGGATGCTTCGCCCATACGACCCAACCTCTTGCCCATCCGGCGCGCGCGTTATGGATGCTTCGCCCTCATAACAAACAGGGCACGAAATTAATCGTCGGGTTGGCGCATAACAATCTATTAACTCTCTATGTTAAAATCATTCCACAGAAAAAATATGAATCCCACAAAAACTTTTCACCGGCATTCTTTACGATTAAAGGATTACGACTATTCTCAGGCAGGAGCGTATTTTATAACGCTTTGTACATTTCAACGCAGGAATTTGTTCGGTGTAATACAGCATGAAATGATGCTGCTGAACAATCTTGGCTGTATCGCATCAGCGCAATTACTTGAATTACCAAATCGTTTTTCGTTTCTGGAATTAGGTGAATGGATCGTAATGCCTAACCATATTCATGCCATATTGATCCTAAACGATAGGGGCGAAGCTTCCCGAGAAATTAACACAAATTTACCAAAACCACACGGGTCTGATGCTTCGCCCCTCCGACCTAATGGCACAGCCCCCGGTTCCATTGGTGCGATCATTCAAAATTATAAATCGCTTACCTCACGAAGGATTACAGACCAATGGGAGAAACTGAAAGGCTCAATTTGGCAGCGAAATTACTATGAACATATCATCCGCAATGAGCGTGAGTTGCAAGCCATTACAGATTATATCCAGACAAATCCGCAGAATTGGGAAAAAGATACGGAGTACGTTGCATAGGGGTTGTTACACTACAACCTCAACTTCACAAACACTGTAATTGGTAGGGGCGAAGCACCCGCTGGTTGCGCCTCATGCCCATCTGGCGCGCGCGGTATGGATGCTTCGCCCCAACGACGCAACCTCTTGCCCGTCCGGCGCGCATGTTATGGATGCTTCGCCCGTACAGCGCGACCTCTTGCCCATCCGGCGCGCGCGTTATGGATGCTTCGCTCATACGAAACAGCCACGCCGTGTAATATCGTCTGGGCAGGCCGCGCCAGAGCGGCCGGGCTCTATCTCAGCCCAAGCCCTTGACAGCGAACATATGTTCTGTTATTATCATCATCAGAACGCTCCCCCAACCCATTGAGGAGAAAGCGATGCAACATGGCACGACGAAAAAGCGGTTTGAGCCCAAGACACAAAAAAATTCTCGCGTTTTTGGAAGAATACCAACAGGATAAAGGCTACCCCCCCTCCATCCGCGAAATTGGCGATCATACCCAAATCAGCTCCACTTCGGTGGTCAAATACTACCTGAACCAACTGGAGGAAATGGGCTACATCGCCCGCCAGAGCAACGTCTCGCGCGGCATCAACCTGATTAAAGACGCCGGGGGCAGCCTGCTGCAAAGCGCCAAAACCGCTGCCCAGGCGCTGGAACAGCTCGTCACCATCCCCTTGGTTGGCAATATCGTGGCAGGCGAACCGATGCCTGTGCCCCCTTCCGACTTTTCCTATTACGACCCGGACTCCGGCATCGATATTGCCCGCAGCCTGCTGCCCTCCACAGACCCGTTAGACCAGCTCTACGCCTTGCGCGTGCACGGCGATTCGATGATTGACGCGATGGTAAACGACGGCGATATCGTCGTCATGCGCAAGGTGGACCGCGCGCGCAACGGCGAAATGGTCGCTATCTGGCTGGCAGACCGCGATGAAACCACCCTCAAGTATTTTTACCAGGAAAACGGCCGCGTGCGCCTGCAGCCCGCCAACCCTTCCATGCAGCCCATCATCATTGAAGACCCCAGCGTGGTGGAAGTGCAAGGCAAAGTGGTGCTGGTCATTCGCCAGCTCGAAAACGTCTGAGCGCAGCCAAACCAGCAACAAAAAAAGCCGCATACTGCAGTGCATACGGCTTCTTTTGTTGTCCGCGAGGGAATTAAACCAGAGCGACTTCAGCGCCAGCTGCTTCGAGCTTGGCTTTGGCGTCGTTCGCGACTTCCTTGCTGACGGCTTCGAGCACTTTGGCATCGGGGGTCTCAGCCAGGGTTTTGGCTTCAACCAGGCCCAGGCTGGTAAGCTGGCGGATGACTTTGATGACTTCAATCTTCTTGGCGCCGGCGCTTTTGATCACAACGGTGAATTCAGTCTTTTCTTCGACTTCTTCCACAACAGCGGCGGCAGCGGGGCCGGCGGCGATTGCGGCCACGGGCGCGGCAGCGGAAACGCCCCATTTCTCTTCCAACATCTTGACCAGTTCAGAGGCTTCCAACACGGAAAGTTGGCTCAGTTCCTCTACGAGTTTAGCTAATTCAGCCATTTTTTATACTCCTATTACTTAGTTAATTCTTCTAATCCGTCTTCCTTTTCAGGTTGACACTGTAAACATCAGGCGGCAGCGGGCTGCTTTTCTGAATTTGCTTTGATGACAGCCGCGAGACCGCGGGCGGGCTCGGCAATAGTGCGGACGAGCTTGCTGGCCGGGGCGAGCAGCGTGCCCAGCAGCATCGCGCGCATCACAGGCAGGGTCGGCAGGTCTGCCAGCGAGGATACCTGCTTGACAGAGAGGGCAGCCTTATCCAGGTAACCGCCGCGAACTGCCAGGATGTCATTACCTTTGGTAATCTCGGCAAGCGCTTTGGCGACGGAGGGTGCATCCTCAAACGCGAAAACAACCACGTTGTTGCCTTCCCAGAACTTCTCGTCATAGTGATATCCATGCTCATCCAGGACGCGTTTGAACAAACGGTTTTTGACTACATGCAGCTGACCATCCGCCTCGCGCAATTTTGCCCGGGCAGCGTTCACTTCCGGCATGCGCATTTTGGAATAGGAAAGCACGAAAACAGCCTTGCTCTTTTCCAGCCACTTTCCATAATCCTCGACAATCTTTTCTTTTTGCTTTTTAGAAAACGCCAATGTTGTTTCACCTCCTTTCGGTGAAATAAAAAATCTCTTTCCGTTTTTCCCGCGGAAAGAGATTTAAATACTCCCGTGCTATTCCAACGTTCAGTATCCAATCTCCACCTCGGCGGGAAATTAAGCCGCAACGGCACCAGCTTTCTTCAGTGAAGCACGTTATTCAATTTTCAACCCGGTCAGTATACCACAACCGGGGTCAAACACTAAATCTTTCCGCTCTCCAGCGCCATGGCAGCGTTGGTATCCACCTTTATGCCGGGGCCCATGGTCGCGGATAAGGTTACCTTGCGGACGAACATACCTTTCGCCCCCGAAGGGCGCGCCTTACGTACAGCGGTCATCAGGGCGGTCAAATTCTCTTCCAGAGCGTCAACGCTGAAAGAAACCTTGCCAAGTGGAACGTGGATATTAGCGGTTTTGTCCAGGCGGAACTCCACCCGGCCAGCCTTGGCGTTTTTGATCGCCAGGGCGATATCACCGGGCTGTACGACAGTGCCGGCTTTGGGGTTCGGCATCAGGTTGCGCGGGCCGAGGACACGCCCAAGGCGGCCAACTTTGCCCATCATATCCATGGTGCCCACCGCGACGTCAAAGTCGGTATAACCCTGGGCTACGCGGTTGATTTCTTCATCCGTTTCGGCGACAAAGTCCGCGCCGGCTTCCCGCGCCGCGGCGGCGGCTTCTCCCTGGGCAAAGACCAACACGCGGATTGTCTTACCCAAACCATTCGGAAGCACAACAACATCGCGAATCTGCTGGTCTGCCTGGCGGGGGTCCAAACCGGTGCGCAGATGTATTTCTACGGTCTCATCGAATTTGGCAAAACTGTTTTCCTTCACCAGCTGCAGGGCTTCCCGCGGGCTGTAAGTCTTGTCCAGGTCAATATTCTTTATTACGTTCTCAAATTTTTTGCCGTGTTTAGGCATGATTGCTCCTCCGTGGTGCCAGCGGGTTCAAAAGGACCCTCCCACGCTCAGTCTGGTTATTTTTCGACGACGGTGATGCCCATATTCCGGGCGGTGCCCTCAAGCTGCTTGATGGCGCTTTCAATATCGTTGGCGTTCATGTCTTTGAACTTGGTTTCGGCAATCTCACGCAGTTGAGCCCGGGTGACGCTGCCCACCTTCTCGGTGTGCGGGGTCGCGGAACCTTTGGTGATGCCGGCTGCTTTCTTCAGCAGCACAGGGGCCGGTGAAGACTTCAATTCAAACTTGAACGAGCCGTCCATGAATACGGTGATATCCGCCGGGATAATTTCGCCGGTGCGATTGCTCGTGCGGGCGTTATATTCCTTGCAAAACGCCATGATATTGACGCCGTGCGGAGCTAACGCGGGACCAATAGGCGGGGCGGGGTTTGCCTTTCCTGCCGTGATCTGGAGCCTGACTACTGCTTTTACCTTTTTTGCCACAACAATTCTCCTCTGTGGTGCTGACGGGCCGCTTTGCGGTCCCTCCCACGAAATTCCGGAATATTCCGGTTTATGCCTTTTCTACCTGCAGAAAATCCAATTCCACAGGGGTTTCGCGCCCGAAGAAATTCACCATCACGCGAATCTTCGAGCGTTCCATATTCACTTCCGCCACCGTTCCCCGGAAATCATTGAACGGTCCATCAACGATGCGCACCCTGTCGCCAGCGTGATAGCTGACCTTATAGGTGGGGGATTCATCCTCCATGCGGCGCAATATCTGCGCGACTTCTTCCGGGCGCAGCGGGGTCGGTTCATCGCCCATACCCACAAATCCGGTGACCCCTGGGGTGTTGCGCACCACAAACCAGGATTCTTCTTCCAGAATCATATTGACCAGAACATAGCCAGGGAAAACGTGGCGCTCAACCGTGCGGCGTTTGCCGTCCCGGACTTCAATCTCTTCCTGGGTGGGGATCACCACGTCGAAGATTTTGTCTTTCATGTTCATGGTTTCGATGCGCTGTTCCAGATTTTTACGCACCTTGTTCTCGTAACCGGAATAGCAGTGGATTACAAACCATTGCCGCGCGTCATCCTGGGCAGCCGCCGCGGTCTTTTCCGCGTCCAAAGTATCCTCAGCAGGAATCACAGGCGCCCCTTCTTCAGGGGTCTGGTTCTGCTCTTCGGCGGGAAAGCCTTCAACCGGCTTCTTGTCTTCCATTTCAGCGTTGTCCATATTCACAGCCCTCGTGGGCTTTCCTTAATTGGCTTATGCCGCCACCAACAGTTTGATTAAGTGGCTGAAAACAAAGTCCATAAAACCCAGCAGGGCAGCCATAATAACGGTCACGATTAAAACGAGTTTGGTCAGCGCCCAGGCCTCCTGGGGGGTAGGCCAGGTGACCTTACGGAGTTCTCCGACCGTCTCACGCCAGAATCGTTTAATTTTCTGGAATATATTTGGTTTCGTCTCAATCTGTGCCATTACAGTTCTCCTGGTTGAAAACTCAACGCCGCGACTTATACGGCGTTGAAACCTTCTCAACAGGTCAGGTAGGAATTGAACCCACAACCCCCGCTTTTGGAGAGCGGTGCTCTGCCAATTGAGCTACTGACCTAAGCAACCTTTGTCCGTCAGACGACAGACGCGGGTTATTTAACCTCCCGATGCACGCGGTGCACGCGGCAGCGCGGGCAATACTTCTTCAACTCAAGGCGTCCGGGGTCATTCCGGCGGTTCTTAACGGAAGTATAGTTGCGTTCCTTACATTCAGTGCATGCCAGGTAAATGACTGGTCTGATATCTTTCTTTTTTGACGCCATATCCATTTAACATGGCTGCTTTTTGAAGGCAGCCATGTTACCTCCATCAGTGTTTTTTACTCAATAATCTTCGTGATCTTGCCGGCGCCAACAGTCAGACCGCCTTCGCGGATAGCGAATTCGGAACCCTGTTCCAGAGCAACCTTGGTGATCAGTTTGACTTTCATGCCGTTCACGTGGTCACCAGGCAGTACCATTTCAACGCCTTCGGGCAGGGTCACATCGCCGGTCACATCCATGGTGCGGATGTAGAACTGCGGGCGATAGCCAGAGAAGAACGCGCTGTGGCGTCCGCCTTCGTCGCGCTGCAAAATGTATGCGGAGCATTCGAAGGTGGTATGCGGGGTGATGCTGCCGGGTTTGGCGATAACCATACCGCGTTCCACGTCATCACGGTCAATGCCGCGCAGGAGCAGACCAGCGTTGTCACCAGCCATGCCTGCGTCCAGCATCTTGTGGAACATTTCCACGCCGGTAACCACAGAGTTCATGCTCTTTTCGCGCAGACCAACGATTTCGACGGGGTCATTCAGCTTGACCTGACCGCGTTCGATACGGCCGGTGACCACAGTGCCGCGGCCTTTGATTGAGAAGACGTCTTCCACGGGCATCATGAAGGGCTTGTCCAAGTCGCGGACAGGATCCTGGAAGTAGTTATCCACAGCATCCAGGAGCTCGATAATCGGCTTGTATTCCGGGGCGTTCGGATCCGTGGAAGTGCACTCCAAAGCTTCTTTGGCAGAGCCGCGAATAAACGGAACATCGTCGCCAGGGAAGTTATTCTTGGTAAGCAGCTCGCGGACTTCCATCTCAACCAGCTCAAGCAGTTCGGGGTCATCCATCATGTCAACTTTGTTCAGGAAGACGATGATAGAGGGGACTTCCACCTGGTGCGCCAGCAGAACGTGTTCGTAGGTCTGGGGCATCGGGCCGTCCGGGGCGGAAACCACCAGAATCGCGCCGTCAACCTGGGCGGCGCCGGTGATCATGTTTTTGATATAGTCGCGGTGACCGGGCATGTCCACGTGGGCGTAGTGCCGCTTGGGTGTCGAATACTCAACATGGGAAATGTTGATTGTGATACCGCGGGCTTTTTCTTCCGGGGCGTTGTCAATAGAATCAAATTTCCGGAAATCACCAAAACCGCGCAAAGCGGAAACTTTGGTAATCGCGGCGGTCAGGGTGGTCTTTCCATGGTCAATATGGCCCATGGTACCCACGTTCATATGGGGTTTAGACCGGTCGAACTTTTGTTTTGCCATGCTTATCTCCTTAATAAGTACAATACGTTTTTAAATCTCGGCGTAAAGCCCTCAATGGGATTCGAACCCATGACCTCGTTCTTACCAAGAACGCGCTCTACCAACTGAGCTATGAGGGCAGCCGTAATTTCAGGTCACATTCCTGTGATCTGAAATGGACGGTGAAGGATTCGAACCTCCGAAGGCCTCTGCCAACTGATTTACAGTCAGTCCCCGTTGTCCACTTGGGTAACCGTCCTAATTACTGCCGGGCGCTTAGCTCTTTACCCGCTGGAGATTGAGGTTGATCTGAATCAATCTCAATCGCTAACGGTTAATCTGAGCCGACGATGGGAATCGAACCCATAACCTACCGCTTACAAGGCGGTTGCTCTACCATTGAGCTACGCCGGCGCCCTTCTGATTAAATTGTTAAATATCGGCTTTTAGCTGGACAAGTATATCAAATGCCTTATCAAACCGCAAGACCGATTTCAGGGGCTAATCGCTCCAGCAAGGCGTGAGTCTATCAGACTTAAACCCTTTCGTCAAGCAAAATCAGCCCCGTCAAATCCGGCTTTTAGCGGACCGGCGTCACGCGTACCAGACCGGATTGCACGTCTTGAACGGTGACGTCAAACAAGCGCTGTTTGCCTTCCGTAATCACATCCGGGTTGATTTGGGTAAGCGTAATCCCGGTTTTCACCGCTCCAACCGGCTCACCTTGCAGCAAGCGGGCGGCCAAAACAACCGCGTCCGCGCTTAAGTCCGAACCAAGCAGCCCCAACCAAAGCGGGCTTTCATTAAAACCAGCCTGCCCGCTGACGCCAACCAGCTGCACGCCGGCTGCCTCAAGGTAGTTCACCAGTTCCGGAGAGCTTATCTCAGGCTGAATATAGATACCCCGGACGCTATCCGCCAGCAGTAAATCCGCAGCCGCCTGCCAGTCTCCCGGGTTAGCCGGGTCGCTGATTTGAGCCGCCTTTGGATAGAACAGTATCGGGCCAAAACGCGAGTTACACAAACCGCAAAAATAGCGCGCGCCCACTCCAAAGGAATCGCTGGTTTTTGTGCCGTCCTCGGTGCCCGCCTGGCTGATGACACCCACCCGATAATCCGGGATTACCATTGCCAGCAAATAACCGGCCAAAAAAGCGCGTTCTTCCAAAGTCGCCGTGGTGGTATTCAATGAATGCAGGTTGGCGCCTGTCTGCGCATCCGGTACGCCAACCGCGAGGAACTGCACCGCCGGTGAAGCCGCCGCCAGCGCGCTGATTTCCGCCGCCGGGGCAAGCGCGACCACCAGCCGGACCGAACTCCCAAGCTCTGCCGCACTGAGCTGCTCGCGCTGCTCCAGGCTAAACCCGTTCGCGCTGGCATAAGCGCCCAACTCCGCGAGCAGCGTTTGTGCCTGGGATACATCCGCATCGGGGCGCGTCCAATAAACAATATCCGCCGTGATAACCGGCAGGGGTTCGGGGGTTGGCATTGGGGTGGCGGTATCCGCGATGATTACTGTAGGTTCGGGCGGGACTGTCTCCAGTTGGGGCAGCGCGGTGGGCGTGGCGCTTGTGCGCGCGCAGCCTGCCAAAAGCGCCGCGGCAGCCAGCACAAGCCAAAATGCTCTGAGGAAATTTCGGGTTTTCATGCGCTTTATTTTACCCGAAGCCCGGCGCTTTGCCATCATCAAGTGTTTACGAGTGAAAGGCGCGGGCTTGTTCGTACGCCCATAATTTCGCTAGAAAACTAAGGGTTGCCGTCAATCACCGCCCGGAAGAGGTCAGCGTGTGGGTCCGGTTTTCGCCAATGAGAGCAAACAAAAAAACGCTTGCGCGAAGTGGAATGCCGGACCGAAACCAGGCAGGCACTGAATTGGGCTGCCAGTTAGCGCTGCGGGTAATAAAGCTGGGCAAACGGGCCTCCCTAAGGTTGCGGACCCAAGTGGACATTCCGAAATTTCCAGCATCAGGAAGTTGCGCTGTTTCACCCCGTTCTTGGCTCAATCGCGGGTTTATGCAGGGCGTACGCCAGATTATCTCCAGGCAAACTAACGCCCAAGGGCGGTATAATCCACATAGCATTACTTTTCGGCATAAGCCTTTTTTATCAGCAGAAAGGGGACCGGATATCCATGAATTTGCCAACCAGCCAAACCAATCCGGACGGGTTCAACAGCCTGCCTCCAAACCAAAAACGCCGCATGCGCCTGATGATTCGCAGCGCGAGCGCCGCCGAAATTGACAGCTTCTTACACGACGACCTGCAGCCAAAAACCGCGTTAAACCCCGTTTATTTTGTTATGCTGGCGCTCAGCGCACTTTTACTGGGAGCTGCGCTTGCCGCCAACTCCCCCCTGCTTCTGCTGGCCGCTTTGCTGTGCGCGCCGTTCAACAGCCCGCTGATGGGCCTGACGCTCAGCGCGGTCATACCCTCCTGGGCACTTATGCTGCGCTCTTTTTCCGCGCTGCTCCTGACGGCCGCGGCGTATTTTGGCGCGGGCTGGCTGGCCGCGCTGCTGCCTGCCCGGCTGACTTCCGGGAAAGGTCTGCCCTTCCTGCATCTGCTGCAGCACGGCTGGCTGGAATGGACCGCGCTGGTAGTCGGCAGCGCCCTGCTGGCTGCTATGCTCATCCGCCAACGGGAAACGCCGCGCCTGGCCTCTGCGCTTGTGACAGCCCTGGTGTTTATGCCGTTGGGTTTGGCAGGTTGGGCGCTGCAGGCAGGCTCTCCCTACGCCAGCTTCGGCTTACTGCAGCTCTGCGCTGCCTTCACAGCCGCCGCGCTGCTGGTCGCGCTGATCACTTTCTGGGCGGTCGGGCTTCCGCCGCGAAAAGGTGCCGGTTGGGTGCTGTTCGTCCTGGCGTTGGGTCTGACCGCGCTGACGTTATTTGGCTTCCTCTCCAGTCAACACCACCTGACGCAAGCGATTGCCCTCAATACCACCCCGCCGCCTGTCGGCACCGCCACCCAGTCGGGTGTGTCGCAGCCGCCCACCCAAACGCCGCTGCCGCCCACGCCCACCCGGTCAGCCCCGACTTCCGCGGTTCAAAACCCCGTCATTACCGCCCTGCCCAGCATCACCCCTACTCCAACGCTTGTCAGCGCCCTCATCCGCTCGGATACAGGCGTGATTGTCCGGGCAGAGCCAGGCAGCGCTGCCAGCGTCGTCACCTATCTGAACGACCTGAGCGAACTGGTATTGCTTGGAGAACAGGCGCAAAAGGACGGTGTGCTTTGGGAAAAGGTGCGCTTGCCCGACGGTAAAATCGGTTGGGTTTCGGCACGCTTTCTGATTACAGCGACACCCGCAAAATAGGGCTATTCCAAAATCAGTTCAACGTTTTCGCGTGGGACGCGGATAACCAAGCCGTCTTCCCGGCGCACAACCACAGCCCGCATAATCAGACCGCTGGCAAACATTTCCGGTTCATCCGGAAGTTCAACGATCTCGCCCGCGCTGCCCGTGTACGGTCTGCCCACCAGCCGTACCCGCCTGCCGGTTTCCAACTGCAGGTCTTCATGAAACAAGCCCGGAGAGACTTGCGCCTTACCCGGCAGGATAAGGTCTGGTCGGCTTCGCTCGGCAAGGTCGGCTTCGTTCGCGTTCAGGTAAACCATTTGTGCTTCCATTTGCCGCAGCATGGCCGCGCTGAGCGGGTCGGTGGCAAAATCGCCAAAGCCCACCAAAACCATAACCGGTACGGGCGCGCCTTCCAACGCAGACAAAAGCTCCGGAACGACCGAGCCAAAAACCAATCCGGATGGATTTCGGCCGAGCAAAGCCAAAAAGCTGGCTCGGTCCGCGGCGTGCTTGAGCACTCCAATTTTTCCTTTTAGGTCCAGATCTGCCTGCCCCTTTTCCGGCTGGGCTTCTTCCGAGTTCAGGTCGGTCAGAACTCCCGAGCTGTTCAACCCATTGCCCCACACGCCCTGAAGCAGCAAACCCTGCACAGCCACTACCGCGCCGCGTTCAGGGATAACCTCCACCACCGTCCCAGGGAAAGTCGCCAATACCTGCAGCTTCTTCTCGCCCAATGCCAGGGTAATCCTGCCGTCGCGGATTGCCACGACCATCCCATCCTGCGAGGCGCGAAATAAGCGGGAAATCAGCCCGGGCTTTTGCGCCACCACATCGCCGGCTTTCACAGGCTCGCCCACCAACCGCTCAATATGCCGGTCAATATTTTTCGGGTTCACCTTCAGCCCATTAATCACGTCAAAGACCTGATAGCGCTCGGGCATCCTGATTTCCGCCACAGGCTCTCCCGCTTCCACTTCCTGCCCGGTGCGCACCAAGACACTTCCCGCGAATGGTAAGGCATAGGTGCGTAATATTTGTTGGTCGCAAGCAATCGCGATGATTTCAGTGCTCATCCTAACCGCCCAAGCTCCAAAGCCAATTGTAAAACGCTTCGCTGCGCTTATTCATCTCATCCGGAAGGTCCAGCGGTCTTCCGCGCGCATCAATAACCGCACCCACCTCAGAATCAGGCACCGTCACCCATCCGCCCAGTCCCGGCAGCCCCATGCCCACGTCGGTCAATTCGCCCGGAGAAAGATAAATTCGGGTGGGCTTGAACGGGGCGGTTTCCACCCGCTTGATTTCGCCTTTGCGCGCGTCCAGGGTCTCCCGGGCGCCTTCTCCCCGGTCAATTTCCAGGGTAAGAACCCGTTTGGCGGAACGTTCGGGGGCGTCAGCGCAAATGACAGTACCCAGATTGGAAAACGCGCCAGCGTCAATTAACTGCACTGGCAGCAGGGGCTCCTTTGCCGCCTGGCTGCCCAAAGCAGCCAGCAGTTGGTCATTATCCAGCGCGAAGGTGGTAATCCCATGCGGGCGCAGTCCATCCAGGGCCATCAGGAGCTTTTGCTGTGGGGAAGGCACGCGCACCAGGCTTTCACCCGAAAGGAGCACCGGCTCATAGGGGTCCAACAAGCCCAATTCCGGATCGTACCCAAACCAGGGGAATAATTCCCGCGTGTGGCGCAGCGCGTAATGTAAACGGACCCGCGTCCAGGCTTGTTCAATCGCGAGGTCTTCCAACGTCGCGGGTAAGAAAGCCGGGTGCAGCTTTTTATTGAGCATATATACCGCGGCGGTTTGCGCGTCGATTGGCAGTGCGCAATAGCGGCTGGTTTCTTTGCCCACCAGACCCGAAATGGGTGGATGGCTGATTGTGCCAATGAATTCTTCTCCGCGCGCGGCGATGACGATGGTGGAATTACAGCCCACGTCCAATGCCATAGCGCCTTTGCCCGTGGGGTTCATGCGGTCAATCAGGCGCACAATCCGGCTGGCGGCAAACGCGCTGGGCAGGGCTTCAGTTTCCCATTCCCGCTCCAGTTCTGCCAGCCCGGTCAGTTGCTGCCGGCGCAGACGGCGAAAGGCGCCCAGCATCGCCGGCCACCCCGCCGGCAGAAATTCGGCATCGATGCGTGCCTGCAAATTCAACGCGGGGTGAAAGTCCTCCCCCGCGTCCAGCTCTTCGCGGGCATATTCGGTCAGGGCTTCATTGCCGGCGTACACAATTTGGGGGCGTATCAGGCGGGGCAGGCTTTGATACACGATGCGCAGGTTATCGAGCGCCGCCCGCACCGGTTTAAACGCGCCCTGATTGGTGCCGCCGCCGCAAACAAACAGGTCAGCATTCGCGTTGATGATTTTTTCCAGCTGGGCGGTGGCATTCAAATCATCCTGAAGGTCAATTTCCAGGCTGAGGTCAGTGTAAAACAAGCTGACCAGGCGCCGCAAGGCAGCCAAAGAGTAACTGTCGGAAACACCTGCCAACACTGTGCGAATGGGTTTCCCTGCCGAGAGGCTCAGCCCGCACGCGTCAACGCCTTCCTCACCGCGGATGAGCGCCTGCTGTCGGTCGAGCAAGCGAAAACCGGCCTTTTCCTGGAGTTCCTCCAGCGCGCGGGTCACCCCGGAGCGCAAATCCTGACCGGAAGCGGCAGTGGTCTCGGCCGCGGCGCTGCAGACAAGCGCGAAGCCTTCCTCACGCTGCTCAAAGAGCCAGGCGCGGGTATTTTGCGAACCGATATCCACACTCAGGTTTCTGCGTCTTTCCATCGTCAGAAATCCTCTACCCTGCTAATAGCGCGAGGATGAACTCTTTCAGCCAGAGCATCCGCGCGATGAGCGCGTTCAACGCTGCGCTGTAGAAGCCGACAAAAAGCATTCCGAAGCTAATCCCCAGGAAGATTTGCCCCACGTTCGAAAGACCTTCCACAAACAGCGGTCTTTGCGCGCCGGCGCTGGTGCTTCTCTGGTGGTGATGAAAATAAAACAATACCGATATGACACCCAGCAGGATAAACACAGCTTCCACAATGCCGCCCCAATCCGCGCCGGCACTTTCACGCAGCAGTTCGGGGCTGAATCGGTTTACCACGGCCAGCAGCTGCGGCGCCAGCGTGCCCCTCGCGATTCCCGCGATGCTGATGGCAGCGCCCGCGCCAGCCAGAAACGCGAGTGGGAGCGTGCCGGCTTTGGCCGTCCGCGGGATGAGCATCAGGATCAGGAGCAAACACAAGCCCAGCGGCACCAATCCCAGCCAAAAGGCGTCCGTTCCGGTCTGCTTCAGAGGCTCCACCAGGCGCGGCAGAATGACTTTCGTTACCAGAACGGCGGCCGCGTAACCAGAAGAAACCCCAACCAGAATATACAGCGCGGCGCGAAAAAAGAAGTTGTCGCCCAACAGGTAGCTGAAAATCATCACGGAAAGCGCGACGCCAATCACACCCAAAACGATATCCATCGGATTCATACCCCCGGCTCCTTCCGGTGCTGGGCGCTCGAATCCGCTTCAGCTTTAGAGATTATCCCCAGCAGCAGCACGGCAATCATCACCAGCAAACCCGCCTGAAACGCGCGGGAAGGCGCGCCTGCGGGGGGTGTTTGGTCAAGCGCTTGAGCCAGAACGCGCCCTTCGGTTAGCCCCGCCGCGAAGCCAGCCAGCTGACCAGCGTCATAATATGGAAGCAGCAAAGCGGCATTTTGGCTGCTCGCCAGGATGCCCAGCCTGGTCGGGCTTAACCAGGGGCCCGCCTGTTCAATCCAATTCTGGATATCAGCCTGAGAATCTTCCAACAGGAGGATGAGCGCGTAGCTGTCGAGGCTCTTCAGGCCCGCGGGCACCGATTGACTGTTTCCGTCGGTGTTGAGTGCGGCTGCCAATACGCCCGGCTTTCCGCCGGCCAGGAACATCGTCTCCCGCGCGGGGATACCAGCCGCGTCCATCAGGGAACCCGACAACCATAAGCCGTTGGGATGCGTGGTCAAAAATTGCAGCTCCACCCCGCGGGTCTGCATATCCCGCAAGACTGGCACGGCAATTTGTTCCAGTTCCGCGCTTGTGGCGGCTTGGTATTCTTGCACCACCAGCACCAGGTCACCCTTCTCCAAGGCGCGCAACCTGTCTTTCAGGGCAACGGCCGGGGCGGGGTTCTCCCAATTCCTCGGTTTCGTTTCCGGCGCGATAAAGAGCACGGCAGCCAATACCAGGACCAAAAAGCTTCCCAGGATAAAGCGCGACCAACCCCTTCCGCCAAGCCGCTGGGTCTTGGCAGGCGGAGGACCTTTGCCTTCCTCACCAATCAGGTTCAACAGGGCTTGCGCGCTTTCTTTTTGTCTGCGCAAGAGCAATAAATCCGCGGAAAGCTCCTCGCCAGCGCCCGCTCTTTCATCCAGTTCAACCGGGGCGTCTTCAGCAGCCAGGCCAATCCCCTGCAAGACCGCCTCAATTTTCGGACTCTGGCCGCTTTCGGGGGGTTCGTCTTCCGCCGGGGTGTCGGCGTCGTCCGCCGGGCTGATTTGTCCGCTTTCAGCTTCCGGCTCGCTGCCCTGGCTCTCCGGCATTACTGCTGAAACACTTTCCGCGGGAAGTTCTTCTCCCTGCCCAGCCGAGGCCGACTGAATAGGTTCCGACGCTGGCTGCTCAGGCGCTTTTGGGATTGTCGGTTCCCCGCTCCCGGTATCCGTGGCGAGATTTTCGCTTGGCTCCGATTCCGGCTCTGAATTCAGGGCGGGGGCTGCATCGGTGCCGCCATCTGAGGTCTCCGCGCTGGTTCCAAGAACGGGTTGTTCCTCTTCCAGCGCGTCGGGCTGCAATTCACGCACCCGCCGCAGCCATTCCGGCACGCCGTCTTCATTTTCCGGGGCGCCAGTCGGCAGTTTTGGGGTCAGCAGGCTCTCCCGACGGGTATTTTCCCGAATTCGGGCTATCCAACTGGCAAATTCATCGTCCACCCGCTCCTGACTGCTGGTACTGCGGGCGTTATCCAGCGAGTTCATTTTTCGGGTCAGTTCCCCGGCGGCATCTTCATCCTGTAGAGCGCGTTTGCGGATGCGCGTCAGCCACTCCGGAGCCTGGTCTTCCTCTTTAAAAGGCTTATCCGGTTGAGGGTCTTCTTCAATCGGAAGGCTGCCAGGGACAGGCGCTCCGCCGGTTAAAGGTGAATCCTCCGTTGGTTTGTCCGGCTGACGAAAAGCTTGCAGCAGTTCGGAAACCGAAACGTCCGACCCTTCCGACAGGACAGGTATGTTTTCAACGCCTTCAATTTTGAAAACCTCGTCGAGGTCCTCACCACAATGGACGCAGCGCGTGGCTTGCGGCAGATTTTCTTTTCCGCAATGCGGGCAAGTTATCATCTCCGCGTTCATCTATTCACCCCAGGGCCTTTCCAGCCCAAGCGCCACCCGCAGCCCCATCATCAGCGCGCCAATGCCAACGCCGATGAGCAAGCCGCGTATGCCAATCATAGGCAAACGCTGCAAATAGTTGAGGATCGCGGTCAGCAAGGGAATATTCAGGGCTTGCAGCAGTCCAAGAGAAATAACAAGGAATATCAGCGCGCTGGCGCCGAACGAAATCGTGAGCAAAGACCAACCCCGGTTGCGAAAGACTTGCAAAGCGGCGGCAGTCATCACCAGCGCCGCCAGGCCCAGCAGGCTCGTCTCCAGGGGCAGCTGAACGGCAGCCACCCAACGTAAATATGCGCTGTCTGCCGCGCCATACACCAGCCCGCCGATTAAACTGGCCAAAAAAGCGCCGATGAGGATAAGGCTGTAGATGAAACCGCGTTTTCCGTGGATAATGTTGCGGGTGTGCGTCAGAATGAGGGTCGCGATCGCGACCAAAAGCGCGGCGGAGGCAACGATGACCGCCCAATTCAGGACAATCTCCAGCCAACCAGCCAGCGGCTCGCCAACGACGAGCGCCGCGAGGATAAAAAGCGCGGCAGCCGCGGCGGTGAGCACCGGAAGCGTCTTTTTCATGGCCACAACCCCAACAGCTTCAAGACCGCGCCAGCCAATAATCCGAGCGCGGCCAGCACCCGCAGCCAGTCTTGAGCGCGCAGCGCGGCAGCCGCGCTGGCGTCAGTTTCCAGCGCCGCGCCCGCGTGTAAAACGTCTTCGCCCAGGCAAAGCCGGGCATTGCTAAGCAAAAACACAGCTTGCGCGCTGAGGTCGTCGCTGCCAGCCACCAGCGGCAGGTTTTTTTGTTCCGCCAGGCTTGCTCCCAGAAGCGTTTCAGGGCGGTGGCTGCCAATCAGGAAGACCCCCGCGTTAGCCCGGTAATTGACCTCCGGCAGCAGCCCCGCCAGGCAGGCATACGGGGTGGCGCCAGCCAGCAAGCCAAAATCAGGTTTAAACAACTCCATCGCGAAGGCGTTCTGATAGCTTCCGCGTACGACTTGCTGCGCCAGGCACGCCAAAGCGCCGCCGCCAGCCAGGGCTTGAGCGGGTTGGTCGTTAAACACCGAACGCGCCGACATCAACCGCAGGATGGGCAGCCCCGCCAGGTTCTCTGGGCTGGGCGCGCCAACCGTCTGACCGAAGCCCAATCCAATGGTCAAGCGCAAGCCTTTTTCGGCAGCCTGGTGCATCATCCTTTCAGCATCCAGGAAGGCTTCATTTTTTCGCAGGTTGCGGTATGGGTGCTTGCGGGAAATCAGCAGGGCAGCAGCAAGGCTGAGCAGCGCGAGGGTAACAATCGCGAGTGCGAGCAGGTCAAGCGTAATCATCCCGTTCATGCTCAGAAGTCCTTGTGCATCGAAAAGCCCCTTGGGAGAGGGAATCCTTCGGTTTTTGTTGGGCAGACAGAAGGCGCATTTCCGGTGGTCGACCTTTCAGGTGTTCGTCAAAAAGCCCAACGCTCATAGATAAAGTATAGCATATTCAACCTGAGCAGAGGACTGAAATCTTTGGCCCTGGTTTGTGCCAACGGGCAAATCGTCTGGTTCAGGCTTGTGGTCTTGGTTGGTTCTACATAAATATTGCAGGCTGGAGTCGGAGGCTCGCGCGCCCAACCCGCTTTCAGCCGTCAGGTTTTTGGCGCGTTCTGTCACAAAACCAGAGGAGAGGGCGCGCGCGCGTGCTATAATCCCAGCAACAGCTCATATCTCACCACGGAGCAGCGCATGCCTCAAATTACGCACGTCGTCAAACGCAATGGGACGCTCGTCCCCTTCACGCCGGAACGCATCACCAATGCCATCTACCGCGCGGCTGTCGCCGTTGGCGGACGCGACAGAAAAACCTCGCAGGAACTGGCATCCCAGGTGGTGGCGCTGCTTGAGCGAAACACCCCCGAGGGCGAATTTCCTACGATTGAACAAATCCAGGACCTGGTCGAAAAAGTCCTGATTGAAAACGGGCACGCCCGCGTCGCCAAGGCCTATATTCTTTACCGGGATGAACGCGCGCGCCAGCGGGAAAAGCGCAAAGAACCCGACCAGCAGCCCTCCAGCAACATCCCCTGGGCAAAACTTTGGGGCGTATTAGACTGGGCTTGCAGCCACGGGGTGCACACCACCGCGCAGTTAAACGCGTACACGCGCGCCGGCACGCTGCACCAAATTGTGACCGCCGCGGAAGCTGCCTACAATGAGGATGTGGAAAACGCGGCCAACCTGGTGCTCAGCCGTCAGAACGAAGTGCGCATGGTATTTATCGCCGGACCTTCCTCCAGCGGTAAAACCACCACCACAATAAAACTGGGCGAGCGGCTGGCGCGCGAAAATTTGCGGCTGGTGACGCTGAACGTGGACCATTACTTCCACGACCTGGAGCTTCACCCCAGGGACGAGTTTGGCGATTACGACTTTGAAACCCCGCAGGCGCTGGATATGGACCTGATAAACCGCCACCTGGGAGCGCTGTTTGAGGGGCAGGAAGTGCGCATCCCATATTATGACTTCAAAACTGGCAGAAGCGTCAAGGACCACACCCCGATGCGGCTGGCAAAAAACGAAATCATCCTGATCGACAGCTTGCACGGTTTGTATCCCGAAATGACAGCTTCCATCCCGGCTGAAATGAAGTTCAAGCTGTATATCGAACCGCTGCTGCAGTTGAAAGACAGCGCGGGGTATTACGCGCGCTGGACCGATATCCGCCTGATCCGACGCATGCTGCGGGATGCCTCGCACCGCGCGTACGACCCGACCCGCACCCTGCTGCATTGGCATTATGTGCGCAGCAGCGAACTGCGCCATATCATTCCTTTTATTAATACAGTGGATACCATCGTGAACAGCGCCATGCCCTACGAACTGCCGCTCTACAAAGCCAAACTCGGCAGCGAGTTTGCGCGCTGGGCTGAAGCATACCGCGATGACCCGCTGCATCAAGACGCGTACGAGCGGGCGGAACGCGTGAACGCGCTCTTCGCCGAGATTGAAGCGCAAGCGGATGACAGCATCGTGCCTGAAAACTCGGTCATCCGCGAATTTATCGGCGGTGGAATTTACAGGTACTGACGTCCAACACACACAAAAAACAGCGCCAGCTTTTGCAGGCGCTGTTCGCGTCCCGGGATGGCTACCACCCCGGGCAAGGGCCGGTGAACCCCTGAAAGTTCCCGTTTGGGGGGTAGTTGTTATAGGAATAGAGATAGTTGCCCAGGGCGTCGTAGCAGGTATAGGCAACATAACATTTGCCATCGTATATCCGGAATTCTGCCTCACAGCCGGGTGGGATGCCGCGCGCTTCATCGCTGAGACCCGTGAAAAAGGTGCGCCGGTCCACTTCCTGCGTGTGCGCTTCGTCCGCGTAGAACACGAACTCAACCCAGGATTTTTTCCAGTCCGTAAAGTCGGATAGGCACTCCATGTGATTTGGGTACTTTGGGTCTGGGCTGCAGATGAAAGGGTGCTCACCGGCGATCATCCCGTACAGCTTCATATCCACCTGGGAGTTCAGAAAATAGAAATGCGTCTTGTTATCCGCAATCCAGGCTTTGTTAAATTCAAAGACGCGTGAAAAGCCGGGGAAGGGAATCAGGGTGTTGGTGGCGGTTGGCGGCGGAGTGAAGGTCGGGCTGGGCTCGGGCGTGGGGGTTTCGGTTGGCGCCGGAGTGAAGCTGGGGCTGGGTGCTGGCGTAGCGGTTAGGCTGGTTGCCGGGGTGAGAGTTGGAGCGGCTTTTGCGGCACAGCCAACCAGAACCAGGGCAAGAAGATAAAGAGTAATGATTTTCAGAATGTGTTTCATCGCGGGTTCAGTTACATGGGGTGGTGTAACCCTGGAATTCTTTCCAGACAGCAGGAAGATTATCCCGGGAGTAGTACAGACCGCAGGCGTCATAGCAGGTGTGCGCGTAATAGCAGCGCCCGTCATAAAGGCGGTATTCGGATTCGCAATGCACATCCTTGCCGCGGTCCGGGCAGTCTGTATCGTGGTAATAGACGGTATTATCAACCAACCCGGTGGAAAACTTTTGCGTATGAACAAGGTCCTGGCGGTCTTCATCCGTAAAGAACGTGAAGGTCATCTCATCCTGACCAAAGATTTCCTGGCTGCTTTCGCACTGCATATGCAGTGGATATTTCGGGTCTGGATTGCAGACCAGGTCGTAGTTATCGGCGCGAGCGTACATGGTACCCGGAAAGTTGGATTGCAGGAAGTAGAAAAAGGTTTTCCCGTCATGCGACCAGGCCCGATAGAGACTGAAAAGGCTCATAAAGCCAGAGAAGGGCACTTTCGTCCGGGTAGGCGTGGCGGTCTCCGTAGGTTCCGCGGTTTGGGTCGGGGTTTGGGTGGGCAAGGGAGTGGCGGTTGGGGGTGGCGTTGTGGGCGTGTTGGGTTCGGTTGGCGTGAGGGTGGGTTGAGGAGCCGCTCCCGCGCAAGCTGCAAATAAAGCGCAAATCAGCGCCAAAAAAATGAGCCTGAAAAAGGTGTTTTTCATCGGGTCTTCCTTAATTTGTAAAACATGCCAGCGCTAACCTGCGGGCAGGGTGCGCCGGGGCAAGGCTATTGTACCCCCAAATCACTACCGGGAGCGATGAGTTTATCTTGAACAATAGTTATCCAAAGTTCATCCGCGTTTGCAATGCAAGCTCAGCGCGGTTTATCAACCCTCCCATGTAATAGCAAGTATTATTAAATTGGATTTCAAGACCATGAATCGCGAAATATTATACAAACAATATAAAATAATCTCTGATTCATGGAGGCTCTGATACAATTGGGGAAAGACCATCGGGGCTGCCGACCGGGATTTGAAGCAGCTGCTCCCACCCCGATAAATTGGCGCTTTTTTTATCCTCTCTTGTTGACTACTGTTATTGGCAGACTATCACCATCAACACCAAGCAGAAAGGAACACTAAAAATGGATGAAACCAGACCCTATGTATCCTGGGAATTGATGAATTCATTCCTTACAGATGCCTTTGCAGGCTACGGCGTACCCAGGGAAGACGCGGCAATCTGCGCGGACGTGTTGCTTGAGAGCGACCGCCGCGGGATTGAAAGCCACGGCTGCAACCGCTTCAAACCCATCTATATCGACCGGATCGTGGACGGCATCCAAAAGCCGGTTACCAAAATAGACATCCTCAAAGAAACGCCAACCACGGCAGTTCTCGACGCGAATGACGGGATGGCTATGGTGGTAAGCAAAAAAGCGATGGAAATGGCAATCAAAAAAGCCAAAGACTTTGGGATCTCCATGGTCGTTGTGCGCAATTCCACGCATTACGGCATCGCCGGCTATTGGGTGACTATGGCGACCCAGGCGGGTATGATTGGCCTGACCGGCACAAACGCCCGCCCTTCGATCGCGCCCACTTTTGGCGTGGAAAACATGCTCGGCACCAACCCGATTACCGTTGGCTTCCCGACCGACGAAGAATTCCCGTTTGTGCTGGACTGCGCGACTTCAATTGTCCAACGCGGGAAAATTGAGTATTTTGCCAGGACCGGCCAGGATACCCCGGCTGGCATGGTGATTGGTTCCGATGGGAAACCCAAAACCAACAGTCAACAGATACTCAAAGACCTTACAACCGGCGAGGCAGCCCTGGCGCCCCTCGGCGGAATAGGCGAAGAAATGGCGGGCTATAAGGGCTACGGCTATGCCACTGTGGTCGAGGTGCTCTCAGCCGCGCTTCAGGCGGGCAGTTTTTTGCGGCAGCTAACCGGCTTTAACGAACAAGGCGAGAAGGTGCCCTATCATTTGGGTCATTGGTTCATCGTCATCGACCCTGAGGCCTTCATGGGGTTGGAAACCTTCAAAAAGATCACCGGGGATATCCTACGGGAACTGCGCGCGTCTAGGAAGGCGCCCGGACAAGAACGCATATACACCGCTGGCGAGAAAGAATATCTCGCCTGGTTGGAACGCAAGGATAAAGGTGTTCCGATTGGCGAAGCGGTTCAAAAAGAGATTTTAGCCGTCCGCGACGCCCTTGGTCTGGATTACAAGTTCCCGTTTGAGTAGCCGGGAAAAGGCGCGAACAGAGTGGGGTTGTTAACCCCGTAAACTACGGTTCAGGCGCGTTTTGCCTGCCAAAAAATACTCTGAATTATCGCTGGCTGGGCGGCGGCTTGCCTTTGTTTGCCGCCGCGAGGAACGAAGCATTCGCGCCCGCGAGCGCGGCATTTGCCTGCCTGCCCATTGGGCTTCGCCGCGCTCACGTCCAGCGGTGTCCACCTTCAAACGCTCCCCCAACGCGGGTTCGCGAAGACAAACTCTCCTATTCCGCCGCGGCCCACTCACGCACGCCTTGCTGATAAAATCAGTGTATGCCCCGTCCACCCCTCAATATCCCCGCGCTCTATGCCGGCTTCAACGCTCCCGCGACCGGCTTCGACTGCGGTTCGCGCTGCGCGCCCTACAACCCGCGCGGCGTGCCTTTCTGCTGTGATATTTGCTGCGCGGTGCCTGTCGTCTACCAGGAGGAATGGCAATACCTGCGCACGCGCACCGCGCTTTGGCACCCCTGGCGCGGCGACGAATGTAGGTGCGAACCCGAAGACCCCAGCCGGCTGGAAGCGGACACCCCCCAACACATGCGCCTGCTGGCTTGTCTGGGACCGCAAGCCTGCCAACGCGAGTACCGCAGCATCACCTGCCGGCAATTCCCGTTTTTCCCCTACATCACCGGGGACGACCGGTTTATCGGGCTGGCTTATCACTGGGATTTTGAACCTACTTGCTGGCTCATCAGCCACCTGGGTTCTGTGACGGATCAGTTCCGCGCCGAATTTGTGCAAACTTACGATCAACTCCTGCTGGATTGTCCGGAGGATTACGACTCGTACTATTACCTCTCAGAAGAAATGCGCGCGGATTTCATCCTGGCGCGCCGGCGCATCCCGCTGCTGCACCGCGCGGGCGGTTTCTACCTGCTCAGCCCGCGCTCGGGCAAGCTGCACCCCGCAAACCCGGAGAAATACCGTCGTTTCGGTCCCTATCGCCTGTCCGCGCCGCAGGAATAAGCCGGTTCGGGGTATACTCTGGGCATATCATCAACAGGAGTAATCATCTTGGCAATCTTCAGCAATCCCATGCTTTTCAAAATCACCGTGCTCGCTGCCACCCTGGTGGCGATACTCGGGGCGCTCATCGCGGCGCTGTTTTACACCGGCAAAGAGGGCGAACGTTATTCCCCGCTGAACCATTTCATCTCCGAATTGGGTGAAACTGGCGTTTCAGCCAAAGCTGGCTGGTTTAACGCCGGTCTTATCCTCGCGGGTTTGCTCTTCGTGCCCGCCAGCCTGTCCCTCGGCTTGCTGCTGCCGGGCGCCCTTGCCCGCATCGGAGCCGTGATTGGCGTGTTGTGCGCCCTCAGCCTGGCAATGGTCGGTCTTTTCCCAATCAACCTCTCCAAACAACATTCCGCCTCCGCGATGGCTTTCTTTCGCGCCGGGATGGCCATGCTGATTATCTTTGCTTCGGTCATTATTTTCCAGCCAGAAGCGCAGCTGAGAATCCCCCATGCTTACGCGCTGGCCGCTCTGCCCGGGGTTGCCGCCCTGGCGTATTTTCTGGGTTTGGCAGCCAAACTGGGCAAGAAAGAGCGCACCCTGGAAGCCCCCGAAGCCAAAGCCCGCCCGCGAATTAGCAGGCTGTGCATCGCCGAGTGGGCCGTCTTCCTGGGGATTGCCCTGTTCTTCTGCATCCTGTTTTTTGCCTTCTAAAGCCTCCCAAAGCTGAGAAAGCAACAGGGTCGCCCATACGCGGCGACCCTGTTGTTCGTTATGGGGTTTTTCAGGCTTATTTGCAGAGCTGCGGCAGGAACATTGGCAGCTGCAGCAGAGTGTATTCCTCTCCGCTGGTGAAATAATCTCTCAGCAGGTTGCCTGCCGTGTCCCATATCCAAGAAAAGTTGCTGACGTCCAAGCGCAGCCTGCCGCCGCCTGTGCCGGTCTGGACCGTCACGACGTACGAATCCCCGCTGCCGCTCACGCTCGCAACGCTGGCCCCGCTGTTGCCAGCCAACCCGACCACCTCAAAATCCGCCGCGTCCACGCCCGTCACAGGTTCGGAAAAGGTTACAGCATAGTCAACTTCTGGTTCCGCGCTCGGGTCCGGGTCCAGGCGCAGGATGGAAAGGACAATCGGGGCGGTCTTGTCAATTGTGTATGCTTCACCCGCGGTAAAAGGCAGCCCGCTGATCGGGTTGCCCGCCAGGTCCCATACCTCAGCCTCCGCAGGTACGTCCAGGCGGATGGTGCCTTCGCCGCTGCCGGTTAACACCCGCACGGTATAACTCGTATTCCCGCCAGTCACCTCGTAAACGCTGGCTCCCGTGATATTTTCATCCAGCGTCAGTTCAAAATCACTGGTGTCCACGCCGGAGACCGCTTCCGTAAAATTCACCGTGAAGTCAACGATGGAATTACCCGTTGGATCCGAACCGGCGCGCAGGCTGGAAAGCACTTGCGGCGCAGTGCGGTCAATTTGATACGTTTCGCCTGCTTCGTAAGGCAGATCCCCAATCGGATTGCCCATCAGGTCCCAGATTTCAGCACTGGCGGGCACGTCCAGGCGCAGGCTGCCGTCCCCGCTGCCTGTCTGGATGCCCACCACCCAATCCTTCGGCCCGCCGCTCACGAAGTCCAGCCATACGCCTGTCAGTCCGCTGGAAACGGGCAGGAAACAGTCCCAATTAATCCCGATAACTGGTTCGGAGAAGCTCACCAGAAAACGCACCAGGTCCGCATTGGTCGGGTTCGGGTCTAGCGCGGTGATTGAAATGACCGTTGGAAATTCCGCGTCTTCATAAGTCTCATACGCGCCCATATCCACGATCGGCGGGGTGCCCAGCCCGGTATCCGGTACCAGCGGCATATCCACAAAGCGCGGGCTGCCGTCCAGGTCCGTAGTGATCCCAGCCGGGACATAATTATTATTCCCGGCGTCAATCACGGGTGAGGACTGGCTAAGCCGAAAGCTCCCCCACTGCTGGCTCACAAAGAGCGGGTCCACCTGCACATTTCCCCCGCCGTCTGCGCCGCATGAAGCGCCATTCCAGGTCGCCCCCGAAGCGCCGCAGCCGGCAATGTCACTGTTTTCTACCATTATCGGGCTCGAAGGACCTCTCGAAAAATCAATATTTTGCGGTGAATGGTTCCCCCAGACAACCACATTGCGCATAAGGAAGCTGCTCTGATAGGCATGAATAGTCGAGGGGTCTCCAAGTACAGAAACGTTCTCGCTAAACGTGACATTGTACAGCTCGATTGTGGAGTTATCAGCAAAAATCCCGGCAATGGAATAAGGGGTGTAATTCTGACCGAACAAGCTGTTAATAATGCGCAAAACCCCGCCAGAAGATCTGCTGTAATTGGTTTCAATCGCAGCGCCGTGGCTCTCGTAAGAAACATTCCCCACAAAAGCGCAGTTAATCAAGGTCGTGTTGTTGTTGCGGCTGTCCTGGATAGCCCCGCCGCGGTAACCCGCGAAGTTGTAATAAAAAGCGCTGTTCACCACCGTTGGCCCGCTGACGTTAATTTGCAAGCCGCCTCCGGTTGTGGCTTCGTTGCCAATAATGGTCAGGTTGGCAAGCAGCGGCTTGCTCCCGTTATCCAAATATATACCCGCCCCGCTATAACTAAGCCCGCTGCCAGCTGTGATCACAAACCCATCCAAAACACTGGTTTGATCAACTGCATCGCCGACGATAATGTTCCGGGTGTTCGTCCCCACAATCTCATCCACGTCCTCAATAATGAAATTCCCGTCGGTATTGACGTCGTCACCTTCAATATCCCCGCTCAGGATGGTGAGATTTAGCTTCCAGTCGCGCTGGTCCAAGGCGGTTTCTACGCCGCTGAACCCCCCATACAGCGCCACGCTGCTCAAGAGGTTGAAGCTTGCATTCCGGTCGGCAGGGTCAGTGGTGGGTATATACACACCCTCCTTAACCCAGATTTCCGCCGGAGCCACCGCAGCCGCGAGGGCGGCCTGCAAGCTGCAGGCATCCGCCCAGGCGCTGCAATCCCCCGCGCCCACCGCTTTTGGAGCGGCATAATACACTGTAGTGACCTGCGCCTGCGCGGCGGGCAGGCTGAATTCCGATATAGAAAGTACGATAACCATTAATACGGCAAAGAACAGCACACGCGGATGAACACCATATTTCGGGGTCATTTCAACCTCCATATTGATTTGTCTGGTTCGGGTTCAGTTTTACTGATTGGACTTTATTTGTTTCCGGCTCCTCAGCCGCTTACTAAACGGCTGTCTGGATACTTAAATTATACAACTTTTTTTAATTTGTGAATTAATTCACCAGAAAATTTCACAACCATCGGGGTTTTTTCCTGTCCGATCTGCTATAATAGACGTAGTTCACCAACCTGTGTTTTCACATCAAAATACATATCGAAGCATTGGGATAGTCCGAACCAACTGTTCATGTCTTAATAACTTTTCTTCAGATGCCTTTACTTCAGTTGCTGCGCGCGTTTTGTGCTGGCAGCAACCCATCGGAAAAGTCAACTTAAAGGAGCAAAAATGAAGAAGTCTTGTTGTTTTCCGGACGTTGTTGTGCGTTGCACGGTTTGCTTACTCGTGATTTTGTTCGTCCTTGGCAGCGCTCATCCCGGCGCTGCGCAATCCGCGGGCACATGGATTCCAGCCGATTCCATGAATTCTGCCCGCTATGCCAACCCCGCCGTCTTGATGCCGGATGGAACTGCCCTGCTCATCGGGGGCTATAATCTGGGAACTGTCCTCGGAAGCGTGGAACGTTATGACTCCTTCTCCAACACCTGGTCCTGGATGCCCAACCTGCAGAGCGCGCGCTACGCGCACACCGCCACGCTGCTGTTGAACGGAAAAGTGCTCGTAACCGGCGGATACAACACCGACCGGATCGCGAGCTCCGAACTCTTTGACCCACAGGCGAACCTGTGGTCGTATGCTGCCAGCCTGAATGTGGCGCGCGATTATCACACCGCCACGCTGCTGCAGGACGGCAGAGTGCTGGTTGCCGGCGGGTACGGCTCCAACAGCGGCGATGCGAGTGTTGAAATCTATAATCCCGATAGTGATACCTGGACTTTGGTGGCCTCCATGCATAGCGGGCGCAGCGGGCACACCGCCACCTTGCTGCCGGACGGCCGTGTTCTGGTGGCGGGCGGAGAGCTGTACTTGAGCTCCCTTGCCAGCGCCGAAATCTATAACCCGGCAGCCGATACCTGGACCGTGGTCGGTTCCATGGCCTCCGCGCGTTCTTCGCACACCGCCACGCTTTTACCCAACGGCAAGGCGCTGGCTGTGGGCGGGGCAGCCAGCGGAAGCGTGCCATTATCAAGCGTGGAATTATTTGACCCCGCGACCAACCTCTGGACCACGCTGCCATCCCTGAATACAGCCAGTTATGTTCACAGCGCCGTGCTGCTGCCGGAAGGCAAAGTTCTGATCGCTGGCGGTTATAACGGTGGAAGCCTGAGCCGCACAGAAATCTACGACCCTGCGGATGGGCCGCTGGGCAGTTGGGAAGCCGGACCAACGTTGAACACCGCGCGCTTCCAGCATACGTGCGTGCTGCTGCCGGATGGACGCGTGCTGGTGGCAGGCGGTTACGACACCGGCGGGTTGTCAAGTTCAGAAATATTGGACTTAGGCGAAGGTTCATGGCAGGCTTCAACGCGATTATTGACACCCCGTCTATATTCTACTGCCACGCTGCTGGTCAATGGGGAAGTGCTGCTGGTTGGGGGTCAGTCGGCTGAAGCCATGGGAATCGCTGAACGTTTCAACCCGCTGTCAGAAAGCACGACGCCCGCCGCGCCACCAACGTTTGGTCGTTTTAGTCACACTGCCACGCTGCTTAAGGGCGGAGGCGTATTAATTGCCGCCGGATATTTGGACGCTGGCATGTCTAGTGCCGTGGCAGAAAGTGAAATCTACAATCCCGCCAGGGATGAATGGAAAACCGTGGGGTCAATCAACCAATTGCGTTACTCTTCCACCGCCACGCTGCTTGCGGATGGGAGAGTTCTGATGGCAGGCGGGAGGGCTTTTCCCGATAATGCCATCCTCAACAGCGCGGAGATATTTGACCCAGCAACAGAAACCTGGACAGTCGTGGCGCCTATGAACACCGCCAGGGAATCGCATTCCGCGACACTCCTGCCGGACGGACGGGTTCTGGTCGCTGGAGGATTAACGCCAGGTGGAATCACGAATGAAGTTGAAATCTACGACCCGGGATCCAATACCTGGATATACGCGGCATCGATGAACTCAGCACGCCAACTGCATACAGCCACGCTGCTGCGGGATAATAGGCTTCTGGTTGTCGGAGGGCATGATGGAAACGCTGTCGCGGAAGCAGAAATGTATAGCTATTGGGCTGACACATGGATTCCAACGGGGTCGCTCAATACCGCCCGATTCTACGCCAGCGCGAATCTGCTGCACAACGGCATGGTGCTGCTTGCGGGAGGAGCTTCCGGATGGTCTTATGGGGATGTGCTGGCAAGTGTTGAAGTGTTCAATCCGCTGACAGGCACATGGAGCACGATTGCCCCCATGACTTCGGCGCACATGCGGCCTGTGAGCGCTTTCCTGCTCGACGGAAGGCTTCTGATTGCGGGTGGGTATGATGAAAACTGGACCCCGACGGCTTTCACCGACCTTTACGACCCGGGCTTAGGGTTCAGCCAAGCCTGGCGCCCGGTCATTGATGAGGCTGTTTACCCCATGGCCGAGGGAAACAAACTGACGCTGGAAGGCTCCGGCTTCCGCGGTTTCCAATACCTGGACGCAGCCGGCAGCGGAACCTACAGCACCCCAACCAACCTGCCCGTGGTACGCATCTACCGGCTGGATAACGGTCTGGTCAAATATGTCTCGCCGGAATCGTTTGACGCACAGAATTACAGCTCGAAAGCGCTGTGGGGGCTGCAATCCGGACCCGCGCTCATCACGGTATACGTGAACGGCATCCCATCCGTTTCGCGCATGGTCAACGCCGGGGACATGCTCCTGCGGATGTACCTGCCCTTCCTGATAAGGTAAAGAACCCGCCGCGGGGAGCTGGAAGTCCAGCTCCCCGTTTTGTTCGCTCGAAATTGAGTCGGACAAAACGGCAGTTTGAAATACGCAAGCTGCCCTGCAACAAGCACAGGCAGGGGCGAAGCATCCGAGATGAGTGCCTCGAGAAAAAACAGGCAGTTTGAATCGGATGCTTCGCCCACGCCAATTCATTCAGGGGCGGGGGTGTGAAAAGGCAAAACATCGTGAATAATGGTAAAGGCAGACTGCCGCCGCCCCCTCGTGCCATGCCAATATTCGTGTAATGCTGGCAGCGGGGGCTTGATCGCCCCGGTCTTACGCAGCACCCCGGCACGAAAGTGCGGGCGGGCAGACCGGGCGCGAAACCTGACCGCAGGCTGGCGGCTCAGGGTGCTTCCCGATTCCGGCCCGATCGGGGACTGATATTCCCGGTGCGCGGGGTCAGGGCCGACCCATCCGTTTCAAGGCAGGCAAGAGAATTGCGTGGAATGATGGGGGGGCTGGGAGACCTTCGGTCAAACCTCGCGCACGGTGAGGACACCGGCGCGATCAGAGGCTTGCAGGACGATCCGCTGATGGTTACCGTATTTGTGAACGGCATTCCATCCGTTTCGCGCATGGTCAATGCCGGGGACATGCTCCTGCGGCTGTACCTGCCCGCCCTAATGAAGTAGCCTGCTTTGCGCGGGGAGCTGGACAAGCAGCTCCCCGTTTTTTATCCCGTCAAAAAAAGGGGCGCCGGGTTTTGCCAGGCTCAGCGCACAACAATCGGCAGAAAAGAAGCATAAACGCGCGGGTCGGAAAACGCGCCGTAGCCCACCATTTGGATCTGAGTGGTAGCGCTGACTTTCTGCCAGATGATTTGCGTCGGGGTGACGCTGCTTGGCGCGTCGTCGCCATAATAGGTCTGGTAGACCAGCGGGCTGGGGTAGTTCAGCACAATGGTGTAGTCCATCGTGTAACCCGAGTAATTCCCCGCCCAACCCCACCAGATGATATTTCCGGTGTAATCGCTGACGTCGTAAATCAGGTCAAAATTGATGCTCACGGCTGTTATCGCGGTGGGCGATGAAGCTTCCACTTTCATTTGCCCGCTGTCGTAGCTGCAGGTTGCGCCCGCGTTGCAGGTAACCGAGACATTGAACACCTCACCTGCATAGGCTTGACTGATGAAATATATAAAGTGGGTGCCCATACTCCCGTTAAATGCTTCCTGGATATGGATGACCCCTTCCTGGAAGGGCTGGTATGAATTGACGGTGACGGTGGATACCAGCGTAACCTGCGCATCGATGCTTTCCTCGGATGCCGGGCTGGCAGCGGCGCCGACGGGCAGCGCCAACAAAACAATTATCAGACAAATTAATACGCCGGTTTTTTTCGTTACGCCTCCCAATCTAAAATTTGAGCTGAAGTTTTGGCGCAAAATGCAGCGCTAATCCAATAATTTCTGCATCGTGTAATTACCGCGCCCGAGTGTGTATCCCAACACCCGGTCAATCGCGAGTATGGGCAGGTTCCCGGCGTTGTGGTGCGTTCGCGCCTCCCGCGCGCCCAGCACATCCCGCGCGTAGCGCAGCGCCAAAACCTTCACCGCGGTGCCCAGCCTTCTGCCGCGATAGCGCTCATCCACGCCGGTAAACAGGTTGTAGGCATAATCCGCGCCCTGAAAGCGGGTAATGGCGCTCATGGCGGCCCAATCTCCGCTGAGGCTGTCAATCACCACCATTTGCCCGGCTGGGATGTACCAGTCCGCCCCGCAAACCCGATTTTGAAAATCCTCAAAGGAATCCCAGGAGTGTTCTCCGCTGGCGCCCATGGTCTGACTGGAGGTTGTGTCATTCAACGCGTAAAGTTTGCGCTGGGCGTCTTCCGTGTCCCCGAGCGCTTCCATGCTGGTGAACACAAACCCGGAGGCTTTCAGGCTGTCAATCAGCGCGTCGTAGGCGGGCTTGTCGAAGTTCGTCAGGTCCAGGCTCATCCCGAGCTGGTGGTATTTTTCGGTAAAACCCCGGGAGCGCACAAAAGCCAGCCCCTCCCGGCAGTCATCCAACACAGGCGCCTCGAGGGCATGAATGCCGGCAGCTCGGACGGTCTGTTCCATATCCGTGTAAAGCAGGCTGCCGAGCCCCTGGCGCCTGAAGACAGGCGGAACAATTAAATAGAGATATGCCTTTTCGGGAGAGAGCCGGCTGCGCGTAACCCAGGTGAAGCCGAGCATGCGCCCTGTGGGGTCTTCAGCGGTTTTAAGATGCAGGATGATTTCCCCATCGCGGATATATTCCTCCCGCAGGTCCTTTTCGCTGGAACCCTCGTCCATCACATCAATGAAGAGCCTTGCCATTTCAGGGAAATGACGCCCGATGTTCTGGTCTTGCAGAGTGACGTTATCCATGAGAATACCTCCCTGGATGAAGACAATGCGGCTTAGGCTCTAAGCACTTCCTTGTAAAGGAAATAAGCCCTCTGTCATATCGTTTTCAATTCGCATTACTATGAAAAGCGGTATGTTTTAGATTTTGGTGACGAGGACACTACTTTTCTAAAGTATAGACATGCAAACTATCAAAGTCAAGTGTTTTTTAATATCCTGCATCCGCCGTTTGCCTGCCCCAGGTTGAAAAGGTTCAGCCAAATTGGCGGCTTGAAAATTTAAGCAGCCCCGCGGTCATCAGGCGTAGGGGCGAAGCAGCATTATTAAAATATTCGCTTTTTATGGTCGCGCTCGTACCGGCTGCTTCGCCCCTTCCACAAACGTTCGCAGCCGCCAGTCAGATTGCCCTTCTCAACCAGAAGAACCCGGCATTGCCCTCAGCGGTAAAAACCCAAGCAGCCCTATTGTAATCAGGCGTAAGAGCGAAGCAGCATTATCAAAATATTCGCTTTTTATGGTCGCGCTCGTACCGGCTGCTTCGCTCCTTCCACAAACGTTCGCAGCCGCCAGTCAGATTGCCATTCTCAACCAGAAGAATCCGGCATTGCCCTCAGCGGTAAAAACCCAAGCCGCCCTGTGGTCATCAGGCGTAGGGGCGAAGCAGCATTATTAAAATATTCGCTTTTTATGGTCGCGCTCGTACCGGCTGCTTCGCCCCTGCAACCAATGGACACAACACAAAAAAAACGCAAGTCGGGTTGCGGTCATCCACCCGACGAAATCAGTTTCCGATATCCACCCTCCAAACACCCCTAATGCCGCCGAAGTCGGTCCGGCTTTATCGGTAGCCTTCTGCCTGCAGGTTAAACAGGTGCGCGTACGGTCCGCCGCTTTGCATCAGCGCGGCGTGGCTGCCTGACTCCAGGATGCGGCCTTCCGAGAGCACCACAATCCGGTCCGCCATGCGCACGGTGGAGAATCTGTGTGAGATGAGCACGGCAATCCTGCCTCGCATCAGCTCACGGAAACGTTTGTAGATTTCATACTCCGCTTCGGCATCCAGAGCGGAAGTTGGCTCATCCAGAATCATGACTTCCGCGTCGCGCATGAACGCGCGCGCCAGGGCGATCTTCTGCCACTGCCCGCCGGATAGTTCCAGCCCCTTCTCCCAGCGCCTGCCCAGGATGGTCTCATAGCCGTCCGGCAATTCCGCGACGACCTTATCCGCGCCGCCCCGCTCCGCCGCTTCGCGCACTTTCGGGAGGTTGTCCACCTCATCAATCTGACCAAAGCCGATGTTCTCACGCACGCTGAACTGATACCGTCCGTAATCCTGGAAGATGACCCCGAAGCGCTGATGCAAACTGGTCAGGTCATATTCGCGCAGGTCGCGCCCGTCCAGGAATATCGCGCCCTCGCTTGGGTCGTACAAGCGGGTCAGCAGCTTGACGAGCGTTGTCTTTCCGGCGCCGTTCAAACCCACCAGCGCGATGCTCTCCCCGGGCGGAATGAACAGGTTAATATCTTTCAGCACAAACACGTCGGACCCCGGATATTTGAAGGACACCCCCCGAAATTCAATGCCCTCTTTTATTGGCGCCGGCGCGGGCAATCCCTCGGCTGGATTCGTCAGCGTCGGCGTGATTTTCAGATAGTTGAGCAGATTGTCCAGATACAAATTATTCTCATAGATGCTGTTAAAACTGTCCAGCAGCGCGCTGACTGAGTTTTGTGACTGCCGGAAGATTGACAGGAACATAGTCATATCACCGACGGTTACCGCCTGGATAATTGTCCGGTAGATGACCCAAATGTAGCTGCCGTAATACGCCAGGCTGGAAAGCACGCCCCAACCCAAACCTGCCAGGGTGCGTTTGCGAGCCACATTCATATCCTCTTTATAGAATCCCGCGAACAGCGTCTTGAAGCGTTGGAGCAATGGCTCCCCAAGACCAAAAAGCTTGATTTCTTTGTAGGTTTCACTCCCGGTCAGCAGCATTTCCAGGTACGAAAGCAAGCGCATCTCCGGGGCGCGTCGGTAAACCATCCGGTAAGACATCTCGGCATACTGCGTATCGGATAAAAAGCTGGGGACAGCCGCCGCGAACACAACCAGCGCCAAAAACGGGCTGAAGCGCACCAACAGGGCGATGAGTGACACCAGCGTAATGCTTTGCTGCGCGATTTGCATGGTCGAGGTAACAATCGAGAGCGCCGCGCTGTCGGATTGGCGGCGGGCATTCTGCAGTAGGTCGTAAAACACCGGGTCTTCAAAGAATTGCAAATCCAGACTGATGGCTTTCTGGATAATCAGGGTGTTCACATGCGTGGTCAGCTGCAGGCTCATCATGCGGTTTGAGAGCACGCGCGCCTGACTCACCACAGCGCTCAGCAGCACCAAAACCAGCTCCAGGAGCACAACCGGCAGCACGGCTTGCATGCCGGCTTGCCAACCCGCGCCTGCTTTCACCACCGCAAGGATGCGATCAACAATTAATTTGCCGACCCAGGCTTGCGCCGCGGGCATCAGTGCCGCGATGGGGGTCAGACCAAAATTAAACAGGGCGTTTTTTTTGCTGGCTTCCCAAACCAACTTAAACGCGTTGGGCGCGTTGCGCAGGGCGTTTAGGAAATTTTTTAAGCTGAAGTGCCCGTTGGGAGTGTCATTTTTCCGCTGACCCGCGGAAGGGTAGGGTGTGGGTGCTTTATCGCCTTTCATGCCCACAACGCGTTCAGATACCGTCTTGTTCTCATAGACGCTTATTATACCGCCTGGACAGCTGGTGTCCACGCCAATTCACGTTTATAAAATTAACCCCGGTCTAAGATCGCCCCGACCACACGGCTCCACGCCGCCCATCCGATTTGCCCGCGCCTGTTCCTTGTGCCTGTTCCTCGGCCGCCGCCTGGCATAAAAGGTTATAATCAGCCCATGTGTAAAAAACAGCGCTGGGTCATCTGCGCCCTGGCATGCATATCCATCCTCGCCTTTGTGCTCTACGCCCTTCCAAACGCAAAGGCTTCCGGGAATATGGCCTTGGTGACGATGTTTGAACCGGATGAATCGGCCATGATCGGGGTCATTAAGAAGATGGTCAGCCCGCAGGTCGACCTGGTTTATACGATTTATCGGTTCGTGGCGTACAGCTTTTACTCCTACGGCTTCCCACTTTTTGCGCCGTCCGCGCTTCTCTATAAGCTTTTAAGCTGGTTTGGTCAGGGCGAAAACCTGAGCCTGGTGATGCTCAGCCTGCGTCAGATAATCAGCGTGCTGCCCATGCTTGCCAGCCTGTGGGTGCTGGTGTATATGCAGGATCAGTTCAAAAGCTGGCGCTCCATTGCCCTGTTCATTATCTTGCTGAGTGTGCCGGCTGTGCTGCAGAACGGTTATTGGTGGCACCCCGATGGGTTGGTCATGCTCCTGGCGAGCCTTGTGCTCTACTTCTTATGGAAAGACGAGCGCGGCTTTGGCAGGAACTTTGATATCGCCGCGGTCTTGTGCGGTGTGTTGGTGGCACTGAAGGTGGTTGGTTTTTTCTTTTTTCTGACCATCGCGGTTGTCTTAATTTGGAGTCTGATTGAAAAGCGCCTGACGTGGAAGCAGTTCTTTGGTTTGTCCGCGCGGTTCATCCTGATTATGGCGGTTTCCATCATTATCGCCAGCCCGCATTTGCTCATCCCAAAGCACAGGGACTTCGCCTTCAGAATCCTGAAGCGCGAAATCTTTGAAACCTCCAAAGGTTATGGGATTATCTACGCGAAAGGTTTGTCGTCTGCCTGGCCTACTATGCGCAAGTATTATGGGGAAGCCTGTTTCCTGCTAATCACCCTTGCCGTTTCAATCTGGAGCCTATGGGATGAGAAAACCCGCTATTTACGGGTTCTGATCCTGACGTGGTTCATCCCGCTTTCAACGCACCTCCTGTTCTTTTCGCACTTTAAATACCAGTACTGGCTGCCTGTTGCCATCCCGATGTTTTCGAACCTGGCTTTTCTTTTCCCCAAAAAGAAGCTAAATCGGGCGAATGTTAACCCTTCCGTGATTCTGAAGCTGGCTTTGCTGGCGGCGGTCGCGGTTCAATTTGGCTTTTTCCTGAATCGCGACGCGAAGCTTTTTCAGGACAGGTATCATCGCGCGGAGAACAACCCGGCAATCCAGTTCTATTACAAAGCCCTGGACGAGCTCGCGCCTGTTTCGCAGAATCTTGACGTTTATCATGATTACCGGCTCTACGTGCCCAAAAAAGAAGGCTGGAGCCGGGAAAGCTCTTTTGACCTGCTCACCTATGACTATATCAACACCGGCAATTTTGATGTGTTGTTCCTCTCCCAACAGCGCATCCGCGATTACCTTAAACCATCGGCAACAGGTATCGACCCGCTTGCCTTTGCCAAGAGCCAGGAGTTTTATCGCGACGCGGACGCGGGTTCCATCGCGGGCTACCGGCTTTTATTGCGGGATAAAACCGCGCTTCTATTCATCCGTCAGGATGATTGCGCTAAATACTACGCTCCGGAGCGCTGCGAATGATTGACACCGAAAAAGATTCCGGACAAATCCCCGCCCTGTCCAAAGACGCGCGCGATGCCAGGACGAATCCAACCACACAAACCCAGACCGCGCCAAAGGCGAACCTGGGGCGGTTCATCCAAAAGCTGTGGCAAATCCGCCTTTTGAGGTTTTTTGTGGTCGGCGCGGTGAATACCCTCTTCAGCTACCTGGTTTACGCCGCCCTGATTTTAATCGGCGCGCACTACACCCTTGCCACGCTGATTTCAACCATCCTTGGCGTCATCTTCAACTTTTTCACCACAGGCAGGATTGTATTCCGCAGCATGGACAATAAGCGCTTTGTCATGTTCACCCTGGTGTATGTCTTCACCTACCTGGTCAACATTCTTTTATTAAGCTTACTGGTTGACAAGCTGCGCATGGATAAATTATTGGCAGGCGCATTGGTGACCTTGCCCGTCGCCCTGCTTTCTTATTACCTGAACTCCAAACTGACCTTCAGGGACAAAATTCCAGACACAGAACCCCGAGGATAAAGCATGCCACCCAGCAATCAACTCAAAAATATCTCCAGTATCAGCGCGGTTTTCCCGGCTTATAATGACGCCGGAACAATTCCCAGCATGGTATTGACCGCGCTGCTGGCAATGCGGCAGGTGACTGACGATTACGAAGTGATTGTGACCAACGACGGCAGTCGGGATAATACCGGCATTATTTTGGACGAACTGGCTTCGCGCTATCCGGAGCTGAAAGTCTTTCATCATCCTCAAAACCAGGGCTACGGCTGCGCTCTGCGCACCGGTTTTGCCCATGCCAGCAAAGACTGGGTCTTTTATACTGACGGCGACGCCCAGTACAACCCGTTGGAACTGGTTAACCTGACCCAGGCGCTGACCGAAGGGGTTGATGTGGTGAACGGTTATAAAAACTCCCGCCACGACCCTTTAATCCGGGTTGTCATCGGAAGGCTTTACCATCATATTGTAAAAATCGCTTTCGGCTTTAAGCTGCGGGATGTGGATTGTGATTTCCGGCTTATCCGGCGGGAAATTTTTGATAATATCAAGCTGGAGAGCCCAACCGGCACGATTTGCCTGGAGATGGTGAAAAAATTTCAGGACGCCGGCTATCAATTCGCCGAGGTGCCGGTTAACCACTATTACCGCTCATATGGCAGAAGCCAATTCTTCAGATGGAAGCACCTCTGGCGGACATTCCAGCATCTCTCCCAACTTTGGTGGAAACTTGTGGTAAAAAAGGAACATCTCCAGGAAAATCAGGGGCAGGGTATCACCCGGGGCTGCGCGCCGGAGAAAGAGGATGAGAGCCGTGGATAATCGCTGTTTTGACCGAAAAAAAGTCTTGATTACCGGCGGGCTGGGTTTCATCGGCTCGAACCTGGCAATCCGATTGGTGGAATTGGGCGCGGATGTGACCCTGGTCGACAGCCTGATTCCGACCTACGGCGGGAACCTTTGGAATGTGGAGCCCATCAAAACGCGCGTCCGCATTAATATCTCTGATGTCCGCGATCCCTTCGCGATGAAGTACCTGATTTCCGGTCAGGATTACCTGTTCAATTTGGCCGGTCAAACCAGCCATGTGGATTCCATGGAAAACCCGGAGACTGACCTGGCGATTAACGTTCAGGCGCAGCTGCAGATTTTGGAAGCCTGCCGTCAGCACAACCCGGACGTGAAGGTGGTTTTTGCCAGCACCCGGCAGGTCTATGGGCGCCCGCTGCGCATTCCGGTCGGAGAGGATCATCCGCTTACGCCGGTTGACATCAATGGCGTTCATAAACTTGCCGCCGAGCATTATCACCGCTTGTACAACAACATCTATGGGGTCCGTTCAGTAATCCTGAGGCTGACCAACACCTACGGTCCGCGCATGCGCGTTGTGGATGCCAGGCAAACCTTCCTGGGCATCTGGATCCGCAGGCTGCTTGAGGGCGAACCAATCCTGATTTACGGCGACGGCAGCCAACTGCGCGATTACAACTATGTGGATGATGTCGTGGATGCCCTTTTGATGGCTGCCGAAACCGACACCTGCTATGGGGATGTGTTGAACCTTGGCTCGCAAGAGGTATTTTCGCTTTCGCAGACGGCAGAAATATTTTTGGACCTTCATCCCGATGGTCAGGTGAGTTATGTGCCCTTCCCGAAAAGCCGCTTATCCATTGATATCGGCGATTATCAAGGGGATTTCAGCCGAATCCGCGGCGCCTTGGGTTGGTCGCCAAAGACCAATTTCAGGGATGGGATGCGCCGGACTTTGGAATACTACCAGCAAAATCGTGAGAAGTATTGGTGAGGAATGATGACTGAAATCCGGATCCCTTTCGCCAACCCGAAAGCCGACTACCAGCAGCACGCGCCCGAAATTCAAAAGGCGGTTGGGCAGGTTATGGAAAAAGGCGCCTATATCCTTGGCGCGGAAGTGCGCCGCTTTGAAGAGACCTTCGCCAGTTTCTTTGGCGCTTCGGATTGTGTTTCCGTCAACAGCGGCACAGACGCCCTCGTGCTGGCCCTGAAAGCGCTCGGGCTTGGGCCGGGCGATGAGGTGATTACCGTCTCGCATACTGCCGTGGCAACCGTCGCCGCGATTGAGCTGACCGGTGCGACCCCCGTCCTGGCGGATATCAAGCCGGATACCTATTGCCTGGACCCGGACTTATTGGAAACCCTGGTCACCCCAAAAACCCGGGCTGTCATCCCGGTGCACCTCTACGGTCACCCGGCGGATATGGGCGCGATTCTCGCATTTGCCAGGAAATATGGGCTGATGGTAATTGAAGACTGCGCCCAGGCTCATGGCGCCGCGCTCAACGGGAAACTGGCGGGCAGTTTTGGCGACCTGGCTTGCTTCAGCTTCTACCCCACCAAAAACCTTGGCGCGATTGGTGACGGCGGCGCTGTGCTGACCAGCCGCCCCGACCTGGCAAAAAATCTGCGCCTGATTCGGGAATACGGTTGGGAAGACCGCTACATCAGTCAGGTTCCGGGGATGAACACCCGTTTGGATGAAATCCAAGCCGCCATCCTGAACGTGAAGCTGCCGCACCTGCTGGAAAAGAACCAGGAGCGCCAACGCATCGCCGACATTTACGACCAAAAGCTGGCTGGCACAAGCTTCATCCTCCCAAAAAGACCGGCGGAGATACGCCACGCGCTGCATCTGTATGTGATTCAGACCGAAAAGCGCGACGACCTGCAAGCGTTTTTGCGGAGCAAGGGCGTGGGCGCCGGCGTGCATTACCCTCAGGCAGTCCACCAACAGCCCGCGTATCTGGGGCGTTTGCCGGGCTGCGGCAGGCTGCCCGTCACCGAGAGCCTGACCCCAAGAATCCTGAGCCTGCCAATTTACCCCCAGCTTGCGCGTGAGGATGTGGAGTGGGTATGTGAGCTGCTGCTGGAATGGGAACGGGACAAGCGATAATCCCCCTTTGTTGGCGGAAAGCTTATCGTAAAAGGGCGGCTCGCCCGTTTGTTGTCGCGCACTCCAATTGCCCTCGTTCAGCCACTCTGTTCCTGGGGTTGCGCGGCTTCCCTTCATAAATACAGTCTGGTGTGTGTACGGGCAAGCTGATGGCGTGGGGAAATCCGCCCATTTCCACTTGTACAAAAAACCACGCGAAGTGGTTAACCCGCGCGGCAAGCCTTTAATCTCCTCGGGCACGCCTTCCGGGGCAACGCGCGCGGTGTATTTATAACTCAAACCCGACAATAAACACCCACACCAGCTCGCGTCGGGAGAGGCGCGCCCCTATCCAGGCTTGGAAAGGAACGCGCCCGTCTTACATACCCCGACGTGCCGACTAACAGTCAGCCCCAAATTCAGCGCGGAAAGCTCCGGCCAAATTCTCCACCCAGCCGTTCACCGGCTGCAGTCTGCCAAAGAAAAAGCGCAGAACAGGCGGCTCTTCGCAGAAACGCAGTCCGCCAATCAAATCGCGGTGCGCGAAGAGCCATTTCAGGCGGTCAGCCGTGTATTCAATGTGCGAAAGGGTGAAGGTTCGCCGCGGCATCGCCAGGCGCACCAGTTCCATGTCTGCCGGCACGTCGCTGCCCTGCGCGTCGCGGTCCATCGAAACGCTCCCGCGCTCCATCCCGCGCACGCCCGAAACGAGAAACACCGCCGCCGCCAGCGCGCCGGCCGGGTACTCCGACTGCGGCACCTGCGGGATGAAGCGGCGCGCGTCCAAGTGGCAAGCCAGACCGCCGGCTGGCGTGACCACCGGCACGCCCAGCTCCAACAGCCGCTCCACAAAATAAGCGATAAAATCCGCGGAACTGCTGGCGACGGACTGGGCGGTCATTTCCCGCAAGCCAACTGCCATAGCTTCCACCTCCTTGGTAGACATGCCGCCATAGGTGGCAAAGCCCTCATACACCGGCAGCCATATCAGCAGCTTGTCAAACGCCTCTTTGGAGTTGGTCGCGATTAATCCCCCGCGCACCGCCGCGCTCTTTCTGCCGGACATGTAAAAGATATCCACGCTGCGCATCATCTCAAGGATGATTTCCCGCACGCTCCAATCCGCGAACTCCGGCTCGCGCTGTTGGATGAAATAAGCGTTTTCGGAAATCAGGCTGCCGTCGAACACCAGCGGGATGCCGTGCTGTGCGGCGAGCGTTCGCACCTCCTTCAGATTCTGCATGGAGAAGGGCTGCCCGCCTATCAAGTTCGTGGAGGCTTCCATGCGCACGTACGCCACGCGCTCCGGACCCCACTCGTGGATGGCAGCTTCGAGCTTGGCAAGGTCCATGTTGCCCTTAAACTGGCTGCTGGAACTGGTATTCAGCGCCTCATCCGCGCAAAGCTCCAACACTTTGCCGCCCGCCAGGTCCACGTGCGCTTTGGAGGTGGTAAAGTGGTAATTCATCAGCACCGCCATACCCGGCTGCACAAAAGCTTTTGCCAGCAGGTGCTCCGCGGCACGGCCCTGGTGCACTGGCATCACGTATCGAAAACCAAGTACCTCCCGGACGGATTCCTCCAGCCGAAAAAAGCTCTCGCTCCCCGCGTAGGCATCGTCCGCCGCCATCATCGCCGCCAGCTGGCGGTCGCTCATCGCGTTGGTGCCGCTGTCGGTCAGCATATCCAGAAAGATATCCCGAGAGCGCAGCAAAAAAGTGTTGAAGCCTGCGCTTTGGATAGCTTCCAGGCGCTGCTGGATGGGCGGCAGGCTGGTTTCCTGCACAATCTTGATTTTGTGCATTTCAATAGGCAATAGTTTTCCGGTGGATAAGCGAATATTCATGGTTGTTTCCTTTATTAATAAGTTGGCAAGATAATGGAAAGAGACCTGACGCAGCGGCAGGCCCAGACAAAGGAAAAAGGGGACACCCCCGGCCGCGTTCAGCCGGAAATGCCCCTAAACGTAATAATAGGTGCGGCTGTGATTCTTATGGGAAAGCGCTGAGGGTTTAATAAAAACTCACCATGCGCCCGATTGTATCATAAAGAGGTAAGATGTTCGCTGTCTTTGGCAAATTTGCGGACTTTGCATCTGCACGAGGCGCCCTGCCAAAGCGCGCTGCGCGGGTTGCTGCATAAGCGGTAGAGCGAAAAGAAATCTGAGCCGCTGCCGTTCTTTTCCGCCCCTCGGGCCGAAGTCAGGTCATCGTCATGCTGTTCACCTTGTAAACCAATCCGCGCGTGAACGAGGCAGGTTATGCCTGTCAGTAAGCATCCGGGCGCGCAGGTTTAGATTTCTGCGTTCGGATATATCCTTGTACATCCCCGCCAGCCCCTGTTCACCCATCAAGAAAACCCCGCCGCCAGACACCTGCCCGGGCTCGCGACTGACCGCCCACACCCGCCCGATAAGCCCGCCGGCGCGTCAATTCTTACCACACCCCCGGCAGCAGGCGGCAGCGGACTTTCGCCGCGTACTGCTGATATCCAGGCAAGTTCCCCTGCAAGAAGCGGTCTTCCAGGCTGGCGCGTAAAACCAGCAAAGCCCCAAGTATCACCGCGGGCACGAAAGCCCAGGTGGAATCAAGCAGGAGCGGCATACCCAGATTGACGAGCAGGCTGCCCGTTTAGCCGGGGTGGCGCACCCACGCGTAGGGCCCGCCAGACACGACCTTGTGCCCCCTTTCCGCCTGGATGCGCACCGTCCCGGAGAAGCAGGCGTTCTCAATCAGGGCGTAAGACCCGAGCAGGCAGCCGAGCCCGATCAGCGCCAGACCAAACAGTTCCCAACCCAGCGCAAAAGCTTTCGACCAGGCGAACAACGCGTCCAGGCCGGCTGTCAGCAGGATGAAGGCTGCCCCGAAGGCAGTCGCCGGCGAGAGCTACTTATCCCACGACTGAGTATCCTCATGTTCCGTGTAGTCAGCGCGTTCCCTGAGGATATCCGGGTTTTTTCGCGCCACCAGCGCGCGGCTGATAATAAAGGTGAGGATGAGAAGCGCCGCCAAAACCCAGGCCTCCCACCAATTCCAATGCCCGGATATCAGCATGGGTAAAAGCGGGATCAGCACCAACGCGATCAGCAGCATGAACAGAGTACGAATAATTTTCTTTAGTTTATCCCGGTTCAAAGCTCCCTCCTTGAGGTGCGGCGTGATTTTACTGGTTTCCATTATGATAAAGGCGTTTCGGTAACAATTTCTTTTGATAATTACGACAGCAGCTCCGAGCCCGGCCCGGGCAGCGCCCCTGCACCGGTTGGCGAAGAAGGCCGGATGGAGATCCAGTGTTCCGTTCGGATAGTTTCCGTCGAACATCAGCGCGATGAAAGCTTCCACTGGCACCCCCGACATACTCTGCCCTGCTGATTGGATGAAGCCGAAGCGCTCATAATAACCCGGATGCCCGACCAGGCAGCAGCCGCGTGGGCAAACACAGCCAGCAGGCAGATTCAGCGGGGAAACGGTTGTACGCTTTTCAGGAAGGCGCTAACGTCCCTGATGAACACCAGCGTTTCCCGTTCGATTTCCGCGGTAAGCGCGTTCAGATCCCGAAAATCCGGCTGCCCCACAGCGATGTACTCCAGGATTGCGTCTGCGCCCGTCAGCGTGGGCGCCAGGCGGTACTGCTTCCAGCCTTCACGCTGGATAATCTCCCAGTATTCCCGCAGCGCGTTCTTGTTCACGCCCGCCAGCCAGACCTCAAAGCGCCCCGCTTCGTGCAGGTAAACCAACGCAATCTTAAGCCCGCGCTGCTTTAAGTCTTTTGGCACAATCGCGAAATAACTCATATCCATGTAACCAGCGTAAAATGTGCCTGGAACAGAAAATTCAGGATGTTTATTCTGAAAGTGATTTTTAAGCAAAAGCAAGTATTCCATTAAGCCGCGGTAGGCTTGCTGGATGCGGCCTTCTTTTAGTTCCTGTTGATAAACATCCATTAATGCGCTCAGCGATACCATAATTCCTTCCGTGAATGCCATAACCGGCAGGCGGTTCCAGATTGCCAGCCCCGCAATCAGCTCTGTGGGGCTTCGTTTTGTTCAGTTTAAGCGGTAACGAGGTCCGAACGGACCTCGTTACCTTGCTTATGTGCTTACTAGTGGCTGTCGCGAATAGCTACCAGACCGCCGAAGATTCCCACATAGGCCGTCCCGTCAGGGCCGAGATACAGGGGGGCATAGTGGTTATTGTACAGCGCGCCAGTTCCAGCCAATTGCTTGAAAACAGTCTCGCCAGTCCCAAAATCTATCGCCGTGAGATACCACGCGTCGGTCGTTCCGGGCGCCTGGTCTTTCGTGTATGTATAGATGAGGCCATTAGCGAGTGACATTTTGGTGACGACCGTAGGGATAACTTCAGTTTCGTTCGCCCAGACCGTATGGCAGCCGTTCTCATCTACATCAATACGTGTGATGCCAGGCTCAGTCCTCAACCCGTCTTGGGTGGAGGTGAGATCAATATACCCATAGTTGTTTTCGACGATAATCGACTTATCCGTCGCGACCAAAGAATTTTCCGTGGAGCCCTTGTCGGCTTTGAAGACCGGTTCGGCACAAACAAGACGTGGCCCCTGAACCTCTTTTGCGCGGCGGAAAACAAGAACATGCATTAACGGATCGGAGTTATCCGTGATTGTCACATATTCGCTGCCCATCAGCGTGGGCGTGGTACCCGTTCCAATGTTGACCTGGCCGGGCTTCACCCTGGTTCCCGCGTCATACGTTTCTCTCCACGTGATGGCTGGCGAGCGGTCCGGGTTGGCATCGAACCGGTACATCGCCTGGGTGGAGGCAATGTAGACTCCTCCGGTTTCATCAGCGGCGGTGGCGTTCACGATGTTTTCGCCTGGGAGATTGATCACGCCAGGAACCTGGCCTGTGTCAAGATCCAGCGTGCCGACAACACCGTTATGTGTAGTAAACCAAAGAAGACCGGAGGAATCGGGCTGGAGCGCCTGAATGCTATCATCGCTGGCAATATACTCCCTGAGGTCATATTTACGTTCAATGTTGAACTTATAAAGCGGCTTGGTCGTATGAGAAATCAACCAAATTTCCTGTTCGGGAGTGCCAATCAGGATCCGGTCGTTTTGATCCTGATAAAAGTAGACACCGGCCGGGCGGAAATGACCCGCGGTAAATGTCACTCCGGGGAGGTCCAGCCAGGCGAGCCGGGTTAGATTATCCGGATTAATTAAGGTGACACGGACCCATGAGGTTAATTTCGCTTTGTCCAACATAGTCGATAAAGCGGTGATTTTTCCAGAGCGATCAAACGCCATTCCAACCACCAGTCCCAATGGATTCTTTTTATTAAGACCAAGAAAAGACGACGACACCACAGGAGACCTGCCAAGCGGGCCGGAGACCTGGTAGGCGTCGCTCATGTAAGCGTCATTGTGAATGCCGCTCCAGGATCCGGGCGACATATAAGGGTTGTTAGGGATTTCAGGAGCATCGATTGGTTTGGGGGCAGCCTCCTGACCTATGAATGCGGGGACTGGGCTGGCATCCTTCTGTTGAGGAATCGGAAGAGCAGGAATTACGCCAAAAGCAAAGGCTGTAAACCCGGCTGCCGCCAAGATGAGCAGGACGAGTAATATGACGGGTATAACGGAACGTTTGGTGGTCTTTCTTTTCTCTTTCATTTTTTGTCTCTTTCCTCGGTAATGAATAGATGGCGCGAAGTTGAAAACTTATCTCCTGTTCTTCCAGGATGGGAACTCCTTCCACGTTCATAATTATACAATTAATTACAAAACCGCCTCCCATTTACGTGGGAGGCGGCGTAATTTGCGAACAAATTTACTGCATTACCGGCCTGAATTTATACCCGTACACAATTATCCCGCGCTCGTTGCCGTCGTTGCGGATCTTGCGGGTTACCATCTCCACCGGCATGCCGATGCGCACCGGCTCATCCCCCAGATCGGTCAGCTGCGCGGTCACCATGGGCCCTTCCGCCAGCTTCACCAGCGCGATGGTATACGGAGCCTGCTCCTCAAAGCCGGCCGGGGCGTTAGCCATGTGGGTGTAGGAATAAACCTCGCCCTGTCCGCTGAAGGTGAAGGGTGTCTTGGCTTCTCCGCCGCATTCCGGGCAGATATCCCGGGGCGGGAATATTTTCGCGTCGCAGTGCGGGCAGGTCTCCCCCACCAGCGCGTAGCGTTGTTTTTTCAATCTCCAATAGCGTGGAACTTCCATATCAATATCTCCTGTTCGGTTCTATCATGTTCCAGTCTATCCAACCGAAACTATCAGGAACTATCAAGATATCTTCAATTTGGAGAAATGCACGGTTTTTGTGGGTCTTTTCAGCTCGTTTCCAACCGCAAGCGTCGGATAGCGCCCGACTCAGGGGCGCTGTTGTTTTTTTAATTGGGGTACACCTGTGGAGCCGCGAGGTAAAAATCCCATGTGGGGAGCTGGAGAGCTGCACAAACTCGGATTTCAGCCGCCGCGTGTGCAGCCCTCAAAATTTCGTCATTCCTATCCTGGCAAAGAGCGGTTCGCCCACCGATGGTTAAGCACCGCTGATTATTGCCATTGATCTACTTACTTATTCAGCAGCGGCAGGAAGATTTCCCAGCTTACAGACCAGTCTACCAGGGTTGAATCGATATCCGGATCCCATTGCCGCGCATTTCCAACGGTATCCGGCAAGATATCAGTCACAGTTTGTTCCCATGGCTGATCTCCAGGCTCACTGAAATTTGCCGACCAATAACCGAGAGCATCTGACAGCACAGTACGATAGAAACACTGGCTGATTCCGCAAGTCATGATGTCCACATAGGTTTCTGGTAATGCCAATCCTGAGACGATATCCGTGGAAGCGTTCGCTTTCAAGACGCCCAGCTCTGTAACCGTGTGAATCTTAGTTGCGGTGCCATCGGTGATTGTTATGATATCTCCAGGTTGCAAATCGTATTGCCCACTAAGATCGAGATGGAAAAACGTCCTGGTTGGATCTCCGGGATTTCGGATCACGGTTACCGAGTCTGAATAATCCGGATCGCTTGGTGTGGCAGGGTCATTTATCTCCACAGTAAGGATCGCATCTTCAATCCAACCTTCACCATTAATACGGTCCACCACCGGGCGGGCTTCAAATTTTTGATTGACACGCCAATTTACATCGGTATGGTCACCGTCCGGATCCGGTGTTAAAGTCTCTCCGGTTGTTCCAGGTACTATGTCAAGGAGCAGCTGTTCATCCGGTGAAGACCCAGGCACTGAGAAGTTCACCAGCCAGTTTCCATCGGGCTGCACGGTGGTATAGCGTCTCCAGTCACAGCCGTTATACTGGCAATATTGCGCATTAATTGGAGCACCAACCGCCCCTGTGCCCCAAACGATGTCGTTCTCCTCATCGACGCCCGTGACCTCGAGCGCGACTACTGTGTGGGCTTTAAAAACCACGCCATCTGTCATCGTGATAACCATACCGGTACCAAGGGTTATTCCATTGAGGTTATCGAAAATGACAGTGCCAACAGGGTCTGTTGTTTTTGTATCTGAAAAATCAACCCCTGGACCGTTGGACGGGTCATCAAGCGTTACTGTGACTGAGATACCTGGGCGCCAGTCATAACCCGAGACGTTGTTTTCAATTATCTGCACATGAAAGCGGGCATAACCGCCCGTCTCAAATTCCCACCACTCTCCTTCATTCGCTTCGACAGTGTCAATTCCGTCAAAAGCCCGAACCTGCCAGTAGTATTTGGTTTGGGCTTGAAGGTAAGTGATTTCAGAGAAGGTATCCGTCCCTGTCGAAACCCAGGAGGAATCACAGGCGTCGTTGTCAAGTTGGTCATAGCAGTATTGGTAATCGACGGTTCCAGCCATGTCTGCCCAATCTAAAGTAAGCGTCCAGACAGATAGAAAGGCAGACTGATCTATGGGTGTGATTTTTCCGAAAATGGCTGAAGGAGAGTGAATGGAATCCAAAATTTGTTGATGATGAGGGAATGGTGAGAACGCAAATGCCAGCAAGAGTGCAAAAGTTGTAAAGAGGCGAATAACTGAGTTATTCATATTGGACTCCTTTTATGATGAGTAGTTGTTCGGCTGATTCTATGCGGCATTGCATAGCCATGACACGTTGGATTTGCACCTCCAATACATTGGTGAACTATTAAGGTTTGAAAGCACATGAACAAACCATTCTGTTGTTTCTTAGGCGCTTATTAGCTTAAGGATGGACATTGATATTATACAGTAAAAATGATGAATAAACAGAGGATGGACCTAAGCCTCCAGGTTCAATTTTAATAAACCATCCGATCAGAGCACCCCGCGCATTAGAGAGGCGTACAAGGGAAAAAACCGGGTCCTCAAAGCCTGGATCGCTGGGCGTTATCGCCTTTTTGCTTGTGCTTTTCGGGTCCTCCTTATCGGAACCTCTCTCGTTTGGTTTCACGGGGATGCCCTCTCTTGCTTGCTTATCTGGAAAGGACGAAACAGCAAGTTTGCCCAAGAAAGGGCGGCAGGTCACGCGATTGGGCCGCAGGTCTCCATTTTTTAGGGCCATGCTAAGATGGCATCCTTATCTGGTGTACAACAGCTCTATGCCCGAACCCCCACGCTCTCCAAAGCCCAAGTTCAGTACCTTTTTTTGGCCGGGTTAGGGCTGCTCACCAGGTCGCGCGATAATGCCAGTAAACAAGATATCCTCGCCGCCATCCGTAGGATACACAACCTGCCGCCCGACACCATCAGCATGGTAGCCCGCGCACACCTGCACATTCTCTGATTGCGGCTCGCCGCGTTTGACCCGTGCTGGCCGGAGGAGCTGCACGCGGCAGGGCAACTGTTAGATTATTGGACGCACGCTGCCGGCCTGCTCCCGATTGAAGACTACCCACTCTGCCAAAGCCTGATCCACGAAACGTTCATAGGTTGGAAAAAAATCCGTGAGTGGGGGGAAGCCAACCCCGCGATTATCGCGGAATTTCTCGCCTATCTGCCAGCGAACGGCGCGGTCAAATCCTTAGACTTCGCCCGCGAAAGGCCGCGCGGCAAGTGGTGGGGTTGGAAGGTGGAAAAAGTTGCGCTGGAATACCTGTACTACAAGGGTGCTGTGATAGTTGCCAGCCGCCAGGGTTTTTAATGCCTGTACGACCTCTGCGCGAGCGCGTCTTGCCGGATTGGGACGACGCGTGCATTCCTCCTTCCCCGGACGCTCTGCGCCAGTTGGTGTTGATGAGCGTGAAGGCGCTGGGCATCGCCCGGGAGAATTGAGTCGCTCCGTACTTTTACCTGTCTATCCGTCTGGTGCCTGCTATCCTTGCAGAGATGCAGGCGGCGGGCGAGCTTTTGCCTGTACGGGTCTCCAGTCTGGAGGGCAAGCCGGCGTATCTGCACCCGCACAACCTGGGACTGCTCGAACAGGCTTGCGCTGGCACCCTGCAAGCGAACGCGACCACGCTCCTCTCCCCGTTTGACCCCCTGGTTTCGGACCGCCTGCGTACCCGACTGCTATTCAGGTTTGACTACCAGTTCGAGTGCTACCTGCCGTCTTCCAAACGCAATTACGGCTACTTCACACCGACGCTGTTACACGACAGAAACCTGGTGGGTCAAATGAATGCCAAAGCTCACCGAAAAGAAAAACAGTTGGAAGTAATCAAGCGGTTCCTGGAAGAGGGGGTCCGCCCTGAGGACGCGCTGCTGGCGGCACTGGTAAAAACGCTGCGTGCGTACGCAACTTGGCAAGATTTACCCTAAGTGAGCGTAACTACCTCTTTGCGCGCGCCCGGCTTTGGGGCTGAGCTTCGATATTACCGAATCTGTCCTTTTCCTAACTGAAAATGGTGCTCAAGGGTCACCGCGCCGTTTTGGTCCTTGCGCAGCATGGAAAACTGGTCAATGATCACGCGCCAATCAATCCGTCTGCTTTGGATGAATGCCAGAGCTTTGGGCAGGTCTTCCCAGCTTAGGTCTTGCACAGCCAGCGTGATGTGCGGATGCCAGAGCGCCGGGCTGTAGAGCATGTTTGGTTCCGCCGTGTGGTCTTGCAATATGTCCCAGATTTTCAGGTGCGCTTTGATGAGCGCGGGGTTTTTGATAATTTCCAAATACACAATCGGAGACTGGCCGGGGAAGTATTGCGCGCTCTGCACGAGGATATCAAACGGTTCTGTATCAGCGGCAGCTTGGGTCAGCAGCGGCAAGACCGCGCGCAGGTTGTAGCGCTCTCCATACTGCCAGGTAAAATGGGGAACGGTTGCGGTTCGCACATACTTACACCCGAAACGTTCTTCCATTTCGTCCCACAGCTGCAGCACCTGGTCTTCATAGGGTTTTGGGAGCGTAGAAATCAGCGCGTGCATGGGTCTTTCCTTTCCATCATAGGTGCATTATATCAAGGGATACCTGCCCGGCGCCAAGGTTCTGCTGCCGCGGCCTAAGCGTTAACCTGAACCGGCGCGTTGGGTTTGCCTTTGCCGCGCCCGGGGAGAGCCGGCGAGGCGCTCCTACACGCCGATTTACCCTGGTCACGCGTTTGCCCGAGTCGTGATATTATCAGCCTGATGGACAGTCCTGTTCCTCCGCGCGAGGATATCGCAAAAAACAACGCGCCGTCTGAGCCCAATCAGCCGCTTCAGCGCCTTTGGGCCAGGTTGGTCAGTTTTGGCATGGCGGACCGCGTTTTGCGCGCGGCGTCAGCGGTGTTTACGGCTTTGATGTTGGCAGGGGTCGTGCTGATTCTGAGCCGCTTTTATGCCAGCGCGAGCGGCAGCACCCCCGCGCAGCAGCTTCCGCAGGAATCGGCGCTCAGCCCAACCGAGCCGGTTTTCGCGGCGCGCTCTTTTCAGAAAGAGCCGCTGCAAGAAACCAAATCCATGGGGATTGCCCCGCTGGTCTCGCTGCATACCATCCTGCCTTCGCGCGGGCGCACGGAATTGGTTTCTTATGTAATCCAAGCCGGTGATACGCTCTTTTCCATCGCGGAAAAATTCGGGCTCAGACCCGAGTCTATCCTGTGGGGCAACCGCTACACCCTGGGGGAAGACCCACATATGATTTACCCGGGGCAAGAGCTGCTCATCTTGCCGTTGGATGGGACGCTGCACCGCTGGAGCGCCGGGGAGGGCTTGAACGGCGTCGCGGCTTATTATGGGGTCAGCCCCGATACCATCGTGAGTTACCCCGGCAATCACCTCAACCCCGCGGACCTGGGCGATTACTCACTGCCAAACATTGCCCCAGGCACCCTGATTATAATCCCAGGCGGCAAAGGCGAATTTCCAGACTGGCGCACGCCGCGCATCACGCGTAAAGACCCTGCCACCGCGGTTAACGTGGGTCCCGGCGCCTGTACCGGCTCGTATGACGGCGTGATGGGCACGCTCAACTTCATCTGGCCTGTTTCCAGCCGCTACCTCTCCGGCTATGATTACAGCCCCGAAGCCAACCATTACGGCATTGATATCCACGGTGAAATCGGAGAACCAGTTTTCGCTTCGGATAACGGCGTGGTGGTATACGCCGGCTGGAACGATTGGGGCTACGGAGAGATGATTGTGATTGACCACGGGCAGGGCTGGCAGACGCTCTACGCGCACCTCAGCACGGTGGACGTCACTTGCGGGCAGGAAGTCTATCAGGGGGATACCATCGGCACGGTGGGCACCACCGGCAATTCCAGCGGTCCTCACCTGCATTTTGAACTGCGCAGCGATGATTACGGACGCGTGAATCCCTGGGATTTTTTGCGCTGACACTTATACCCTCCAAATCCACCCCGACCGCCGTAATCCCCACGCAAGGCGTGCCGCGCGGGCGCGGGCTTGCGCTATAATACAGTTATGGGAACCTCAGCATATTCCGATGTACGGCCATCTCCGATTGCGGGCAGTTGGTATCCGGGGATTGCCGCCGAACTGCGCGCGGTGGTGGAATCTTTTCTGGAAAAAGCCGCCGCCCCAGCGCTCTCCGGAGAAATCCTCGCGGTGGTAGTTCCCCATGCCGGCTACATGTATTCCGGTTTCACCGCCGCGCACGCATTCAAGGCGCTCATCGGCAGCCGCTTTTCGCGCGTGATTCTGCTCTCTCCCTCGCATCAATATTATCGCGAGCCTCTCCTCACCAGCGGTCACGAAGCCTATGCCACCCCGCTCGGCGCGATACCGGTGGACCGCGAAGCCTTAACCGCGTTGGGCAGGCTGCTCCAGGCCGCCAGCGGACCGGATATCACCCCAATCCGGCGCGACCGTGAACACTCGCTCGAAATCGAACTGCCCTTCCTGCAAACCGTGCTCCCGGAAGGCTTCTCCCTGGTGCCGCTGATGCTTGTCAGCCAATCCGTGGAGCTGATCCACGCCCTTTCAGACGCGCTGGCGCGCTACATGCTGTCCCTTCCGCCCGAAGAAAAAACCTTGCTGGTCGCCTCCAGCGATTTATCGCATTTCTACACTGAAAAACAAGCCCGCCAGCTGGACATGCGCGTGCTCAACGCGCTGGAAGAGATGGACATTGACAAGCTTTATGCTTTGAATGCCAGCGGCAAAGGGCAAGCCTGCGGGATGGCGCCGATCCTGACCGTGCTGCGAACCTGCCGCGCGTTGGGCGCCGATAAACTCGTCATCGCGGATTATCGTACTTCCGCCGACGTCACGCGCGACCTGGATTCGGTGGTGGGCTACGGTTCCGCGGTCATTACCAAAACAGCGTAGGTGGTGGAGCTTGCGGCGTTCTGATAGCTTTTCACCGCGCGCTTCCCTGCTGATTTGCCTGACCCTTGGAATGCTGCTGCTGGGCGCCTCCTGCCAGCCGCGCTACGAAGGACGCCCCACCGCCGTGCCCACGCGCGTCCCTTCCCACACAAACACGCCTACCATCACCTCCACGCTGCCTCCAGCGCCGACGGTTACTTCCTCTCCGACGCCGACGCTGACCCAGACGCCTACTCCCCTGCCAAGCACTACCCCAACAGAAACCCCGACCCCTATCCCGCCGCGGGCAGCATTGCTCTTTCCGCTTAAAGCCGGCGGCGCAAATACCGTCAATTGGAGTTATTTCTACCTCAGCCGCAAAGAGCTGCGCGAAGATAAAAGCCTGCTCAGCCTCTCCGCCGCGGTTGCCTTTCAACTTCTGGACCGCGGCATCCACTCCGAAACTGTGCGCGTCCGCGACCATGATGTGACGTTGTATTACCTGCGGGTCAGCCATGTGTATAACCAGGTGCCGATTGAGACCAAACTGGTGCTGACCGGTTATTTCGGGCGCGCGGTTCCGGTGAGTGCCCTGCCCGCCGACGGCGCGGCGTTCGTGAACCTGCGCACCCAAAACTCCGATGCCGTGTTCGAGCCCTGGCGCATCCAATCCGATTGGCTGCTGCCTTATGAACAGCGTCAGAACCTCTTTACACAAATGACCCTCACCGATTTTGAACAGCTGCTGGCCGATTTGCCCGAACGCGTGATTTTGCTCGCGCATCATCCGGTCATTTGGCGGCCGGACGATTGGGCGCAGGCCGACCTGGATATGTCACGCCTCAGCGGACAAGCCGCCCGGCTGAACGCCTTTTTTGACCACGACGCGTTTGACCTGTTGACCGGGCAAAGTCAGATGGCGGAAGCCTGGAGCGCCTACCTGCTGCAAAATCAGGTTATACCGCCGGAAGTCGCCCAGGCTGGCTTATCCTTCTCGGCTGAATACCTGATTATTGTGATTCCCTGATGGACGCCCAGCCCGCCAACCCGGAAGCGAAATTCGCGGATGTCAGTGTCAATGTCGCGGCGATTGACAAAAGTTTTTCGTACTCTGTCCCACCGGAACTGCGCGGGGAAATCCAGCCCGGGTGTCTGGTCGTGGTGCCTTTTGGCAAGCAAATCGTGCAGGGCGTGGTTTTGGCGCTGTCCGACAAGCTGGAGCTGGAAGCGAATATCCGCGACATCCTTTCCCTGAACTCAGAAGAAACCGTCCTGACCCCACAGCAGCTGCAGCTGACCCATTGGATAGCGCGGGAGACCTTCGCCTCCCTGGGCGCGGCGGTGAACCTCATGCTTCCGCGCGGGCTTTCTCAACGCGCGGACTTTTTGGCGGAGTTAAATCCCGACCCGCCAGAACCTCCTGCCAAACTCGCGCCGCTTCAGGCGCGCATCCTCAAACTGCTCCAGGAGCGCGGACCCTTACGCGGGGCTCAACTGGAACGCGCCCTGCCCAAACTTGAATGGCGCCCCAGCCTGGTACGTTTGCGCAACGCCAGGCTGGTGCGAACCACCAGCGTGTTCCCCCCACCGCGGGTGAATCCGAAAGTCGTGCGCACCGCCCAACTGACCATCACGCCGGAGGCTGTGAAGGCGCTGGAGCCTCAGGCGCTCAGCCTGCGCCCGGAGACCGGCGCGCGGCGTCTGGAAGTCCTCAGGCTCCTGGCAGCCGAACCTTTTCCAATGGATTTCTCCTGGATTTACGCCCAGACCAACAGTTCGTACGCGGACCTGAAAGCTCTGGCCGGGCAGGATTACCTGCACTTCAACGAGACGGAAGTCTGGCGCGACCCGCTGGAAAACCTGCAAGTGGAAAGCGCGCGCGCGCCTGTCCTCACGCCAGACCAGCAGCGCGTGTGGGAACAGCTCCTGCCGCGGCTCGGGCAAGCCGAAAGCAAGCCCGTCTTGTTGCACGGCGTTACCGGTTCGGGTAAGACCGAGATTTATTTGCGGGCGGTGGAACATTGCCTGGCGCGCGGCAGGCAGGCGGTTGTTTTGGTGCCCGAAATCGCGATGACCCCACAGGCGGTTCGCCGCTATATGGCGCGCTTCCCCAACCGCGTCGGCTTGTACCACTCCAAACTCTCCGAGGGCGAGCTTTATGATACCTGGAGGCGCGCGCGCAAAGGTGAATTGGCGGTCATCGTCGGGGCGCGCAGCGCGCTGTTTGTGCCCCTGCCGGATATTGGTCTCATCATCCTGGACGAGTGCGACCATGAATCTTACGATGAGACCGAGCGGGAACCGTTCTATCGCGCGGTGGAGACCGCGGAAGCCTACGCGCACATCTGCGGCGCGAACCTGATTCTTGGCTCTGCCACCCCGCGCGTCAGTCAATATTATCGCGCGAAGAAAGGCAGCTGGCAGCTGCTGGAACTGCCCAGGCGCGTTCTCGCCCACCGCGAGACCCTGCTCAAGCAGTCTGCCAGTCTGCGTGCCGACCTGCTTGCTGAAGCTGGCGGGGACGAGCTGCTGAATTTGGAGCTGCCCTCGGTGGATGTGGTGGATATGCGCGTGGAATTAAAAGCGGGCAACACCAGCGTGCTTTCCCGGGCGCTGCGCGCTGGCTTGGAACAGGTGTTGACGCGAAACCAACAGGCTATCCTCTTCCTCAACCGCAAAGGCAGCGCCACCTACGTTTTCTGCCGGGACTGCGGCAGCGCCCTGCTCTGCCCGCGCGACCTGAGCCCGCTGGTCTATCACCAGGGTCGGGACGGGCTGCTCTGTCATATTTGCGGCTACACGCGCGGCATGCCCGCCAAGTGCCCCAACTGCGGCAGCAAACAAATCCGCCAGATGGGCGTCGGAACAGAGCGCCTGGAAACGATTGTGCGCCAGACTTTTCCTCATGCCCGCCTGCTGCGGTGGGACGCCGAAACCACCACCACGCGCGACGCGCACGAACTTATCCTTTCCCATTTCAGCGCCCACCGCGCGGATATCCTGATTGGAACGCAGATGCTTGCCAAAGGGCTCGACCTGCCGCTGGTGACGCTGGTTGGCATTGTTCTGGCGGAAACCGGCCTGAATCTGCCGGATTATCGCGCGGCGGAACGCGTCTTTCAGGTGCTCACGCAGGTCAGCGGCAGAGCGGGGCGCAGCCCATTGGGCGGCCGCGTGGTTCTCCAGACCTACCAGCCGGAGAATTACATCATTCAGGCAGCCTCCCGGCACGACTTTGCCGTTTTTTACGCGCAGGAACTGGCACACCGCCGCGAACTGGGCTACCCGCCTTTCACCCGCCTGGTGCGCCTGGAATACCGCAGCCCCTCCGAAGAAAAATGCCGTCAGGAAGCGGAACTGATGGCACAGGTACTGCGCGCTGAAATCCAAGGTCTGGGGCTGGCGCAAACCGACTTCATCGGTCCGGTACCTTGTTATACCCGCAAGCTTTTCGGGCGCTTTCGCTGGCAGATTATTTTGCGCGGGCCAGACCCGACGCGGATATTGAACGGGCTGCCGTTGATGGGTTGGATTGTGGAGGTGGACCCGCCGAACCTGCTATAATAATCTGACGCGTGTGTTCGTCAGCGCGAGGAGCGGAGCGGCGCGGCAGTTTCTCCCCGAGACCGCCAAAAGGTTACCGCGCTTCGTTCGCGAAAAAGAATTGTTAGCTTAATGACGGGCGCGAAATAAATCCCTGTCAGCATGGGTGAAGAAATGAACCAACGCAAAGAAATCATAACCTGGGATGAAGTTTCAAGGCTGATAGACCACCTGCTGCCGCAGTTTAATCGGGTCTATTCCGTTATGGTGATGGTTACGCGCGGCGGCATCATCCCGGGCGGCATGCTGGCGGAAGCGATGAATATCCAAATGCTTTTTACCGCCTCCGTCGACTTCCCCGCTGAATTGCACACCACCCCCACGCCTCAATCCAAATTCCTGACCTGGCCAAAATTTCTGCAGTTCCCCGAGGCAAGCCATCTGAACGACCAAAACGTACTGATAGTGGACGATGTCTGGGGTTCGGGGCGTACCATTACCGCGGTCAAAAACCGGGTTATGTCTTCTGGCGGGCGCCCTTCCACCTGCGTGCTGCACTTCAACCCATACCGGAACTTGTTCGGGAATATGCGCCCGGATTATTACGCGGCAACTACCGACGCGCGCATCATCTATCCTTGGGAAATGGACCGCGGTTTTCAACCCAATTTTTTCAGCGGCATACACTGAGGCACCTATCCCCTGTGCGCGCCCGGAGCTGCCATGCAAAAACCCCTTCGTTGGTACGACGGCGTTCTGATTAATGTCTACTATCTCGGCCTGACAGTTCGCACCCAAACCCTCACCCCGCTCATTCTGCCTCTGCTTGTCCAGCAGTTTGTCGGGGATGAGACCAAAGGCAGCAGCTACGGCATAATCCGCCTTTATTCCCTGATGATTGCCTTGCTCGTACAAGCTGTAACCGGCATTTTCTCAGACCGCAGCGCGCACCGCTGGGGAAAACGCCGCCCGTTCATGCTCGCCAGCAGCATCCTTGAGATTGCCGCGTTCATCGTCATCGGGGTGATTGCCTCCCGGATGGAAGGGCAGGCAGGCTACGCGGCGCTGTTCGCGGCGGTGCTTTTTTCGATGGTCTTTTCTAACCTCGGGCAGGGCGCGGCACAGGGACTTATCCCGGATTTGGTGCCCGAGAGTCAGCGCGGGGTGTACTCCGGGCTGAAAGCGCTGTTTGAGCTTCCAATCCCGCTGGTTTTTGTTTCCTTCTTTGTATCCAAAATGCTCCGCACGGGTAATTATTGGGCCGCAATCCTGACTGTAATTGCCGCGCTGTTCGTGAGCACCCTCCTGGCGATGTTCGTTCGCGAGACCCCATCGGAAAAAGTTCCCCCACCCTTGGATTGGGGCGCGATTGGGCGTTTGGTTGGCATGACCGCCCTGTTTACCGGCGTTATCCTGCTGGCGGGTGAGGCGGTGAAGCTTCTGCTCCCGTTGGCAGCCGCGCTCCCAGGCATTCCCCGTCTGGTACTCACCGGCATCCTCGGCACGGCAGGGATGCTCCTGGCAGTTGTGATGGGGGTCATCTTTTCCATGCGTGTCAGTCTGGGCGCCGAAGCCGCCAAAAACCCCTCCTTCACATGGTGGGTTGTTAACCGCCTGGCTTTTTTGGTCGGCGCGAACAACCTGGCAAGCTTTTTACTCTATTTCATCCAGGAACGCTTTCCGGAACTGAAAGGGAACGCCGCGGCTGGACCGGCTGCTTCACTGGTGCTGATGGTGGGCGTCGCGATTTTGGCAGCCGCGCTGCCCGGCGGCTGGCTGACGGATAAAGTCGGCACCAAGCCCCTGATCGCGCTGAGCGGTATTCTCGCGGCGTTGGGCACCGCGGTGGTTGTCATATCTTCTTCCATGTCGGGGTTGTACCTCGGCGGCATCTTGGTGGGGGTTGGGGTGGGTATTTTCTTTTCAGCCAATTGGGCATTGGGTACCAGCCTGGTTCCGCCGGGGCAAGCCGGGCGCTACCTGGGGATTTCCAACCTGGCGGGCGCCGGCGCCGGCGCGATTGGGGCGTATATCGGCGGACCAATCGGCGATAATGCCGGATTTGTGGTGCTGATGGGCATTTACGGTCTGCTATTTCTGTTTTCCGTGCTGGCGTTGGGGCGCATTAAAACCCCTCAGCCGGCTGGCAGGCTTTGAGAGCTTTTGAATGGACACGAACGCGGCGGTAGAGGCAGCCAATCTGGAACTGGAGACGTTCGCCAGCGGCGCTAACGCGCTGGGCTTGCGCCAGGCGCGCGCGATTGTCGCGATTGGTTCTCTTCCCGGAGGTTACTTCCGACCCGGACAAAGCGATTTGGACGTAATCGTGCTGTTCCACGGCACGCCGCCCGCGGACGGGGGCTTCAGCCAGGTTGAACGCGAGGAGATGGAGCACCTGAAAAAGCTCGCCGCTCAAGCCTCCCCCTTTGAAATTGAATTGATTTTCTTGCACGAGAGCCGGCTGACGCGGGACCCGCATACCGGCTGCTTTCCGTATGCTGATTTTGTTCAGCGTCTGCGTTCCCAGAGCAAATTGTTATGGGGAAGGGTTGACCTGGCATCCCTGACCGCGCCGGAGCGTGAGGATTTTGTCTGCGCGTTCAAGCGCTATCTGGAATATGAGCAGGATAAGCTTGGCATGGAATTTTTGCAGGCCTGGACGCAAAGCCCCCTGGCGGAACTGCTTAAACACACGCTCGTGTTGATGCGCACTTTTTTATTGGTGCGGCGCGGCATCCTAGAATACGACAAAACGCGAATCGCGCGCCTCTACGCGGAAAACCGCCCGCCCGCTCCACTGCCGCAGGCCCTGGCGCGATGTATAGAGCTGCGCTTTGCGGGCGAACCGCCCTCAGAAGCCTTGGAAGCCGCGGCGCGCGCGGAACTGCCTTCCTTTCACGCTGCCCTGACGAAAGAAATCCTTAATCTCATCCGCGAATGACGCTGACGCGCGAACCCGAGGGGACTTTTTCCACCTCAATCCGGTTGGGGAATTGCTCTTTTAATTCCTCAATGTGAGTGATGACCATGATCGTATCAAAGTCTTCGGTCACCAGACCAATCGCCTCAACCAGCCGCTGTTTGCCTTCCGCGTCCTGATTTCCAAAGCCTTCGTCAATCACCAGCGTGCGCAGCTGCGCGCCGTTGCGCCGCGCGAGCAGGCGCGCTAAGGCCAGGCGAATGCTGAAATTGATGCGAAAAGCCTCCCCACCTGAATAAGTTTCATAATCGCGGGTTGAACTGCCGTCGCTGATTGTGATATCCAGCGTTTCCAGCTTGTCGGTCCGCCTCACGTCTTTCGGGTCTCGTTGAGTGGGGAAGTGTACACTCATGCTGTAATTGGAGAGACGGCTGAGGACGCGGTTGGTTTCATCTTCCAATTCCGGCAGGGCCTGTTCAATCAGCATAGCCGGCACGCCGTCTTTGGAAAACCCTCGTTCCAGGGTCTTCAGACGCGCGATTTCGAGATTCACCGCTTCCATATCTTCCCGCAAACCCACTTTACGCGCTTTCAGTTCCGCCAGCACGTGCAGTTCCTGCCGTGCCGCGCCAACTTTACGCTGCAAACCCGCCTCCGCCTCCCGCTTTTCTTGCACTGCCTGGTCAGTTATCTGAATATCCGGCAGGCTGCGCTCAATTTCCGCCAAATCCTCGGCGGCTTTTGAGCGTTCGAGCGCGGCGTTCCGCGCTTCCTCTGTTTGTTTCTCAAGGTTCTCGCGCAATTCCACCACGCTCTGCTCCAGCTGCCCAACCGTGCTGCGGGCAATCTGCAGCTCGTTGTAAGCTGCCTGGGCAGGTTCGGCTTGCTGCGTTTCTTCGCGCAAGCGTGAGTGCGCTTCGGGGTTATATACCAGCTCGTCAATTTTACTGAGGACCTCCGCGCGTTCCGCCCGCTCCCGCGCGCAATAGTCGTCTTGCGCCAGGGAAGTTCGGATTTGTTCCAGTTTCAGCGCCCCCTGCTGCCCAAACTGCTCCACGCGGCTGGCGTACAGGCTTTGCTGCTCGCCAAGTTGGTCTGCCTGGCGGGTTAGCGACGCGATTTGCTTTTCAGCAGCCAGAATTTGGGCGCGCTCCTCCGAGAGCTCGCCCTGGCGGCGGGTTATGTCCTTTATTTCCGCCTGATTCCTTTTGTACAGTTCACGTTGGTCTTGCAGTTCCGCATCCAATTCCCGTTCCAACCGGTCGCGGTCGTGCAATGCGAGAGCCTGGCCGCACAGGGGGCACTGGGCTCCTTCCACTTTCTGGACTTTATCCAGGCGTTCGCTCAGCTCTTTGCCCTTCTTTTCAATCCCGGAATTTTCCGCCGACAGTTCCGAAAGGCGGGTCTGAAGTTTTTCGGCTTCATCGCCAAGCGTTTCCTTCGCTTCCACGCGGCCCTCCAACAGCGCGATTTCCGTCTGCAGCTGCTTCTGTTGGGCCGCGCGACCGGCGTTTTGGGCGGCCTCGCGCTCCAACTGCGCCTTTTCTTCTTCCAGATGCTTTTGCTCCGTCAAAAGTTTTTGCCGTTCAAGCGCGATTTGGTTTTCAAGGTCGCGTCGGCGGTTCTCAAGCGGATGAAAACGCTCGGAGAGCGCGTCTTGGTTGGCGAGCTGTTTGCGAAAGCTTACCAGCTGCTTAAAATTGGCTTCAACGCGCTCCGCGGAAGCCAGCTTACGTTTCAACTCTTCCAGCGCCGCTTCCTTATCTTCCAGCCGGCGTGTGAGCTCTGCCCGCGAATCTTGCGCTCTGCGTTCCTGCGCCTCGTGCAAAGCCAACACCTGCCTGTGACTCGCCAGGTTTTGCTCCGCGGCGCGCTTTTGTTCCAGGGCGGACTGTGCCAGGCGGGTTTCCGCGGCGGCGTTTTTCAGCTCAGATTCAAGCCATTCCAGCTTCGCCTTACGCGCTGGCTCTTCATCCAGCTCGCCTTGAATCTCTTTCAGGCGGCTGCCCATAACACGCCAGTCGCCCTGGCGCTGCTTGATCAGCTCAGCGGTGCGCTTGCGGTAATCTTCCCAGCTGTCCAACCCCAGGATGCTGCTGAGGATGCGCTTGCGGTCTGCTGGTTTTTGCGTGGCAAACAAATCCGCCTTCCCCTGCAAAAAGAAAGAGGCGTTTATAAAGGTTTCATAATCCAGGCGCAAAGTGCGCTGGATTTTTCCGTTAGTCTCGCTTAGGGTGCGCTCGGTGAGCAGCTTCCAAGGCGCCGCGTCGTCCCCGGTTCGCATCAGGAATTCCACCTGGCTGCCCTTGCCGCGCGTGATGGAACGTGTGACCCGATAAATCTGGTGCTCATACGCGAATTCCAGGCTGACTTCCGCTTTTTGACAGGCGTGGTTGATGATTGCCTCATCCCTGCGGCGCGCCTGTCCATACAGCGCGTAGGTTATCGCGTCCAGCAATGAGGATTTGCCCGCCCCATTCTGCCCGGAAACGCAAACCAGGTCCAGACCCGAGAAATCAATTTCCATCGGGTCCCGATAAGATATAAAACCTGAGAGGGAAAGCTTAATCGGTATCATTGCTATCGAACCCTAATACTTTATTTCCTTCCTCAATCGTTTTTGGGCTTTCCTGAGCGCCCAGGAGTTCTTTCCAGAAATCGTTATCATATCTTCTGGAACGGATAGGGATTGGCATCGGCACGCCCCACCCCAACAAGAGCGCCTCTTCCTTGGCCTGCAGCTTGGAAAGCAGCCCGCGCAGCGCGCCCCTTCCGGGTAAGCCGGAGAGCACAGCATTGATATCATCCTCATCGCCCAGCGAGCCGGAGATTCGGGTTCCTAACTGCGACATGACCTCGTCGTAGATTTGGGACGGGCGCTGGTCTATGATGAGCAGGGTCACGTAGTATTTGCGCATTTCCCGGGCGATGGTGCTGAAAATGGTCTGCGAAGCCATCTCGCGGTTGAGCAGCTTGTGGGCTTCTTCCACCACGACCACCAGCGGGCGCGGTTCCTTTCCCTTCCCGGCATGGAAGTTTTCGGTGCTGTTTCCCCAATGGTCGCGAATTTTGCGGGTTATCAGATTGGTGACCAGCAGATAATCCAGCTCGGTGTTGCTCTTGCCAAAGGAGAGGATAACGTGTTTGCCGTGTTCCAGGTCTTCGATGATTTGTTCCAGCCCCCTGGTAGCTGGGTCCGCGATGAGATACGCAGTCTTGCCCAGGCGCTGCAGCCTTTGGTGAAGGGCAAGGGCAGATTTTGGGTGCACGTTGCCGACGGCAGCCCAGGCTTCCACGCTGTTGGGCGCGGGCACGCTTTTGCCGTTTTCATCCTCTACGGTCGTGCCGGTTTCCATGCTGAGGAATTCATGAAGCCAATCCTGTCCAAAATCCCGTTCCAGGGCTGAAAGCACGATGGGGGCGGTCTCATTCAGGTTCAGCGCCTGGCTGAGCAGCAGCACATCCTCGCTGGTAATATCCGACTGCGCGATTTCGAGGGAGAGGTCGGCGTTCAGTTTGCCAAAAGAGGTCCTTGCCCCCAACCCTGCCAGCCGAATCTTGGCGCCGAACTTGCCCTTGAGACCCGGGACTTCCGCGCCGGTATCCGAAGAGGTGCTGTCCGGTCCGTATTCATTGTGCATATCAAAAATCAAGGCGGAAGCCCGGTCGGCGTGGATGAGACCCGCCAGAATCATACGCGCCAAAAAAGACTTCCCCGAGCCGGTGGTGCCAAAAATGCCGGAGCTGCGCTTGACGAACTTTTCCAGGTTCAGGCAAACCGGGTGCCCTTGTTCGCGGGTATACCCGATGCGGAAAATTTCCTGGTTGTTTTCCTCCCCGAAGATCTGGGCAATATCCGCGGCATCCGCCAACAACACAGGCGAATGGTGGCTGGGGACAGTCTTGACCGGCACGGGCTGCGTTTCTTCCGGGTGCTGATTCTTCCAAAGCCGATATTCTTCCGCCCCAGGTTCCGGCCCGCGTTCCAGCATTAATACCGGCATCACTGCCAGGTTGGTAAAGAGGGTCTGCCCATGCAAAAGCTCCGCGAGATGGCGCGGCAGGCGTTCTTCGCTTTGTTCGTCGGCAAAGCGGGGGTTGGTGGAACCCAATTGCAGGTCTGTGACCAATCCATAAAAGCGCCAGCCGCCGCTATCTATGACCACAAAAGAACCTTCCTGCACTTCCTGCGGCGGCACAGTCAGGCGCACTTGCAGGTTGGCTTCCAAGCCGCCGCCAACCACATAACCAATCGGGTGCGGATTCGCGCGATTAATTGTGTCCATTCTCACCTCACTCCAACTCAGCCAGCGCGTTCAACACGTTCATCAAACCCTCGTAGTCATCCCGCAGCAGAACGATTAACTCCTGACAAGCCCCCGTGTACCAGTCGGCTCTGCCGTGCTGCGCGTGCGCCTGCCTGGCGTTCGCCAGGTGCGCGGTCAGGATTTCTTCCACCGGTTGGTCGTCCAGGCGCAGGATATGCCTGAAATAGCCGTATCGGCCGGCGCTGGTGAAGCGCACCAGTTCTGCATCGTCGCACAGGTAAAGCGCGTCCAGGCTGAGCGGCGGGCGCGGGGGCAGGCGGTGAAATATCTTTCCGCCCTGTCCGAATCCGACGCAGAGCACGCTGATTTCTACTGGCAGGTTGCGGTTGTGGCGGTTATCCTCGGTGTACTCCGTTGGAATGCTGATGCCGGAAACAAGCTGGCGCACCAGGCTGTCATCGTTAATGATGATATTGCCAATCAACCCGTAAATTTCAAGCCCTTCTTCCAGGCGCACTTTACATAAAGCCCCCAAAGCTGGCGCGACGAGTTCTTTGGTGCGGCAGCCCGCCACAAAGGCGCGGTTGTCGGCGCGCAGCAGTTTTCCAATTAATATCTTTGTTTCGCCGCTCATCTCTCCCTCACTTTTTTGTCAGATCTTTATTCCAGTCTTTGTTGGACCGCTTGCCTGCCCGCGCGCCAGCATGCTCCAACTCGCGCACCAGCATGGCTTCCACCTGTTCGTGCTCGGGCATGGTGATGACCGCCAGTTCATGCGCGCGGTGCAGCGCGTAGGGGTATGGATGGGTATCCAAAACCATGGCTTCATGATAAATCACGCTGTGTAACACGTCGATCAGCTGTGGACGTTCGCTGACCCAGCCGGGGAATTCCACCCGTGCCAGAACCGGCTGCCCGGGGCTGCCCACATTCAGGTAAAAGAAATGCACGTTCAAACTGCCTTTTCCTTCGCCTTTGGCGACTGATTCAAAAACCGCCGAACGCTCAGCCGCGCCGAGCAATTCCTCCAGAAGTTCCGCGTCGCTGATTCCGCGGATTTCGCGCTTGGTATCGTCATAAGCTCCCAGCTCCGCGTCGGGCGTTTGCATAATGCTGAGCATGCGGCTGAGCAGTTCGGAGCCTGGCTTGTCGATATACCCCGCGCTAAGCACGCCGCGCGCTTCCAGGTTCGCGTGGATTTTCTCCACATCCTCCTGAATTTGCTTTCGTTCCCTGCGCGTCGTGATGTTCTCGTACACGTCCAGCGGCCCATCCGTGAGGGTGATCGTCGGAGCATCCTGCGGTACCGCTGCCTCAAGCAAGGCCTTGCGTTCCTCCAGGTCCCGGAAGAGCGAAACGTCTTCTTCGCCAATCAGGTGACCTTCGGAGGTGAACAGGTTTTCGTGTTCCAGGAGGGTGCTCAGGACGTTGATTTCCGGGGCAAGCCCCGAGCCGCGCATGATTTTTATCATGCCAATATTCAGGACGCAAAACTGCACCGGCCTGTGGCGGTTTGGCACGATCTGTGAACCGTCGGCGGCAATCAGCGTGTACGCCGCCGGCAGGGCGGGCAGGGCTTTGCGCGTCAGCAGCGCTTCCGCGACCGGTTTGGCGCAGTATAGATTCTTCAAAAGCGCTTGTGCCCGGGATATCTTTTCCCGCACAGCTTCCAGTTCCAGCGCCGGGTCCAGGAAAATCTGCCAGAGCTTCTCTTTGCGAACCGCCAGCTGCTCCTGGAATCCCTTTTCTTTTCTGGCATATGCCGGCAGACTCTGTTCAATCTGAGGGTAATTAACGGGCATGTCTCTCTTTCTGAAAGGTTATGAAAAGAACCCCTTATTGATTATATCCAATCTCCGCCTTTTTCCGGGAGCTTTTTGAAAAGTTTTTCCGGGTTCCGGGAACATTCCACCCCCATAATGCGTCCATATCTCAGTGAACACTAAGGAGTTAACTATGAAAACGAAACTTTCGATTTTTTCTCTCGTCGTCCTGCTCATCGCGGCGCTGACATTAAGCGGATGCGCTCTGTTCCAGCCGCAGCAGCAAACCACAGCCCCCGCGAACCTTCGCACGCTCAGTGTCAGCGGCAGCGGGAACGTGGTTTTGGTACCTGATATCGCCTACATCAATATCGGCGTGCACAGCGAAGCCCCGGATGTCAGCTCTTCCCTGAGCGCTAACAATGCCCAGGCAACCGCTATCTCCAACGCCCTCCAGGCGGAAGGCGTGGAAGCGAAGGATATCCAGACGGCAAATTTCAATGTGTATCCCTCCCAGCATTACGATAACATGGGTCAGGTTACCGACACTTACTACGTGGTGGATAATACCGTCTACGTCACCGTGCGCGACCTGAGCAAACTTCCCAAACTGCTGGACGTCGCTATCAGCTCGGGCGCCAACAGCATCTATGGGATAAATTTTGATATCGCAGACCGCGAAAGCGCGCTGGCTAAGGCGCGGGACCTGGCAATCCAGGATGCCCAGGCAAAAGCCCAGTCCGTGGCTGGCGTCGCCGGGGTCTCCCTTGGCGAGCTTCAATCCATCAGCGCCGTGAATTCCAGTTATGTGCAGCCCTACAGCGCTTATGGAATGGGCGGCGGCGGAGCTTCCGGTCTGGAACCCTCCGTCCCGGTTTCCGCCGGTCAGATAGTCGTCACTTACGACGTCAACCTGACTTACGCAATCAAATAAGCCTGCTGCGTCCAAATCAGCAGAATGAACTGCCCCCGAAAGCAGGCTTTCGGGGGCAATTTATTAGGCCGCGCTGTGATAAAATACCCCGGGACTTACAATTATCCAAAAGGTGGAAAGAATGAAAGTATCTGAGATAAAGGTGCGGGATTACCGGAAAAACCTCTATCCTGTCGAGGATTTTATTATCCAGCGTTGGTCTGCCCGGGCAATGAGCGGGGAAGCTCTCCCTCAGGAGGAACTGCTGCGCCTGTTTGAAGCGGCGCGTTGGGCGCCTTCCTCCGGGAATTTTCAGGAATGGTTCTTTCTGTACGCCCACCGGGGGACCGAACAATTTGACGGATTCTTTTCGCTGCTGGACGTCTGGAACCAGGAATGGTGCGCGCGCGCCAGCGTGCTTTTGGTCGTGCTCTCCAACAGAATTTCGTCAAAAGGCAAAGAAATCAACACGCACGCCTTTGACACCGGCATGGCGTTTGAAAACCTTGCCCTGCAAGGCACCGCGATGGGTCTGGTCGTGCATCCGATGGCTGGGTTTGATTACGAACGCGCTCGCGCGGAGCTGCGCATCCCCGATGCATACAGCATCCACTGCATGGCAGCCGTCGGCTATCCCGGCGAAATCAACCAGCTTTCGGAATACAACCAAAATCGCGAATACCCGAACCAACGTAAGGACCTGAAAGAGAGTTTTCAGGAAGGCGGCTTTCCGCCACTTTCCAAATGATAAGGAGAAACCATGTCCATTCACCCACTCGCAGGAAAACCCGCCCCGCTTGAAGCGCTTGTCAATATCCCGCGCCTGATATCCGCCTATTACACCCTGCACCCGGACCCGCAAAACGCGGCCCAGGCAGTGGCATTTGGCACAAGCGGGCACCGCGGCACTTCGCTGAACGGCAGTTTTAATGAAGACCACGTGCTCGCCATCAGCCAGGCGATTTATGAATACCGCAGACAGGCCGGCATTAATGGGCCCCTCTTCATGGGGATGGACACGCACGCGCTTTCCGAGCCGGCGCTCTACAGCGCGATTGAGGTGTTTGCCGGCAACGGCATGGAAATCATGATTCACGCCCAGATGCGCTACACGCCCACGCCGGTAATCTCCCACGCCATCCTGACCTACAATACCGGCAGGCAAAGCGGCCTGGCGGACGGGGTGGTTATATCGCCCTCGCATAACCCGCCCGATGACGGCGGCTTCAAGTACAACCCGCCGAACGGCGGCCCCGCCGATACTGACACTACCAAGTGGATTCAGAACCGTGCCAACGAAATCATCCGCGGCGGGCTGAAAGATGTGAAGCGTCTCGGGCTCGCGAAAGCGCTCCAGGCTGATACAACCCATCAGATTGACCTGATCACCCCCTACGTGAACGACCTGGACAGCGTTGTGAACATGAAAGCCCTGGCAGCTTCCGGTATTCATATCGGCGTGGACCCGCTGGGAGGCTCGGGTATCGGATATTGGGAGCCAATCGCGGAAAAATACGGTTTGAACATTGAGGTTGTCAACAAACGCGTGGACCCCACCTTCTCGTTTATGACCCTGGATAAGGATGGGAAAATCCGGATGGATTGTTCCAGCCCCTACGCGATGGCGAATCTCGTGACGCTGAAAGATAAATTTGACATCGCCTTCGGCAACGACGTGGATTTTGACCGCCACGGTATCGTTACCCCCAGCGTTGGGCTGATGAACCCCAACCATTACCTGGCTGTGGCCATTTGGTATATCTTCCAGCACCGCCCGGATTGGTCCCGCGACGCGGCAATCGGCAAGACCCTGGTTTCCAGCTCCATTATTGATAAAGTGGCCGTCAAGATTGGAAGGCGGTTGTGCGAAGTGCCGGTCGGCTTCAAATGGTTCGTGCCTGGTTTGTTGGATGGAAGCGTTGGCTTTGGCGGGGAAGAAAGCGCCGGAGCCTCGTTCCTGCGTAAAAATGGCGCGACCTGGACCACCGACAAAGACGGCATCATCCTCGACCTGCTCGCCGCTGAAATTTTGGCAGTGACCGGCAAAGACCCCGGCTCGCACTACCAGGCGTTGGAGGCAGAGCTGGGTAAAAGCTGGTACGCGCGTATGGATGCCCCCACCGGAGCCCGCGAGAAAGCCGTTCTGGCGGCGCTCTCCCCGGAAATGGTTAAAGCGGACAAACTCGCGGGCGACCCGATTACCGCCAAGCTTACCAAAGCGCCCTGCAACAACGCCCCGATTGGCGGGTTAAAAGTGAGCACGGAGTTTGGTTGGTTTGCCGCCCGCCCTTCGGGCACAGAGGATATTTACAAGATTTACGCGGAAAGTCTGAAAGGCGCGGAGCACCTCGCGCGCATCCAATCCGAAGCCCGCGAAATTGTGGATGCCGCCCTCGCCGGGTAAACTTACGGGCGGCAGCCGATGAACCCCGCCTGCCTGATGGGAGCAGCATCGGAAATCCAATTTTTATAAGATCCGCCGCGCCGCTTTCACGGCGCGGCATAATTCCTTGTCAATTCGCGGAAATCAAAATCAAAGGGTTAAGAAAACAGGTCTCCACGGGGCGCTGCCGCGTCTTTTCCCGCTTTTTCGTTTATAAGCGGCACTTTCGCTCGCGGCGCGTGTAGACAGGGCGGCTTGCCAAACCCGGTTGCTTGGAATAATCTTTCCCGCGCGCAGGTCCGGGGCTTCATCCATCAGGAAAAAAGCTGAGCCAAATAATACCCAAGCATGACCGCCCAGATCCAGGTATCCACGCGATCCAAAATGCCGCCGTGCCCCGGGATTAACGTGCCGCTGTCTTTTACCCCGGCAATCCGCTTGAGCATGCTCACAAAGAGGTCTCCAAATGGAGCCAAAATGCCGATAACCAGCCCCAAAACCGCGCCTTCCCAGACCGCGAGTTCCGGCATAACCGGCGTCAGGACCCAGCCAAATAACGCGCCGAACCCAACCCCGAACAGGACCCCACCCGCGTAGCCTTCCCAGCTTTTGCGCGGGCTGAGGCGGGGAAACATCTTATGTTTACCAAACTTCAAGCCAAGCGCATACGCCCCCAGGTCCACCAACATAACCAGGCCAAGGCTGAGCATGGTCCACCAGGCGCCGTTCGGGAGCGCTCGCAGGGAGAAAAAATAACCGCCGAGCCAACCGAGATAAAGAATGCCGGAAATATGCAGCGCGAAAGTGAGCACTGCCTGCGCGTCTTGCTTCTCGAAGCGATTCAAGCTCAGGATGGCTGAAGCTGTCAGGACTGCCACCAGCATCAGGTCCATGCCCGCGAAGCCGAAAAACAGCCGCAGCAAAAGCAGCGCCAACACGCCGCCCAACATCAGCGGATATGAGACGAAATAACCCATGGTCTTCAACAGGCGGCAGTATTCCCAGGCGCCAACCCCCAGGGCGGTCAGGATGAGAATCGCGTAAACAGTGCCGCCCAGATATGAGACGACAAGCATGAGCGGCACAAACACCAAAGCGGATTTGAAGCGAATCCAGAACATTACTTGGAGCTCAATCCTCCGAATCGCCGGTCTCTGCGGCTGTATTCACGCAGCATTTCCTTAAATACATCTTCATTGAAATCCGGCCAATAGGTGGTCGGGAAGACCCACTCGGAATAGGCGCTTTGCCACATCAGGAAGTTGCTCGTGCGCATCTCACCGCTCGTGCGGACAATCAAGTCCGGGTCGGGGATGCCAGCGGTGAACAGGTTGCGTCCAATCAGAGCCTCGGTCACCTCATCGGGTCTGGCGCCGGAGGAGATAATTTTTCGCACTGCGCTAACAATTTCATCCCTGCCGCCATAGTTGAAGGCTAACTGGACGGTAATCTTGCGGTTGTTTTTTGTCAGGTTCACCGCGTACTCAATTTTTTCCACCAGTGAAGGGCGCAAGCGGTCCAGATGCCCGATATGCAGGATGCGCACGCCTTCTTCATGGAGCGGAACGGTTTCCCTGTCAATGAATTCAGACAGCAAGTCCATAATGCCAAAAACTTCATCCTTCGGGCGGTTCCAGTTTTCGGTAGAGAACGCGTAGAAGCTGAGGTATTTTATGCCAAATTTTATGCCAGCGGTGATCACCCCACGCAGGTTCTCCACGCCAGCCCGGTGCCCGGCCAGGCGGGGCAGGCCCTGAGCGTTGGCCCATCTGCCGTTCCCATCCATAATTAAACCCACGTGAGTGGGTATTTTTAGTGTTTCTTCTTTGGAGTCCATTGGTTCAGACCTCGAGGATTTCCTTTTCTTTTCGGGCGCCGACTTCGTCAATCTTATCGACCATTCCGGCGGTAAGTTCTTTCAGGTCATCTTCAGCGCCGGTCAGTTCATCCTCTGAGATGAGTTTTTCCTTTTCAAAGTCCTTCAGGTCTTTTATCACATCCCGGCGCACGTTGCGCACCGCAACTTTACAGTCTTCGAGGCGCGAATTTACTACCCGCAGCAAATCCCGCCGGCGTTCTTCCGTCAGGGGGGGCAGGTTCAGGCGAATGGATTTGCCGTCGTTATTGGGCGTGAGGCCGAGCTCGGAAGCAAGGATAGCTCGCTCAATATTCTTGAGAGTAGAGCCGTCGAAGGGGCGGATCAGCAGCTGCCTGGGTTCGGGCACGCTGATGGTCGCCATTTGGATTAATGGGAGTGTCGCGCCGTAATACTCCACGGGCAGCTTTTCAATCAGGGCGGGGGAAGCTCTGCCGGTACGGATCCCGGTCAGATCTTCTTCCAACACGTCCACCGCGGCTTGCATGCGCTGCTCCGCATCTTTCAACAGTTCTTTGACCATAATTGCCTCCTCAGATAAACCTCAGGGTGTAAGGATACCTTAAAAAAGGGAAAAATAACAGCCCGCCGACGTTTTACGGCGGGCCCTTGCTGAGAATCAAGCGGGCAGCCGGACACTGCGCCCCCTGTGGGTGTTCGAACCGGCTAAGAGAGGAATTAAAACAAAAAAGCGGGCGACCGGACACTGCACCCCCTGTGGGTGTTCGAACCGGCTAAGAGAGGAATTAAAACAAAAAAGCGGGCAGCCGGACACTGCACCCCCTGTGGGTGTTCGAACCGGCTAAGAGAGGAATTAAAACAAAAAAGCGGGCGACCGGATTCGAACCGGCGAATGTTAGCTTGGAAGGCTAATGCCTTACCACTTGGCGACGCCCGCGTGCAATCTATTTTATGCAATTCGGAGCCCGGCGTCAATGCCAGCGGCTCTATCGTTTCAACTGCTCCAACAACAGCTCGCGCGTGCGCTTGGGGTCGGCTTTCCCACCCGTGCGGCGCATCACCTGACCTACAAACCATCCGAGCAGGCTTTCTTTCCCGGCTCTAAAGCTCTCCACCTCAGCCGCGGACTCAGCCAAAACGGCCGCGATCTGAGAGCTTAAGGCCTCCTCATCCGCGATTAAGCCCAATCCTTCACGTTCCACGATTTCCGCGGGCTTTCCGCCGCCAGCCTCCACCTTACCCAGCAGGCTCTTGCCCGTGGCAGGGTTAATCTTGCCGCCCTCCACCATCCGGATAATCTCCGCCAGGTCAGCCGGGCGCAGGCGCAGCTGGGCGGCGCTCTTGCCCGTGTCGTTCATCAGTCGACTGAGGTCGTTCATCATCCAATTGGAAACCACTTTCGCCGCTCCGCCGCTCAGCCGCACGCTTTCCTCATAGTAATCCGAAAGGCCGCGTTCGCTGGTGAGGATATCCGCGTCATATCCTGAAAGCTGGTAATCCCGGATAAAGCGCGCACGGCGCGCCAGGGGCAGCTCGGGCAGGCTCTCAAGCACCCGCGTGATTTCCTCAGCGGATAGCCTCACGGGCAGCAAGTCCGGCTCGCGGATGTAGCGATAGTCGGCTTCGCTTTCTTTTGAGCGCATTTTCCGCAGGGTGCCCGTGTCGGCGTCCCAGTCCAGGGTATACGATTGGATGCGCCGGCCAGCTTCCACGGCTTCAATCTGGCGCTTGGCTTCTTCCATAATCGCCTGGCGGACCGCGTCAATGGAGTTGACGTTCTTGATTTCCGTCTTTGTGTTCAGGTTTTCGCTTCCGGCTTCGCGGATGGAGACGTTCGCATCGCAGCGCAGATGACCGCGCTCCATATCCGCCTCCGAAACGCCAATCCAGCGCAAAAGCTGGCGCAGTTGGGTCAGGTATTGGGCGGCTTCCTCCCCGGAACGTAAATCGGGTTCGGTGACCATTTCTATCAGCGGCACGCCGCAGCGGTTAAAGTCAACCAGGCGTTCACCCTGCTCAATCTTGGTTTTGCCTGCATCCTCTTCCAGGTGCAGTTTGTGGATGCGCACGCGCCGGCTGCTTCCATCCGGCATTTGCAAATCCATATATCCGCCTTTGCCAATCGGCTCGTCAAACTGGGTAATCTGGTAGCCTTTGGGCAGGTCGGGGTAGAAATAGTTTTTGCGGTCAAAGTAAGAGACCGGGTTAATTTCGGCGTGCATCGCGGCAGCCAGCAGCGCGCCTTTTTGCACCGCCTCCGCGTTCAACACAGGCAGCACGCCGGGCAAGCCGCTGCACACCGGGCAGATGTTAGTATTCGGCTCCGCGCCCCACGAGTCCGCCTTGCAAGCGCAAAAAATTTTGCTGGCGGTATTCAACTGAATATGCGTTTCCAATCCAATGACGATTTCGTAGTTTTTCATGCGCTCACCTCGCTGCCGCGCAAGGCCTGCGGGGTCACCCCGCGCCATTCCGCGTTCTGGGTCGCCTGCTCGTAGGCGTGAGCCGCCCTCAGGATTAAGTCCTCACGAAAGTCCATGCCAAAAAACTGCACGCCGATGGGCAGCCCCAGCGGGTCCAGCCCGGCCGGGATGCTGACCGCGGGGATGCCAGCGTGGTTTCCAGCCACGGTCATTTGATCGGAATACTGCATCAAGACCGAGTCCCCCAGAACGGCTTTGCGGAGGAAGGCGGTGGTTGGTGTGGTAGGGGTGAGCAGCGCGTCCAACTGGTAAGCTCCGCGCGGGTCAAAAGCCTGCTCAAAGTCCGACCGGATCATGGAACGCACGCGCAGGGCTTTCTGGTAGTACTGAGCGCTGTGCTGTGCGGCGCTCACGTACATGCCCATCAGGATGCGCAGTTTGGGCTGTAAACCAAAGCCCTCAGCGCGCGTGGCGCGATAAAGCTCGCTCAGCCCGCGGACAGATGTGCCGGTGCGGTAGCCGTACTTGACGCCGTCGAAGCGGTGCAGGTTGGAGGCTGCTTCCACGCGGGAGATGACAAAATAAGCAGGGATGCCGTGCCGGGCGTTGGGCATCGGGACGTCCTCCACAATCTCCGCGCCCAGCCGAGCCAACACTTCGGCTGCGTCGCGCACGGCGCTGTTCATCTCCGGTTGGATAGCCTGGATGCTCATTTCGCCGGTGAGCGTATCCGGGTAGGTGATGTGGTCGTAATCGCGTGAAAGCCCGATGCGCATCCCGCGCACGCCTTCCTGCAGCGCCGCGAGGTAATCCGGCACCGGAGCCAGCGCGCTGGTGCTGTCTTTGGGGTCCATGCCAGCCAAAACCTGCAGCATCAGCGCTGCGTCCGCCGCGTCCCGCGCCAGCGGGCCGGGGCAGTCCAGCGAGGAACCAAAAGCAATCAGGCCGTAGCGGGAAGTGCGTCCGTAGGTGGGTTTGAGCCCGACCACGCCGCAAAAAGCCGCGGGCTGGCGGATGGAACCGCCGGTATCCGTGCCGAGCGAGAGCGAAACTTCGCGCGCGGCGACAGATGCGGCTGAACCGCCGGAGGAACCACCCGTGACGCGTTGGGTGTTCCAGGGATTGTTGGGGTGCGGCTGGAAGGCGCTGGATTCGCTGGAGGAGCCGTAGGTGAATTCATCCAGGTTAACCTTGCCGATAATCAACGCGCCGGCTTTCTCCAGACGTTCCACCGCGGTGGCAGTATAAGGCGGGCGAAAGTTATATAGGATGCGCGAAGCAGCTGTGGTGGTGGTGCCTTCCACGCAAAAGATATCCTTGACGGAAACTGGCACGCCAGCCAGGGAGCCCGGGTCTTCGCCGCGCTGCACAAGGGCCTGCACCTGTTCGGCTTGCCGGCGGGCACGCTGCGCGGTGACTTCGATGAAGGCGTGCACCTTATCTTCCTCAGCAGGGTTCAAGCGCTCATGTCTCAGGCTGCCCGGAGCGCCGTCCACGGTTTGAATCTGACGCAGGTGGTCTTCCAGCACATCCAGCGCGGAAAGTTCCCCCGCGCGCACTTTTTGGGCAATCTGGCGTGCGCTGAGGTGGATGCTGTTCATTCGCTCACCTCACCACGCGAGAAATCCGGAACTCGGAAGTATCCGCCTTCGCTGTCGGGCGCCTGTTTCAGGATTTCAGTTGGATTTGGAAACGGAATCCAAGCGTCGGGGCGCGGAGCGCTGCCCTGGCATTCCAGGCCGTGCAGGCTGGGCTGCACGCCCTCAGCCAATTGGATCTCGCTCAGTTCCTGCACCGCGGCTAATTGGTGGTTCAGCTCTGTGCGCAGGTATTCGCTCTCTTCAGGGGTCAGCTCCAGGGCCGCCAGGCTGACCAGCCTGGCAAAAATTTCCGGCGTGATGCTGTCGGGCTTCATAAACACTTCCTTCTTTCGTTGCGTTACGCGTTATTATAGCAAGTTTCCGAGCGCGGCGGGCTTGCCGGGCGGACCTGTTTGTTATCCTGATACTCTGACGGGTACAGGCCGCAGTGACACGAAGTGGACTTTGTAAGCATCTATCTTCTCCACCGCTGAGTTTTTTCGCTTCGCTAAGAATGGCAACCAACCCGTCAACGGGAGCGCACCTGTTTGTCATCCTGAACGCAATGAAGGATCTATCCTTTCCAGCGCTGAGATTCTTCTCTCCGCTCAGAATGAAAATCGCCACAGCAGCGCGGATGCTATAATCTGGGCATATGGAGAACAACTCAGCTCCAGAACTCGCGCTGAAAAGAAATGACCGCCGCGGGCTGCGTGCCTGGGGAGTGGAAAATTGGCTGTTCGCGGGCGGCCTTTTACTCTACCTGCTCACGCGCTTCATCCAGCTGGATAAATTCCCGATTTTCTTCTTCACCGACGAAGCCGTCCAAACCATGTCCGCGGTGGACCTCGTCGCGCGTGGGATGCGGGACAGCCTGGGCCGCCTTTTCCCGGTCTACTTTGAGAACGGCGGGCAGTATAACCTCAGCCTGTCCGTGTATCTGCAGCTGCTGCCAGCGCTTTTGCCGCGTTCCATTTGGCTTACGCGCGGAATTTGCGCGCTCATAACGCTCGCCGTTCCACTCAGCCTGGGCCTGGCTTTGCGGGATTACTTCAGGGCGCGCGCCTGGTGGCTGGCGCCTGTGTTCATCGCGGCAGTGCCCGCCTGGTTCCTGCACTCCCGCACCGCCTTCGAAACCAGCCTGGGCGCGTCTATGTTCAGCCTGTTCCTGTTTTTTTATCTCGGATATCGGTTGAAAAACCGCCGGCTGCTGCCTGTCGCTCTCATTTTTGGGGCGCTGGCGTTCTATGCCTACAGCCCGCTGCAGCTGGTGGTCGTGCTCACGGGTCTTGGTCTGCTTGTTGCGGATTGGCGCTACCACCTGCGGGATAAACACGGGCTGCTGGTCGGGTTCCTCACCCTGGCGCTTGCCGCCCTGCCGTACGCGCTTTTTCAGCGCAGCCATCCGGGAGCGCTGACCCAGCACCTGAACCAACTGCAATCTTATTGGCTTTCGGATGCCTCTGTAACCGTCAAACTTGGGATGTATCTGCGCAATTATCTGCGCGGGCTGGATCCGCGCTATTGGTTCTTCCCCAATGAGACCGACCTGATCCGGCACCAGATGAAGGGCTTGGGGCATTTTCCGCTGCTCAGCCTGCCGCTTGTGCTGCTGGGTCTGGCGGATGCCGCACGCGGCGCGCGCCAGCCCGAAAAGCGGGCAGTCCTCATCGCGCTGCTGGCTGCCCCCGCCGGCGCCGCGTTGGTCGGGCCGGCTGTCACGCGCCTGCTGGTGATGATTGTGCCGCTTAGTTTCCTGGCGCTGCTTGGCACGGAACATCTCCTCGCCTGGCTTCGCCCCATGCGAAACCTGCACAAGCTGTGTTTGCCTGTTTTCTGTGGGGTCTGGGCGCTTTCCAGCCTGTTCATCACCTGGGACGCCCTGCGGAACGGACCCACCTGGTTTGAGAATTACGGCATGTACGGGCTGCAGTGGGGCGGCAAAACGCTCTTTGATGAAGTGGATGAATTCCAACGCGAGAACCCGGGGAAGGAGATTCTTCTCAGCCCGAATTGGGCTAACGGAACCGATGTCATCGCGCGCTATTTTCTGGGGGATCCGCTGCCCATCACAGTAGGAGATATCACGCCCTACACCCTCTACCAGCTGCCCCTGGACAAAAACAGCGTGTTTGTGATGACCCCGGAAGAGTTCGACTGGGTGCCCAAGACCGGTAAATTTACCGATGGGGAAGTTCTGCGGGTGCTGCCCTACCCCAACGAACAGCCAGGTTTCTACTTTGTCAGCCTGCGCTATGTAGACGGAATCGCCCAAATCTTCGCGAGGGAACAAGCGGAAAGGCGCCAACCTAAAAATGCCATCGTGGAGTTGTTTGGGCAGCAGGTGCGGGCGCAGTATTCGCCGCTGGATATCAATGATATCTACCAGGCGTTTGACGGCAGCCCTGCCACGCTCATCCGCAGCTTCGAAGCCAATCCGCTGGTCATCACCCTGGAGTTCCCGCAGGCGGTCAGCCTCAGCCGGGTTTCGGCGCTGGTGGGCAACGCCGCCAGCCGGCTGGAAATTGAGCTGACCCCCGCTGAGGACGGAGAGCCGCTGCGCTTCAGTGCCGAGACCCCTGGTTTCGCGCGGGTCAGCCCGCTCAACATCGCGTTTGAGGAACCGTTGAGCGTGAAAACACTCAGGTTCTCGCTGCTGAGCGTGAATGAGGGCGAGCCCGCGCACGTGCATTTATGGGAATTAATATTAAAATGAGCGCTGTGAATATTCGGACCAAACCGGAATCCGCCCAAGAGCGGCGCGAAGCCAGGGAATCGCGAGCGCCGTTCGTGAGCACAGCCGGCGGCTGCTCCGAAAACACGAACAGGGGTGGGAAACCCCACGAGGAGTTTATATGGGCGCCAAGCTAACCCCCAAAGTCATCCTGGAAGGCACGCGGTTGACCTTCAAGACCGAAATAGCTTTCCGGCTGAATGAACACCCGCGCTTCGTCGGCGAGCGCAAGTACCGCTATCACTCGCCGCTTATCTCAGCGGAATGGTGCGCCTTTACCAACTATCCCTGGGGGCGGGGCCTGATTAACTACCAGCCCGAAGAAGAAGCCCTGGCGCTCGAGACTTACCAAACCTGGGCGCGTTTGTTTGAGCTGCAGCGCTATTATTCCTGGGTGGTAGACCGCTTTCACCTTTCCACGCAAGCCTATCAGCTGCAAACCTACGGCAAATGCCCGGACTTTGGCTGGCTGGAAGAACGGCTGCTGCCGCTGAACTTCCGCCTGATTTTTCTCACGCGCAGCCCGGACTCCTTCGCGCGGGCACGCGAAGAACGGCTGAAGGTCTCAGGCAACCCGCGTCAGTATGACGACCTGGAGCTCTTTACGCGTGAGCAGGAGCTGCTCCACAAGTTGGTTTCGCAAAGCCGGCTGCCCTGCCTGTGGGTGGACATCTCCGATAACCAATTGGACCCGGCAGTTGAGCGCGTGGTGGCTTGGATGGAAACAACCGGCGGCTTAAGCATGCCTGATTGAGCGCCGTATGAGAGGTTCACGGATGAAAGAGCACGTCAGAAATTCGGTCAAAGCTGTTATTATCACAGATGGAAAAATCCTGCTGCTGCAAAAAAAGGACGGAAACAGCCTGTATACCGTACTGCCCGGCGGCGGACAGAAAACGGGCGAACCGCTTCCCGAAGCGCTGCGGCGCGAATGTCTGGAGGAAATTTACGCGCGGGTAAGCGTGGGAGAACTGCTCTTCGTGCGCGATTACATCAGCGGCAACCACGAATTCGCGGAATGCTCCGCGCACACGCACCAGGTTGAATTCCTGTTTGCCTGCCAGCTTTCGGACGATTATCAGCCTCGCAGCGGACCCACTCCAGACCGCGGGCAGCAGCAGGTGTTGTGGGTGCCGCTAAGCGCCCTGGAGCAGGCAAACTTTTACCCCCGCGCGGTGGTGCCGTATCTGCGCCAACCCCAAGCGGCAGACCATCCGGTTTATCTGGGGGACGTCAACTGAAATGACGTCTGCTGGTCAGGCTTGCACAGCGCGAGTCTCAAACCTCCCCGAAGGTATAATCATAAAGACCGTCTTTTATGCCTCGCTCGCAAGGAGATAATTATGCGCCAGACACTGCTTAGCAACGACCAAATGCTGCACCTGCAGCGGGAAAAAGAAGTGCTGAACGAAGCTTTCAGCCGCCTTTCCGCGTTTGACCTGCCTCAAGACAGCCTGGACGCGCTGGAAAAAGCCGCGCGCCAGTTGGACGAACTCTTTCTGATTGTGGTAGTGGGCGAGTTTAATTCCGGGAAAAGCGCGTTGATTAACGCCCTGTTGGGCGAACGCGTGCTGAAAGAAGGCGTGACGCCAACCACAGCCCGCGTGACGCTGGTGCGCTGGGGTGAGAAGCCGGGGGAACAAATCGTGGACGAGGGTTTCGCCATTTTTACCTACCCGCTGGAGATGCTCAAGGAGTTGAATATCGTCGATTCGCCTGGAACGAATGCCATCATCCGCCAGCACGAAATCCTCACCAGCGAATACGTACCTCGCAGCGACCTGGTGCTGTTTACCACCTCCTCAGACCGCCCGCTGACTGAGAGCGAACGGCTTTTCCTCGAGAGGATTCTCTCCTGGGGCAAAAAGATTGTGCTGGTGGTAAACAAAGCCGACATCCTGGAGAACCAGGAAGCGGTGGAGGAAGTGCGCGCGTTTGTTTCCAAGAATACTGCCGGCATTCTCGGCTCGGAGCCAGAGCTGTTTATTGTCTCTGCCAAATTGGGTCAAAAAGCGCTGCGGGCAGACACCCCGGAACAAAAAGCAGCCCTGCGCGCGGAAAGCGGCTTGGACGCTCTGGAAACATACATCACCGAAACGCTGGACGACCGCGCCAGGTTGGAATTGAAGCTGAACAGCCCGCTGGGCGTGGCGGAGAACGTCTTGCGGCAGGCTCAGGCGCTAAACCGAGAGCAATCCAAAGAACTGGAAGCCGACAGCCAATTGGTCTCAGACCTGGAAGGCATGCTGAGCGGATACGAAAAAGCGCTGCATTCCGAAACAGCCCCACGCCTGGCTGAAGTGGAGAATGTTTTACAGCGCTTTGAAATGCGCGGACAGGAGTTCTTTGACAGCACGCTGCGCCTGGCGAACATCGCCAACCTGACCAAGAGCGACAAAATTAAAACAAAGTTTGAGCACGAAGTTTTGGCAGAAGTTCCCCAGGAAATTGATGAAAAGGTGCGCGTCATGATTGACTGGCTGGTGGATAAGGACCTGAATGTTTGGTACCAGGTAGTAGCCGCGCTGGAACGCCGGCAGGCGGCTGCCCGCGCGAACCTGGATGGTTCTCACCTGAGCGCGCAAGCGGAACGCCGCCAACACCTGATGGAAAGCGTCGGACAGACCATCCGCGGCATCGTGAACACATACAACCGCCAAAAAGAAGCCGAGGAACTGAGCGCGTTTGTGGAAGGCGCCGTCGCCCAGACCGCCCTGTTTGAAGTGGGCGCGGTGGGTTTGGGCGCGCTCGTCGCCACGGCGCTGTTTTCTTCCGCGATGGATGTGACCGGCATTGTCGCGGCAGGCACGCTGGCAATTCTGGGCTTGTTCGTGATCCCTTACAAGCGCAAACAGGTCAAGCAGAACTTTAAGGATAAGATGGATGAACTGCGTGAAAACCTGATGAACACCCTCTCTGCCACCTTCCGCCGCGAATCCGATTTGGCAATCCAGCGGCTGAACGATAAAATATCCCCCTATACCGCGGAAGTGCGCGCAGACCAGGAAAAAATCAGCTCCGACACCAGCAGCCTTTCCGGCTTGGAAAATCTATTAAAGGAGACGCGGGACGCGATTCAGAAGGTCCTGTAAACACGCCGCAATGAAAATAATCAAACACTTAAAAACTCTGGCGCTCAGCCTGCTCATCGGCGCGCTGCTGCTTGGCGCTTGTGCTTCCGCCAACCCCGCGGAGCAACCCACAAGCACACCTCAGCCGCCGCCAACAGAAAATACCTTGGACTTACAGGATAAAGGTTCTGTTTTCAAAGTGCTGCAGGGTGGTTACAGCTTTGAAGCTCCGTTAGGCAGCGATGTGAGCATAAGCGCTTCGGGGGCGCTCATCAGCGCGCTCGATTCCTCTTTGTTGTTTTCGCTGAACGGCATTAACAAAATGTCCAACGAAAAATCGGATAAAGATATTTTGGACACCTTGCTTGGCTCCCTCTTCAGCGGAGCGCAGAGCAGTTACAAGCAGTCCCAATTGATGAGCTCCGCGGTAGAGGGTTACGAAGGGGCGGCGTATGATTTCACCGGTAAGTTTCTTGGTTCACCAGTGGAAGGCAGGGCTTTGGTAATAAAACCGGACGCCAGACGCTATATTTCCATCGTTGGGATGGCGCTGGTGGGGGAAAACCCGGAGCTGTGGACAAGCACTGGCAAAGACGCGTTTAATTATCTGCTCACCAGGTATCAGATATTGAGCATGGAGGAACTGGCAAGCGCGGAGCTTTGCCCCATCTCGCCAAACGTGAATTACGGGATGTCTCCGGAGGAGGCGGTTAAGGTTGGGGGCGGTTTGTTGAGCGGACCTTTACGAGAGCGCGCGTATCTGGACAACCTGCTTGGGAGCAATGGCGACCCGGTCACCTACGTTTGGGTGCGCTCGGTGGAAACGCCCGACAGCATCGTGGATGAATATAAGCTGACGGTTGCCGGCAAAGAGATTACATTGTATCTGGACCAGTATTCCTTCGGGGTCATTAACGCGCCGCGCGGGCTTGGGTGCATGGGGGCGTTCCCCTTTAGCGAGCCGTAGACTAGTATACCGGGTGGGCGCCTGCTTTGAATTGCTGGCGCGTGCTCGTGGAAGGATAAGCATGAAAGCAGAGCGGCTGAGTCGTCGGGTGGTGTACGAAAGCGGGTGGGTGAACCTCTATCTGGACAAAGTCCGCCTGCCGAACGGCGTGATGATTAACCCTTTCCACCTGCTCGACTTCCCGCGTTCGGCGGTGGCGGCTCTGGTGGAAGACGACCAGGGGCGCCTGATTTTGTGCCGGATTTACCGGTATTCGACGGATATTGAGGAATGGGAATTGCCGGCAGGGGGTGTGGAAGCCGGCGAAGAGGTGCTGGACGCGGCGCGCCGCGAAGTTTGGGAGGAGACGGGCCTGGAAAGCGAAGGGCACGCGCTCCTCTACAGCTATTACCCGCAGAACGGGCTGGGAAACAAGGTTTTCCACGTGGTGCACTGCCGTTCTGGGCGGCAAACAAGCCAGCCGGACCCGGCTGAAGTGGCGGAAACGCGTTGGTTTGAGCGGCAGGAAATAGAGAAGATGCTGGCGGAGCGGTATTTTTCGGACGGTTTCACGCTTACGGCTTTACTCCTATGGTTAATGGGGAAGGAAGGCGCATAGTCCTGCTGCGAGCCCCGAGTGTTTTTTGGCAGCAGCTTGGGGATAGCGGCGTAGGAGCAGAACCCTACAATAGCTCACAATGTCTGTATGTAAGGAGGGAGACCGTTTTACTTCCGCTCGCGATGACAGGATGTTGTCCTTCTGATGCCCTCTAGGGCATAATCAGGAGTGAAGAATCTGGTTATTGTGTACCAAGATTATTCGCTGATAACCTGTACCCCAAACGATATCAAGATGACGGCTGATTCGTCCTTTCAACGGGGACGCTACTCGAAAACGGCGAGAATATATGAAAACATTTCTTCTAACTATCTAAAGGTCAGGGGCAAGAAGAGATACTTCATCTGGTTTTCCAGGAAAATGGTTTCCTCAGGAATTCCATCCCCGTTTGTGTCCGTGTCCAGCTCCACAGTTCCAGATTCCTGCCAGCCATCAAAGTGGATAGAATGGGTAACCGCCGCAGGGAGCGCGATTGCGTTGGAAGCATATAAGGCTGTCCCATTGTCTGAAACACGTTTGAAGAACAGATTGTAGTCTCCGGCAGCGTTCTGAAGGTTGTTGACCGTCAAGGTTTTCTGAGCAGGATCGACCATGATTAAACCTGTCTGCCCAGCGGCTACGTCAACCTGCCCAGTTTGGAGCTGCCAACTGGCAGTATCAGTATCAATGTAGAGCCCCACATCTACCTGCTGTGCCTGATTAGGCTGATAGGTGAAGGAAGTTCCATTGCTGGAAATAGAAATCTCATCGCGAGTTGTGGGAGCTGTGGTGATGCCTGCGATTTGGACGGCATAACCTGGTCCATAGGTAACTAGTGAGCCTGTATCTGGCGCCTCAGTTATAGCGCCATCGATCGTGATGTCATATTCACCCGAAACAGGAAGATAGAAGATGGGTTGGGAGTCGACCTCAAGACCACCCAGTTGAGGGTTTGCAAACGCACCAGGAATCTCATTATAGAAAACACCGGCCTGGAAACCAAGGCGATTGCCAAGGGAGTCTGTGATCAAAAACTCACCGCTGCCGTCATAATTGAGCTGCATGAGGGAGATGGAGTTTAGGGTATTCTGGCACCATGGACATTGCGGGCGCTGGGCGAACAGAGAAATAGGAATAAAGGCAAGATTATGAGAACCGGCATTCCCCTGGTAGTTACCATAATAAGACCACGTGTTCTCCAATTCATTAATAGTGATTTTTCTGTCAAAATTGTCAGGGAAGTTATTATCGTAAATTTTCACATAGAACACACCATCACCTTGACCTTCGATCGCATAAGGCGTGACGGCGTGCCCCCCGTTCATTGTGTTGTCGTAGAACACCAGGACCGGATAATCATTCCCTGGGTTATCCATGAAAGTTGAAAGCTCGAAGATAAACTCTGAAGGAGTCTTCTGCATGTTTTCGGAAATCAGGCCTGCAATTGGTTCAGTTGATTGCATAACCTGGAAGTATGAAATATTCCTTCTGGCGGTGGAAGAAAAGGTGTTACTTAACCAATTGACGGTGACGGTCGAGTCTTTCGACAAATCGAAAGTCCCTTCGAAACCAGAGTGAAGGTCTACTCCTGTGTAAAAACGGGAACTCGTAACTGACATGCCGAGGCAGTGACCACCTTTCATACTCGAATTGGCAGTCCAGTTGAACAACTCGGCTTTGGGATTTAATACACATACAGAGCCAAGACTCCAGCAAGCTGCTTCAGCTCCGAACATTCTTACAAGGTCTGAGTAGGTGTAATCGGAATAGCTGATACTCCCCCAGTTTGGGAAGCTGTATCCGTCTGGGTTGGGCTGGAACGGTATTGCAGGAGGGTCACAGATGATGCCTGTACCAGACCAATAAGCGACTGTTGCCTTCCAAGCTAAGAATTCAGTAGTATTTGGCTCACATAACTGGGTGTTGTAGAATTCGAATTGATACATAGAAGTCAGATTAGTGAAAGTAAGAGGGATGCAGCCAGTCAGTTGATTGGAATGAAAGAACAGGACTTCTAAATTGAAAAGGTTGCCCAGTTCAGGTGGAATGCTGCCAGTCAGTTGGTTTGAAGAGAGCATGAGAGCGGATAAATTTGACAGATTGCCCAGCTCAGAGGGGATAGTGCCAACAAGCTGGTTGTTATAAAGGGAAAGGCTTGTCAGACTAAAAAGGTTGCCCAATTCAGGAGGAATGCCGCCGGTTAGTTGGTTGGAGGATAGAGCTAGACTTTCTAAATTGGGTAAGCTGCCAAGTTCAGATGGAATATTACCAGTTAGTTGGTTGTCACTCAGAAAGAGGGTTACTAATTGATCCAGGTTACTTAGTTCGGGAGGGATGCTGCCGACGAGTTGATTATCAGATAAATGTAGAACTCTAAGATTCAATAGGTTTCCAAGTTCAGGCGGAATACTGCCGCTTAAAGGGTTGGAATAAAGCCTGAGGCCTTCTAAGTTGGTAAGGTTGCCCAATGTAGGTGGAATACTGCCAGTTAGTTGGTTGGAATACAGATCGAGCCAAAGTAAAGTGGGCAGGTTGCCAAGTTCTGGAGGTATGCTACCACTCAGCTGATTGTAATTCAGGAAGAGGTACTCTAATTGAAGCAAATTACCTAGCTCGGGCGGTATGCTGCCAGATAAGCTGTTAGAAAATAATTGTAGCTCCCACAAGTTAAGGAGGTTTCCTAGTTCCTCAGGGATGCTACCATCACCACCAAACCCTCTTCCCTGACTTTGTAGAAGATGGCATCCAGCACCACATGCGCGTAACAGCTTTCCAGGGGCCGGTTTTGCCATTCCCGGATCAGGGGCAATATCTTGTCGGTGATCCGCGA